>Ga0209302_10001839_pt1 | contig 12405 bp, 13 predicted proteins | sample ArcOceMetagenome_2_FD_187445 | JGI IMG/M metagenome (GOLD analysis project Ga0209302, IMG submission 187445) | Marine eukaryotic phytoplankton communities from Arctic Ocean - Arctic Ocean ARC135M Metagenome (SPAdes) (version 2) | ecosystem: Environmental > Aquatic > Marine > Oceanic | place... | reverse complement strand
ATCCCCTTTAATGACAGCCCCCCTTATGAATTCATAAGCCTTATCGCTATCTGCCGACGGCTTGATGGGTGAACAAGCAGACAAGGTTAAAAAAGCGATCAATAAACAAAAGGCTATATAATATCTATGCTTCATAGTTGACGAAATCTACGGTATTTATCATAAATAATCTCAATAAATAACAATAATAGTAAGACGCGATGGCAAGGCCTCGGAGTTTGACAGGAATGAAGTGCTCAATAAAGCACTGAATAAGATCAACGTATATCTATCAATAAAGGCTGCCTTATCATTAACATATAGCTTCAGCTTACGAACCCTGATGCAATGACGATCAACTTTCTTTGTATCCAAAAAGAGACACTGCAAGTATCTGATTTTTAAGGAATTAACAGACAAGCCCATTAAGAGTATCCAAAAAGATACATTTATTGACACCTTAGAATTTCAACAAAACTAAAATTACATTTAACCTGTTGTTTTATATGATAAATAATAGAACGGGAACGGTTCTTGATATGCTCTCTGCAACCTCGAAAGGAGAACAATCAATGCGTTTTATCACAGTTACCCTAAGCACTATCTTAATTGGTAGTACTTTCACCTTCAGCGAACTAACTGCAAACGCATCCGCTCAACAGAACTCGGATAGCACACAGTCACAGCCACTCATTAATCAGAAGCAACGTCTTAAAATCCTCGACAAAGATAACGATCAACGCCTGAGCTTCATTGAAGCAATGGCTGATCTAAACTTTGCAGAGAACTTTCTAGAACTTGACCAAAATAAGGATGGATATATAAGTAGCCAAGAACTTAATGCTCCGCAATCGATGACAACAGGCCAATTAAAATACCTACTGGGTACCACTGCGCTGATACAACTCTGATTGCGAATAGACCTACCTTTTCCTTGCGAGTCTTACGACTCGCTTAACCTATGAGGAGAAACACTGCATAATTCATTTATTTATAAAAGAAGACTCACATGTCCTTTAATGCTTTTTGGCAGCCTAGATCGCTCAAACGTCTTGTGATGATCGCATTCATACTTATCATCACACCCTTAGGCTTTATGCTATATAAAACCAGTGATGTCCTAGAAGCACAGCTCCAACTAAGCTACCTACAAACCCAAAACGCTATTGAAATGAGCCAACAAGGTAGCATTTTAGAGCGCAGCGCTGAAGATATCGTACGTTCAGCAAATCAATACCAGATAGTTCAATCAGACGTGCTTAGAGATCGTCTACACGAGCAGATTGCTGCGTTTAAAAACTTATTGGCCGTGCAAACTTTTTTAACCGAGAAAAACAGCACACTCGTTAAATTCACTCAAGTACTCGACAATGTAGAGCAAAACCCAGCATCGGAGTTTATTATCGAACTCCCATTAATGAGCCGGGAATTAGCCGAACTCAATGTCAAAGAAATGGGCATTCGCTTCTCAGAGCTGCAAGAGAATGCAAAAATGACTCGCAACGCACTCTGGATTCAAACCGCGCTTCTCGTACTCACAACGCTAATCCTCATGCTTGTTTTATCGACGCTTATTTCAAAACCAATTGCAGGTCTTATTAATCGGATTATAGCTATTGGTCGGCGTGAGCCATTACCTAGCACCCCCCTCAAAGGGCCCAGCGAGATAATGCAGCTTGATGAGCAACTACAGTGGTTAGATAAACATCTAACCGAACTAGAAGCGGTTAAAGGGCAGTTTATACAGCACATTTCACATGAACTAAAAACACCATTAACGACAATACGCGAAGGAGCTGATCTACTTGAAGAGCAAGTACCAGGTCCGCTTAATAATCGACAAACCCATGTAGTGTCTCTAATAAGAAACAGTAGTATAAATTTACAATCACTGATCGAGCAACTACTCGACTACAACCAACTCCAGCAATCTTATACTTTAAGAAAGGACCAGGTAAATATCCAAAAACTGATTATGTCTGCATTATCCTCGCTACAGCTACTCATCACAGAAAAATCACTCACACTAACCGTGCCTGAAAGTTCACCTATCATTGAAGTTGATCAATCAATGTTGCAAAGAGTAGTAAACAATTTGATTTCAAATGCGGTATATTACACAGACAAGAGTGGTCAAATTAGTATTGGAACCAAAACTAATAAAGACAATCTGATTATTGATGTGAGTAATTCGGGTACGCCTATCCCCGAGCAAGACACTCAACGCATCTTTGAGCCATTCTTCCAAGGCAGCAAACGTCGCACAGGGTCCATGAAAGGGACCGGAATCGGTTTAAGTATTGCAAAGGAAGCTGCACATGCGATGAGTGGTGATTTAACCCTCATCGAGAACTCAAAGGGATGTATTGTTTTCCGATTAAGGATTCCACTGGAACCTGTATGACTTTTATAAAATATGGGCTGGTCTTAACCAGTTTCACATTTCTTGCGGGATGCGCAACATTATCTAATCCCCTAGAAGCAGTCTACCCAACACCACAATCAGACTGTTTTGTTCAAGAAAACGATTTACACGTCTTCATTGATGATGAACATACGTTTATTCTAGCTGATAAACTTCAGAAAAAAGCACTGATTGAAACGTTCAATAATGATACTGCTCGACAAGCAAATTTGCTTAGTAGTCAAATAAGTAATAAAACATCACTAAGAGCAGCCTTAGGATTATTTAAACAACTTCCTTTACTGCCAAGTAAAACCTGCTATGCAGACCGGTATCTTTATCTGAGGTTCAGACAGACTCAGGCAAACTTACGACAGCTCGAATCCAAGGATGTAGTAAGTGCACGATATGCAGAGGCAAAGAAATCGATTGCCAAATTGCAAAAGCAAATTGATGCACTGACTGAGATTGAGCAAGCAATAACACGTCAACGTGAGGAACATTAAGGAATGACGCAACTCACACGCATTCTATTGGTAGACGACGACGATAGTATTCTATCGCTTCTCTCCATGCGACTCGAAGCATCCGGCTATAAGGTAATTACAGCTCGGAGCGGTGAAGAAGCACTACGCACACTGCCAACTAGTCCTGTTGACCTGATCATCACTGACCTATTAATGGATGAGATGGACGGCATGACACTGTTTAAGTACGTCCAGCAGAAATGGCCAGCAGTCCCCGTTATCATAATTACAGCCCACGGCTCAATTCCTGAAGCCGTGTCTGCAACTCAGCAAGGTATTTTTGGCTTTTTAACGAAGCCCATTGATAAAGTTCAGTTACTAGACACAGTTAAGGCTGCTCTAGTGTCGGCTGAACGGCGCCGTGATACACGCTGGCGAGACGGAATCATCACCAAAAGCCCGGCGATGATTCAGTTGCTTGACCAAGCACACCGTGTAGCTGAATCCGATATTAGCGTCCTTATCACAGGGTCAAGCGGAACTGGCAAAGAGCTACTGGCTCGAGCTATACACATGGCTAGCCCACGCGCAGGGCAACGATTTGTCGCTCTAAACTGTGCTGCTGTACCTGAGCATCTATTAGAAAGTGAGCTATTTGGTCACAGCAAAGGCGCATTTACCGGAGCTGTTTCTGAGCACGCCGGACTCATCAAAGCAGCCGAAGGAGGCACCTTATTTCTAGATGAAATAGGTGATATGCCAATACAACTGCAAGTAAAGTTACTGCGCGTTTTGCAAGAACGAGTTGTTCGCCCAGTCGGGGCGGTAAATGATATACCTATCGATATTCGGGTAATTTCTGCTACGCATCGCAATCTTGAGCAGGCTATGCAGTCTAAAGAGTTCCGTGAAGATCTTTTCTATCGCTTAAACGTGGTCAATTTAGTACTACCTCCACTGCACGATCGACCTGAAGATATACCCGTGTTAGCACGTCACTTTTTAGCGATTGCGGCGAAAAAACATAATCGTAAAGTACGCAATATCTCTCCAGGCGCACTTCATTTGTTAGCGCAAAAAGCGTGGCCTGGTAATGTACGACAGCTCGAGAACGTCATAGAAAAGGTTGTTGCCCTCGCTTCTAGCCCTGTCATATCCGAAGGGCTGGTTAAAAATGCAACATCTAACCAAGAAGATGTGATTCCTTCTTTCAATGATGCTCGAGCAGAGTTCGAGAAAAAATACCTGATCCAAGTATTACAAGTAACCGAAGGCAACGTTACCCATGCAGCTCGGATTGCTCAGAGAAACCGTACTGACTTTTATAAACTACTAAATAAACACGGCATTGAAGCCGCTGAATACAAAACCCGACGAAAGACGGCGATTGCTAGCAGCGCAATAAAACGAAAAGCGAGTTAGTTTAAAACCTCAATAACTTAGTAGGTGTATTCCCCCCTACTAAGTTTTATTACCTAATTTAGGCCCTTCATGCTGCTGATAATAGCTCCCGTTACCGGCTAATATCAGCTAACGTTGCGGATGTCAGCGCTTGTAAATCACGTGATGACATTTCAATTTCCAGACCTCGTCGACCAGCGCTCATATAAATTGTTTCAAAATTTTCAGCAGAACTATCGATAATCGTCGGCAACAATTTTTTCTGCCCTAACGGGCTTATTCCACCCACTAAATAGCCACTTGATCGTTGTGCCGCTTTCGGATCAGCCATCACGACTTTTTTGCAGCGCAATGCTGTTGCCATCAACTTAACATTGAGCAGTCCCGCCACTGGCACAACAGCAACAGCTAACCTCTTTTGGTCCCCTTCTATTGCTACCAACAAGGTTTTAAAGACCTGCTTCACATCAGCACCTAATGCCTCAGCAGCCTCTTCACCATAGGATGCAGCCGCAGGATTATGCTGGTACTCGTGAAGCTGATAAGTAATCCCTGCCTTCTGAGCAAGATTAACGGCCGGGGTCATAGTGCTTTACCAACCTAATATCCGATAATTAAAAATAACAAAAGGCATAAACGCTCTTTCAGTCTAATGGCGCAGAGGAGTTAACAAGCCTTCTAAGCCGTTAACCTTAATTTCGTATAAGGTTCTGAGCAACATCCCCAACTCACCACTAGGAAAGCCTTTTCTTTCAAACCAACATAAATAGGGTTCAGGAAGGTCAACCAGTACCCGCCCTGCATACTTTCCATACGGCATTTTCATCGTGGCAAGCTTCTTGAGAATTGTAGGATCAGGGGCAAGTAATTCCATTCAATTTTTCACCTTCACATTAGATTTTCGCATAAGCAATCAAAATACCTTAAAAATATCATGCAGAAAGAAAATAGCGACCTCAAAAGTAATCAACCAGATAATAATCCACTCTAGAGTAGCCGAATGACCATGATTTCTTTCCTCCGCTAACATTTCTAAAATGCCATGAATCACTTGCAAGCGCTTATTCAGCACATCGATTCGGTGGTTAACATCAAGGTAGTTAGAGGTCATTCGATACCTATCTTCCAATTCGGGGTATTCCCAAAAAAATTCCGGTGTATCTAATAAGTCAAACTTTAAATTAATGTCCGCCTGCGCTACAAACAAGCGTCCACGTAACTGCGCTATTTTCTGCCGTGACAGACCGCTATCGCCCGTTTCAGCAATGCGTCGCGGAATGTGATAAGTGTCCTCAATTGTAAAATCTGCTTTCTTTTCAAATTGATCTAATTTAACTGATTGTGCCAAAGCAAATGAGTAGGCCAACCTCTCTAATTCGTTACAGTTTGCCAAGCGAATATGATCATTTTTTACACCAGCAACCGTATCTTCGTCGGCCGTAAATTCATCAATGATAGGCTCAGGTAGTACATCTGAGAGATAGGGAGTTATAAGCTTCATAAGACCATCATGCCCGTCAGGAGAGCCTCCCCAACTCACGAGACACCCAAACTCAAAAAAAACCACAAAGCCCGATTGATAATTACACGTAACAGCTCCCCGGTAATGACGAGGCTGATGATGAACCTGCAGGTAAGCTGATAAATTTTCCATATCGATACCCGACGAAATACATGCTGCGGTAACTGTTTCCATACACTTTACTCACTCGTCTTACCTACACTATCTTATTGAATAAAGAACCCGTGTTATTAAATGATTTGGTATATAAACCATGCTGCCGCCTCTCGTAATCGTTTAATCAGCATTTTTTTTCCTGTTAAATCAAAACGCTTAATAACACTTAACTCATTTTCTTGCTGTAACACTCGATCATTCAGAATACGTTTATGCAGCCCGATGGTTGGCTCCTCTTTGGAGCACAACTGTAAAAAATCTATATGCTCGGTTATTAAGCAATTCAATGCAAAAGCTGTCGACTCATACGCTCTGTAATGCCCAGCAAACCCCAGAACGAGTTCACAGTAAAAACGATATGATTTGCTGGGCAGTCTATTGGTTTTTGACGGCAAACGATCCGACTCTATCATTTTATAAATCTCGGTATCCATGGCCGCTAGCCAGTCTTGCCGCTGAAAAGCTAGTTGGACAAGCATATGGCCTCGCCATTGCTCGTAATTAACGTTGGCGCTTTCCGATAGAGGCTGAGCGACCAATAAAGAGAAACTCCCCGTGACTTGATCAGCTTGTAAACCTACCCGAACAGGAAGCAGCCCTGCTCTACCCCAGAACAACAGCAAATTAGGTGTTGCTGAAAAAGCAGCCCCCAACACAGCGAATGAATTATTTTTAGCAAACGTCTTAATCGTTTGGATTAACTCACCAGCATAACCCAACCGTCGCTCCGACACGCGGGTTGCGATACGTATGATGCGTAACATAGAGAACTGGGCGGCTTCTTTAAAACCCGCTTGGGCTACCAGCAATTGAGGCATCAAATGCCCACGTGGTCTTCGCCGCCCTTGCCAAATATTCTCTGCTAACTCTTCGGGTAATTGGCCTTCTTCTGCTGCCAAACAGGCGGCTATAACATGATCCCCTTTATGAAAAATCCATATATGTAGATTAGGGCTATCAAGCAAAATCCGTAAGTCCCCCGGTGTCGTCCGATAATGCGCTTCAGTTAATAACTCAAATAGCGAAGCTAATATGTGGGGATGTTTTACTAGCCATTGCGCTGACACTTTTATACTCGAAACGGCAAGGTTTCGGCTTCGCTCACTATCGAGAGAACGAGTAGGTGCAGGTAATACGCTCACACTAAGTGATTCAGGCTGAGATTCCGACCCCATGAGTAAAAGGTTATTAAAGCAGGGCTCTAAAGCATCTGACGATGACCAACGTATCGGCTGTCGCATCTCATAAAAACGTACCGATTGTTCTCGTGATTCTTGAATTAGTTTAAGTTGAGGAACAAAGCGCAACATAAAGCCTTGGCCTGTACCCTCATACCCCTGCGTTGTAGTGGAAAAAATAATGTACTTAAAATAACGGGCCATTTCGCACAATAGGTGTACAGGTATTGCGGCAGCCTCATCAATAACCAAAAGAGATTGATCACTGATACTCTCATGCTGGCAGAGTTCGACTAAGCTTGCCGGCAAGTAGAACGTCAGCTGACCAGCTTCCTTTGCGTGAGGTGAAAATCGATATACACTAGCCACTGACGCTTCACTGGGGGCGGTAATAAATGCGGTACCGCGATTACCTTGGCACCACTGATCCACAACTTTACCTAGAGCGGCCGATTTACCTCGTCCGCGAGCCGCCGTCAGCACTATAGCGCACGGTGATTGATCTAAACTGGCCATCGCTGAGTGAATAAACTGCTTCTGATCAGCAAAAGGCTCATGCTTTGCTACTGGTATTAAACCTTTGGTCGCCACCGATGAGAAACTTGAAACCCCATCCTCTTGATCAATCCGTGTCACAGCAGGATCACTTGATAAGACATGCACAAAGCGCTTTAGAAAATGATCAGCGACATCAGCAACCGAGTACGGATAAACCGTGAGCCGCTGCTTTTCTGGATCATCAAAAAAAGACAACGATTGAGGCGAATAACTCAGAATAACAAGTAGACCGCCCCCAGGAATAAGCCCACATATTTGCCCTAATGCGTCAGGGTTCACACCCGACACACAATCGTAAATAACACAGCGGAACTCTTGACCAAGCAAACGATCTGCGCGATGCGCAGACACAAATGTTCCTGAAATAGCAAGATCATTATCATCTGAATACGTGTTATCTTTACTTTGCAATAAGCGCTCTGACACTACCGCCAACTCGTTTGATCGAAACAGCCGGGCAATCCGAGAAACTAAATCAGCGCTCCAATCATCATCACCTGTAATCCAAATACAGGCACGAGTGTTGTCTGTAGAGGCTTTTTTCTGGTGATGATCAAGAAGGGATAACACTGCTAACATGCCGTTGCAAGGGGGAAAAGCGCTATTAATCATACAAGATAGAAGGATCCATAGGCTGCTCTATCGATGACATAATGCTTTGATCAGTTTGACGTCGATTGTCATCGATAAGCTCTTGCAGTTTAGTAATAACATGACGCTCGTTTAGTTCAGCACTAGGCTGAAAAGAACAGACAGACAGCTTGGCCTTAACGGTTATATTTGCTTTGTCCAACTCATTCAAACAACGTTCACAAAACTCAAGAACCCGCTCATTTGTTGAAGGTAACAGTAATATAAACGTGCTTCCATCTAAACGATAAACTAGATCACCAGGCCTATGAAGCAACTGCTTAAGCACCATAGAAACTAATTTTAGATCCCGCTCGGACGGTGCATCTAAATTTAAAGTAACCCCGACTAACGACAAAGGCGAGTATTCTCGAATAGCACGACGACACTCAGTCTGCAACTGAGCCATTAATGCATCTTTACCGGCCAGGCGTGTTATCCGGTCACGAGAGAGGTCTGCATCAATATCACTATAACGGGCTTTTAAATAAGATTTCACCCTATAGTTAGTATGCCATATACAGGCAATAACCAACCCACCTAAAAGCACCATGACCAACGACGTCACCCCGTGCGTAAAAGGACGGATAACACCAATGACCACGATAACAACTACCAATACACTCAGTAGCATCGACCAGTACCAACAACGCAAACCTTTTTCATGAGGTGAATACAACAGAACCTCCACAAACCCTACATTTTTCTGTCAGTATACGCAGAGAACCACGTAAACACATTGTTTGCGACGTGTATTTTGGACCACCTATTGCCCCCAGCGCGCATGGGACTGGTGTAAATAGGCCAGCTCTTCCTCTGTAGATTCACGGGCTAGCGCTTGGTTTCGATGAGGAAAGCGACCAAATCGTTCAATAATATCTCTATGCTGAACGGAAAAATCCAACACACTCTCGAACATCACTCTTTGTTCCCGAGGCACTTCTGATGTAAGTGCAGCCATGCAAGTTACACTTTGATTTTGCGCAGATAAAGACTCGGCGTGTTCCAATGGCATATAGAGAAATAAACGCTCCGAATAGTCTAACGCCTGATCATAACCCAGCTGAATAGACTCCTGAGTGATAGCCAAGGCGCATTGATCACCACTAAACGCTTCTTTCAAACCACGGTAGATGTTGCGTGTAAACTGGTCCAGCAATAACACTAACGCTAAACGACCACGCGGGGTTTCTTTCCAACAGTCCAGCTCACCTTTTAACGCTTGGCGAACTCGCAACCCAAACAATTCTGTGATCTGCTCGTCAACTTCATCAGAACCACCCCACCAGAGCGCACTTTTATCCGCGACAGGAAGCCCCTCATTAAGATCACCGAACCAAAACTGTAAGACTTCATCAACCTGCTCTCGCATCTCAACATCCCATTCGCTTATCGGCGCTTAGCGTGTTTTTCTAAATTTTCTCGTCGTGAACTATCACTCTTCTTCAGAAGCACATAAACAGCACCGGAGCCTCCATGTTGCGGCATAGCAGAATGAAAACACATCACCTGCGCTAATTGTGGTAACCAACAATTCAAATAGCTTTTAAGTTTATTACCCGGTGAGCTGGTGAGTTTCCCTTTTCCATGATTGATAATCACAGTTCGAATACCCAGACGCATAGACTCTTGAAGGAAAGGTAGTAACTCATCTTTAGCTTGTTCGGGGGTTTTGTTGATTATATCTAATCGCGAATCAGCTTGGTATTTACCTAGCCGCAAGTTGCGATATACGCCATGCTGAACGCCATCACGACACCACTCAATGGGGTCTAACGGGTGCACCCAGTCTATAGGGGCTGTTGTAAGACCCTGATCCTCACCTTCAGTTGCCGATTTACGGCGCAAATCAAATAGATCTGCATCAGTTTTGGCTCTCGCAAGCTGATGCCTAATCTTAGGTTTTAGTGGCGTGACGCCTTCATGCTGCATCGCATCAAAAAAAGCACTCTGATCTTGTCCCATCAGTAATAACCTCTTTAATCTAGCAAATGAAACGGCTCAGCTAGAAGGTGGCCTTCTAACTGCACTGTCGTCCAACTATTCCGCATTCTAACGCTTTATTCAACTAGCAAACTCGATTAGAGTCGAAAGGTGAAGCTGTAGGACTACTCAAGAGGAGAATTTGAATGCTGCGTTGGTTAGCCCTTATTTTGTTTATGGTTATTATTGCGCTAGCTTATTTTCGTGTTGGCCTGTTTGATGCTGACGACATCCGTCATGTCGCGGATACGCTTAAAAACACATTAAACGACTCTTCTTCGACATCTGAGGCATCTGAGACATCTGAAGTAAGTAGCGTGACGCCTCTGGAAAACCCAGAACAAAAGAGCAACCAGCCCATACGTCAAGGCATGGTGAATACTGAAAACCAGCAGGCCAAATACTATTTAGACAGCCTTTTATTACCACCAAATCAACCTATGGACGCACTAACCGCTAAGCATTTTGTAACCGCCGATCAGTTAATTAACTTACCGCTTCCTAGCCAACAAGAACAAATACTAGTTATGTTAGACTCTCCTCTCACACAAGCAGGGTTATCTAATAAGTCATTACCATTATCAGCCAACGGCGCCGTGAATAGCCACGCCATAATAAATCATACAGCTACCCAAACCTTTGCGGTAAAGCCGATGGACTTCCAACCCTCGCTATCAAACAATACGATTAGCAACCCTTCACTGAGCGCAGAAAACCAGCAGATCAGGCACTTCACCGCTCCTATTGCAATAGGACAAACCATTCAACTTCGAGAGTTACTTGACCAAACCAATAGCGATACTAAACGCATATTTTATATCCATGCTGTCAGTCAAAAGGACGAGCAAGGTATCTGGGGGATTATACAAGAGGGCTTAACGGAGACGTTTGCACACGGTTTTCACCTGCCTGAAATCGACAACAGTATCAGTGCAATCATCCCGGAGAAAGCAGATGAAGTTCTGAATACAAAACACAGCTCTTATTTAGGCAAATTACTTCACGACAAAGTCAGTACAACCTACATTTATAACTACCAACAAGGCTTAGTTGGGCAAAACCCAAACCTCATCCGGCCGGGGCAGCAGCTTATTATTGTCACTTTCACAGAAGATGAGCTATTAGATATTTATAACCAGTTTAATCATCCTTAGCACAGCCATATAAAAATAAAACCGTCAACAGGACTACATAATGATTGATCTATACACATGGGGAACACCCAACGGCCGAAAAGTATCTATCATGCTTGAAGCGGTAACTGAAGACTATCAAGTTTATCCGGTTAACATTATGGCGGAAGAACAATTTAGTAACGATTTTTTAACGATCAGTCCGAATAATAAAATCCCTGCCATCATTGATCACAACCCTGTTTCAGGTGAACCGCTGTCATTATTTGAATCAGGAGCCATCTTAGTTTACTTAGCAGAAAAGCATGACCTATTTTTACCGACCCATGTCAAAGGTAGAATGGAAGTGATGCAATGGCTCATGTGGCAGATGGGTGGTTTTGGACCCTTTTTAGGTCAGGCACACCACTTTAATCGCTTTGCTAAAGAAGACGTTCCCTACGCAAAGCAACGCTACAACATCGAAGCCCAGCGATTATGGCGCGTGCTTGATAAACAATTAGCAGACCATGAGTTTGTCGCTGGTGACCTGAGCATTGCCGATTTTGCCATCTACCCTTGGGCAATGCGTCACGAATGGCAGTTAATAGATTTTAATGACTACCCGAATGTTCTGCGATGGGCTAACCAGCTCGATACAGTCGAAGCCGTTAAAAAAGGCATGCGTGTGCCATCCAGTTAGCACTGGATTAATTAGCTAACTGAGCCCAGAATAAACGTATACCCTGCGCTTTCAACAACCAACTGATCCTGATTATCGATTCGTTGAACGTGCGCATGCTCGACTAGCTCATAAAAAACCGGCCGGCTTATAATAGCTTCCATACCAAACCTAACCATCACTAACGGTGTAGGCTCTGATGTAAGCGGGTCCACTTTCAAACGGATAGGGTGCACCTGATCAAGCGTAATATCATCTCCGGTAAGCGTGATAAATCGAATAATAGCCCGCCCTTCTTCATTCTCGTCGAATAACATCTGAGTGACATAAAAA
>Ga0209302_10001837_pt1 | contig 12411 bp, 13 predicted proteins | sample ArcOceMetagenome_2_FD_187445 | JGI IMG/M metagenome (GOLD analysis project Ga0209302, IMG submission 187445) | Marine eukaryotic phytoplankton communities from Arctic Ocean - Arctic Ocean ARC135M Metagenome (SPAdes) (version 2) | ecosystem: Environmental > Aquatic > Marine > Oceanic | place... | reverse complement strand
CACACGCCACGCGCGCCACGCGCGCGCCACGCTGCCACGCGCCCCCACGCGCCCCACGCACGTCGCCGCTACCGCCGCTGCCCGCCACGTTTGCGCTAGTCCGCCACTCTCACCCTGCATTTTTCCTGGTGTGTGTGGCGTGCGCAGTCGAGCATGCCTCTTTCCGCCGCCGAGAACGACGAGGAGGGTGAGGAGATGGGCCTGCTACAAGCGGAAAGTTACGGAGGTATGTAGCCAAGGAGGCGCGCGGTGTACCTCAGGTGGGTTCCCTGCTCTTTTCTGCCGCGGTTGTATCGTACTACTATTTCATTGCTACTAGTGGTGTGTGCCTGTAGCCTGTTTGAAGTGTTTCCTCAGGCGCCGTTAGTTTTTCCTTTCAACAAGACAAATAGTGGCCCACGCGCGCGCCCCGGCCGCGTGCCGGCCACCACAAATCTGATCCGCTGTCAGCGGTACACGGTACTTTAGGTTTGGCGTTTAGGTAGAAAAAGTGGCAAGTTATAGTTTCCGGCGCGGGCGGCGCTCGTTTGCACAGGCAGCCGACTCTCTGCCCCCCCCGCGTGTCGCTGTCGGTTTTATGTGTAGTGTCTCTCACTCGCGTATATATAGAGACAAGAGCGGAGGAGAGAGCTGGTGTCGCCGTCACGAGAGCTGTCTATATCAGCTGAGAGCTCTACGCTTTACCCAAATCTTTCGTCAAGTGCCTGCAGCAGGCCGAGCGCCTCGACATCGAAAGCTCCCGGCGCGAACGAGCTGTGAACGCAGTCGAGGAACGGGCGCGCCCCGTGCACGCGCCCGGGATGCGCATCGAATCTCGCATCGCGCGCCTCGGAGCGCGCCAATAGCTGCACGCCCCGCGCAGCCGCGGCGGCGCGCTCGATCTGCTGGCGCCAGCCCACAGTTCCGAGAGAGAGCCGGTGCGCCTCACAGGACAATGCCCTTGTGCTCAGGTGTTCGCGTGCCATCACTAAGGAGCGCACATGGCACGACGGCGTCCTCCCTGTAGATTCACGGCGCGCATTGGGAGCGGTGTGGTTCGTCTGTAGACAAACTCGGGAGCCGTGCCTTTCACACGCCGTATGCGCGTACCGTGCTGCGGCGTGGGCGAGGGATGCCTCGAGGTTGCCTTTGGAGAGGACCGCTGGTTTGGCCAGCCGCAGTACGCCTTGCAGCACTGAAATGCCACCCGGCTGCGCAGCGAGCTGTCGGGTCCACTCGAGCGCCGCAAGAAGGAAGCCTTCCCACTCATGGGAAGCGGGCGCGCCGGCCAAGTGAAGACCGGCAAACGCGGCTTGCAGGCAACCTTTTAGAGTGGGAAAGTGTGTGGGAACGGTCTCCACCAGCAGCGCGTCGCCCTTGTCGCCTACGACCTCAATGTGGGCTAGGGCCGTGGCGTGCTCCATCTGGTTAGGGGTTCGTATAGGGGTAGGGGTAGGTGGAGGTAGGGGTAGGGGTAGGGGGGTAGGGGTAGGGGATATATATGATGGGTGGGAGTGGCCGTATATAGGGACCATTGTGATGTTGAGCGTCTCGAGGTCTGCTTGGCGCGCGCAGCCGTCCGCCGCACATGCGGTGGGGAGCAACGAAGGCCATGCAGCGAAGGCGGTCCAAGTGACGTTAGAGAGCCGGCGATGCAGCTGTGTGGTAAGCGAGGCGGCGTGAACGGTACACGGGTAATGGAGGACCATGATCCTGCTCGCTGCCGCTGCATGTTGACCTGCGTGGTTAGGGTTAGGTTGGGGTTATATAGGGTTAGGCGACAGGGTTAGGGTTAGCGTTAGGGTCAGGGTTAGGGTTAGTGCGGCGCAGCTCTTGACCGAGCTGCCGGATGAGGCCACCGCTGCACGCTTGGGCGTGCGACTTGTAGCCAGACGCGCCACACCTGAGGCCGCACTCTGGAAGCAGCAGGTGGGCTGGTGCCACATCAGGCAGCTTTGCAGGAGCTTGCACTGCTATGGTCTGCGTGCCCGGAACAGGCCCCGCTTGCACGCTGCCAAAAGAACCTCGGCCGTCGGCAATGAGGGCGCAGCTGAGCGCGCCTGGTTAGGGCTAGGGCTATAGGGTTAGGGCTAGGGCTATAGCCCTGGGGCTAGGGCTATAGCCCTAGGACTAGGGTTGGCCTAGGGCTGTAGGCCTATAGGGCTAGGGCTAGGGCTAGGGCTAGGGCTAGGGCTAGGGCTATAGGGCTAGGGCTGTAGTAGGGCTATAGCCCTGGGGCTAGGACTATAGCCCTAGGGCTAGGGCTAGGGCTAGGGCTAGGGCTATAGGGCTAGGGCTAGGGCTAGGGCTATAGGGCTATAGGGCTATAGGGCTATAGGGCTATAGGGCTATAGGGTTGCGGGCGCACAGAACATGTACAGGCCGAGCGAGTCGCCGATGATTGCGAGTGTGCGGTTCGCTAGCAGTTCGATTGCTCTTACGGCATCCCATCGCCTTGGTGCAGTACCACACGGCACCCAGCTGAGGTTTGTGCGGAGCGCCGGCTGCATCGGCCGACTGGCGGCAGCGCGCGCTCCACACATGCCTCGCCATATCCTAGCGCTACGGCTCGATATCTGCGTGCAATCGTACAACTGCGGTGATGGATCATAGGCCCACTCCCCCGCACAGTGGGCCATCGATGGGTTCCTGGTCTGAGTGTGACGTGTCGTTTCAACTCGGTGAAATTAGCTCTGTGTTAAACTGAAACTGAAACTATTGGTGAAATTAGCTCTTTATATCGAGAGGACGTTGACTTCCCTTTTGAGAACTGCATAAGTGCATACGTGCATATAGTAGCCCCGGAACATAATGCGTCCTCATAGTATGACTATCCCCACAAGAGAGATGCATTGCAGATATGGTGTGGGCACTTTCACTTTTCCCTCGTGCTCTTCCGACGGTACTATCTGCGAGACGAAGTCCCCGTCCCGCCCCCGCCCCGCCCCCCCGTTCCCGCCCGACCACCGTCAGGCAGGGGAACGGTGGGCTATTATGGTATTAGTGACTGCGCTCTGCAAAAGTAACAAGCCGCGAGTGTCTAGACGTAGAGTTATAGTTGCCCACCCCATCACCCAGGCGCGCCCGCGAGCGCCGCGCGCATCGCCACGGCCTGCTGCTCGCACCAGCCTGCCATCTCAGGCTGCGAGGCCTTAAGCTGCTCGAGCAGCGCGAGTGCGTCCCGCGTCTTGCCCTGCGCGTGCAGCACGCTCACGAGGGCGAGCGAGGCGTCGGTGTACGCAGGCTCGAGCTCGATCACCTGCCGCAGCACAGGAAACATGCTGTGGGCATGCTACAAGCAAGTATGCCACACGCAGGCATGCTGCAGGTAGGCAGGCTGCAGGCAGGCTGCAGGCATGATGCAGGTATGGTGCAGGCAGGCTACAGGCATGCTGCAGGCGCGCATGCTGCAGGCGCGCATGCTGCAGGCGCGCATGCTCGGCCCCGCGCACCTGCCTCAGCAGCGGCTCAGCAGAGGCGTGCTGCCTATCGAGCGCGAGGGCCAAGGCCAGCTGGTAGCGCAACGGCGCCGAGGCTTCTTTGGGCGCATCCTGCACCGCAGGCCACAGGTGGGCGATCGCGTCGGCGGCGCGCGCGCTGCGGAGCAGTGCCTTACTCAGCTCGACGTGCGCCACGACCCACGCAGTGAGGTCGCCGGCCGCCGCCGCCTGCTCGACGCCCGCCCGCAGCGTCGCCTCCTCCGCTGCCGCTGCCGAGGCCGCCGCCTCAGACGGCGCGGCGCCCTCCGCGGTGGTCGGCCCGCCAGCGGCCGGCGACGCGGCCGCGGCGGCTGGGCTGGCTGAGGGGTTGACAGGTGTCGCTGCCGCAGACCCAAGGGGCGCGCTCGCTCGAGGCGGCGGCGGCCGGGGCAGGGCGGTGGCGGCGGCGGTGGCCAGCGCTGGAGCGGTGGCGAGGAAGGCAGGGGCGGCAGGGGGGGCAAGGGTGGCGGACGCGCGCGCCGCAGCGGCCGTGGAGGCGGCGGCCGTGGAGGCGGTGGAGGGCGCGGCCACGGGGGGCGCTAGGCCTCGCAGCGCTCGGCTGGTGGCGGTGCGGCGCACGACGGCGCCCTGAGCGAGGCTCCAGAGCGAGTTGGTCACCTGGTGCATGAGAACATGCATGTGCATGTGCATGCACATATTGAGCATATGCATGTGCATGAGCATATGTATGTGCATGGACATGGACATGGACATGGACATGGACATGGACATGGACATGGGCATGGTGTGCATGCATGTGTGGTCGATCGTGCTGAACATTTGCACTGCATGTGCAGGTGCACTGCATGTGCACACAGTGCCCATGCATGCCTATGCCCATGCCCATGCCCATGCCCATGCCCGTGCCCATGCCCGTGCCCATGCCCATGCACGTGCCCATGCCCATGCCCATGCCCATGCCCATGCCCATGCGGGGGCGGGAATGGCGCACCCAGAAGACGAAGACTCCGGCAGGCAGCTCGCAGTAGAAGGGGAAGAGGACGACGCAGCCCGCCTGTACGAGGTACGGGTTAGGGTCAGGGTCGGGGTTAAAGCTGGGGTCAGGGTTAGGGTCAGGGTTAGAGGACGACGCAGCCCGCCTGTACCAGGTCGCGCACCAGTTGCCAGAGTGGGTTGCGGCTGCCGGTGAAAGCCAGCTGGAAGTTGACCACGGTCAGACCGACCGCGGCGATCGGCAGCAGCTTAGTTGCGTCCGCGACGGTGAGGTCGGCGAACCACGCAGTGCCGCCCTGGCGCAGTTCGGCGGCGCGCGCCTCCGAGGTGGGCTCGAGCACGAGGCGGCGCGCGGCGAGCACGGCGACGATGAGCAGCGGCAACTGCAGGAGCGGCATGCCCACCACAGCGAGAGGCTGCACGCCGGCCGCGCGTGCCGTGCGCCACACGCCGCGTAGGAAGGCGTTCGCGCGAGCGCCGGTGCCCACCTCGCTCTTCTCCACTTCGGCGCGCAGCAGCGCAAAGCGTGGCCGGAGCGCGACGAAGCGCCTGGTCTCGCGCAGCTGGTACCACAGCGCTGGGAGCAGCGCGGTGCGTAGAGCGATCGCACTGCCGCCGATGGTCGCCCACCAGGGCAGGCCTGTGTGCAGCTGAACCGCCACCAGGCCCTCCACTGCAAGCGCAATCGGACCGGTGGCTGCGGCTGACGCCACCTCGCCGCTTAGCTGCCGCCGCGCGGGGACGCAGTCCACTCGGGCGGGCGAGCTGCGGCAGAGTCCGCGCGCGCAGTGCTCGGCAGCTCGGCGTGAGCATCGCCACAGCTGCCAAGACGGCGCGCCGTGTTCACTGCCCCCCCCCAACCAAGCGATAAGATAAGATAATCTTATCTCTTCTTATCTTAACCAATCGATAAGATATCTGATCTCTTATCATGCCCCAGCGAGCTAGCGCGACGAGAGAGAGAGATTGGTCTTGGTAAAACACGACATACGAGTGGATCCACACCGTAGTGGATCCACACGAGTGGATCCACGCGTTTGAGCACGGTCCTCATTGGTGAGAGCGTCTACGCGCTCATCGACCCCGGACACCGGCTATGACGACACTACACACTGGGTTATATCAGCCGATATAGAGAGTGCCTTTGCCTTTGGGCGCAAGACCTCCAGAGCTCCAGTCCTTCAGCCCAAAGTAGAAGGAAACCAGGAGACTCCCGGGCAAGGGGGTGGCGTGTGCCATATTTCTCTCTCTTGGTTTTATTACTATTTCTCTCTCTCTCTTTCTCTCTCTTTCTCTAGCGCGACGGGAGCTAAACGTAAAGTAACAAGACTAACAGTATAAGATCCAGTATACAAGACTAACAGTCTACCGCACAGGATATTCATTGACTAAACCCTTTCTCTCGCTCTAGCAAAGCATGCTAATCGGTGTTACTTAACACCCCTCCACGATAAGAGTAAGAGTAATCATGGGTGGCGGTGCCGCTTTGCCGGTGCCGACGCATTGCCTCGTTGCCTCCTTGCTGCCGCCTCGCCGCCGCCTCGGCTCGTCATGGTGCGACTAGATGTTCAAAGGACACCAATAAATGTGCCCGCTGTGGGTTGAGCATCGCATTTTGCTCACCCGGAGTCGATGCCAAGCGTAAGTTTGAACGACCACAGAAGAGGCACGTCGATGCCGATTTTCTAGACGTTTTCCGGCTGTAGCGCAAGCATTGAAGGTTGTGGTCGTGCCATTTAGTCCCTAAAGACGGCATCTGGAACAAAATAAGTCAAATTCTGACACTTTTGTCAGTCAACATTTTTCATTTTTCGGATAATCAGTCGGGAAATTGAAAGCACAGAATAACACGCCTTGTGGCCCGCCCTCTGGCCTCCGCTCACCCGCCTGCCGCTGCGCCTGCGGCGCGGCGCTTCGCGCCGCTGCGCGGCACTCAGTGCCGCTGCGCGGCACTCAGTGCCGCTGCGCGGGCGCTTCGCGCCGCCCCTCCGGGGGCGCTGCGCGCCCAGCGCGCTGCGCGCCGCCGCGCGCAACCGTTTACGTTACTTTACGAACACGCGAAAAAAACATGGAAAAAAAGTAAGGCCGTTTTTGCTTTTCTGCTCTTTTCACACGCTTTTCCCCCCCCCCAACACCTCTTCCCCCTTTTTATTACTACGGCTTTACCTGCCTAGGTGCCCCACAGCAACTGTCCTCCTACGGCTATTGTGGGCCGGGCGCCGAGATCGCCGGCGATAAGATTGATGGTGATCGGTTTCGTCCCGCGCAACACGCGTGCTGTCAGCGACTGCCCGACCTTGCTCGAATCGACGATGGCCTGGGCGTCGGCAGCAGTGGCCACCGGCCGGCCGCCGAGCTCCTGAACCAAGTCAAAGTTACGGAAGCCCGACTTAGCCGCCTGGGTGTCGGGACCCACGGCCAACACCAGCGCACCCTTGGCTTCGGGCAGCTCGACATTGGAGCTGGGGTTGGCGTTGTTCTGCCTGGCCGCCTCCGGAGTGAGCGAGGACAAGGAGAGGCCCAGGTGCGCGTGCGGAATCGTCTTGCCCTCCGCCAGTATGTGCACGGCCCTCTCCGCGGTGTCGATCGGGATGGCGAACCCAACACCAATTGCGTTGGCGCGGACAGCCGTGTTCACACCAACGACTTCGCCAAACTCGTTGAGCAGCGGGCCGCCCGAGTTTCCTGGGTTAATAGCGGCGTCAGTTTGGATGAAGGTCGCGCCAAATGAAGGTCGCGCCACCACCTCATACGCGGGGCGCGACAGGCTGGAGACGATGCCCAGCGTAACCGTCGAGTCCAGGCCCAAAGCGTTCCCGATGGCCACCACCCAGTCGCCCACTTGCAAGTCCTCGGACCGTCCGAGCGGCGCCGTCGGTAGCGCCTTGCCCGCGGGATCGATCTTGATCACAGCCAGGTCGATGAATTCGTCCGACCCCTTGACCGTGCCCTCGAACGTGCGCCCATCCGTCAGCGTCACTGTCACCTTGTCCGCCTTGTCGACCACGTGCGCGTTGGTCATGATGAGGCCTTCGTTGGGGTTGGGGTTTACGGTTAGACTCAGGGATTAGGGCTAGGGTCAGAGTCAGGGTTAAGCGCATGATAATACCTTCGTCCGACAGGATGACGCCACTACCCTGCCCAAACTTCTCCAAGGTGTCCATTTCGATGCGCACCACGGAAGGTCCGACGGCCTCCACCACCGCTGTGACGAAGGACGTTTTTCTCCGTGGTGCTGCTGGCGCCGGCGGCGAAGGCATGCCGTAACGCCGCCGCAGCCCTTCTCCGGGCAGTCCGACCTCAGCCGTGAGCAGGTGAGCGCTGTCGACCGCGACGGCGTACGAGGGGCTGGGAAATGGTAGGCAGAGCAGGAGTGCGAGCAGCAGTGTGACGACGCTGTTGACTGTGCTCTTGGTATCTGCTGGCTGTCTCCGTTGGCCGACGGGGTGCGTCGCCGAGTGCGGCGGCTCCGGCAGGTGGAGCGCGACGGTAGGACGGCAGCGCAGCGCGACAACGGACGGCGGGGCCACGAGGACTCTCATTTGCTCGCTTGGTGGTCTTCTGGGCGCGTCGCGCCGTCTTGGTGGGTGGGTGGCTCTCAGACCTTCAGGCGCTCCGGTGCCTGCTCAAAGTCGCCGATTCCACTGCCTTTAGGAGGAGGTTGGGTACGTTTCACCTTTACGAGGCGCTTGGGTACGATGATCTCAACTACATGCTGGCGCTCGACGCGGTGGCGCTGGTGGGCGTCGCGCGGTGTGCCCGTATGAAGCTGGGACATGCCGCCAAGTTCGCCGCGTGGATAAAAAGGCTGAGGCCCTGCGTTTAAAGTCTACTGTGAACCATGCACACTAGTGCGCAGTGTGGCGTGGGTTGCGCATGGCCGAGAGGTAGACGGTGCAAAGCCGCTTCTCTGTAGAGTACTTTTATTCTTTCTAAAGAATACCGAGCGAGTGGATCTAAGGTCAGGTACATCACCTGCAGGGAGAATTTTTGAAATGAGCATTGGGGCTCAGAGAGTGTGTTATAGCTCTAGAAGCAGGTAGATGTAACGGTGATCTGTCTCTGAGACACCCAACTTGCACAAGGGGGGGGGCGGGGGGGGGTCTCGTAGCGTGTAGTTCCTGTTCCTTCCGGGCGTCGTCCTTCTTTCCCCTCTGCCTACCCCGGCGCGCCGGGTGGTCGGTTTCGGTTACGCTGGTGATAGTTGGGGTGAAAAAGAATGAACGAAACGTGTTGAGATCTCCGAAAAGTGTTGGTTAGGCTGCGCCGTCAGGTCGGAGCCACGAGCGGTGGCACCATGATCGCGCCCGCGCCCTCAGTCCCTCACAACGCCACGCTAGCATCTTCGGCGATGCGCTCTATCGTGTCGAGGATGGCGCCGAAGGCCGGCCGGTCGCCATGCGCGTGCTGCCAGCACCGCACCGTGAGCTTCAGTGCGACAGCAGATCGGCCCTTGCGCATACAGACGGTCTTCTTTCCAAAGCGTCGCTCATGGCCCTTTTCAGAGCCCGGAAGCCTTTTCCACGACCCGGCCTCGCCGGGTGGGATCTTCCTAACGCGACCTAAGTAAGCAGCACGACTTGACCAAAAACCAAAGGCGGAGGCAGACAGGGTTCAATCAAAGCACGGCGTATGCCCCGCCCCAACGCCCTCCCACACGATCCCCGCCCATCACCCGGGACACTAACATCCAGCTCATCGGGACACTAACATCCAGCTTCGGCGGCGTGGTACGAAGGATGAATCCGCTACACTCCTCCCTCCCCCCCCCGGATGCGACTAGATGAGTGAGCACATTATCGGGCGTCACGGCGCCACCCTTCATGATGGGTGGGTGTAACCCTCGGACGCCCAAACATGATGGGTGGGTGTAACCTTCGGACACTCTCGTGAGCATGTCTTCCGGAGGACAGGATTCACGTTTCTTATGGCCCCTTGATTGACGTCCAAGTAGCAAGGTACCACCAAAGAAACTATTACTGTTTAATGAGCAATTCGTCGCAGTTTCACAGTACAAGTCGCTTATACTTAGACATGCATGGCTTAATCTTTAAGACAAGCATATGACTACTGGCAGGATCAACCAGGTAGCCTGCCGAGCCGCGCGAACGCCGCGCACAGACAGAGCACGGAGCACGCACGCACGACCCGCAGCGCCACCGACCGAGCGACGAGCCGGCGCGCACGACGCTCCCCCCCTCTTCAGAAGAGGGCGAAGCGCGCGCGCACCGGAGCGCGCTGGCTGCAGCACGTGCGTGCGCAGTGTATAAATTAGGGTTGGGGTCGCAGCGTGCGAAATTTCGCGATACCGGTCGGTGTAACCGACCGATGTAAGACGAGGCGTTGTACCGCGATCGATGAGTTTGGCGTTGTGGCGGCGCGCTTACCGCCTCTACGTTCGCTGCCTATCGCCTCCTCCAAGGCGCCGTCACGGCGCGCGCTTTGGTTTTTGGTGTGGACGCCTCCGGCACGATGGACGAAGTCAGCCTCCTCGCCGCGGTCCGTCAGCTCAAGCTCGAGCACGCCGCAAGCTCGAGCACGCCGCACACCGCCAAGGAGGTATTTGCTGCTCTCACAGCAGCTGGGCAGGAGGTGGAGCTCACTGCGGTGAAGAAGGCGTGTCGCACGGCGACTAAGGCGCTGGAGAACGAGCCCACTCCGCCCACTGCTTCCGGCCCGAGCGAAGCAAAACTGCCGCCGCTCGTGAGCCCACCCACAGGCTCAGTCGCCTTCTTGCGCTGCCTCACATGCCAGGTGCGGGTGCCGCACAAGGCAAAGGTATGCGGCGGCTGCCACGCCGTCTGCTACTGCGGCCCCACCTGCCAGAAGGCAGACGCCTCACACGCCGTCGAGTGCGTCGCATTCAAGCGTCACATGGCGACTGACGTGCGCGTGATACTGCCGGGTGCTGTGTGGCTTGAGGCAGCGATGGGCCACCGGTGTGAGCTGTCGTCGTGCGAGCTTTATGAGAGCGTGGGCGCGCATGAGGCCGAAGCGTATCGTCTGCTGTGCGGCTGCGTCCTTCCATCTGCCCAGCACCGCTACGTTGTTGCATCGATACCAGCGCCAGAGGCGGAGGCGGAGTTTGTGGGAGAGGCGTCAGTGACGGCGACGGAGGCGGCCAACACGCCAGTGCCCGTTGCGTGTGTGCCGCGGAGCTGGGCCGCTTACTACGAGGGGCGAGCTGCGCAGCTTCTGACCGCGTCACCGCTGGCACCACAGAACGGTCGAAATGCCCCAGCTCGCAGCAGCCCATGGCAGCCGCCAACCCTCTGGGCCCGAGAGGAGCGCCACTGTCGCCACTCGGGTGCCTGACCCAACGTCGCCGATGCCACTGCCGTCGAACCACCCAGGCGCTGCTGCTGACGTGGCCGCTCACGCTGTACTACGCCCTGGCGTGCCTTGGACTAGCGGACAGGCCCACCGCACAGGAGGTGGTCGTGCACTACCTTGGGCCGGAGAAGGAGGTGGCCTGCCTCGCTGCCTCGCTGCCTCGCTGCAACGCCCAGCCCTGAGCAGACACTCCCACCCCCCAAAGCCTCCTCCTCCCTTTCGCCAGCCAGCCACCCTCCCTTCCCTGCCCCAGGTGCTGCTGCTACCTCTCTTCTCGGAGCTCGCTGTGCTCTGCCCCGCCGCCACCATCACCGTGGTCATGGTGGGGCCATTGGGCATCGCGCTGCCGCCGCCCATCTCCTTCGAGGGCGCAAGGGGCGGCCGCGTCACAATCAGCGTCCTGCGCGGCTTGTACCATGACCTCGCCCTCCCCAGCCCGGACCTCGCCATCGCACCGAATGCCGGCCTCGCCATCGCGGGCTACGAGACTCGGTGGCCCGCGACTCTGCGGCACTTGCAGCAGCGCGCCACCCCCTTCGTCTTCTCCGACTACTCAGAGCAGGGCGTCGAGAAGGGCCTTGCCTTCGCGCTCCACCATGCGGCGATGGTGCCCTCTTGCGGCGTGCAGCTCAACCCGTTCAGGGCGCCCATGCGGCTGTCGCAGGTGCATGGAGGCTCGGTCGGCCACCCCACGCTGTCCAATGGATTCTTCGCTGCCTTCAACACGCCACCAACCGCCTTTGATCCGCCGGAATGACGAAGCACCTTGAGCTTGTACAGGGAAGTTCGCGTCTACACGTGTACTCTTCCCCAATAAGACGTGCTTCCCACACTCCCTTCAGCGCTCCCTTACGCTAATCGATTTTGATTTTCGCTACTGGCAATATTATAACGATCGGATGACTCTCTCCCCCCCCTCGCCCTGGGATGCAGCCACCAGAGCCTGGGTCATATATGTATCCGTTTGGACGCATAAAGCCGTAATTATTTGAGTCTGGTGACTGGTCTCCAAGCCTGGCGTGGGCGCGCCCGGGACGAATCATGTGAAGCGCAACCGCAAGCAAAAGAGCCAACTGAACTGAATAATTAGAATCACACCGTGGTCACACGCTGCCAGCGCTATCTAAGTCCCTGGTACACCAACACTGGGTCTATACCAGCCTAGGGCGCAGCTGCGCCGTCGCCTCACTCCTCCTACCAGGACTGAGGAGTGAGGTCTGAGGAGATTTTTTTGCAACGCTGTGGTGTGCTCAAAATACGGCTTTACAAAAAAAGATCTGTGACTCATGACTGTTCATTCATGTACCCTTTTAGTTTACCCCGTACTCACCCACATGTACCTTGTCATTGTGCTTAAACACAAAAACATGATGGGAGTGGAGATTCGCTATGCAACGCACTACCAACGTACACAGGGGACACAAATGCCACGCACGAGACAACACATCGTCTTGAGGAGGTGGCGCACCAGCTGAGGGCCTCGACACTGAGGCCAATAGCGTTGAGCCAGGGCACAAAAGTCTCCAAACTGCCTTGGCCTCAGCCAAACTCGCGCTGGCCACCTTAGGGCGAGTTGAGGGACGTGTTGGAAAACATCTGGCCCAGCCAACCACCCTCACCAATCGATGGGAGCGGAAGCCACGTGGCCGCTGAGACAGACGGCGCC
>Ga0209302_10001833_pt1 | contig 12431 bp, 2 predicted proteins | sample ArcOceMetagenome_2_FD_187445 | JGI IMG/M metagenome (GOLD analysis project Ga0209302, IMG submission 187445) | Marine eukaryotic phytoplankton communities from Arctic Ocean - Arctic Ocean ARC135M Metagenome (SPAdes) (version 2) | ecosystem: Environmental > Aquatic > Marine > Oceanic | place... | reverse complement strand
TGAATCGAGGAGCCAAATATAAACTCGTGGTCGCGGTGCTCGAGGCCACTCGATCTTGAATTCCGACTGATTCTGTGGACTCTTTTAATCCCGTCGCTTTTGATTTCTTGTCATGCTTTTGTACATCCATTTCATATTTTTGTTCCTTTTGTTCGTGGGCTATAGCTTCCAAACGTTGGGTCACGTAATTCATGTCTCCTTCTCGATCACGTCGCATTTGTTGCATAGTCTCCATCAACATGGTGAATAATTGATCCTGTTTTCCTTTTGGAGTTGGCTGTTGCAACGGCTGTTGTTGTTGTTGTGCATTTAACAACTGTTGCTGGTCGTGCAACTGTTGCTGCAATCTTTCAAGCGCTTGATCTCTCTGATCGATACCGTTTCGCAAATACTTCAAGGTGGCTGAATTGTGTGTTTCCTTCACCTTTTGATCGAATGCCAATTGTTTCAGCTCTTGATCCAGTTCTAACTTATGTTGTGTATTCAACGGGGATTCATCGTTAAAAGCACTGTAGGATAAACCGGGGGTGTTGTTGGATTGTACAGATCGACTGCTTCCATTAGAAGATGTTTCATCATCGACTACTACACCAGAAGATGACGCGGCATCGACTGGGAGTTCTTCTTGAACTTGTACGGTTTCGGCATCCGTAATAATCATAGAAGAACCCTGTTGTCCTTCTTGATTTAATAATACTTCTTCAGCTTCTCTTCTTTTGTCTTGAGAAGATGTTTCCGTAAAAACTCCTTCTTTGACTTTAGCTCCATCCTCGGAACGAACGTCACTCGTTTCACTTTGGTTGGAAACGGGTGTACTAAACGCGGGCAATCCTTCCTTTTGGATTTCCATCGTTGGAGATGGGGTGGACTCAATTTCCACGGCATCTTCTTCTTTTACTGTTGAAACAGGGGGTACGCTTGATGGTTCATCAGCTTTGGATGATCCAGTAGGTGTTCCTGTTGAAAGGTTTTCGTCGGGGTTGTTACTCATAATAACAAAGGTTACAAATACGGTTTACGGTTGATTTATCTTTGTGATACGTTCAGTATGATACGTTCGTTTATTTATTCTTTTTAAAGTGGTGTTAGTTACCCAGCAACAATTTCTAACCAATGGTCTCTAGAATTCTAGCAACCATATGGTTTATCTTAAACTCAAACTCTGAGATATGCTCTAAGGTCTTTACTACTAACAGAGTGCCATCGGGTGCAATACTTACATTCGCTCCATTCTTTTAAGAGAATTGAAGTACCGAGTACTTGGTGCAATTCAATTCTAAAGTGATGTCACAATTTTCACAGGCTGGTAGTATAGACTAAACTTAGGATGAGTTGATCTCCACATAACTATTCGAAGTTATTTCCTTGAATGAAATGACTTTCATTGTTGTTATCTTCGACTCTATTGCACAAGAGAAGATTGATACGTTCCTTGACGGCTGCAGGAATTGTTGATGAATCAGTAAGATGGAATTGTGTCACGGGGAGCACTACTTCATCTGTGATGTTAAATTTCAACAACTCAAAACCGTCTTTTTCAAGATTGGATTTCGAATATTTAATTTCGGCAATCTTTTTCTTTCCTTCACCGGCTTTGACCCAAGCTGGATAATGTTTGGATTCTAAAGGGGAGTCATGGGAAGACTTTGCTTTTGCGGATGCTCTTGCAACAGTATGACCCATTAAAATGACTTCCCATTTTTCGCCATCATCGCCCGAAGGCAAACCACGGACATATTCCACAACGTAGAATTCCATGGGTCCTTTGACTCGAGCAATGGTTTTCTTTACATGTTTTGGAAGGCTAATCATGACTAATTTATCTCCTTGAACTGGGAATAAATCGGCAGCACTGCGGGGTGTTGTATTGTCCCATAAGGTTCGTTGTGCTGGTCGTGCTACAATATCCTTGCTTAATGGGGCTAACAAATTAGCGGGTGCTTTCAAAACTGTGGAACTGTTGTACAACCGGAGCTTGTACACACCAGATCCATTTACATTTTCTAGAATTTCATGTGGACCTGACCATTTCAAGTTCAACTTGGACGAAGTTCTATTCTTTGTTTTACCAACGTTACGACGTAATAACAGGACTAGATCACCGGGGTAGTATTCATGGTATCGTTTCCTCTTGAAACGACGAAGTCGTAATTCTTGTTGGTATAGAAGATGTTGGCTAAATCTTGAACTGGCAATTTCTTGACGTTCCAACATTTTGTGAGCATGCTTGGCAAGGGCCTTTCTTTCTGAAGGCATAGGCTGACCCATCGCTTCATGAAGAGAGATCTTCTTATCTAGCTCATCTACTTTCAAATTATCTGTACGGCCAAACATACAGTTCGCTGGTGACAATCGATCGACGATCGTTCGGTTGTTCATGGCGTGTTCGATGTATGGGAGGTACCTGTCCCATGATCGGTGATCCGGAAACAAAGGATCATTTACCAAAATCCTCAGACGTTGACCTAACACACTATGACATCGCTCAACATAATTGGCTCTTGGATTTTCAGGAGCCGTATGAAACACTTTAATATCCATCAATCGAGACAATTCTTTGAGTAACTCATTTTTAAATTCTGTGCCGTTGTCGCAAACAAGAATATGTGGTTTCTTGTGCAGTTGTAAACAAACCCGTTGGTAAAATGCAGTTGCTACGACCACCGCTGCTCGTTCATCAAGTATGTTGACGTCTTCGGTTGACAATTCAAGTTTCCTCTTTCCTTTCGCAGATCGTGCTGCTACTTTACGTTTCTTTCTTCTCTTTTTCTGTTCATCTGAGAATTTCAAACGAATGGGTATAAAATTGACATGACCGCAAAGACGGTCTTGTATTGACAGTACATGGGTGTGGCCCCGTCGACTGGTGACTCCTGAATCCCCACTGGAGACACATACTACATCTAAAAAGACTGTATAGTAAATTCCCAGTGGTGGGGGTGCCTGACCTAAGCTGAGCCACCGCACCCGGCTTGTTTGTTTTGCTTGACGACAACGTAAACAATTGTTGATGTAATCTTGTGCGTCTTTGTACATTGTTGACCAGTAAAACCGTTGACTTAACTGGGCAAATGTTTGGTCAGTACCATCATGATTTCCTACATGGGAATCATGGTACCACCATAACAGATCTTGTATTAATGATTTCCCGACACACATAGGTGTGGAAATCAGTTCATTTTCATCTTGGTTCAGAAGTTTATCCTTGTAACCTTCTGACGTTTTTGACATCACTCCCTTTCTTGGTCGGTGTGTCAACCGTAACATTCCTTTTTCAACGAGCATAGTTGCTGATTTGGCTTGGAGGTCTTCTAAGCTTGCAAACGGTCCTAAAACTCTTTTGTCATCTAGTAATGGATTCGTGTTATCCGAATTGATTTTGAAGTCAGTTCTTTTCTCTGATTTCAACCATCGTTTCATCGCTGCTTTGAGTCCTCTCATGCATCGTTGTTTGTCTCTTTTCAAGGCGGGACCTAAATCTTTGTACCAAAGGATACGTTGAAGTTCCTCGTCTTGTTCTTGACTTTTCTTAATATCGACAGGGATACTGATTCGAAACCCTTTCGAGCCGGGTTTTCCGCGTTTGTTCGGTAAACTATCTTGCTTGGTTGCAAATACATTTGTGTTGGCAACTGTTTTGGTTGGTGGAGCTGCAAATATCATATTTGCCTGGGCTTCATTTGGGTGGTGAGCGCTGAACCACTTCCACCATCGTTCACTTTGCTTCACGCAGTTTGGCCGCACGCAGCGTGGCATATCAGATCCATCTGGCATTACAAATCCATCCGGCTTTGCATTCTTCCCCTCGACTCGAACCGCTCCATGTGGACATTCGACCCATTTAGAGGTGATTTCCAAAGTTGGAATTGTTGCTGTACAATTCCCACAAATATGGTCCCTGTCTTCCCGTGCGACTGCTCCACAATGATGACAATGGTGGTGTGGGGGTTTCTTTCCCATGCCCAAGATCTTTGTTGCTTCAAGATCTTGCCATGTTGAAAGTCTGGCTCTCGCGCATTCTTCACAATTCTCTGTGTTCGCGGTTGTTGTTGTTTGTGGAAACAATACATGCTCGTCACCACTGCCGAAAAGCGATTGCGAAAACGACAAATCAGTCCACCGATTCAATTGGTTCTGTGCTTTTTCAACCCAAAAGTGCGTTTCCTTTCCGGTGGTGACCTTCTGGAATGCGTTGGGGTCATGACTAACACACCAATTGTTGTTGATGTTCTTGGCATCAATACATGCGATGAGGGGTGCTTCACTTGGTCTCCAAGGAGCACGACTCATCCAATCTGCCACCACATTTTTACTTCCGGCGATGTGTTTAATCACAGGTTGCCACACGGACAGCCTGTTTGCCCATGAAGACAATCTTGTCTTGTGTGATACGTACGTCGATAATTTCAACAAATTGAGATGATCGGTGTATAGGGTAAATTCTGTAGGTAAAATGGCACGATACTTGGTTAACGTTCCCAATATTGCTAGCGTTTCAATTTCCCTGGCGTCATAGTTTTGTTCGGCTGATGTGAGTGACCGGCTCCAGTACCCAACAACTTGTTGTTTTCCGTCTTCATCCAATTGATAAACAACTCCTGCCAAACCAACTTTGCTGCCGTCGGTCATTACGTAAAACTTTTTAGTATAGTCTGGCGGGCAGACTAAAGGTTCAGATGCTAACATGCCTTTGATGACATCGTATTCATGTTGCATCTCTGGTGTCCATTTGAAATGAACACCCTTCTTAAGCATACTGCGTATATGCTTTGTGCTATCGGTAAATCTTGGAATGAATCTACGGTAGTACGAGAAACAACCCATAATTCTTCGTATTCCACTGACGTCCGTAGGTGCCGGTGCTTCTCGCATGGCTATAGTCTTCATAGAACACGGACGGAGCCCATCGCATGAAACTTCATGGCCTAATAATGAGACTTTTGGCAATGCGCAACTGGTTTTCTTTAAGGAGCACAACAGCCCGGCTTTGCAACAACGTTGTAGCATAGCTTCCAATTGTAAGGCATGAACACCAATCAACGTGATCATTTCTTTTTCACCTCGCTTCTTTCTAATTGCGTTTTCTTCATTGACGTGTTCCAATGTAGTGTAACAACAGATATCGTCAACGTAAATTTGCAAACACGTTGAGATCAGCTCGTGAAATGCTAAACTGCCCAGTCGTGCGAAAGTGGCTGGCGAACCAATCAAACCCATTGGCAAACGTATAAATTCAAATAGTCTCCCATCAGTGGGATCAGCAAATGCACAAATTCTTGCTGCACGATCGGTCATTTGAACATTGTAAAAACCATTTGAGAAGTCAGTCACCGAGAACAATTTACCACCTGTGACATCGTTAAAGATTTGTTCCGTTGACGGTGGTGGATTACCAACATAGGACTTCGTCATTGCGTTGATTCGTCTCCCGTCAAAGCACACTCGCCAACCTTTAACTTTTCCATCACTTGTGAGTTTCGCAACCACTAGTAACGGTGACCGAAATGGGGAGTTGGACGGTCGTATGAATCCATTGTTCAACATGGTACGGATCCAGGTTGAGATTTCATCGCGACTTGATTTGGTCAGTGGATATTGGCGTGAGCGTATGATAATATCCTCCTTCAATTCAATATCATGTTCAGCTAGGTCCCGCGGCACGGTACCAGCTGCAAACTTTTTAGTAAAGATAAAAGAGTAGTCCAACAACACTTGTTCCAAAGCTTGCTGATCTTTTCTTGATGACGCAGACCAGAGATCTGTGTCATGCATTTCTTTCCACATTTTACTTTTAATCATTTCATCCTTGTCCGCTTGTGATGGGGCTCGGTAATTGGGATGTTTCTTCATTTCTTCCAAAGAATCGTTGTCCATCCACGGAAATGGAACTTTTTCAAAATTACCAGGTCCCAAAGGTAGTGGAACATCATAATCAGACTGATCCACCATGACTTCAGTGTCCACCCCTAAACCTTTAGTCACTGTGTGTGCAGAAGGTGGTTCAGAAGCTTCTTCCGTTGCATTGGTTTTTGAGGCAGTGGCCAAAAGCTGGCCGATGTCCAATGCGATGCAACCGACTTCCTCTGCTGAATATATATCTTCCACCCGTTCAATGTGACTAATAATTGTTCCTTCGGGAATAAACATTATATCACTAGATCGATTTTCTAAAATAACAGTATTGGCACCTTGTTGGATAACAGAGGTTTGTGTCCATGGCATGGCTGAGGAGAAATATGGCTCGTCAGCAATGGTCGACCAAGTGTCTTCACCATCAAGAGTTGAAACGATGTACTGGTCTTCCGAGGAAGCAGCCAATTCACCATCCACTTCAACTTTTAACGGGTTGCGAAAAGATCCAGATGTACCTTTTCGGTGTGGAGGTTCTACATTGAACGATTCGCCGGGAAGGGGAACAGTGTAAAACACTTTTTTGTTCGGCTTCAACGAAATGTCTCCTGTGGTCCGAATGCAGCACGCTTTTGGCTTTCGTTTGACACGAGAACCATCCCGAGTAATTCTGCGTTCGGCACTTTTTGACAATGGGATTCGTAGATCATCGGTCAATTGACCATGCTCTAAATCCACGTGTCCCTGTTCATTACGATAGTTCCTGAAAGTAATGTGTCCGGGGGCAATTGCTTGTTCAAAAACTAACTCGTGCACATCCAGTGCTAAATCACGGTTGGCCAAAATGAAAGGTCTCCCAAGTGACTTGATCACACACGCCTCCACGACCATCTCGCGTTGTGTAATCCGACCAGGGTTTTTACGATCTTCATGTGGCACCAACATTCTCAATCGAACTGTTGTTATAATTTCGAGTGTGGACTTTCCAGCCGCACTCAAAGTTGCATTATTTCCTGTAGGTGATTCACTAAGAATACACTGTTGGGAATGCTTCTTGATCTTCTGATAGTATCGTTCTGACAATAGTGACTTGGCGTAATAAATACAGCCTGTATCCGCAAGTCCTTCCATTGTGAGAGTACCCACACTGATGTCAAACAATGGATCATACAAAACTGCACAAGGGCGTTCGCTGCGACCCATCGCAACATTCACTTCCGGTGCCCACGGTGCTGGATCATCAGAATAGTTCTCAGGTAAGAAAGAATAGCCTGATGGCCATACTGGGTGGTACCCGGTCGAGCCTTCATCAGTCATGGATTCACCATCTTCTACTGACATACATTCCAATTGGTTGTTGCCTGTCTCGACATCAAACAATAATTTTTGTTCTGGAATTGGTTGTGATTTGGACAGTACAACCCGGTGAGAATCTTCTTTGTCCAAACCACTCAAGATACGACGTCGTCGTTCAATTCTGTAGTTGTTGCCAATCTTGACATCAACGTCCATTCGCTCTTCGCGTCCAGCTGAAATACGGTGTGTTTCAGATGCCAACGTTTGATAGACATCGGCTTCTAAATCACACAAAGTAGGAACAGCATGATCTTTACTGTTGTTCTTCCTTTGATTCTTCTTCACTACAAACAACGATGTTGTGCCCCGTGGGTTCGAAGGCAAGGGAGAATGTATCATCTTTGGTGTTGCAATCACCGTAGAGCTTAACTGTTCTTTTTGTCTTTGAAAACTACGCCGTGGTCGATCCACAGTCGGCTGAGGGCTCGGCTTACTGTGTATGCTATCAACATTTTTCAATTCCTTGTGAATTGGTCGACTATACCGGTCAGGCACATCCATACGTTGCTCGTCTTGTCGAAGAACATGCGTACTTTGGGCTGGCAATACTGAACTTCGTGCATCAACAGTGGTATCAGTTGGTGAGACTGTTGAAACTTGTTGAATTGAATTGCATTTTTGTTCTGTGCTGTGATCTTTGTTGTATCGATCGTTCGTCCCTACAGGCCCTGCAGGTACATTGAACAGATCGTTCTTCGTGTTCTTTTCTTTTCGAATGGATCTTCGTCTCCTTGGTTTGCTGCGGTATAAACGTTTACCAATACGTTTAACAGCTGCTGTAAATCTTTTCGCTAACCGGCCAACTCGTGCACTCGGTCCAACTTTTACACAGGCGAGAATGCCGGGCATTCTTGCTGTATCTTTTGCATGTTCTGTCACTTCAACATTGTGGTCTGAAAAACCGGTTGGTACACGGTTGTTGATCACTACCGTCTCCAGTTCACAGTGTTTTGACTTCAAATTGATTTCTTCGCTCTCCTTGATTTTGGTGCTCAGCCATCTGGCATGCTGCCATTGCTTTCTCATCAACACCTTCTCTTGCTTTTTCAATTTCCAGTTGTAGTACTTTCGATAAGATAACAATTGGTTTTTGAAACGTTTGCGCGAGGAGCGACAGTTAGAATACTGTGCCCTTCCGCTCAACACTTTGCTTCTGTGGTGTGCTGCTGCCTTGCACCACATTGTACCGACAAGACGTAAGTCCTGTGGTAATAATTGCAATGAATTCACCTTTTCTGTGTGAATCATTCTGTTGCTTTGCTTAAATAATAGTGTACCATCGTTCAAGCGGTGTGCTTGTCGGATAATACCACTGTGTGCCAAATACAGCACTTTCTCTGCGACAGGTACGGGATCAGTATCATTGGCCAACTTCTTTTCAGAATACAAAGGTTCCGTTGAACTTGAAAAATTTACTTTCGAAATTGAAAAGTTCGATTTTACAAAGTTCACCTTCGGTGTCCGTTCCGTCAAATGATTGGGGAGGGACGACGTCGTTAGGCCGGGCCTATTTTGTTGTTGGTCATCTGTATCACGATCTAGTGTATCCTGATGCGCAAGATCATTGTTTGTCATTGGAAAGGAGTTGAATGTATCAAGTTCTTGCGAATGATTGTATTGTTGTTTCAATGTAGCAAAGTGTAAACATTGCTGCATTTCGTTGTTTTCATTAGACTCAAGATGCTTAGGAGCAATGTTCAGCCATCGCAACCAATGTTTCTTAAATGCACGCGCTGTTTCAAATGCGGTCATACGTTCCCCACGATTCAACGTGCATTGGAGGTTGTTGTTGTATGGAGAAGGAGTAAACACTACCTTCGACATTGCACGATTTTTCCGTTTTGATCACAATGTTTTCCGGTGTTGCTCAAAGTCTTGCACTTGTTGGTCATGAATTGTCAAAATTCTTGTTTTCAACAGTTCCACCCTGGCTACCAGGTAATCGTATGAGTGGTTGTAACTGTTGTACAAACCTAAACAGTCAGTAACACTGATTGTGTTTGGTTCGTAAATTCTAGGCATAACAATCACAGAGTACTTGCGTGTTGAAAAAGCGTCTTCGATCGCAGTGCAGTCGGTGTCAATCCATTGTCTCACGGTTCCCGTGAGTGGGGATACTTGAGTTCCAGTATCCACTCGGAGGGGTAATGTATTGGCCGCACAACGCAATTTGTTGAGATTGCTGTACGAAGGGGTTGACTTTTTACGTGGTTCCACTTTCTTCCAACCAGTTTGCAAAAACTTGTTGTGTTGTTGGACATCTCGATTGGTATCTAAACATACAAACAAAATGTCGTCATACTTCAACACCGTTTCCAAAGAAAGTTGTACGTACGCACCTGGTTTGAAGAATTTCAATGCATGTCCCACATTTTCACGTTCCAAACCAACAGGAAAACCATGTGTTGGCAATAAAACACCATCTGAACTTAAGACCTTACGATACGGGTTCGGCGTTTTTAAAATTGACTTCTTTGGTTTTGCTTGATCAGCACTCTTAAATTTTCTTCGAAACTTGTATTCAACTGGTGGTGCTGCGTGCACTCCACCGGTTGAATTTTCCGGGGCAGAAGTTGGATTGGTTCCAACGACTGCTTTTACTTCATTGGATGCTTCAGTCAATTCGACGATTGCTGAAGCTTCTTGTTTGGATAAATTTTCATTCTGTTCACTTTGTTTGGATTGCTGTGAACTAACCTTTGGCAATTTTTTCTGATCTTTCTCAGATCAATCTTCTTCCATGTCACCCCATTGTTCATCCGGACCCCATTTTTCATGTTCGATTGCTGCCATTCTGGCTACTGCACTTGGTTGCGCGTTTGGTTGCCGAATGAATTGATTTTGAACCAATGGGGCTGTTCCACGGTTTCCTTGTTGCACATTAACGTTGCCGTCAACCACATTGACAGTACTCTGGGGTTGTTGAGCAGCTTGTTGTGCCAGGGCAGCCGTTACAGCTGCTGTGACTGCCTGAACCAACGAACTTTGGTTTTGGTTTTGTTGAATCGAATTCGCAGCTTGCTGTTGGTTTGGTTGGGTCTGTGGTTGAGGACGAGGAGGGTACTGGGAGCGTTGCGTGTGTTGGGAGGGTTCTTTGCAGTCTCTTGACCAATGATCTGTTCCACCACAATTGTGGCATGGGTTGTCCGGACCGATTGTTTTTCGCTGATAAAAATTCTGGGGATTGTATCGACCATTTTGATTACCACGTCCACCACGTCCACCACGTCCACCGCGTCCACCACGTCTTCCATACCCACCACGTCCACCACGGCGAGATTCATTTCTGTACCCACTTGACACTCGAGAGGCGTACCCGCCTCTCTGCTGGTCGGCCGGTCTTTGAGAAATGTGTAGACCATCTCTCCAATCAGCTTTTGCATCTTTCATGAACCCGTTCGTGACATTTCGTTTTGTAGACTCCGGCAAAGGTTTGAAACCCAAATGGCTTCCAGTTCTTTCCTTGTTTCTGGACAAGATGATCACTTGTTTCATGTTGTGCGTAAAATGCTGGTCGTTCCACAAGTCATTTGAAATCCGTAAAATCGTACCACTCGAACTCTTCGGTACCGATTTTACAAACGCCTCCGGCGTCATTCCGCTTTTGTTAACTTGTATTTTACCTTTGTCCCAATCAACTTGATGTAAGACCATGTCCCTCGGGCTTTTGGGTTGTAAAGCATGTATGGCCGTAGTGTGCATCTTTTTCCATTGTTCTGGTTCCATCAGAAGTTCCAACCGATCTTCCGTCAACAAATGAAAATCAAGTGCATTCATTCCTTGTTTTTGGCCATCGCCTAAATTTGTACCCATCGTCAGAAATACTTGAGCCCATCCATTATGAAGATACCTCGCTGCCTCTTTTTCATCGTAATCATCATTTAGTACATCAAGACGGCGGTCGTTTTGTCGGCATGCAAGCTCACCACTGGCTATGTCGAACATTGTAGCGGTACTTCCGGCCTGTCCGAGAGTACTCTGCTGGGAGATGTTGAACAATGAACTTTTAACATTTCTTCTGTCAACGATCACATTCACGGCATGGTCGTCGTCCGAATCTGCTTCAGCTTCTTTACTTTTCTTGTCAGCACCTTTGTTCCCGCGCTGTAAGAACAAGCTTTTGTCATCTTCCAACAAGATTGTTTCAATGTGTTCTACGTAGGCCAACATGCCTTTAACCCTTGACATTGCAGTTCCATCCGTATGTTCAGCTACAAATTTTTCCAATATGGCACGTTCATAAAATTGTTGCCGGAAAAGTACTGGGGCATTGTTGTTTCGTGAAAACCGTCTGGCCATAAATGTATAAACATCTTCGGCGAACGTTTCATGATGTTTGGTATCTCCACCGCCATGGTTTTCAACTGTTTGCATGAGGGTCAATTTGTTCAAAATTTGTTTCAAATTTTTACCCACAGCTCCGGTCATAGTGCCGTAGATGTTCTCGGTCAGAAATTCTGCCAAACACAAGTCCTTCGGACGTTCAGTTGCATCCCTCTGCAAGACCTGGAACGAGGTTAAGAATTCGCGTCGTTGAATTTGTACTACATTGACGTCCTGATCAGTATCAAGATCATCGGTGGCAGCTTGCCAGCTCCCTCCTCGAACTGCGAAAGGGTTTAAATAATCTTCGACGAATACGTTGCCCAACTCGGTGCCAACCATCACGTCTTCTCCACGAAGGGTTTTACCGGATGATTGTATTCCCACCACTTTCTCCGATGTGAATACGTTGGCGACCAAGTATTTTAATTGTTGTCCGAGAGTTTTCATGTTGGGGTCTTCCCAATCAATCCAATGGTTAAATTCATCGATGACATTTTCTTTGGTATCACCGTTTTTCTGAATAAAAACGCGATCCAAAAATGCAATAATTGCTCCTACCACTCTTGGTACCGTCAAAGGTCGCCCGCACTGTTTTCCGTTGAACGAAAAATTTCCGTGCTTGTCTTTGACATTCAATTTTTTCTGTCCTTTGGAGCTCTTCCGTTCCTTCATCAAGCTCTGCTGCCATGCTGTAAACTGTTGGTCACCACTGCGGAGTTCTACGGTAGTGATTTCTTCTCTTGGTCGTTGTTGCACAGGTCCTTTTAAAATGGTTTTCAACTGGTTTAAACCAGTTGTTTCTTTTTTTTCTAATTCTTGGATACTTGGATTTTCCATATTTTCTTTCAGTCCCGTTGACTGCTGTCCCGTACGAGGAGCCAAATATAAATTCGTGGTCA
>Ga0209302_10001830_pt1 | contig 12439 bp, 7 predicted proteins | sample ArcOceMetagenome_2_FD_187445 | JGI IMG/M metagenome (GOLD analysis project Ga0209302, IMG submission 187445) | Marine eukaryotic phytoplankton communities from Arctic Ocean - Arctic Ocean ARC135M Metagenome (SPAdes) (version 2) | ecosystem: Environmental > Aquatic > Marine > Oceanic | place... | reverse complement strand
CTCGCCTTTTCACCAAACGTTTTGCACGCACGAAGCATTACGTTTGCGTGCAAAAGATCGAATGTAAAGTCTGGCCTTAGTGCAAGGGCATGTAAGAAAGAGGCGAGCCATCCGACCCTTCGATTCGCGGACCGTCGACGCGGAGAGAAACACATGCAGCCTCCCCAGGAGCTACCCAAGAAGGTGATCGAGCAGCCCACCTCGAAGACGAGCATATACAAGCAGGGCGAGCTGGTCTACGACGGCGCGACCGGTTTGACCGTGGGTGGCGCGGCATCTGCCGCCGATTCCGAGGACCCGCTGGGCCAGGGAATGAACTCGCTTCTGAACTGGGGCATCCGCAACAGTGACCCGGACGAGCTGAAGCGGCGCGCCGAGGCGGGCGAGACCCACACGCTCACGCCGCTCGACAAGGAGATGCTCGAGATGTTGCTGGGGCAGCCCACAGTGGCGCAGATGCGCTCGTGCCTGGCCAAGCTGGAGCCGGAGGTGCTGCTGCAGGAGGGCGGCGAGGAGGCGGGGCTGCTCGCGCTGGAAGAGCTCGAGTTCCATTGCGAGGACCTCGACAACGCCAACGACCTCGTCAAGATAAGCGGCCTCAAGCTGATGCTCGCGCTGTGCGAGGGCAAGGAGGTGGGCGCGGAGGTCAAGGAGGGGGCGTGCGCAGTGATCGCCGCGGGCATGCAGAGCAACCCGCCCTTCCAGCAGGCCGCCGTTGCGCTGTGCGTGCCGGAGGCGCTCCTTCGGCTGCTCCAGCCCTCTGCGGCCCTGTGCGTGCGCCGCAAGGCCCTCTACGCTCTCTCAGCCCTGCTCCGCTCCGGAGGTGAGGCGACCGCGGCGCTCCTCGCGCGGGAGGAGACGGTGCCTGCGCTGCTGCGCTCCGCCGGCAGCGACGACCCCAAGGAGCAGCGGCGCGCCCTCTTCCTGCTGCTCGTCCTCCTCAAGGAGAAGCAGCTCCCGCCTTCCACCCTTGCCGCGCACGCCCCCGTGGCCCCCCTGCTGCTTGCCGCGGCGTGCGGCGACGACGTCGAGGCTATGGAGAGCGCGCTGCAGCTGCTGCTGCTGCTGCGCTCCGCAGAGGCGCTGCGGACCCAGCTCGCCTCCGAGCTCGGCGCCGAGGCCAAGCTCGGCGCCCAGCTCGAGGCCGCGCGCCAGCAGCAGGCGCAGGGTGACAACCTGCACGACAACCTGCTCGAGTGGCTCGCGCAGCTGCTCTGCTGGCTCCGCGGCGAGCCGTGGATACCCGGCCTCGGCGTCAGCTGATGGCAAGATTGGCTGTCTGTCTCTGTTCTCTCCTCTCTTTGGATAAGATAAGATACGATTGTTGGGTTTTACGACGCTACACGACTCGCGACGCTACCCAAAGACTATTTCGATTCTCTTTATGTGTGACCTCCCTTATAACTGCAAGTTGCGATACCTGGTAGGCGAACACTGCCGCGGTGCTCGGCGGGTTTGCACTGCGGCAGCGCCCGTCAGCGGGTTTGCGCCGACGGCAATGTCGTGGCAAGAGACGCAGCGGTTTGTGACGTCCGGGCCGACGGCGCTATTCCTCGGCAGCGCAGCGTACTCGCCGCCGTCCTCTCCCACAGCGAAGCGGCCTCCGGCAAAGAAGGCGGCGCCCGGCTCCCGTGCCATCTACCGAGAGCAGCCCGAGCTGGTACTGGCAAGCGTGCCGTTCAGCCGCCTGCCCAGCGATGCCGCCCCCGGCGAGGCCTCTGCTGTTCCGTTGCTATTCTACTTTGAGGTGTTCGTCAAGACCACTGGCGGTGGCCTGCACCCATCAGGCTCGGTCGGTGTGGGGCTGGCCGAGGCGTCTCAGGGTGAGGAGGAGGCGGCGGAGGATGCCGACGCGAGCGTCACGCCCCCAGCCCAGGCGTCGGCCGAGCCATCGCGCGCAGGCCGGCGGCGCGTCCTGCACTATCACTCAGGCAAGGGCGGTCGCTTCTCCGTCTTCCCCCGCGCCGCCACGCGAGCAGGCCTCTTCGGCACGGAGGGGCGACAGTGCGGGCCTAGCTTCGGCGTGGGCGACACGGTGGGCTGCGGCTGGTGCGCCTCCGGCACGGTCTTCTTCACCTTCAACGGCCGGCACCTGGGCAACGCCTTCACGGACGTTTGGGGCACCATGCACCCGGCAGTGGATGTCGACATGCCGGGCGCCTGCCTCGAGCTCACCACTGGTCAGCCGGGCGAGAGAAGCCTCAAGTACGGAGGCGGTGGCAACCCGACCTCGGCGACGGAGCGCGTGCTCAAGCGGCTCATCCCCTCGCGTGACGTGCCGCCCGCCGCCGTGCCCGCCGCCGCACCATCCTCACCGGACCTCGGCTCCGACCTCGGCTCTGATCTCGGCGCGGGACAGCGAGGCGCGGGACAGCGAGGCGCGGGACAGCGAGGCGCGGCGGAGGCGGCCGAGGCGGCGGAGACGGCTAGGGTGGCGGCGCTCGGCAGGGCGGTGATTGAGGCGGAGGCGGCGGAGCTGCTGGGCGGCGTGGCGGGCGCGGCGCTGCAGCGTTTGTCCTCCCTCGGAGCACGCGCCTCCCCCCACAGCGCCTCGCCGCTGCCCGCACTGCTCGCCACGCCGCCTCTGGCCCCACAGCTGACGCCGCAGGGGTCGTGCACGCTGGCGGCGACGAGCCTGCCGCCCGACCTCGCCCTCGCCCCGCAGGCGTCAGGCTCGCAGGCGTCGCGTGAGAGGTCGACCTCGCTCATCTCGCTCCGATCCCTATCGGCGCAGGAGGGGGGCGGCTACGAGATGTCGGAGCTGTCCGAAGCCGTAGTGGCCGGCGAGACCAGTGGCGGCAGTGGCGGCAGCGCGCCCTCCCCGCCGCCCTCAGTCCCGCTCGACCGCGAGAGTGCCGAGCATGCGATCTCGTTGCTCGAGGAGCGGCTCGAGGCCACCGCCGCCCCCTTCGCCGCGCACCTCGCCGGTCGCCTCCCCCCAGAGCATGCTGCGCTGCTGGCCGCACGGCGCGCCGAGCGTAGCAGCGGCGGCGGCGGCGGCGGCGGCGGCGGCGGCGGCGGCAGCGGCGGCGGCACATCGGCAGCGGCGGCGGAGAAGCGCGACTCAGCAGGCTACAGGCTCGCGCATCTCGGCAGCAGCAGTAGCAGCTGCGCGGCCATCGAGGAGGCGGACGCGGCAGAGGGCGGCGAGGGTGGGGCGGAGATGCGGGCGCGAGCTTCGTACGTGCGTAAGGTGTACGAAGGCATGGAGGTGGTGCGGGAGATGGGGCGACAGTGCGAGGTCATCCAGATGCAACTCGCTACGAGCATCGAGCAGGGCCTCCGCCCTGCAGCCTCGCCCGCCACACCACTACCTTTGCTGGCCGAGCCGAGCGGCTGCGAGCCTAGTGCGGCCCACGACGGTCGCGGCGACCCCGAGGCCGAGGTGGAGGCCGAGGTGGAGGCAGAGGCGGAGGCGGGCGAGGAGGACGAGGGGTGGACGGCTGTGCTGCCGCGTCGGATGTCGAGCTTCGACAAGGAGAAGGAGCGGGAGACGCTGCGAAGGGAGGGCGCCGTGGCGGGCACCGCGGCGGGCACCGCGGCGGGCACCGCGGCGGCGCCAGCAGTGGAGCGCGCCTCACCGCCCAAGAGCAGCAAGCGTGTGCGGATGGCCGAGGAGTATAAGAGGCTGTCCGCGGTCCTCGCCCTCGCAGACCACGCGCGCGAGTCCGAGGTGCAGACTGCAGAGGAGCGCCATTGGCTCCTCGCAACTTACGAGCGGTGTGTGCAGCTGACGACGCGAGAGGGGCAGTGGCGGCAGCTGGAAGCTCTGCTGCAGGCCTCCCGCCTCGCCTCCCCCGCCTCGCCCGCCTGGGCCCAGGCCCAGGAGGCAGTGCAGGAGGCAGTGCAGGAGGCGGTGCAGGAGGCGGTGCAGGAGACGGTACTACTCGCAGCCTCGGCGCCGTGCCAAGTGCAGCTCTGTGCGGCTGCGCTGCTCGCGAGGCTGTGCGAGACCCCAGACGGCGCCAAGCAGGTGCACTCGAGGGGAGGGCATATGCACATATTACTCGGTGGCCCTCACGCACCCCTCCACTCCACTCACACCCCTCCACCCACACACCCACAGGTCCTCGTCGAGGGCGGTGTGGGTCCGCTCTTCGGGCTGTGGGCTGCCAAGGGGAGGGATGGGGCCACAGGGAGGCGGGCGGCTCAAGGCCAGCCTGAGGAGGCCGCAGGCGACGGCGACGGCGACGCCACGTCAGCCGCGCCAGCCGGGCACGCCACGCACGCCAAGCACGTGGCGCTTGCCGCGGCGTATGCGGCACAGGCGCTGGCGCAGCTGGTCCTCTTCGCAGCCAACTCGAGCATCCGCGGCGCCCTGGTGCGTGAGGGGGTGCTGGCGCCGCTGCTCGAGCAGGCCTCGGTGCCGCCGCAGAGCGACGCGCTGGCCGATGCGCTGGGCGAGGGTGCGGAGGAGGTGCAGCGTGCCGAGACCCAGAGCGGGGTCCAGATCGAGGCCCAGGTGGAGGTCCAGATCGATGGCGAGTGGCGGGGCAGGCGGAGGCTGCAGGCGGCGCGGGCCATCCTCTCTCTCGCGGCGAAGGGTGAGCTGCAGCAGGCGATGCAGCTGCGCGAGGGGCGTGGCGAGGGGCGTGGCGAGGGGCGTGGCGAGGGGCGTGGCGAGGGGCGCGGCGAGGGCGTGCTCTTTCGCCTCCTCGAGCTGGCTGCCGATGCGGAGCTGGGCGTGGCGCGGTGCGGAGTGCACACGCTGCGCCACCTAGCGGAGGAGGAGGCGACGCGCGAGGTGATGCTCGACGAGCCCAACCTGCTGCAGGGCCTCGTCAACCTTGCGTGCCACGACGACGGCGAGCTGCGGCGGCACGCGCTGTGGACCATCATGCTCCTCGCCTCGGTCACCTCTCGCCGCGCCGCGCTCGTCGAGCTCGTGCCTGCGCTGCCTCTGCGCGAGCTGTGCGCCTCAGGCGAGGCCGAGCTCGAGCATGCGTGCGCGCGTATCCTCTACTTGCTCGCGGCTACATACCCGCCACCTGCGCCCGCACCCTCCACCTCCGCCTCCGCCTCCACCTCCACCTCCACCTTCGCCTCCACCTCCACCTTCGCCTCCACCTCCACCTTCGCCTCCACCTCCACTGACGAGCCGCACGAGGCCGCGGCCTCGGGGCACGAGGCGGGCGGGGCGGGCGGGGCGGGCGGGGCGGACGAAGCGGGCCTCTCCGCGGCGCGACCCGAGCCCTCTGGAGCGTTGTCGCTGCCGCTGGATAGCACCCCTGCCCCTCCGGTGCGGCGTGAGCTCTCCGAGGCGGTGGCTCATTATTCCGAGGCGGTGGCCCAGCCACTGGTGCTGCTGCTCGGCTCAGCCCACGCCGCCGTCGCAAGTACCGCCTCCCATGCCGTGCGGCGTGTGGCGCAACGCTCCGAGCATGCGAGGGCCGTGCTGCTTGACGCCGGGGTGCTACCGCCCCTGCTCGCGCTCCTCGAGGGCAGCGGTGAGGGCAGCGGTGAGGGCAGCCTGCCTGCTGCAGTGGCCGCCGCGGAAGCGTTGCGCCAACTCGCCGCCTCGTCGAGTCGCCGCCACCTCGTGTGCACGCCGCACGCGATCGCTTGCCTCCTGCGAGCAGTGCTACGGCTGCGCAGTGAGCCGGACCTCGGTGTGGCGTGCTTGTGGGTGCTGCACAACGCGTGCGAGGCAATCGACGACGCCGCCACCCTACTTGCTCGCCTCGACGCCCCAGCGGGCCTCGCCTCGTTGCTTGAGGTCATGTGCGCCTGCGCGCCTGCGCTGCCTGACGCGAGGCTGCCGAGCGCGCTACTCCTCGCGCGATTCAGCGTCCTAGCCCTGGGCAGCACGGAGGACGGCCAGAGTGAGGGCGGCGTGCCCGATGGGTCGGGGCCTGCCGGGCGGGCGGCAGGCGGCGAGCTTGTGGTGCGGAGCAGAGCGGCGGGGAGCGAGGTGGTGGCGGGCGAGGCAATGGCTCAGTGGATCACCTTGCTCGAGGCCATGCTCGCCGCCCTTGCCGCCCTGCTCGACGCGTGTGTGCGTGCAATCCGCTCTCCCATCGTGCCCGCGCCTCCCACCGTGCTGAGCGGCAGCGGCGGCGGCGGCGGCGGCGGCGGCGGCGGCGGCGGCAGCTTTCGGGGTGCGCTGCGCGAGCGGGCCGAAGAGTGGCTGTCGTCACGCGAACAGCCTGGGAGCGAGCGAGGGCCGCATGCCGCCGCCGCGCTCTCGAGCGCTGCTTCGCTTTGCTCCGCCACGACCGCCTCACTGCTCAACCACGCAGCGACCGCCGCCGTGCCCCACCTCGCCGCCTCCTTCTCACCCCAGCTCGCCGCCTCCTTCTCCTCTCTCGTCGGCTCCACCACAGCCTCGCTCACGCCCGGCTCCTACTTTGGCCTGCGCGGCTCCGCCCCCGCCACCCCCGACACCCGCACCACCCCCGCCACCCCCGCCACCCCCGGCTCCGGTGCAACGCCCACCGCGGCAAAGACGCCGTCACGCGGCCTCACTCCGTCACGCGGCAGCCCTGCGCCCTCAGCTCTCAGCGCCGCGCCGCAGCGCACACCGCAGCACAGTGGCGGCTCTGACTACCCGACGCACCCCGGCTACCCGCCGTCGACGCCCGCCGGCACCCCCACCGTCTCGAGCGCTGAGCTCGGCGGTGGGGCAGCGGCGCTCGAGCTCACGGAGCGAACCTGCGTGCACCTGTGCCAGTGCGCGTGGCAAGCGGCGGTCTGCGCCACACCGAGGGTGGGCGCCGCTCCGGCCTGCGCCGCGCCGCGCCACGCCGCGCTACGCGCCGCGCTCGTGGCGAGCTGCGCCGCGCCACTCTTCAGACTGCTCGACACGGCGGACACCGCCGCCCTCGCCCATAAGACACTGCGCCGCCTCGGCTTCCCTGCCGACTGGGAATCGCTCCGCAGCCTTGGTGCTGACGACCCGGCACACCTGCCTATCTGGTGGCTGCACGACGCCTCCCTCCGCAAGCCGCCAGCCGCCGCCGCCGCCGCCGCCGCCGCCGCCGCTGGGCAGGGTGACGATGAGGGCCACGACGCCATCGTGTGCGTGTCGCCCGCGCCGCCGTCTGTCGTGCTCGTACAGGCGCAGCACTTCGACGACTTCCGGTACGGGCCTATCCTACAGCGGCTGTGCGTGGACCACCCGAGCTTGAGCGGCCTCCGCTTCGAGCGATGCTCCTTCTCCGAGGCCTTCTGCGAGCAGCTGCCCGACCTGCTCGCCAGTCACCACCAGCTCAGCTCCCTCAGCTTCCATGGCCCACCTGAGACGTCCAACGCCGTCCGCCGCCACGATAGCTGGCCCTCCGCCGCCGCCTCCGCCGCCGTCTCGTTTGGCCACCGCGCCAGTGGACACGGGCCTCTGTGGGCAGCCGGACCCACGGCGGCCTTCGACGAGGCGCTCGCCTTTCTGCCCACCGAGATCCCGACGTCGGTCACCACGCTCCACTTCGACGATGGTGCGATCTCGCGCGCGGGAGTGCGCGTGCTCGGCGCGGCGCTCCACTCCTTCCCGTCGCTGCGCAGCCTCTCCCTTGCGCACAGCTCGCTACGAGCTGCAGATCTCACGCCACTCTTCTCGCTGCTGCAGGCACCTGATACCCTTCACCTTACACCCTTGCACCCTGTTACACCGCCTTACACCCCCTCAACCCCCCCTCCCTGACATCTCCGTACTGATCTGCTGCTCTTCTCGCGGTACAGGGCGGCCCTGGCACGCAGCCGTGCGCGCTCCGCCGCCTCTCCCTTCGCGACAACCGCCTGACAGACGTGGGCTGTCGCCAGCTGTGCGATGCCCTCTGTGCGGGAGGTCGGGCGGGAGGTCGGGCGTGCATGCTCGAGCAACTCGACATCGCAGCCAACCAGCTCAGCGTGGGCGCCATCGAGCCTGTGTGCATGCTGCTGGGCGGCTGCCCGATGCTGCGCGTGCTCGACATGCGTCTCAACCCGCTAGGCGCGCCCAAGGCCGTCATGAGCAGCCTGGTGTCACAGGGGGCACCGAGCGCGGCCAACACCTTCGATGCACTGCAGGCGCTGCCCGGTATGCTGCACTCGCTGCCCGCGGTCCTCAGGGCGGGCTCCAAGGCCAAGGACCTACTCATAGGGGTGCTCACCTCCGCGACCATCTGCGAGCTGCGTCTCGACCCGACGTTGCTCTCGCCACGCGAGGCCGCACAGCTGCAACATAAGCTGCTCAAGAACCGCGAGCAGGCGCAGCTGCAGCAGGAGCACTTTGACATCGGAGCCGACGCGCCGCCCACCTCGCTGCCCAGCTCTCGCACGAGCTCCTTCGCGCGGCGGGGGCGGCGGCAGCTCTCGTGGGGACGAGCTCCGGAGCGCCGCGCCGCGCCGCCCGCCGAGATGCCTGTGCTTGGCGTGCTCTTCTCGGCACCGCTGGCGTGTGTCGACGCTGGAGGTAACGTGGTCCCTATGGACACTCTCGACTTCGACAAGGAGCGACAGCTCATCTGTGACTCGATGCGAGAGGCGAAGCGAGCGCTGCGCCTGCGCTTCGAGCACGCCACCACCGACCGGCTGCGGACCCTTGTGACACTCGGCTGCTGCGTCGGGCTGCACTACTCGGGCCATGGCGACCCCGCCTTCCTCTCCATGGAGGATGGGCGCGGCGCCGCGCACTTCGTCGGCGTCGAGAAGCTGCGCAAGCTGCTGCAGGCGGGCGGTGACACGCAGCTGCAGTTCGTCTTCGTGTCCGCCTGCTTCTCCGAGGCGGCGGCGCTCGCCTTTGTCGAGGCGGGCGTGCCGCACGTCGTGGCGGTGCGGCGCACCACGCGTGTCTCCGACCTTGCGGCGCACGCCTTCACTCGCGCCTTCTACCTGGCCCTCGCGGTGGGCTCCTCGATACAGGCGGCCTACGACATCGGCAAGCAAGCGGTCTTCACGGCGCCCAACATGCCCGAGGCTGACGAGTCGTCTTCCTTCCTCCTGCTGCCGCGCGACGCACCGCACGATGTGGTCGTGCTGCCATCGCTGCCGCGTGTCGAGCACTGGGAGCCGCCCGCCTCGCTCGGGGCGCAGCGCCAGCCGCTGCCCGCGCCCACCGAGGCCTTCCGTGGGCGCAACGTCGAGTCTTACCGCGTCGTCTCGGCGATCCTCGACCGGCGCCTCGTGACCATCTCCGGGGAGCCTGGCGTGGGCAAGTCGTGCGTGGCCGTCTTCGCACTCAACTACCTGGCCGAGCGACACTACTTCAGCGATGGCGTCATACACGTAGAGGTATCCGGCTGCGACAGCATCGGCGCGCTCGCCCTCGCCCTCGACTGCGCCATCGTCGCCGCCTTCGGCACGCCGTCGCACGCCGACCCCGCCGCCCTGCTCGAGGCGGGGCCCGGCGTGTCGGGCAGCGAGGGCGGCCAAGGGGGCGAGGGCGGCCAAGGGGGCGAGGGCGGCCAAGGGGGCGAGGGCGGGGGGGCGTCGCGCGACAGCGAAGGCGGCGGGCCGCAGGAGCGGCAGCGGCGGAGCAGCGGCGGCGGCTCGGGTCAGGAGATGATGGCACCGGTGGTGGCGCCGCTGCACATGCTGCACTGCCTGCTCGTGCTTGACGGCGTCGCTACGGAGCTCTTGCACCAGCCCGCCTTCCTCTGGCTGCTTGGCGCGCTGCTCTCCTTCGCGCGCGTGCGCACGCTGCTCACTGCGCGCCAGCCCGTGGCCTCGCCGCTGCAGGGCGGTGCTGAGAAGGTCATCGAGCTCGCGCCGCTCTCCTCACTCAACACGGCGCGGCTGCTCTGTCGCCTCTCGCCGCGCACGCTGCGCCTGCACGAGCTCCCAGGCGCCTCCAACGCCGCAGACTTCGTGCAGCTACTCGCGAGGACGCCGCTCGTGCGAATGCTCTCCGGCAACCCCGGCCGCGTCAAGGCGACCGCGCCGCGCCTGCAGACCCTCAGCCTCGACGAACTCGGGCGGAGCCTCGCTGCGGAGGCGGCTCCAGTTTATGCTGTTCATGCTCCGGCTGCTGTAACGTGATTGTGGTGTTTTTGGAAATCTACAAATGTTTGTGAGTGAAAAAGTGAGCTGTGTAGAGAGATGTGGATCTGTGCGGACTGCACGCGTGCAGCACTGCGGGGCACAGGGGCGACACCGAACAGCCAAAAGCTTTTGGCGACAACAGCGCATGAAAAGCTTTTGGCGACAACCTCCGTTCCTGTTTTAAACGGCGACGTAACGCCGAAGGTGGGAAACGACGCCCCCATCGAAACACCAGCCAGCCGCCGAGCGATCCAACCACCCACGGACGAGATGGGTGCTGCACGATGCTCAAATTCCCCTCCCCCCAAGCGGCAAACTGCGCGCGAGGCTCGATAAGACCCGTTGGCCATGTCCAGCGGCCCGAGTCACTTCGTGGTGATGGCTACCGGCCAAATCGAGGGCGCCAAGTTCGAGGGTCACGACTCGCTTTACTGCCGCTACGCCTTCTCGATGGGCGAGGATTGGACCGTGATGAAGGGGGTTGAGGAGGGCATCACGCAGCTATCCTCTGCGTCCGGAGCCTCAGCAGAGGGGGGGCACGTCGCGGTATGGAACTTTCCGATCGACGTGACCTTCCGCTCCACCTGCGCGCATGGCTGGCCTCAGATCATCGTCTCGGTCTATGGAACCGACACATTTGGCCGATCCGACATGATCCTTGGGTACGGAGCCATCCACCTGCCGATAGCACCCGGCCGCCACGAGCTGTACGTGAACACCTTCCGTCCGCTGGCGTCATCGCTCATTGGACGCCTCCAGTCTTGGCTCAGCGGCATGCGGCCAGAGTTCATCGACTCTCTCTTTCCGAGCAAGTCGCAAGGGAGGGATGTGACGCGGGTCCAGTCCTTCGGTACCGTCAAGGTGGTGCTCGACGTGACGTTGCAAGGTCTGGAGACGCTGGGCTACGCAACCGTGTCGCAGCAGACGGTAGCTCGATTGAGTAGCCCGTTCGGGGCCAGGTGAGTCTGCACTCCACCGCATGTGCTGCGCCGACGGCTGCTCGCGCGGGGGGGTCGGCCGAATTTGAGGTTAGAATGTCAGGTGAGCGTGCGTGTTGAGGTAGGAGAGTAGCGCCTCAGCCTCGGGTGTGTCCATGTGAAGAGAATAAAACCATTGCTGTGTCCAATGGTGTCCAACGGGGGGGAAGGAGCGGCGCGCGCCCATGTGCCCCCCCTGCGGCGCTCCACGCTGCGGGGGCGCGCCCCAGAGCCTGCCGCGTCGGCGTGTGACAACCGGTGACGCTGGCGGGCGGAGAGAGAGGTGGTGTGATGGGTGTGTGTGTGTGTGTGTGAGAAGATTTGGGATTGTGAAAATTTGCGGGGCGCGGGCGGCTTAGACGGGCTAAGACCTCAGTTTTGCAGACAGCCAGAGCTGTGGATGGATGGTAGTAGGTAGACACAACGGTCAACGCCGGCGCGAGCAACGCACGCGCCATGCAACACAACATACGGCCTTGGCTCAAGAGTCCAGCCATAGGATCACACACGCTCCATCGAGCGGGGTCATCGGCCATTGCCATTGAGGTAGTCGCGACGGTCTGCCACGTGTGACGGGGCGCACACCTCAGCTACGCAGGAGCAGACGCGTGGGCGTGGGCGAGCGCGGTTCGTTTTTGTTTTTACTACGCGCGGGGTGCGAACCGTATTGCAGCGTGCTCGACCTTGCAGAATACACGAACAGCTGGATGGTCTCCGCCTGCCAAGCCAACCGGTTGAGGCAGGGTGCTCAGCGGCCAAGGCGGGTGCGGGTTGCCGTGCGCGCGGCAGCAGGGCGCACCTCGTCGACGTGCTGCGACGCGAAGTGTTTGGCGACAGCGAGAGCTAGCTCGGTTTTGGTGACATTCTGACGAGTCTTCAGGCGGTAGTGGCGCTTGTATCGCTTGAGCGTGGCCATGTCAAGCTTGGTGAAGTCCACGGTCTGCATGGGAGGCAGGGGTGCCAGTCAGCCAGCCAGAGGTGCAGAGGTGCCAGTCAGCAAATTAAAGATGCTACACCAAAGAGGAAGGGCCGCACACGTAGATAGTCAATCCAGAGGAAAGGCAGAGAGACAGAGGCAGAGGCAGAGGCAGAGGCAGAGGCAGAGTAAGGCGTGGGCGAGTAAGGGAGCGAGCGAGCGAGCGAGAGAGCGCGCGCGCGCGAGAGTTGCACGGCCACCCGGATCAGGGGCGCTGCGCACCAGGCTCCGCGAATCTTTGTCGGCGCGAGCTGGCCGATCGCTAGCTGTGGTGGCACCGCCAGCCTCATCCTCCTCGTCGGCGCGTTTCAGCTTCTTGGCAGCCTTCTGGACCGGGACTCGTGGGCGCTCGGTGTAGCCAAAGTCGGTGCGGCTGAGGTTCGGGCGGACCTGCCGCTTTCCCACCACCCGGCGAGGAGGCTCTGTCATTGTGTCTCTCCCCTCTCTGTTGGTGGTGCCGCTACGAAAGAAGACTTGGGGTGTAAGTGAGGGGGGATTATTAGTGAGGGGGGTTAAATTTGTCTTTTTTTTC
>Ga0209302_10001829_pt1 | contig 12441 bp, 14 predicted proteins | sample ArcOceMetagenome_2_FD_187445 | JGI IMG/M metagenome (GOLD analysis project Ga0209302, IMG submission 187445) | Marine eukaryotic phytoplankton communities from Arctic Ocean - Arctic Ocean ARC135M Metagenome (SPAdes) (version 2) | ecosystem: Environmental > Aquatic > Marine > Oceanic | place... | reverse complement strand
AATGAATTTTTTTAATCTAACATGTCTATACCAACGTAAATCCAGTAACTATTAAAGAATGGAGACATGTAATGGATACCAACTTACACACCTTACCTAACTTATTTTTACAATTAGGTCTAAGTGATAAGCCTGAGGATATGGAGTCTTTCATTAATAGCCACTCACTGGCCGATGGCGTAGAAATAGAAAATGCTGGTTTTTGGACAGACGGGCAGGCTCAGTTTCTGAAAGAAAGTCGTGACTTTGATGGCGCTTGGGCAGAAAGTGTGGATGAATTGAGCACACTACTCAACCAAGCCTAATAGTTCCCAATTATATGATTGAATAAGATTATTCAGATAAGTGAGGTATTCGCGTGAAAAAATTGTATACAGCGATTGTTGCTAGTGTTTTTGCATTAACTCTTTACGGGTGCAGCACTGTTGAAGGTGTCGGTAAAGATATTCAAAAAGGCGGCCAAGCAATCGAAGGCGCTGCTAAAAAATCGAGCTAGGTTTTTACGATCGCAACATACATGATAAGAAAGCAGTCAGCGTAGACTGCTTTCTTTCTGTTTAGTTTGTTAAAAGTAATATTAGAAGTCGCTTAGGGCCATGTGCCCCCATTTGTAAACGTTGTTCTATGTCTGCACTTCTCGACGGTCCGGTTATCAAATTAACGGTTCTTGGTAGGTTTCCCGGAATAGCTTCACGCAATTTACCCCACGCATCCTCATAAGGTCCTACTATATCTGATTTTTTAAGCAGGACAATGTGGTTGTCTGGTAAAAAGTTTAAGGTGGTTGGGCTTTCTGGGCGCGAGTACAGCATGAGTGTCCCTGTCTCTGCTATACCAGCAAACGCTGTCGTTAAGCTCGCCGCATCGCCTGCATGACCAACGCCAGATAGAACATTGATGGTTGACTGGTCCCATTCTAGTTCATTTAGTATTGGGGCAGTTGCTGTTGTTAATGTGTTGATGTTTTGGTGCTGTAACCATCGGCATACTTCGCCTACAATCTCGCTGCCGTTATTGATTTCGATGATCTCAGCGGCGGCTTCTTCGGCCATTTCTACAAATAAAGCGACCTGCTGTGCATGAGGTAGTTGTGCTCTTTTAGGGATCAAATTGTTGTGGTGTGGTTTCAAACGTGCTGCCACACTAGCGCGTTGGGCATCCGTCGGTTCGCCTCGTTTCAGTCCCCGACGGATGTTGCCAAAAATTTCAGCTTTACTCATGATTGCTTCTCCGCCGCTTGTCGAGACTGGTACTGATCCATAAAAGTACGACCACTGGGTGCAGGCATATCCCTGAAATTTGTCCACCCGGAACCCAGCGGTAGTTTGGTTATCTTTCCTTTCTTCCCGGCCATTAATCGCATGACAGTATTAGAGCCACGAGATAGCCAGCGATATAAGCGTGGTCGTTTAGCAAAAAAGGCCCAGCTACCTAAGCCCCATCTCACTGCTTTCGGACTTAAGTGTTTACTAAATTCGTTTTCTCGCCAATGTCGCATCAGCTTAGGGAGTGGAATGCGCACAGGGCATACCGATTCACATTTTCCGCAGAAGGTCGATGCATTTGGTAATAAACCGGCTTGTTCGATACCAATCATTTGCGGCGTAAGCACGGATCCCATCGGACCGGGATACACCCAGCCGTAGCTATGGCCCCCGACGGCGCCATAAACAGGGCAATGATTCATACAGGCTGAACACCGAATACAACGCAGCATGTCTTGCAGCTCACCACCTACCATCTCACTACGACCATTATCAACCAATACGACATGGAAATTTTCAGGACCGTCTTGGTCATCTGCGCGTTTGGGGCCGGTGGATAGCGTGTTATAAACAGAGAATTCCTGTCCGGTAGCAGAGCGCGCTAATAAGCGTAGGAATAACGTCATATCTTCAAGTGTAGGCACGACTTTCTCGATGGAGGTAACGACGATATGTGTTTTAGGTAAGGTTTGCGTTAAGTCGCCATTGCCTTCATTGGTGACGATGAGTGTAGAGCCTGTTTCTGCTACGCAAAAATTAGCGCCTGTGATACCGACATCGGCAGCAACAAATTTTGTGCGTAGTATTTCTCGTGCCTCTTGCATCAATACGGCAGGGTCATCTGACTTAGGGCGCTTATGCTTTTCATGGAAGATCTCAGAAACGTCTTCCAAGTTAAGGTGGATAGCGGGGGCGATGATATGGCTGGGATGGTCGCCTCTCAATTGCAAAATGTACTCACCCAGATCGGTTTCTACCGGTTCAATTCCGTTCTTTTCTAAGAAGTCATTTAAATTGATTTCCTCGGTGACCATCGATTTACCTTTGGTGACCGTTTTAGCATCAACTTCTTTGCATATATCCAGTATGGTTTGGCAGGCATCGTCTGCGGTTCTACACCAGTGAACGTGGCCACCGTTTTTTATGACGTTGATTTCAAACTCTTCAAGATAAATATCCAAGTTTTCAATAATATGGTTTTTTAGTGTCGCGGCTTCATCGCGCAGTTGATCAAATTCTGGGAGGCGGGCTACGGCTGTCGCACGCTTCGTCGGAAACCCTGCTTTTAAATTACCGAGCGCTTTTTGTAAATTGACATCCTGTAGTGCGATCCGCGAGCTTTCTTTAAACTGAGGGCTATTAATTTGCATGGTGTGCTCCTCGAGCGGGCAGGCCTAGGGCGTAATTCGCTTCGCCAATCGCGGGTTCATCAAACATGTTAGCGAGTACTTCGATAACGTGTCTGACCTCTATTGGGTAGCCTTGGCGTTTTAGTTTGCCGGCCATGTTGAGTAAGCAGCCCATGTCACCTCCCAGCAGTAAGGAGGCATTGCTGGCGACGATATTATCGGTTTTGTTGCTGACCATGCGGTTGGATATGTCAGGGTATTTCACACAAAAGGTGCCACCAAAGCCACAGCAGGTCTCTGATTCTTCCATTTCGTTGAGCGTTAAACCAGCCACTTGCGCTAATAGCTGGCGTGGTTGTTGTTTAACCCCAAGTTCGCGTAACCCTGCGCACGAATCATGGTAAGTAGCCGTCTGAGTTACATTTACATCGGTAAGCTTTAGAGGCTTAACGTCTGTCAAAAAGGCCGTTATCTCAAAAGCACGGGCTTTAAGCGACTCTGCACGTGCTTTCCATGGATCATTGTCATCAAACAACTCTACATAATGGTGCAGCATACCTATACATGAACCGGAGGGGCCTACGACGTATTCATAGCCATCAAATGCTTCGATTGTGTTTTTGGCTATATCTTGCGTCGTCGCTCTGTCGCCTGAATTAAAAGTAGGTTGTCCACAGCAGGTTTGTGCTTCTGGGACGCTAACATGGCAGCCTGCCGCTTCAAGAAGCTTTATGCTGGCAAAACCAACAGAAGGGCGAAACATATCAACCAAGCAGGTAACAAACAGGCCTACTTGGGTGGGTTTATTCGGTGGATTCATGAGGTACCTTCGATTCTTATGTTTGTCGTTCTTATAGTTATAGTGATTATGGCTTTAAGACTAGGTGACGTATTGAATAAATGAAATGCAACAAGCTAAACTGGTCTGACCAAGAAGGGCGGGCAGTCTATGAACATGGAAAAGCAAACAAAGCATCAGCTCTATCAGCATTTGTTAAACGCGATCATGAGTAGTGATATCGTTCCTGAGCAGTTTATGCCGTCGGAAAGGCAGTTAGTTGACCAAACAGGACTATCGCGTTCTAGCGTTCGTGAGGTGACGTCCCGGCTCGCATTAGGTGGCTTAATCGAAACGAAACAGGGCGGGCGAAGCCGCTGTAAGAACCTTCTGGCTAGTCATTTGGACTTGCCATTAGATCTGGGCAGCGATTCGTTAAGCTTGCAGCTGCAAGTGTTGGAGGTACGTGCTGTGTTGGAAGGGGAGGCTGCTTTTTATGCAGCACAACGTGCGACACCGGAACAAATGAAGGCTATTTCAACCGAGTTTTCTCAAATGCAGCAGCGTAAAGCTGGGCAATCCACACTGGCTAAAGCGAAGGCTGACCTTCAGTTCCATATGCTGATTGCGGAATCCAGTCACCACCTGCTTGTGACGGCCTTTAGTCAGTTGTTTTACAGCCGATATTTTAATGCAATATATGGTGTATTGGATCGTGCTTTAAAGCGCCATGGTCATTACCCTGATGGTATCAGCTACCAACATGAATCCATCTACCATGCTCTGATGCAGCGTCAGGCTGATAAAGCGCGTACCTTGGCGCGTGGACATATCTTATATACTCGTCGCTTATTAGAGCCGCATGAGGACCCATAAAAGAGAATTCGGAGCTTTAACGTGGCAACTGCATAACAATTCCATTAAAAATCAGAATCTTTCGCCTCCATCTCTTGGTCGTCTCAATATCATTCGTTAGAATAACCGGCTGCCACATACTTGGTGTGTATGTGAGATCATTTAATAGATCACAGGCCTGTCGTAGGGGCTCGTGATTACAGAAAGGAATTACCATGCCAGTCATTACTCTCCCTGATGGAAGCAAACGCGAGTTTGCCAACGCGGTCTCTGTATTTGATGTTGCCGCTGATATCGGTGCTGGTTTAGCAAAAGCGGCGTTAGCCGGTAAGGTTAACGGCGAACTAGTCGATACCAGCTATACCATCGAACACGATACTGACCTTGCTATTATCACTGCACGTGATGATGAAGGCGTTGATGTGATCCGTCACTCGTCTGCTCACCTGATGGCGATGGCTGTTCAAGCCTTGTTCCCTGGTGTGCAAGTGACCATCGGGCCTGTGATTGAAAACGGATTTTATTACGACTTTGCCTACGAGCGTCCTTTTACCTCTGAAGATCTGGAAAAGATCGAGAAGAAGATGCTGGAGCTATCTAAACAAAACTTGCCTGTTTCCCGTTCAGTCATGAGCCGTGATGAGGCCGTAGCTTTGTTTAAGAAAATGGGTGAGAGCTATAAGGTAGAAATCCTTAGCAGTATCCCAGCCGAGCAAGATCTTTCTTTTTATTCGCAAGGCGATTTTATTGATCTATGCCGTGGCCCTCATGTGCCATCTACAGGTCATATCAAAGCGTTTAAATTGATGAAGGTTGCCGGAGCTTACTGGCGTGGTGATTCGAAAAACGAAATGCTGCAGCGTATTTATGGTACAGCGTGGGGCGATAAGAAGCAGTTAAAAGAGTACCTCCATCGTTTAGAAGAAGCCGAGAAACGTGATCACCGTAAGCTGGGTAAACAATTAAACTTGTTCCATCTTCAAGAAGAAGCGCCGGGTATGGTGTTTTGGCATCCAGCTGGATGGACCTTGTACCAGCAAATTGAACAATACATGCGTGTTAAGCAGCGTATTAACGGTTATCAAGAAATTAAGACCCCGCAAGTCGTTGAGCGTAGCTTGTGGGAGAAATCAGGCCACTGGGATAAGTTCTCTGAACAGATGTTTACAACACATTCTGAGAACAGAGACTTTGCCGTTAAGCCCATGAACTGTCCGTGCCATATCCAAGTATTTAACCAAGGCTTGCGTTCTTATCGTGATCTGCCTCTACGCTTGGCTGAGTTTGGGTCGTGTCACCGTAATGAACCGTCAGGCGCATTGCATGGCATTATGCGTGTTCGAGGTTTTGTGCAAGATGATGCGCATATCTTCTGTGCAGAAGGCGCTATTCAGCCAGAAGTAGCCAGTTTCATTAATTTCTTGCATGAAGTGTATGATGATTTCGGCTTTACTGATGTTATTTATAAGCTTTCGACTCGTCCAGAGCAGCGCGTTGGTTCTGACGAAGTATGGGATAAGGCTGAAAAAGCCTTGGCTGATGCACTGGATGCGGCGGGCTTAGACTGGGAAGAGTTACCTGGTGAAGGTGCTTTCTATGGACCTAAGATTGAATTCTCTTTGAAAGATTGCCTTGGTCGAGTTTGGCAGTGTGGTACTATACAAGTAGATTTCTCAATGCCGGGTCGTTTAGAGGCTCAGTTTGTTAACGAGCATGGTGAACGTGAAACGCCGGTGATGTTACACCGCGCAATTTTGGGTTCGTTTGAACGATTTATTGGTATTTTGATCGAACATTATGCTGGCGCTTTACCTGCTTGGTTAGCACCTACACAAGCTGTTGTGATGAATATTACTGACAATCAGGCCGAATATTGCACGAATGTAGTAAAAACATTGCAAAATAATGGCTTTAGAGTCGTTTCGGACTTGAGAAACGAGAAGATCGGCTTTAAAATCCGCGAGCGTACTCTTCAGAAAGTTCCTTTCCTCTTGGTAGTGGGTGATAAAGAAGTTGAGAACGGCAGTGTTGCTGTTCGTACCCGTTCAGGTGAAGATCTAGGTACTATGACTATTGAAGCCTTTTCTGAATTCCTATCAAAAGATGTGGAACGTAAGGGTCGTAACGACTAATAATTAGGAGATATAGCAATCAAGCGCGATAATAAAAGAGGTGCACGTCGCGACAATCGTGCACCCATTAATGAAAATATCAAAGCTCACGAGTTACGTCTAATCGATGCAGACGGTGGGCAGGTTGGTGTCGTATCACTTACCCAGGCTCTTGAGATGGCTCAAGAGGCTGAACTTGACCTGGTACAGATCTCGGATGCGGATCCCATCGTTTGTAAATTGATGGATTACGGTAAGTTCCAATACGAGAAGAAGAAACAGGACGCTGAAGCTAAGAAAAAGCAGCATCAGATCCAGGTTAAGGAAATGAAATTCCGTCCAGGTACGGATGAAGGGGATTATCAGGTAAAACTACGCAACCTGATGCGTTTCCTTGAAGCAGGAGACAAAGCCAAGGTGACTTTACGTTTCCGCGGTCGTGAGATGGCTCACCAAGAGTTGGGCATGCAGTTACTGAATCGGATCGAAGGTGATCTGGAAGAGTACGGCATCGTCGAACAGCGCGCAAAAATGGAAGGCCGTCAAATGATCATGGTTATTGCTCCGAAGAAGAAAAAGTAATTCGTTCTTCTGCCAAACCCGTAACGGCATTTGCTAGTTGCGGGTTTTGCTGTTTTATCGAATTCAAAAAAATTAACGAATGCGTGGAGATTTTGTAATGCCTAAGATTAAATCTTGCCGAGGTGCGGCAAAACGCTTTAGAAAAACTGCTAACGGTTTTAAGCACAAGCAAGCCTTCAAAAGCCACATTCTGACCAAGAAAAGCACTAAGCGTAAGCGTCAACTGCGTCCTATGCTTCAGGTTCATGCTGCTGATAAAGCACTGATCCGTCGCATGTTGCCTTACATCTAAGTCGCATTTTCACACACAGAATTAAGTAATAGGAAGGTATAAGAATGGCTCGTGTAAAACGTGGTGTTCAGGCTCGTCGCCGTCACAAGAAGATTTTAAAGCAAGCTAAAGGTTACTACGGTGCTCGTAGCCGTGTATTCCGTGTAGCTAAGCAAGCAGTCATTAAAGCTGGTCAATATGCATACCGTGACCGTCGTCAGCGTAAGCGTCAATTCCGCGCATTGTGGATTGCTCGTATTAACGCTGCTGCACGTATCAATGGTGTTTCTTACAGCCGTTTCATCGCTGGCTTGAAAAAAGCTAACATTGAAATCGACCGTAAAGTATTGGCTGATTTAGCTGTATACGAACAATCTGCATTTACTGCAATTGTTGAAAAAGCGAAAGCTGCTTTAGCTTAATTGCACCCACCTCTCTTTGTAGAGGTTGCAACGCTTAAGAATTCACAGGGGAAGGGTGCGAACTCTTCCCCTGTTTTTTTATCGGGTACTGTGCTGAGCTTTAATAGGTCAATCATCCTAATAAGCGCCTAAGGGCTGAGCAGAGTAACTGATTTATTACATATTCCTCCCCATTGCTTGGAGCCGGAAATGGACGATATGCAAAACATCTTGGAGCAGGCTACCGCCGCTGTGGTCGCTGCAAATACGCTGCAAGAACTAGATTTGGTACGTGTTGAGTACTTAGGTAAAAAAGGGCCCCTTACAGCACTGCGTAAAGGCCTTGGTAAATTAACACCAGAAGAGCGTCCTATCGCTGGTGCTAAAATTAACGAAGCCATACAGGCTGTTAGTGAACAGCTTAATGCGCGCAAAGAAACACTAGAAAGCGCAGAGTTGGCTAGCAAGTTGAGTGCTGAAACGATTGACGTTTCTTTGCCTGGCCGTGGCCAACCTATTGGTGGTTTACACCCTGTGACGCAAACGCTTGAACGTATTGAAGCGTTTTTCGCTAACATTGGTTATCAAGTAGCGGAAGGGCCGGAAATCGAAGACGATTACCATAACTTTGAAGCGCTTAATATTCCGTCGCATCATCCGGCACGTGCTATGCACGATACCTTCTACTTTAATGCCAATACGCTATTGCGTACACATACCTCAGGTGTTCAAGTCAGAACGATGGAAACGCAGCAGCCACCGATCCGCATTATTTGCCCAGGTCGTGTTTATCGTTGTGACTATGATCAAACGCATTCGCCGATGTTTCATCAAGTTGAAGGCTTACTCATCGACAAAAATATCTCATTCGCTGACCTTAAAGGCACGCTAGAACAGTTTTTGCGTGAGTTCTTCGAAGAAGATGTAAAAGTACGTTTTCGTCCATCTTACTTCCCGTTTACGGAGCCCTCCATTGAAGTTGATATTGATCGAGGCGATGGCAAATGGTTAGAGGTTCTGGGCTGCGGTATGGTGCATCCAAAAGTATTTGAGATGTCAGGCATCGATCCAGAAGAATACACCGGATTTGCTTTTGGTATGGGTGTCGAGCGTTTGGCGATGCTGCGCTACGGCGTGAATGATCTGCGCTTATTCTTTGAAAACGACTTGCGATTTTTGCAGCAGTTTTCATAAGTTAATCGCACGACAGTACACACAGTAGATAGCTAAGAATTCTCAGGAAAGCAGCATGAAATTCAGTGAAAAGTGGTTACGCGAACTCGTCAATCCATCAATCAGCACGCAAGCGTTGGTGGACCAAATTACTATGGCAGGCCTCGAAGTTGATGAGGTTGCTCCCGTTGCTAAAGATTTTAGTAACGTAATCGTCGGCGAAATTTTAAGTGCCGAACCACACCCAAATGCAGACAAACTTCAGGTTTGCCAGGTGAGCGATGGCACGGAGACCTTTCAGGTGGTGTGTGGTGCTCCTAATGCTCGCGCTGGTTTAAAAACGGGCTTTGCGAAAGTGGGGGCTGTTTTACCCTCACCTGAGGGCCCATTTAAAATTAAAAAGGCTAAGCTGCGACAAGTCGAATCTCACGGGATGTTGTGTGCAGAAGACGAGCTAGGCTTATCAGAAGATCACGGCGGTATTATGGAACTGGCGGTGGATGCTCCCGTTGGTACTAACCTGCGTGACTATTTAAACCTTGATGACCAAATTATTGATGTCGACTTAACGCCCAACCGTGGTGACTGCCTAAGTATCAAGGGATTGGCGCGCGAAGTAGGTGTGTTGAACAAAGCGCCTGTTGAGTTTGTTTCGATTCAACCCGTAGCGGCGACTATCGAAGACACGTTTCCGATTGCATTAGAAGCGCCACATGCCTGCCCGCGTTATTTAGGCCGCGTTATTCGCAATATTGATGTCACTGCTCAATCACCTTTATGGATGGTAGAGAAACTGCGTCGTGCGGGTATTCGCTCGATTGATCCCGTTGTTGATGTGACTAACTATGTTTTGATCGAACTGGGTCAGCCACTGCATGCTTTTGATTTAGCGACATTGAACGGTGGCATTGTTGTTCGTTTACCTAAAGCAGAAGAAAAGCTGACGTTGTTGGATGGTAGTGAAGTTACTTTAACGGCTGATACGCTCGTTATCGCTGACCATAATGGCCCTGTTGCTATGGCGGGTATCTTTGGTGGTGAAGGCACTGGAGTTACTGCCGAATCTAAAGATATCTTCTTAGAGTGTGCGTTCTTCGATCAGATTGCCATTGCAGGGCGCGCACGTGCTTATGGTTTGCATACTGACGCATCGCATCGTTACGAACGTGGTGTCGATTGGCAGCTGCAACACGAAGCCATCGAACGTGCTACTGCACTATTAGTTGATATCTGCGGCGGTGAAGTCGGTCCTGTTACTGAAGCGGTCAGTGATGAGCATTTACCAAAAGCACGCACTGTAACCTTGCGGCATGCAAAAGTTAACCAGATGCTTGCGTTTGAGATGCCGGCAGCAGAGATAGAAGAGATTTTGACGCGCTTGGGTATGGATGTTACCGCTGCTGGCGAGGGTCAATGGCATGTCGCGATCCCATCGTATCGGTTCGATATCAGTATCGAAGTGGATCTCATCGAAGAGCTTGCGCGCGTTTACGGTTACAATAATCTCCCCGTAAAAATGCCGACAGCAGCGTTGTCTTTCGTTTCTGATGACGAAACTAAAGTATCGTTGTTCAACATGCGCCGCACGCTCGTGGCTTTGGGTTATCAAGAAGCCATTACCTACAGTTTTATCGAAAGTGGTTTACAAAAGCTATTTGATGATCAGTACGAAGCATTGGCTCTAGCAAACCCTATTTCGGCTGAAATGGCTGTTATGCGTACCTCTATTTGGCCTGGGCTAGTTAAGGCTTTACAGTACAATCAGAACCGTCAGCAAAGCCGTGTACGCTTGTTTGAGTCAGGTCAACGTTTCTTGCCCGTAGGTGATGAGCTCGTTCAAGAGAATGTGTTATCTGGTTTGCTAGCGGGTAATCGTGATCAAGAAAGTTGGATGGGTAAATCTGAACCTGTTGATTTTTATGATATTAAAGGTGATGTCGAGGCTATTCTTAACTTAGGTGGCGCCGCAGATCAGTATACGTTTGTAGCCGATCAGCACGTTGCGTTACATCCGGGGCAGTCTGCACGTATTGAGCGAGCGGGCGAAACCGTTGGCTTTATCGGTGCTTTACATCCTGCTTTAGTTAAAAAGCTTGATTTGACCGGTCCTGTATACTTATTTGAGTTGCGTCTTGAGGTGATTAAAGAGGGTGTGTTAGCGCGCTTTACCGAGATTTCTAAGTTCCCTGAGTCACGCCGTGACCTTGCGCTGATTGTTGATGAGAAAACGCCTTACGAAGTGATTCGTGACGTTGCACAGAAAAATGCTGGCGAATACCTCAAACAAGTCATCCTTTTTGATGTGTACCAGGGCCAAGGTATTGAAGTTGGTAGAAAAAGTATCGCTTTGGGCTTGACCTGGCAACATCCTTCGCGCACTCTTAATGAAGACGAGATCAATGCAGCCGTAAAAGATGTACTCGATGCACTGAGCTCACATGCAGGAGCAACGTTAAGAGATTAGCAAAGGTGGTGTTCATGAGTTCTTTGACTAAGGCAGACATGGCAGAACGTTTGTACGAAGAGTTAGGTCTTAACAAACGAGAAGCCAAGGATATGGTTGAATCCTTCTTTGATGAAATTCGTGAGAGCCTCGCGTCTAACGAACAGGTCAAACTTTCTGGTTTCGGAAACTTTGACCTGCGCGATAAACGCCAGCGCCCGGGCCGAAACCCTAAAACTGGTGAAGAAGTGCCTATTACCGCACGACGCGTTGTGACATTTCGTCCAGGACAAAAATTAAAGGACCGTGTAGACGACTATGCAGACAGCAGGTCCGAGTCAGCCTGATCTTCCTGCAATACCCAGCAAGCGTTACTTTACTATCGGTGAGGTAGCGGCTTTATGTGATGTGAAAGCACATGTGCTGCGTTATTGGGAGCAAGAGTTTGATCAGATCAAGCCCGTTAAACGTAATAACCGACGTTATTATCAACAGCAGGATATTCTGTTAATCCGCCAAATTAAGAGCCTGCTTCATGAGCAAGGTTACACAACAAGCGGTGCAAAGCAGTGGTTTAAGAGCCAGCAAAGCGGCGACGAAAATATCCGTTATAAAGAGCTGTTGAGGCAGACAATAACTGAACTAGAGTCCATTCTAGTTACACTTAAAAAGCGTTAGCCTTCGGGATAGCGCTTTTTTATTGCCTGCAAAGTTAGTCCCCTTGTTTAGTTTTACGATATTTACTTAACTGTTTTTTATAAAAAACCTTCACAGATTCAATCGCTTTGGTTACTATTACCGCCTCTTCGATAAGCAGCGTCATCTGTTTGTCATATGTCGGGGCGTAGCGCAGTCTGGTAGCGCACTTCGCTGGGGGTGAAGTGGTCGCAGGTTCAAATCCTGCCGTTCCGACCAATATTTATAATCCAATCTTATATAGCCGTTGAGCCATACGGTACAGGCTTCTCTTTTATAGCATCAATTTAGTTAACTCATTTTTTCCCTTACCTCGACTGTTTATAGCTTTTATTACAGTGTATATAACTCGATAAAAAATGATGCTTAACGCTTAGTACGTGGCTGTAAAGTTCAGCCACTGTGCGCATGATCAATCAATCGCCGATATGCCCTTTGAGCACCTCTACGGCAAATGCAGCGCGCTTTGATAGCGGCCATTCTGCTCGATGAATTAACCAGAGTGTTTCAACAACCG
>Ga0209302_10001828_pt1 | contig 12445 bp, 6 predicted proteins | sample ArcOceMetagenome_2_FD_187445 | JGI IMG/M metagenome (GOLD analysis project Ga0209302, IMG submission 187445) | Marine eukaryotic phytoplankton communities from Arctic Ocean - Arctic Ocean ARC135M Metagenome (SPAdes) (version 2) | ecosystem: Environmental > Aquatic > Marine > Oceanic | place... | reverse complement strand
GGGGAGTGGAGTGCCTGTGCCACTGCGGCAGCGGCCGCGAGGTCGTCAGTGAGGGCGAGTATGGTCGCGCGGAGGCTGCTTGGGCTGGCGTGGGCCGCCAGCGATGCGTTGGTCCGTAGCTCGGGTCTTGCGAATGTAGTTTCTTTTGAAAACCAGCAGCCTGTGAGTAAGTAGGGCTGCTGCGGGTCTATCTAGCCCTGAGAGAGGACCGCTCTGGGCCTCTGGCCGACTTGCCCCGCAAGAGCGGGGGAGACCAAGTCGCCGGGCGCGGACAGAAAGGAGTCGTGAACATTGCAAAGGAGGACCAACAAACACGATGAGACATCATCTTATCTTATCCACCTTTCATTACAGTATCCGCCAACCCGGCGCGCGGGAAGTTGGTGAAGCCTGCGTGTGGAGTGCAGTGAGCGATCCCAGGTCGTGCAGTGAGCCCCTCTCCGGAGCGTTACACCAACCCCAACCCTAACCCCAACTCTAACCATATCCCCAACCCTAATCCCAACCCCAACCCCAAACCCGACCCTAACCAGCGTGCACTGAGCGCGGTCCATGAGCGCACTCAACTCGGCACTGGAGGACCTGTGGCAAGTCGCTGACGGTAACCCAGGGCCGCGTCCGGTCGATAGCGTGACAAGCATCGAGAACCACTGCCGGGCGTGCCTGGACGACCAGCTCCTCGGGGCGACCGCGCAGCTCTTCGGAGCAAACGGGAGGAGCGTGCCTGCGATCCTGCGCCACTCGTTCACCAGCGGGATCGGCCTGAAAAGCCCCCAGCACGCCGAGGTCGTAAAGCTGCGCGAGGAGCTCCTGCGCTTCATCGTGTGGCTCATAAAGGAGGAGTATGTCGAGACACGTGGGCTTCCAAAGGAGCAGATCGCCGAGTATGCGACGGAGATTGTGAAGGTGTGCATCTTGGTCTTCCGCTGGGAGCCTGAGAGTAGCAAGGTACGCGAGCTGAGCTGCATCGGTGCGCCGTGCCGACCGCGACCACCTGCCGACGCACGGGTCCACGCCCCGCCTCCCCCCGTGGCACTGCACCCGCTCGACAGCCCGCTCCCCGCGTGACACCGCGCGCAGCACTCTTCCCGGCGATCGAGCTCGAGCCGTTCGCGCCCGACGGCTACGCCATGCTCAACGCGCTCTTCCCGCCTAAGCACGAGCGCGACGAGAAGACCAATACGGGCATCGTGCAGGTCTACTGGGATCACCTCTGCCTCGGCCCGTCCAAGAGCTCGGCCACGGTGCGTGGCAACTGCATGCGCGTCCTCGGCGAGCTGGCCCACCACTTCCCGCGGGAAGTGGGCACGGAGCATATTTACGAGAAGGGTCCGCTGTACAATCGCTGCCTCAACACCTTAAAGGAGGGCAACTCCAGTACCTGGATGCTCTCCGGCGCGCTCGCGGGTTTCGACGGCCTGCTGCAGGCCGCCCGCCGCGCGCCGCAGACCCCACAGACCCTCGGCGGGGCGACCCCCACCCCCCCACCCCTCAGTCGCCGCCCTCTCGCCACCACCGAACCCCGCTCCTCCTGCAGTTGGTTGAGCCCACGCAGAAGAAGCTCGAGGAGATCTGGGACCAAGCTGTCAATTGCTTGCGGCGCAGCTCGTCCAAGAGGCCCCCGTGCGGCCGCCGCTTTCGCTGTGGCCGCGTGCCGTGTGCGTACGAGCCTCACCTGGCGGCACCAAGAGCTTCGGGGCCGCTCCTGCCCGTGCGAGCCTCTCCGTGGCCTGCGCCCCGGCGCCGCGCCTGACCCACCGGCGCGCCTGGTCCGAGCAGGAACATGACAGAGGAGCTCAGTAACGGCACCTTCAAGGAGCTCAAGCGGTTCACGGTACCGCGCGCCGCGCTCTCACTGCTCGGCCGCAACATGAACCTCTTTGCGTGCGACGACGAGGACGACGGCCGCTTTTGCGACGCGGCGACGCGGCTCGGGGCGAGCCTGCTCCTGGAGCGTGTGGAGGTACTCATGCCGCCGCTGCTGCAGCTCGGCGACAACAAGAACCGCGACATCCGCAACGCCGCGGTCGACGTGACGCGCGAGGTGCTCGAGCGGATCGCGCGGCTGCTCTGCCAGGCAGCGGCCGAGCCCGCGCACCAGGAGCGCGCGCGCGCAGTGTACGCGTACTTGCGCCAGCACGTGCCCCGCATGGTGGCCAAGGTGGCAGAGGCAGAGTCGTCGCGCGACGGCGACGGCAGCGCGGTGGGGCACCTTGTGCGCTGGGTGGGCGCACTCGCCGGGCCGATGCGGGTCTTCAACGACGAGGGCCTACTGCGGCAGCAGCTGCACGACCTCTGCGCACGTGCCGACGACTTCTTCCAGGCGAGCGCCGCGCGCCACGTCGAGCAGGTACGGAGCTGGGCGGAGGTGCGCTCGCAGCAGCTGCCCGCCTTCCTCGAGTCCTTCGCACAGGTGCTCGAACAGCTGACCGCCGTCGACGCCTACACGATGAAGACGCTGCACGAGCTGCTGCAGCTGCTGCTGCGCCAGTTCGGCGCGCTCGTGCCGATCCAGCGGCGGCGCAACGCCTTCGCGTTGCAGCAGCTGCTGCTCGCGCTGCTCGACAAGGGCGGCGCGCTCGAGCAGCTGCTGCGCCCCTTTGTCTACTCGGGGCTGCTCGTCACTATCCTCTCCGCATCCGCCTTCGCGCGGCGCGAGTACGTCGCGCAGCTGTGGCAGCCTCTCCTCCACCCGGCGCCACCCGCACAGCAGTGGACAAGCTTCCGCTGGACCAGGAGCTCGGGCGGCGGGCGCGACGGCGGTGCGCTCGCGGGCGGTGGCGCCGCCGACGAGGATCCACGGCGGTTCGCCGTGTGCGACCGCGTCTTCGGGCAGTTGATGGCGAGCCTCGTGCAGATGCTGCACAAGTTCGACCTCGGCGCGCTGTCCGAGGCCGACGACGAGCCCGCGGCAGACGACGGCGCGGCGGACGACGGCGCGGCGGTCGCGGCGGCGGACGCGTCGGAGGGTGCCGCGGCGGAGCCGGGCGAGGCGGCGGAGGCGCCGGTGGTCGTGGTGAGCGGGCGGACGATGGTCAAGAACGTGGGCGACCTCGCGCTCTTCCTCGCCCTCATCGAGGTGTGCGAGGCGCTGATCCCCAAGGCCGATCCGCGTATGCTGCTCGGCCACGCGCACGTGCTCTCGCTCGAGCTCGTCGACAAGGCCACCGCCTACCCACACGTGTCGGGCTTCTACAAGCTGATGCGCCTCGTCGTGCTCGCCTGCGAGGAGCACGGCTACTTTGACGCGCCGCCGCCGCCGCCGCCTGCCGCCGCCGCTGGGGAGCCAGCGGGCAATGCGGCGGGCTCGGACGTAGACATGGAGGTGGACGACGGCGGCGGTGGCGTGGCGTCGATGGAGGTGGATGGCGGCCCGGCAGTGGCGGTGGCGGCGCGGCCCGACCCGAACGCGGAGCGTTGCTACACGATGCTGGGCGGCTTCCTGGCGGCGCTGCTACAGCGGAGCAAGCGCTTCCACGACGAGTTGCAGGCGGCGGCGATGGCGCTGCTGCTCGCGGCGCCGCGTCGCTTCGTCGCGCAGCAGACTGATGGCATGGCCGAGGTGCTCGCGCTCGCGCTCGGCATGGGCCACGCGTACAAGCCGCTGGCGCTCGACGCGCTCGACGCGCTCGAGGCGTGGCTGCGCTCGCGCGAGCTGCGGCCGCTGCTGCGGCCGCTGCTGCCGCGCGTGCTGCCGTGCCTGCAGGTCTACCTGAGCCTCTCCACCGACGCGGGCGAGGACGAGGCGAGCGCGCGCAAGGAGCAGGTGGCGGGCAAGGCGCGCGCCTCGACGAAGAAGGGGAAGCGCGACGTGACCGCCGGACTGCGCGCGCGCCGCTCGGCTGACGAGGACGTGCAGCTTCGCATCGTGAGGCTGCTCGGTGCCGTTGGCGGCGACAGCAGCTGCATCGTTAACGGCGGCGCCGGCGCCGCCGACGGCGGCGGTGGCGGTGGCCCGGCGGCGGCAGCGGCGAGTACGGCGAGCGCGCACTGGGCGTCGCGCGAGCGCGTGCGGCTGCAGGTGTCGCTGGGGGGCGATTTGCTCGACCTCCACCTGGACGGGCTGCTGCCGCGCGTGATCGAGCTGGCCACCGGCTCGGTGCAGTACCGCGAGAAGGTGGCGGCGTGCGAGCTGCTCGACGCCGTGATCAAGCTGTGCATCGGGATCAACCGCGACGCGTCGGGCACTTCGAGCGAGGCGCAGGCGCGCGGCGACCTGAGCGAGCAGTACCGCCACCTCTTCCCCGCGATGCTGCGCCTCGCCACCGACGCCGACGGCTTCGCCCGCTCTCTCTTCGAGCCGCTCGCCTTCCAGGTCATCCACTGGTTCACCATGAACAGGCGCGCCGACGGCTCATCGTCGACGATGCGCCTGCTCGAGGCCATCATGGGTGCGCTCTCCGACACACAGCGCTCGGGCCAGCGCGAGTTCGCCGCGCGCTGCCTCGGCGAGTTCGTCAAGTACTCGGTCAAGCACAACCACTCCGAGTCGGACGGCGCGCTCAACGTGCGCTCGCTGCTGCTGCGCCTCTTCGGCCTGGCGCGCGACCCCGCGCCGCTGCAGCGGCTGAGCTTCGCGCTGGCGATCAACGCGACCTACCGCCAGCTGCGCGAGGATGCGAACACGCTCGACGCGCAGCTGCTCGAGATCTTCGAGAAGGCCTTCTTCGCGCTGCAGCTCGCCGAGAACGACCCGATCGCGCTCGGCACGGCGCAGGCGCTTGAGGAGGTGCTGTGGCACCTGCGACGGGTGCTGCTCAGCCCGAAGGTGCTGGAGAGGCTGATGCTACCGAACCCCAAGCGCTACGCCTTCCAGGCGGGCCTCACGGGCCCCGACGGCTTCGCGCGCTGGCTCTTCCGCAGCAGCGCGCAGCGCGAGGCGCGCGCGCGGCTGCAGGCGTGCGAGCTGCTCGAGCAGCTGGTCGTGTGGCTGCCGCGCACGGGCGCCGCGGACGGCGCGCGCTGCAAGTCGAGCATGGAGTGGGTGCGCTCCGAGTTCGTCGACGCTCGCCACATCCCGATCTGCCGCCGCTTCAACACCATCGCCCCGACGGGTGCGGCGGGGTTGGCGTCCGGCGGCGGCGGTGAGGTCGACTGCGGCAGCGGCGCGTGGGCTGCGGTCGGCTGCGTGCCGCAGGGCGGCGCGAGCGGCCCGTGGCTGCAGATGGTGCAGGCGGCGCTCGACTGCGCGTACCGCGCCATTTCCAAGGGATGGCTCACACCGGAGGCCTTGCTCAATCCCACGGGCAGCCTGCACGCCGCGGCGCTCGCCGCGCGCGCGCTCTTTTGCGTCGCGATCGGCAGCAGCGGCGGTAGCGGCGGCCGCGGCGGCGGGGCGGCGGCGGTGGAGGCGGCGGCGGTGCTTACGGAGGTGGCCGCAGGGCGCAGCGAGGCGGCGGCGCTGCTGCTGCGGCGGAAGCGGGACGCGCTCAAGTCGGCACTGCGGCTGGTGGACAAGCTGCTGCGCGCCGCGCCTGCTGACCCGCGCCTCGGCGCGCTCCTCGACGCCACGCCGCGCGCCCAAGGCGGTGGTCCCGGCAGTCCCGGCAGCGGGCCGGTGGTGGCGAGCGCGCAGGTGTGTGCGATGCTGGCGGTGGTGCGGCCGAGCCTGCTGGGCTTCGACCCGAGCGAGCTCGACGAGTGCCAGCGGCTGCGCCACCTGGCGTGCGAGCTGTGCGTGCAGCTGCACCGCCGCGACCCCGACGGCTTCCGCACGCAGCTGGCCGAGCTGCTAGCCGCACCAGAGGCAGACCTCGGCCAGCTGCAAGTCGGCGGCGAAGGCTCGTGCGACGTGCTCGAGCTGCTTGCGCTCATCGAGGGCTGCCGCTCGCTGATGGTCGCCGACCAGCGCGGCGTCGCGCCGCTGCCGGGGCGGCCGCTGCTGCAGGAGGCGCTCCGCGGCGGCGCGGCGCACGTCGCGGCGCACCTGGCGCAGCTTGCGCTCGCCGCGCCTGCCGACACGCCGCCGCTGCTGGTGCGGCTGCTCGGCACGGTGCTCGCGCTCGCGCTCGAGCTCGGGCTGCCCGCTGACGCTCTACTCGCGAAGATGCAGGACGAGGCCGCCGCCACCTCCTCCGCTGGCGCCGCCGGCGCGGGCTGCCGCGGCGAGCTCTTCGTGCGCCGGTTCGAGCGCGAGCTGGTCGCGCACATCGCCGCTCACCCCGACGACTTTGGCCGTGCGTTGCTGCTCGATGCATCTGAGCGTATGATGCTCCTGCTGCTGGCGGTGCTCGAGCACTACACGTCGAGCGAGGTGGGGCGCGAGCTACGCGCCGAGCCGATGGTGGCGCGCCTCGACGCCGCGCTGCCGTCGCTGCTCGCGCCCGACCGCTGGCCGAGCGAGCGCACCTTCGACACGACGATGCTGCTGCTGCGCCGCCTCCTCGGCCTCGGTGGTCAGATCGTGCTCTCGCGCGAGGCGGCCGAGGCGCCGGGTCGGCTGCTCGACGGCGTGCTGCGCGTCTTGAGGCTCCCGTCGTCTGGAGCCGCCCAGCAGTTTGCGCGGCGCGCCAAGGCGGAGACGCTCAAGCTACTCCCGTTGCTGCTGCGCTGGCTGCGCGCCACGTCGCCGCCGGGCGCCAAGCGGCTGTTGGACGCGGTGGAGGCACTGCTGGGCGACACGCTGCCGCTCTCTTTCGCCGAGTTGGGCGAGGAGCGGCGCAAGGAGGCGCAGGAGCTGCTCGTGCCGCTGCTCGACGCGCTCGCCGACGCCGAGCTGCGATCGCTGCCGCTACTGCGGCTGCTGCTCGCGCAGCCTGCCATCGTCGAGCAGCGCGAGGATGGCAACGAGCACGCCTTCGCCTTGGGCGTGCGCTCCGCGTTCCGCGCCTTTGCCGACGCCACCTGCCAGCCCGCTGCGGCGGGCGGCGGTGCCGGCAGCGGCGGCGGCGGTGGCGGCGCGCGCGGCGCGAGCGCAGCCGAGCTCGCGGCGCTGTGTGCCGAGCTACTCTTTGGCGACGGCGCGGGGCGCGGGGATCGCGCGTGGGAGCTGCGGCAGGCGGTGCTGCACTGGCTCGCGCTCCCACTCATGCACACGTGCGCGGCCGCCTCGGCAGGCCGGCTGGTCGAGCTCGTCGAGCCGTGGATGCAGCAGTGCGCCGCCGCCGCCGCCACCGCGCGCATCGCTCGCCCCGCTTCTTGCCCGCCATCCGCCTGCACGCGTCCGCACGCGTCCGCACGCGCCCGCGCGCGCCCGCACGCGCCCGCACCTGCCTGCACCTGCCCGCACGCCGCGCCCCAGGAGAAGTGATGGGCAGACTCGAAATCCCGTACTCCCCCCCACCCACCGTCGCGCAGGCTGTACGCCACCTTCAAGCGCTCGGCCGAGAAGGCGGACAGCCTCCCGACGGCGCCGGCCGCGCTGCACCTCGAGCTCGTGGGGCGCACCGCCGCCTTTGAGCTCCTCGCCGCGCTCACCGCACTCGTGCCCAAGGAGGAGTTCGAGAATGGCGGCCGCCTCTTCAAGGCGTGCGACGACGACGCCAACCTCCGCCGCAGGCTGCCAGAGGCGAGCGGTAAGGGCGCCAAGACCAAGCTGGCGCTGCCGCCCGGCCCCGTGACGGCGGCGCTCGCGCGACGCTTCCACGTGGCCGCCTACTCGGCGCTGATCGAGTTCATCGTCGCCACGCAGCGCGACGCGGCCAAGGTGGCGAATGTCCTCTTCAAGTGGCAGGCGCTGTGGGAGAACGTCGTCGACACGACGCGCCAGTGGGACCTCAAGGCCGAGACGAGCTGGCAGCCGGCGCGCGAGGCGGACCAACTCGGGCTGCACGCCCGTGCCAAGGCGCGCGCGCCCGCCGCGTCCTCCAAGTACCTCGCGTCGCAGGCGCTCGCGAGCAGCAGCCTCAGCCAGGACATCGACATGATTGACGATGCGCCGCACGCCGTGCCGCCGACGCCGGATGCGGAGGTACCAGCCGACGCCGAGGCGGCAGCGGGTGCGGCCGACGGCGGCGGCGCGGCGGCCGGGGGTGCAGCCACGGAGGTTGTGCGGAACGCCGCCTTCCTCAAGGTGGGCGACACGTGGCCGCTCGCGGCGCTCTTGCCCAGAGAGCCGCCGGACGAGGAGGGCGCGGCGGCGGCGATCCTGCTCGAGCACGACCCGGGCGCGGCAGGCGTGGTGGTGGCCAAGGCGGCGGGCGACGGCGTGTGTGAGGGGCTGTGGGGCGCCGAGTGTGCGCTGCGGCTGGGCGAGCAGTGGTTCCGCAACGTGGCGGAGAGCGAGTACGAGCTCGACGAGCTCAACGAGCAGCCGATCATGCAGGCGCTGCTGCGCGGCGTCGACAGCCTGCGCCGGCGCGGCCTCGAGGGGCGCGACGGCACGAGCGGGATGCCGCTCTGGATGCACCAGCTCCACGCCAAGCTCAACGCGCCGGCGCTGCTCAAGGCGGGCGACACGCTGCGCGTCGAGGCGTCGGGCACGATAGTGACGCAGCTGGTGCGCGACGCCAGCGGATTGACCGTCGACGGGCGAGCCGTCGGGCTGTGGCGGGCGCGCCCCCTGCCCACCCCCCGCTTGGTGACGCTGCAGGGCGTCATGGGCCGATGGGGCGAGTTCATCGACCTCAGCCGCTCGGTGGACCCGCCGCTGCCGGCGCTCGTGCAACCGGGCGACAAGCTCAAGGTGCTGCGGGACGGGACGCTGCAGCACGTGGGTAGCAAGCAGAAGCTGCCGCGCACCGACGCGCCTCGCGCGGTCCTGCCGCCGGCACACAACGACGACGACGTCATCGAGGTGCCGCGGCACGCCGACACCGCCGCCGGCGCGACGATGACGCTGCCACAAGGCGCGAGCTTCGTCAACCCGGCGGTGGGACGGCTGCTGCTCAACCCGAGCCAGACCGCGCCACAGGTGCAGCTGACGATCGCGCGGCTCGTGCTCAACCGGCAGGCGCTCTTCCGACCGCACGCACGCCACTGGGCGCGGCCGCTGCTGCAGCTGGTGTTCGACTCGCTCTCCGACCCGCTGCGCGCCGGCGCCGACGGCGAGCACTGCCTACACTACCTGGCGCGCGACCTGCTCACGCTCGTGTGCTCGTGGCCCGCCGACGCGCTGCCGGTCGACGACGCGGCGGCAACGCTCGTGTCGGACCTGCTGGAGAAGCTCTTCAAGCTCTGCCAGGACCACAATACTGCGCTGCAGCGCGAGAACGTGCGCATCGTCAAGCGCGTGCTCGAGCAGTGGGGGCCGCGGCTGAGCGTGCGTCGGCAGATGGTGCTCATGCTGCTGCGCTCCAACCAGAAGGACGAGAAGGCGGCAGTGCGCGCCAAGACGACAGGGCTGCACCTGCTCAATGCCATCGTGTCCAACGAGCTGAGCGCCGCCGACGACGCCGCGCTGGCCGTGGGGATGGCGGGCGGCGCCTACGAGCGCGTGGGGCGCGACAGGATGCTCGAGGCCGTGCTGGCCATCACCATCGACGCGCGGTCCGATCCTAAGACCAAGAAGCCCCTGCCGCCTCGCAGGTCGCTGTACGTGAGTGCGGCGCAGCTGCTCGGCCAGCTGCTCGCGCAGGCGCAGGTGGAGGGCGACGCGGCGGGCGCGGCGGAGCCGCAGCGCAAGCTCGCCGCCCACCTGAGCGGCATGATGAAGCCGACTGAGGCGGACATGCGCACGCTGTGCGAGCTGCTCGACCGTGTCTCCGTCGAGTTCCCCGCCGTGCTGCTGCTACGCTCGGGCGGCGGCATCAGCTTCGCGGCGCACTGCGCGACACTCTTCTCCAAGGCGCTCGTCTTCGGCGACGCGAGAGTCAAGGCGGCTGCCTCGCCCCGCGCGCCCGCCCAATCTACACCCACCCACCCGCCCGCCCGCCCACCTAACCACCCCACTGACCCACCCCTCGCCGCCGCCCTCACCCCCTGACCAGGTCATCAACTGCCTGGCCCGCGCCGTGCACGCCGAGGCCGCGCCGCCGCCGCCGCTCGCCGCCGCCGACGAGGGGAGCGCACGGCCGCCGGAGAGGCGGCTGCTCGACGACGACGCGGGGCATCGCGCAATCAAGCTGGTGGTGCGCCAGCACGAGAGTGGCTGCCAGCTTGCGGTGGTGCGTCTCGTCGCCGCGCTCTGCAAGACACGCGACGCCAAGGCGCGCCCCTCCCCCCTCGCCCCGCCTCATTCGCTCGCGCCTCCCACCACCACCGCTCCTTCACATCGCCCTGACTGCCCGAATACTAGGCTCGCATGCCCTTCGCACCTGTGCGTGCCGCCCCCGACTCGACTCCCTTCTCTGCCGTTGGCCGCCAGGCGGTACTGCCCGTGCTGCGTGCCATGGACGAGGCACTCGCGGCCCACCGCGCGCGCGAGGTGCGCAAGGCCTACTACGAGTTGCTCATCGCGTTGCACGCGCAGGCGCGCCGCCGCGCAGCCACTCGTCTTACTGGGCCTCCTTTTTCTCCCCCTCCCCACCCCATACGCTCTCCCCTCCCCACCCTCGTCTCTTCTTCGCTGACGCTTGCCTTGCCGCACACCCTGCGCAGGATGCGCAGCTCGACGAGCAGAGCCGGACCATCGTGCATGCCTCGCTGCTGCGCGGCCTGAGCGACCCAGACGATGCCCCCAGCGAGGCCGCGGCGGGCGGCGCGCTTCCCGAGGCGAGCGAAGAGCAGCCCGGCCAGTACGACGCCAAGACGGGCGTGCTGCGGCCACCGCTGCGCGCGGCGATGGCGCACTACTGGCACACGGCACGGCTGCCGTCCCAGCTACAGCCGCGGCTGCTCGCGTGCTTCGCGGCGCTCTACTCCTCGCCCACCGAGAGAGAGTGGGTGCAGGCCGCATGCGACGCGTTGCTTCGCTTCGCGGCCGATGGTGCGGCCAGCGCACCACCCGAACCCGCGGCGGCCTTACCTCGCACGCCGCACGCGCATGCGCATGCACATGCGCATGTGCCCACCAAGGTACCGACCGACCGACCGACCGACCGACCAACCCCCCGCGTGTGCTCCCCCATGGCAGCACCAGCGTACGAGCAAGTGCTCTTCCCTGCGCCCCTCGACCAGGGGTGCAAGCTGAGCGAGTATCGCGTGCGCACCTCCGCTGGCAGCGCGTCGCAGGCGATGCAGCCATGGGGCTCGCAGTCGCAGGCGTCGTTGTCGCAGGGCGGCTCGCAGTCGCAGTCGCAGTCGCAGTCGCAGTCGCAGGACGACTGGGCGGGCATGCTGCGCGCCACGCAGGACCTCGCCTTCTCGCAGACGCAGGACGGCGGCGGCGGCGGCGGCGGCGGCATGGCCTCGACCTATTCGTCGCAGGGCGCCGCGCCGGGACTCCTCTTCGCGCCCAGGCGGAGCGCCGCCGCCGCCGCCGTACCGCGCTTCGACGAGGGCACGAGTGCCGCCATCGCCGATGCTACCGGCGCGGGCGTGGCGATGGCAGGCGCGCGCTCGCGGCGGTTCAAGTCGGGCGGCTTCTCGGCGGAGAACGTGCGCGAGATTAACCGCCGCCGCTCAGAGGGCGCGAGCCAACTGGCGCGCGCGCAGAAGGCGCGTCTTCCATTCCCTCATCCCCCCCCCCTGCTCACTTGGCGTGGAAGGCTTGCCCGCCGCCACCGCGCCCGCACGCGTGCTCCCGCCCGCCCACCAGCCTGTTCTCCCCCCCCGCCCCCCCCGCCCCCATGCCACAGGTGTCCAAGCTGCGCAGCTACCGCATCGGCGAGATGCCCGACGTGGCCATCAAGCCGGCCGACCTGCTCGCGCCCCTGGCGCAGCTCGCGCAGCACGACCCGCGCATCGCCAAGGACGTCTTCGTGCGGCTGTGGCGCGCCGCCGTCGGCACGATGCACACGGGCAGCGGCAGCCTCGAGAAGCTGCGCGGCGGCGTCAAGGAGCTACTGCGCTCGCAGCGGGGCTGCTCTGTCTTCGTGGCGTGCCTGCACGAGCTGGCGCTTAGCGGCGACGAGCTGGGCTGGCTCGTCGAGACAGAGGAGGACGCGGTGCGGCTCGCCGTTACCGCGCGCAAGAGCGGCAACCTGCACACGGGCGTGCGGCTGCTCGAGCAGCTTTTGCTCGGCCATGAGGGCGGCGGCGTACGCGGCGGCGGCGGTGGCGGCAAGCGCAGCCGCACCGCGGGCGCGGCGGACGCGCGCGAGGCCGACCCGATGGCGTTGTGCATACGGCTGCAGCTGGTGGAGCTCTACCACGCGCTGGGCGAGGAGGACATCGTGCGTGGCCTCTCCGCCGAAGTGGCGCGTGCGGCCGAGCTGGCGCCGCTCGAGGCGGCGCTCGCGGCGCAGTCGCGCGGCGACGCCGCGGTCAGTCTCGGGCAGTTCGACAGGGCGCTGCGGCTGCTCGATGAGTCGGGGCGCGGCGCGGCACGCGAGCGCAGCCTCGCGCTCGCGGGGCGTCACGCATCGCTGCTGCAGCTCAGCCGGTGGAAGGATCTCAAAGCGGACATGGACGGCAAGATGGCTGCGGCAGCACGTGACGGCGGCGGCGGCGGCGGCCGCTGGGCCGC
>Ga0209302_10001827_pt1 | contig 12446 bp, 8 predicted proteins | sample ArcOceMetagenome_2_FD_187445 | JGI IMG/M metagenome (GOLD analysis project Ga0209302, IMG submission 187445) | Marine eukaryotic phytoplankton communities from Arctic Ocean - Arctic Ocean ARC135M Metagenome (SPAdes) (version 2) | ecosystem: Environmental > Aquatic > Marine > Oceanic | place... | reverse complement strand
CCGTCACCGCCACCCCCTTCGCCACCACCGCCACCGTCACCACCGCCCTCACCACCCCCGCCCTCGCCGCCCCCGTTGCCACCACCACCACCCTCGCCGCCGCCTTCGCCACCGCCTTTGCCGCCGCCACCTTCACTGCCGCCTCCCTCGCCACCTCCGCCCTCGCCGCCGCCGCCCTCGCCGCCACCCTCACCACCGCCGCCCTCACCGCCGCCGTCGCTGCCACCCCCATCGCCGCCTCCCCCTAGCCCGCCACCACCATCACCGCCTCCGCCATCCCCATCGCCGCCTCCCCCGAGCCCGCCGCCACCATCGCCACCTCCACCATCCCCGTCGCCCCCTCCGCCGTCGCCGCCGCCGTCGAGGCCGCTGCCACCATTTGCACCGCCTGTATCTCCCAGTCCTCGCCTTCCTCCGTGCTCTCCCCCTCTCCCCGCAGCACCCCCTAAATCGCCACCGACCTCCCCACCCCCACCTCCGCCGCCACCGCCACCGCCCTCGCCACCACCGCCCTCTCCACCACCGCCAACACCTCCGCCCCCACCCCCACCATCACCGCCACCGCCCTCGCCGCCACCACCCTCGCCACCGCCGCCCTCACCTCCACCCTCACCTCCACCCTCACCGCCACCGCCCTCTCCCCCGCCCTCGCCACCCCCGCCTTCACCGCCGCCCACATCCCCACCACCACCCAGTCCTCCGCCCTCACCACCCAGTCCTCCGCCCTCACCACCCAGGCCTCCACCATCACCACCACCTCCCTCGCTCCCACCCCAGCCGCCGGCATTGCCGCCCGCCTGCCCATCGCCGCCACCTCCATCGCCGCCACCGGCACCTCCGTCGCGGCCGCCTCCATCGCAGCCACCGGCGATGCCACCTCCGTCACGGCCACCGGCGATGCCGCCTCCCTCACCGCCACCGCCCTCGCTGCCGCCCTCGCCGCCGCAAGAGCCCTCGCCGCCTTCGTCACCGCCCTCGCCGCCGTCACCACCATCACCACCGTTCGCCCCTCCGAGCGTGCCTCCCAACCCACCCAACTGGGGTGCGAGCTTCCTCGCCTTTTCCTCTCCACCTCCACCCTCGCCGCCGCCCAGCGCGCCGCCGTGGGGTTCTGTCCGAGTGTGGGGTTTGGACGAGGACACGGGAGAGCACACGTACATGATAGTGGCCCCGCCACCCTCCCCCCGACCACCTCCTGCCCCGCCATCCCCACCACCCTCCCCCCGACTGCCTCCTTCCCCGCCATCCCCGCCGTTCTCTCCCCCACCGCCTCCCGGCGCGCCAGTGCCGCCGTCCTTTCCTCCTCCGCCCCTTGAACCGCCCATCTCCCCCCCGCCATCTCCCTTCCCACCACCGCCGTCCCTGCCGCCTGCTGTGCCGGCGTACCGTCCTCAGGTGCCGCCACCGCCGCCGCCACCTCCCTCGTGCCCGCCGCCGCCCTCAGCCCCACCCCCTCCTTCCTCGCCCATGCCTCCCCGATCGCCCACGCCCCTGTCGCCCGCTCTTCCAGCGCCTCCCCAGCCGCCTACGCCACCCAGCTCACCACCTTCATCGCCGATTCCTTCCCCGTCGCCGCCCTACTTTCTAATCGATGCCGATCTTGCCGAAGCCTCATCGGGCCAGCTCTCTCTGATGCAGCAGATGCCCAACTTGCTCACCGCCTCCGGCTTGGCGAGCGCGCGCAGCGCTGCCATCAGTTTGCTGGGCTGCGACATCGAGCAAGCGTGCAACTCAACCGTCGTCGAGTTCCAGGCCGCGATGCTGCGCGCCGCGCTCGCCCTCGGGTTGCTCAGCATGCACGAGCTGCACCAGCTGCTGCCTGCCGAGGCGTGGGGCGTCACCTTGGAGCCCAGCTGCGCTGACGGCGGCGTGCGGCTCGTCCTGCCCGAGCCAGTGGTCAGGCTCAATGGCTCGGCGCCTGCGGCTGCGCTCTTCCGCCCCACCCTCGACGGGGACGCGGTTGTGCTCAACGCAACCACCCTCGCCGGCCCGTGGCAGAGCGGCAACCGCACAGTGTACGTGCTGGAGCTGGGGCCAGAGTTGCTACTACCCTCGAGTGACAAGCTGCTCACCTTGAGCGTCGAAGAGGAGACGTTGGTGGCGCCGCTGCGGGGGCTGATGCCGAGGATGACGCTGAGCACGCCACTTGCCAACTGCTACGCACCTTCCATCGTCTCCGTCTCAGCGTTGCCTGTGAATGAGAGCGGCAACCTCGCGCAGCAGGGTTGGGATGCGGCGGTGCGAGCGACGGTGGGGCTGCAGATCGTCTTCTCAGAAGGCGTCGCCAGCCGCGCTGAAGATGGCACACTGTCACCCCTTGACGCCACTTCCTTCCACATCGTGACGCCCAATGGCACCGAGATCCTCGAGGTGCGCATGAGCACGAGCACAGGAGTCAGGCGGGGGCGGCGCCGGCTGCTCGACGCGGAGGCCTATGTGAGCGAGGCAGTGATCCTGCTCGGCGTGCCTGCCGCCCCGGACGACGATGAGCTGGTCGGGCTGAGCGTGTTGGAGGGCCGTGTCGTCGATCAGCAAGGCAATGTGATGGCAGGCGGGCGTGTTGCCTGGACAAACCTGCAGCCGGGGTCACCGGCGGGACCCGGCTGCCCTTGGTTAGGCGGGCTGATGGCCTCTGCGCTGATGGCGGCTCTGAGCTTGCTTGAGCTCAGCTGGCGGCTGCTGCCAGAGGGACGGTGGCGCGGTCTTAGGAGCTGGTGGCGCGGCGGCACCTTTCACTCGAGCGATCACAGTGCGCCCGCACCCGCGCCAGCGGATGTCGCCCAGGAGCCTGCGCCCCCACGACCACGGGGGTGCCGGGAAGCATCTCAGCGACACTCGGCTGCGTTGCCACCGAGGATGCTTCCTGGCAAGCTGCCACGCGGCATGCCGCCGCCCGTCGTGCCGCCGGGATTGGTGCTGCTGCCCGGCGCCACGCGGGGTCTGCCGCCCGGCATTCCTCCGCGGATGATGATGGGGCCGCCGCCTCCTGGCGCGCTGCTGCCACCAGGGATGGGTGCGCTGCCGTTGTCACTGCCTCCATCGCCACCGTCGGAGCTTCAACAGCTGACAGAAACAGGGGCGAGACGAGATGGGAGGGTGGGGGCAGCGGCTGACGCAGAGGCGACTGCAAGGGGTGAGACAAAGCCGGCGGTGGACGCCATTGCGGCGAACCAGGCGCCGAAGTGTGGCCAGCTGGTGTGGACCGCATGCGTGGTGGGCTGTGTCTTCCTCCTGGCTTGGGGGAGTGCAAGAGAAGTCACGCACCTGTACACCGTCGTGCCGTTCCTCCCGGTGTGGCTTGCGCAGTGCATTCTGCTCTCCGCGCAGTGCAGCCGGCGGCAGATGGGCCTTGCCCTCCTGCCCGCACTGCGCACGCTGAGCGTCATGGTCATGTCTATCGCGGTGGCTCTCGTCACTGGCCAGGTCACTGAACTCGTCACTGGTCGTCCTCAGTTGGAAGGGCTCCCAAGTCTCACCGATGTCTCGCCACTGCGCCGCCTCATGGTCGTCGGCCCCGCCGCCCTCATTGCGGCACTCTTCATCGCTCTCGATGCCCTATTCAGCCGGCGGCCCTGCTGCGCCGTAAAGAAGCAAAAGGTACCAAGAGGGGCCGAGCCCACTAAGGGCACCTTGGAGAGCCTATCGGAAAGGGAGCGGCGCATGAGCACCGCCTTCGCTCGCGCGGGCTCGTCGCGACCGCCCTCGTCGCTACCGCGCCCGCTCCAGCAGGCTGAGAGCGGCCGTAACCTGCTGGCCGCGTATGCCGAGGCGGGCGTCTCGCCGCCGCCCTCGCCACCAAGCCACCTCTGCGCAAACTACAGCATCTCGCCGAGGCAGCCGCTGCAGCCGGGCCGGTCACCCGCCATCTTCCAACCAGCGCTCGATGCGGCCGAGCCGTGGGCTACGGCCACACAAAAAGTGGGGGAGCCGGCCGACGCAAAGGCTGTTGCCGCCGCGACGCGCGACACCTCCGCACCAAGCCACTCGTGGCACGGCGACACGCTGCACGCGCTGGGTCCAGAGGCAGTGGGCAGCCTCGCGCTGCTGGTTGTCGTGCTGATGACGGTGGTGGGCGTGCCGCCGTATGACGTGGGCGATGGCACCTTCTCGTGCCACTCGATCCCGGCAACTCTGGTGGGCACGATGGCCGCGCTGCTCACGCCTCTGTCGCGGGGCTTCCTCCGGTGCATTCAACTACTTTTGGAAGGGTTGAGCGCTGGACAGAGTGCTGGCCTCAAGCTGGACCCCAGCAAAACAGAGAAGGGCGGCGATCCCACTGCTGCAGCACCACAAACAGCGTGGCACCGGGCGTACGCGGGCACAACCGGCAAGAAGCTGGCCGAAGCACCGGCGTCGTCTCCCGTGGCGGCGGAGACACTGCTGCGGGTGGTGATTGCGCATGCGTTGCAGGCTAAGACGTCGATCGCGGAGGCGGCGAGCATGCTGCCTGCGACTGAGGAGCCCGCGACGCCAGCCGTGTGGGTGGAGCTGGCCGCGGCCGTGACGGAGCCGGGTGCGAGTGCGTCGGGAGTGCTCGGCGCTGATGACGACCTACTCCTTCGGCGCGTGCGGGGGGTGTTGGAGGCGGCGGATGCCCAGGTGGTGGAGACGGAGGCGATGCTAGCGGCGATCGCCCCGCAGCTGTGCACCGCGCTGCTTGAGGCGAGCGAGAGTCCAGACCAGCAGGCGACGGCCGCGGCGGCGGGCTTCGCGGCCGGCGAGACGCCATCTAACGAGTTGCTTGCAAACTACTTGCACTTGCTGCTCGAGCGGCTGGAGGAGGCGGCCGAGTACGTCGGCGGCGAGGACGGCGCGCTGCTCCACCTGCCCGGCTCGGTCTGGGTGGTGGTCAACAGCCACTTTGCGGCGCGGTACGGTGGCATCGCTGCCCCCACCGCCGCCGAGACCCTACACATCTTGCGTCACGCTGCTGATGGGCTGTGTGGTGAGCCAGTCGAGCCTGAGTTGCCGCCCGACGTCGCGGCGGCGCTCATGGGCGAGGCGTGGCGCCGCTGGCCGAGCGAGGCGCCGCCGGGTGCCTCTCTGCAGCTCGATCTGCTGCACGAGCTAGTCCAAGGTGAGCGGCATCAAGGCGCCGCCGCTGCTCTCAGCGGAGGCGCTGTAGCCTTTCGCCCGGGCGCCCTGGAGAGCTTCCGCCCTGCGCCGACGACCGAGCTGCCCGCTAAGCTGCTCGAGGCCCTCGAGACGGAGTTCGGGAGGCAGCTCGGCGCCCGCCCGCAGTCAACGCACGACACTGTCGCCTTCCTCGACCACATGCTTGAGACGCGCAAGCAAGCGCGCGAGCAGCTCCTGCGCACCGCTGCCACGCAGCCCACGCCACCGCCGGCGAAGCTCGTGCTTGCGGCACGCAAGGCCTACAGCGCCTCGCACGGCGCGCCCGCACCCACCCACCTCGCGGCGCTCGCCCCCTTCGCTGCCGCGCTCCCTGTGCAGGCCCGCGCGCTGCTCGCGACGCCGCTTCCGGCTAGCGCCCTCAGAGAGGCGGTACGCTCGGCGCCTGGCACGTTGTACACCACGGCAGACGAGGCGGGCTTTGCCGACTTCACGGGCCACCAGGCTGCCGAGGCGCTCGAGGCGCTGGCGATGCGTGCTGAGGCGGCATTCGAGGGGTCGGCAGATCGGCAGAGCGTGAGCGTAGGATTTGTGGACACGGAGGCGGAGGCGCATCTGGCAGCGGCGAAGCTGGCGTACGCGTTGCCCAGTGAGGTTCGCAACGCAGTGGCGGCGGTGCGCCTTTGGCGGCGAAACGAGGCTGCAGAGGCCGAGGCGGCGGCAGGCGGCTCCGCAATGCATGAGGCAGGCCAACGTTGGATCGCTGGCTCGAGGGGCGAGCCTGCGTGGCGCGAAGAGCTCTCTCTGATACGAGAACTGGCAGCGGAGGAGCGCGCGCGCAGCGAGGCAAGGGTGTCGTCGCTGCCGCTCAGCGCGCTTGCGGAGTCGTGCGGCTTCATGCCCAAGGTACCAGGCGATTCAGACGAGGTGCCAGCAGAGTGGCGCACCAGCGGCGTGGCGGGAGACGTCGCACGGCTCTCGCTGCTGCGGGAGGCGATCGAGGAGTACATCAATGCCTCCCAGGTGTGTGAGGAGGCGCAGGACGAGACGCGGAGAGCTGCGCTACCTCAGCCTGTGCTGATCGCTGCCAAGGCTGAGTTGGCCGCGCAGCGTAAGGTGTCGCTGCAAGACGTCGAGGTGTGCTGTCACTTGGCTCTGAGGAGGGAGGGTAGACCTTACGCCCGAACGACGAGGGCTCACGCCACGACCGTGTGTGCACAGGTGGGCGCGAGCTCGGATGCGATTGCCACCTTCCTGTCGGGACTGGTGGGGCAGTACGAGGCGGGCGCCGCCGTTGAGGAGCTGAGGCAGCAGGCAGCCGAGGCGCGCGATAGCCTGTCCAACGATTGCGTGGCCTCCAGCCACAGCACTGCTGACCCCACGCCAATGCAACCCGATTCTCGCTACTGAGCGACATGTCACGTACGTTGCAGGGGCGTCGACGCAACAGGCACTCCCGGCGAGGCAACACAGTGCATGCGGCTGTTGAGAGGAGCACATCGAGCAGGCAGTGCTCGTTCGCACCGGGCGGCGAGGGCTCATTGGAGCAGCACAGGAGGCTCAGCGACACACATCAGCCTCCGCCGCAGCGGCGGCGTGGCCCGGCGCCGCGGCCTGGTTCGGCACAATCGCCATCGACGCGCAACTCCTTTGCGCGACCGCAGCGAGCTGGCGTCAACTCCTTCAGGCGCGTCGGCCGGGCGTTGGTGATGGGTGGTCGCATTGGGCCGCCTGTCGTGCTCGCCGCGTATGCCGCGGAGGGGTTCACGACATCAAACGCCCAGCTCTCAGACCACGCCGAAGTCGAGCGTGTGCACGTACCAAAAGCTGACTTGGGTGCGGAGCCTCAATCTACTCAATGCAGCGGCAGCGGCGGCTCAGCTGCGGGGCCGGACTCTCCAGATGCGCTCCGGTGCAGCATGCGACACATCTCCAGGCGGAGCTGCACCGGAGATGCGCCATCTCCAGACGGAGCAGCATGCGACACATCTCCAGGCGGAGCAGCGCCATCTCCGGCGCATCTCCGCCACGGACTCTCCATGCGACACATCTCCAGGCGACCGTCTGTGGCGGAGCTGGTGCAGCAGAGCAAGGTTCGCTGCAAGTCGAGGCCAGCATCGGCCAAGCTGTTCCACCGAGCTGCCGCTCTCCACGGCTTCCTCGCACGCATCCAACCGGGCGAAATCGAAGGTGATGCCCAAGGTGCTCTGGATCAGAAGCTAGCGGACGAGGTAGGCGAGCAGGCCTTCGACCCTGCTTCGCTGCCCCTGTTCCGCGACGCCCCGGCCGCCGTGCAGGCGGAGGTTGCCACAGCGCTGCAGGTGCTGGCAGACCAGCCAGCCTTACTTGGCAACCTCACCGACGGCGAGATCGAGCCGAGCGAGGCGCAACTCCTGAAGGCAGTGAGCGCGGCACTCGATGGTGCGCGCCATGGCTGGCGCAAGGACGCGCGGCGGCGGTGGCGTGCGGCGCGCTTGGCTGTCGGGTTTGCCTGCAGGACCACTCAGCCACTGCAGCTGCTGTCACCACCTAGCGGCACACCGTCGATGGCTGGCGGTGATGGCCGGAATCGTTTATTTGCGGCGGTCGGCTCGCTGCCTCAGCTGTCGCCGCCGCCATCACAGCTACCTCCTCCCAACGTCTGGCAGCGCCTGAGCAAGCCCGCCCGTAAGTACGCGAGTGTCTCCCCTGAGGGCGGCGACGAGGCTCAAGGCAGGCCGCCGCCGGCCGAGGAAACCCTTCCAGAGTGCATGCGGCATGGCGTGAGCTGCGTGCCGGCAAGGCCTTCGTCCCAGTCGGCGGCAACGCCACCGCCGCAGCCAACGCCGCAGCAGCTGCACACCCGACGGAGCGACGAGGGGGTTCGGGCCGAGCCTGACTGGGACGCACTCGGGGCGGCTACCGCCGCACGCGACCCAGACAGCGCTGAGCAGGCTCTCGCTCTCATGCGGCAGCTGAGCCCCACCTACCACCACACCTCCTCTCCCGGGACGCCCATCGTGCCAGCCGCATTCCCCAGCAGGGAAGAGCCAAGCACGCCGAGCGCAGGCCCCGCGGACGTGCCGGAGGCTCGCCGAGGCTTTCGCCATGGAGCTCCGCGGCTGCCTCAGTCCGAGGCAGAAGCTCTCTTTGCACGCCTCTCGTCACCTCTTGCCGCAAGCCACGATCCGTCAGTGGAAGCCTCTGTCTCGGCGGCGGTGGAACTCATTGTGGCGGGGCGGCGCAAAGCGAGCGTGCTGTCACAATGTGCTGTCACGTCGTGCACCGCCGCCTCGACGCCACCTGCAAGCAAGCGGGAGAGCCCAGCGACGCGCGCTTCTCCGCTCCGCTCCGCGGCGGGGTCGAGCGTGGCGTCGGGGGGGAGCAGTCCTCCCAAGCCGTCATCCACCCAAGCGGGGCGGAAGCCACGGTACATGTTGGGCAAGGAGGATCGGATGGCCTTCTACAAGTGTGCAAACTCCGCGGAGGGCTGTGGGTGCCACGGCTTGAGGAACCCGCCAGGTGCTTAGGGGCGCTTAAACCTACCAGCCGACTGTGCACCGCGCATCGTGAAGAGGAAGGTGATCGGACCGAGAAGACGTCTGGGACACAACTCTATCTCAACGATATGTGTTAGTCCGTGCGCGGCAAAGTCCACGCCGACGCACGGGTGGTTCCACGGCTGGTTGTGTGGACCTTAGTTGGGTTAGTGACCCTCCCGGGCTGGGTGGGCGTTAGGAAGCCCAGGGGGCGGCTAGGGGGGCTGTACCTACGCGAAAAACGTTACAATTTGTCCCACCCACGCGCACACGGACACGCGGGCCGCCGAAGCCGACGCGCGACGGCGCGGACGCACCGCAGCCCTGGTTCCGGGCGCGCCCGGGCCCCGGCGCGGATCGGGGCGGCCCACGGTTGGACGCACTTCGGCGAGCCCACGCTTGCAACGCGCGTAGTTCAGAGCCACGATCTCTATCTGTGTCACAGCTGACAACATTTACCAGGCAGCCTCAACACACGCACATAACACAAAGCAGCCTCGCTCATCCTCATGTCTAAAAACTGAGCACAGAATGAACAGAGCGCCCACTAAGATAACTAGAGCCGCCCCCGCCGCGTGCCACCCGCGCCCCAGCCCCGGACTCTCGACACAGAGCTCTCGTAGGTGCATGCTGACACGGTTGCCGGCACAGACCGACCGTGCATGCGCCGCTCAGCAGCTATGAGGTGAAGAAGCCACCGTTCTGCGTACGCGGCGCTGTTTGCTGCGGCCTCCAGGCGGAGCCCCGGTCGATCCCGGCAGCCTCAGCGTGGTCGAGCGCGCCGAAGTCCAGAACGCAGATGCCACTGCCTGGAGCGCGCGCAGCCTTGACGGTCGGCGCAGCAAGCTGCTTGGTCTCCGCCATTTTTGCCTGTGAAAGCCGCGCGATCTCCGCCTCGAGCGCATCATTCTCGCCATTGATGTGGTCGAGGTACTGCTGCTGCTGCTGCTGCTGATCGTCCTCCGCCATGGTTTCTCAGAGCACACTCACGAACCACGACAAGAAACGTCGTTTGCTGAGGGGGCAAAAAGCGGACTCCAGCTACGGATCCTTTCTCCAGCCCAAACCCTAACCCCTCCCTCACCCCTCACACCCTCACCCTCGCCCTCACCCCTCACCCTCACCCTCACCCTCACCGCTCACCCTCACCCTCACCCTCACCCACCCTCACCGCCGCTGGAGCCCTCCCCCAATGTGAGTAACCAGGCGCCCCTCGCCACGCCGAGGCCGAACAACGTGCATGCCCTCCCCGTCCGACACGCCGAGCGCAGTCCTCCCCGGCCCAGCTCTGGCTTGCCGGTCGCCCCTAGGTCGCCCCGCCTAAGGGCGTCCGGCACCTGCGGTCCTGCGTGGCCGGGTGAGGTACTACGCAGCTCAGTGCTGGCTGCCCAGGTCGGCCGTCGCTTCTTTTTGGCAACCCTCGTTGCGGCATTTTAAGGAGTTTTCGGCCGCTTGATCCTGTGAACCGGGTTTCTGGAACGTTGATCCTGTGAAACCGGGACAAAAGGATCTTGATCCCCAGGGACCGGGGCCACGGCGGCTTGATCTCGGGGGCCCGGGCCGAAAGCCTACTGATCCCCCTGCACGGAACTTTCACTCCTTGATCCGCTCCGCCCGGCCTCCCCACCTCTGATCCCAGCACCCGATTTTTTGATCCTGCCTGACCGATTCCTCCTGCGGCGCCTGGCCGCCTGCCCAGGCGGTCAGTGCGTAAAGTCGCGGAACCCGACCCTCACCACCCTGCCGCCTTGGCGGAGCCACCGACGCCAAGCAGAGACCTACGCGGCCGCGGCGGCACGGCCTTGTGCCAGCAGCGCTCCTCGATGCGTGGTTGCCACGGCTGAGGATGGTCTCTCGGCGACCGCGGGCCACCCCCGCCTCTGTCTGGGGGCGGCGGCGGCGGCGCCAACGTGAGCCGGGGAGCCTCCGTAGCGACGCGGCCGGCTACATCCGCCGGCCTCGGCGCTCACGGCCCGGAACAACCAAGGATCCTCTCGGTAATCGAGGGGTAGGTGACCTCACGACAAATATGACACACACCACCCCCCTTGCCCGGACGGTGTCCTCCAGGACCCTTCTAGCCCCGCCTTGGGCTGAAGGTCTGGCGACGGCTTGGTACTCTGAATCGTCTGATTCAAACTAGTGTGTAGTGTCGTAACCCGTGTCCGGGGTGGGAGGCGCACGTGCGCTCCCACCATTGAGGACCGTCCTCTAGCGTGTGGATCCACTGTCGTGGAACCACCGTATGCGTGAATTGTAGCTCACGACCTGGGTGTGTCGTAGGTGTGTCGTGTTTTACCAAGACCAATCTCTCTCTCTCTCTCTCTCCGAAGGGGAGTCGGTCGGAGCCGCGTGCAGCTCGCGCCTACAGTTGCACCTACCTACAGCAGAGATAAGATAAGATAAGATTGTTGGGTTTCACGACGCTACACGACTCACGACGCTACGCCAAGGTCGTGGGCAAGGAAGGCTTTGCCACCCTAAGGTCGGTCCTGAACGCTTCGTTTTGCCGACACTGAACACACCGCGCAGGGGCACGTCGCTCCACCCAGTACGGCCTCGGCCGCGCAGCGCCTCAGTCCTTCTTCCCGCACCACCTCGCTGCCGTCTCATGCGCCATCGTCCGCGCCGATGCCCTTACGATCCGCAACCACGCAGCCTCCCTGGCCGTTGCCCTTGCTCACGGCTTCGCGGCCTAAGTGAGCGACCCCTACGGACCGTGTCTAGTGAGTGGTTGTTCCGTTATACCTGTCACCATGATCCAAAGTCATCGCGACTTTGGATGACCGCGATGGATCATCGCGCGAAATCGACCGCTGGGGGTGGGTCTGGACTCAAGACCAGCGCTGGCCCAGACATGGCGGATGCCTCCGTCACGCTCTCGGTGGCTAATTTTGTGACGAAGCTGTACGACTTGGTCGAGCAGCCCGACACCGATGGGCACATCCACTGGGGGGCCACCGGCGAGTCGTTTCTGGTGCTCAACACGACCCAGTTCGCGCAGCTCGTGCTGCCGATGCACTTCAAGCACGATAACCTGCGCTCCTTCGAGCGGCAGCTCAACATCTACGGCTTCCAGCGCTGCATCGAACAGCCCACCGTGCACGGCCTCGAGTTCTTCCACCCGAAGTTCCGCCGCGAGCAGCGCAACCTGCTCGTCGAGATCAAGCGCAGCCAGAAGCGCCAGCTCAGCGCGCTGGCCGACGCGGCGCCCGAGCCGAGCCGGGTGGCGGAGGAGCTCGCGGGCCTCGAGAGCGTGCAGCAGACGATGCTCACGCTGCAGGCCGACATGCACGCCAGCGAACAGGAGGTCGTTCGCCTCGACTGGATGGCCACGACCATCGCCGCAGCGCGCGCCAAGGTGCACGCCTGCAAGCGCGCGCCCCCGCTCGGCCTCGCGCAGGGCGTGCTCGCCGCCGAGTCTTGGCCACCCCAAGCGGCAGCGGCGGCGGCGGCAGCGGCGGCGGCGGCGGCGGCGGCGGCGGCGGCGGCGGCGGCGGCGGCACCAGCGTGCGGTGCGGCCGACACCCCTGCCACCTCGGGTACGTACGCGCAGAGCGTGTTGATATCCGCCGCCGAGCCGCGGACAGACGCGGCGGCGGCGGTACCGAGCGGCCTGCAGGACGTGGTGCCCAACACGCCGCGCAACGCGCTGCAGGGCATGCAGGGTGAGCACGGTCACCGTGTGCAGGGTGTGCAGGGTGCAGGGTCTGGCCGGCTAGCTAAGCGCGTCTTGCCTTGAGTCTTCCGCGTTTGTTGGTGCATGTTCCTCCGGAGTTTGGCTCGCGCTGAGTGCTGGGTCGGAGGCGCGCACGGCCAGTACAGTGTCTCCGGTACGCAGTCCCAGTGGCCATG
>Ga0209302_10001824_pt1 | contig 12459 bp, 10 predicted proteins | sample ArcOceMetagenome_2_FD_187445 | JGI IMG/M metagenome (GOLD analysis project Ga0209302, IMG submission 187445) | Marine eukaryotic phytoplankton communities from Arctic Ocean - Arctic Ocean ARC135M Metagenome (SPAdes) (version 2) | ecosystem: Environmental > Aquatic > Marine > Oceanic | place... | reverse complement strand
CCTTCACGTCAAGAATAGACGACGCCCTCGCGTTCGCCTCGAAGCAGCTTTTACGAACCGTGCTCTCCACTCGAAACGGCGGGGATTTGCGCGCGCGTTTACGGTCGTGTAAGCGGTATTTCCTGTCGCACCAAGGTGATTTCCTAACGCACTTCGTTGACATCGCGCACGGCGAGTTGCAACGGCCGGTTGGGGAAATCGCGCGTGAGCGACTGCAGGTACGGCCTTGCGGGCTTTACCGAATCCGACACACACCGTTCGATGCCCCTGGTCGAGTGCACCACGGAACGAACGTTTACCGATACCGGCGACTGTGGCCAAAACCCGCACTCGAAGAGACTCGAGACGTTAACCCCTTTTCCTGGGCCACAATCACAGAGCATGCTTGAACTCGCGCTGAAAACGAGCACCGCGTCGGATGACCCACACGCGGATTTGTTGCGGTGCGGTTTGGAACGCGTGGCTATTATTCCGCAACTGCTCGCGATTCAATCCGTCTCCGTCTCCGTCAGCGGAAACCGCGGTTTCGCGGATCATCAGGAACCCGAACCCGAGAAACCCGGAAACACGGAGGAAGAGGAAAAAGAACTCACCGGCATGGACACGTTTACCCTCGATCTGCACGCGCCGTGGCCCACCTCCCTGGTGCTGTCACGAACGTCACTCACGAAATACCAGCTCCTGTTCCGACACGTGTTCCACTTGAAGCACGTGGAGCGAAGGCTTTGCGCGGCGTGGCGGGCGCGGCAAAGTTCGCGACGCGGCGTCGGCGGCGGCGCGCTCGGCAACGCGCACGTCGCGCTTCAGCGCATGCTGCACTTCATACAGAACTTCGTTCACTACCTCACGATGGAGGTTATCGAGCCTAACTGGGTTTTGCTGGAGAAAAGGATGGAAACATCTGTCAGCGTTGACGAGCTTATTCACGCGCACGACGCGTTCCTTGACACCGTGATGAAACAGGGCCTCCTGTTCTGGCCGCAAATATTGAAACGACTGGGGAGCATCACGAAAACCTCAATCGAGTTCGCGAACGCGATGGCGAGCTTGGACGGGAGTTGGGGGGACACTGACGACTCCAAGCATGATGACACTGATGACTCCAAGCGTGCCGTCCGACATGCGTCATCAGCGAACGACCCTTCCGGCTTTTTGCAGTCCCTAGCTGAAAAGGAAAACGAGTTTGACGCGAAAATGCGCGAGCTGTTCACGGTGCTTTCGCAATTGGCGCACACAGAACCCACCCTCGCGTCGCTCTGCGCGCGGCTGGATTTCAACGAGTACTACACGTACGGGCCGGGGGGGAAGTACAACTGATTGTCTGGGTGTGAAGTGTAGGTATAACTGATGTATTTGCGGTGCAGTGTAGGTAATTGCGGTGACGAGATGATACCACCGATGTTGTAAGGGATGGAAAGACCTTTCCTCAAAGAATACATAATGAATAGGGGTTAACCCAACGTCCCCGCTTACCCGCCTACGACCGCGCGAAGGAACCCGACCGCACCGCCGCCGAGCGTTCGTAGTTCACGAACGGCTTGTTCGTCCACAGGTGGAACCAGTGCTGGCAGATGCGCAGGCCTTGGAATGAGGCGAGGAGCCACCAAGTGGAGGCTAGGGTTAGGCCGGTTCCGGAAGAAACAAAACCGCACGCCCAAAGCGCGAAGGCGACAACGAAAAAGTCCCTCAAATGCGTTTGGCCTAAATACGCAACCTGCCCGCACCCGATGATTGTGCCTTCCACGCCGTACGCGGTGGCGGCGAGTCCTAGACTCACCGCGAGGGGCGCGGCGAGTGACCTTAAACCAGCCGCCACGAGCGGGTCATCGGAAAACACCCCCATTTTCGCCAAACCTGCGCCTCCGCAAGCCAACGCGAGGCCTGATACGATAAAAAAGAAAGTGTCAGTCTTGTATATCGCGATGTATGGACAAACAGTCAGGGCAGAGGTAATAGTCCCTTCTGGTACGAGTATGGGCAATCGCAGAGGCGGAAAGTGTAGGGTGGGAAAGGCCCTTACCCAGCAAAACAGCCGTGCTCACCAGCGCGTTCCGCAGCCGCTGCGCCCCCCTGATGTTCCCTTTCGCCAGCTCTCGGGGTAACAGCGCGTTGCACGCGGTGAATATAGGCTCGGTTAGGAAGCTCAGGAGCCAGTAGATCTCCAAAGCGACTTTGTGCGTCGCCCCGGGAATCACGCCCAGCGCGGACGCCGAGGCGGTTAAAATCGCGTACGTGCCCATGCGCGAAACCGCGCCAACAAACATCCACCCGATTTCGTTCGCCATGTTCGTCGCCTTCAACACGGACACCGCGTCTGTGACCGTGTCCTTGATCGAGGTTACTTTTTGCGCCGGGGTACGACTCGCGATTTGACTTGCTTTCGTTTCATCACTCGCCCTATTCCCCCGCACCAGCCAGCCTTTCTTGGCCATCCCCCGGGCGAACCAAACCGCGGTGCTGACCTGTCCGCACGCGATCGCCGCGGCGGCGCCCGGCAAACCCCAGTTCAGAAGGTTGGGGTGTGCGAACCCCAAAAGCGCGCACATCGTCACGGCGCCCGTCACGGTCCACGCCGCCATCGGCGTGACGCCGTCGCCGTGCCCGATGTACACCCCTTCCGCGGCGTTTGAGGCGGCGAAGAAGGGAAGCCCGAGGGCTCGCGTGGCGACGTACGCGCGGACAATCGGCGCGGCTTCGGGCGGGACGTGCATCACCCGCAAAAGCGGTTCCGCCAGCGTACTCAGGCCGAACGCCAGCACCACGCCCACCGCGAAGCTCGCCGTGGTGGCCGCGGTCGCAGTGCGCCGCATGGTTTCCTTCGCGATCTCGGATTCGGAACGCATGCTTTGGGTATACTCCGTACTGTACTCGTTGGTAATGCTTTCCTTGAGTTTGTCGCTCGCCAGCTGCGCTTTCGCCGCCGCTTTCGCCACCGCCGTGGTCACAACCACGGACATCGCGAAGCACATCTCCGCGGCGAAGGCGAACAGCGACGAGGACGGGGCCAGGGCGGCGAGGTACACGGTACCGATTTTCGCCGCGCAAGCGGTTTCCGCGGAGCTCAAAAGGGGCTCCACGCACGAGTTCACCAGCGCGGGCAAACCAAGCGCGCTGATTTGCGCCAACAGCGCGAACCGCCGTTGCCAGGTCCAATCCGCGTCCGCGTCGGAGTCGCGCGTTTCTTTCCGACTACTCGCAGCTTGCGCATCAGGCGGTGCGGAGGCAGTTACGCGGTCAGGGTATGGCGTACCGGTGCCCGATACATCGTCCTCACCGTCATCACCGGTCATTTCGAAACCGGCAAACTCCGACGACGCCTCCGCCTCGACTGGGTTCAACAACAGGCGCCCCGTGACCTTCGACACGACGACTTTACTTTTCGCCCCGTCGCCGCTCCTCGCCAGCGCCTGCTCCAACTCAAGCGCCTGTTCTTTCCAGTACGCGTCTCTTCCCGTGTCCCTGCGTCGTAACCGGGCGTCGCCCCTGATCCCAACCCCCAGCTCATCGACGCCGATGAAATCCGCGTCGCACTGCTTTTTGGAATCGCACACCATCCCGGAATCCTCGGTTTCGTTTTCGTGATGAGGGACACCATCAAATCGGAGAAGCGTTGTTTCCTCCGACGACCCACCGCCCACCACGGTCTCTTCATCCGCGCTCACGTCCGCGGGGTTGTTGTTGTTAATCACGCGTACCCCACTCGTGTCACCGAAGCGTTTGCTTCGGCGTGACCTCGGCCCGGCGGCTGTGACCCGAGTGGGCCCTCGCACCGCGGAACCGTTAATGCGGCGCCAGGAGTAACGGGAAGTGCTGGTGGACGTGGCACTGCAGGACGAGTTTCGCGCGGGGAACGCGGTGACACGCGCGGCGGTGGCGCGGGTCACGACCGCGGACACGCACGCAACAATCGCCATCGTTCGTTATTCGGTAACACGGGGTACTGTTTAAACCAACATCGCGGCACACTAAACGTAGCGTGCGTCGTCGCAGCAAAGGGACCGGTAAATCTGTCGACGATAACGATTGATTATCCGTTATCGGTGCGGCGCCACTGGCCTGGGTGGTAGGACACGTGCGGGGAAGTTCCAGGCCGCGAAATTTTTGTATGTGTGGTGAGCACTGCTTGGTGCGAACACGCGGGGGGGGACGGACGGCGGAGACGTGCGTCTCGCGTCGCGGAGTGCGGCACTCCGCCGCAAAAAACGCGTGAAACGTTAAAGCGAATAAAGCATAGCCATGGAAACGCGTCATCTCGGGCTCGTAAATTAAATAAATTTAATCTCGGAAAAGTGCGCTTTCCTGGGATGTCGTAAAATCGCCCCCCTCTCTCCGAAAAGGCATTCTTCGCCGCGCCCACCGTGCCGCGTGCGAAGTCCGTCGCCCGCGGTTGCATTCGGTACATCGTAAAGAACGCGTTTCTGGTCGCGGGTACGTCCGTACGGCGCGAAAACCCGACCCTACGCTCGCGCGGATGAGTTGAAAATCTAAAAAACGCGGGTTGTGCACATCTGCTAAATTCTACCACTGACCGCCACCGCGTCACCACATCCCCATCCCTCCCTCTTGCAGTCTTCTCGATCGCCGTGCCGCGCCTTGAGTCGTTGACTCGTGGTTTGTCGTGGACGTCATTTTGCTTACTGTTTCACCCCTTCCCACCCAGCTTTTCGAAAGCAAGGCAACTGTAAAAACTAACTCTCACCCGAACGAAGCTCACGACACTCCGCGGGCGCTCCCGCGTGTCGTCCGAACACCTTCAACCGCGTGTGGTTTGTTTGTGCTGGCCTGAAAGCGTCGCTACCGGTGTGTTCCGATTTGTCAGGAACCGAAAAGGGAATGTCCATCCACCTGGAGTGGCCGGTGTCCGGGATCGCGGTCGTTACAATCGACGCGCCGGGGACGAAAAATGCGTTGACACAAGCGATGTTGGTCGACCTGGCGAAAGCGTTCAGTGCCCTGCGCGCGAACAAGGAAACCGCGGTAGTGATACTCACCGGCGCCGGCTCTGAAAACTTCTGCGCCGGCATAGACCTGAAGCACGCGCACTTCGTGTTCAAGATGGACGAACTCGACATGCACAACGACCCGGTGTATCAGGTACGTAGTGGGCCTTTCCCAAATCCCGCCTCCCTGTTTCAAGCCCAGTTCGTGACGTCCACTAGTCATTAAAAGGAAGTGCACTACTGGTAACTCTTACCAGTACTCGCGGCTCTTACAAGTATATCACAAGTGCACGGTTCGGCCCGATTACGCCCGACTGTGTCCAGAGTAATTACTCACACAAGTTACGGGAAGACTGACACTTTTCTTGTCCATCTCAGATGGAACACTGCGAGTTTCCAATCATAGGCGCGATACGAGGCCACGCGATAAACGCGGGATTCGAACTCGCCCTAGCGTGTGACATGCTTCTGTGCGCTCCATGTGCGCAATTCAGGGACACGCACGTAGCGCTAGGTTTAGTGCCGAGCTGGGGATTGAGTTCGAAGCTTTCCTTGATAGTCGGACCTGGGGCGGCGAAGCGCGCGCATTTCGCGTGTCGCCCAATCGGCGCGGACGAAGCGCGGCGGGTGGGGCTCGTGCTGGACGTGATTGATGAACCTGCCGGGATTGAACCTGGGTCCGCGGGTTCGCAAGGAGGGGACACATCTAGCCAAAGGGTCACTTCACACACAAATTCCAGTGCGCAATTAGGCACAAACAAATTCGCGGACGACGCTTTGATGGCCGCCGCGCTGGCGCTCGCGCTTGAGATGACCAAAAACCAGAAAGAAAGCGTCGCGCGAATAAAGAACCGAATTGTTGACGGGTATTCTCTTTCTTTCGGCGAATCCCGAACCCTGGAAAGGCGAGTCGCGTTCGCGCAGTACCGCGCGCTACCGCCGGCTTTTTTTAAAAAGATGAAAGCCGCGGCGGGGCTCAAGCCGAGCGCGAAGTTGTAACGGCGAATGCGTTTGTCTGAAAACGAAAATTAACACTCTCGCTCAAGTTCGTCAAATCCCTTCTTCTTCATCCTCGGAACACCTTCACCTTCACTCCCTTTCACGCCCTCCGCGTGATGGACCACGCCTTCGCGGTGCCTCTGGTCACCGCGAGGGTGACTCGCGCTGAGACGTATGCGCAAATCGTCACCGCGCTTACGGAGCTCGAGTTCGTGAGCGGTGTTTTGTTGGACGGCGTGATGGCACGCGTGCACGAGACGCGCGCGTTGTTGGGTGACCTGGACGATCGTGTCGCGACCGCGAACGCGCGGATCTTGGAAATCGCGAGCTCGCGGCGTGCGACAGGGGGGTCAAACGGGTTTGACGCATCCGAAGCAATTGATGCCGGGAAAGCGTCTTCACCGAAACGCCCTCCCGTCGTGGTCACCGCGCCCAGCCGGTTGCGTGCTAAAAACCAAAACCACCTCGACGCGATTGTAAATTTACACGCGCTTCCCGTGCTGCACCACGAACGCCGGTGTGTGCACAGCACGCGGTCACACGACAAACCGAAGGTCACCAGACGGCGAACGCAGGACGAGCATGACGCCGTGGAAACCGAGCTGGCGGAAAGACGCGGGGGGGGGGCGGACGTGCTTGAGCTGTTCCGGCGGATGCAGATGGGGACTGACATAAAAAAAGTGGAGGAGGAGGAGGAGGAGGACGACGTTTCGGCGACCGGGCAATGGACGGAGTCGTTACCCGTGCCGGAAAATAGAGGCGCGATAGAAATAGACATAGCACAACGAGAGGCGGGAAACGAAGAATTTGCCATGCAGGCGCTGATTAACTCCCTCGAAACGCGAAGAGCGGCGGGCGTTTGGACGACGTAGACGTGAAGGAGGTAGTTGTGAAAAACATCACCTCCCTTTGCAAAAATAATAACGTCTCTACCCCGCACTGTTTGGTACGCGAAATGAGCTCGCGTGTGTTGGACAACGCGCCGTCGGTTGGCGTCCGGGCGGACGTGTCCGCCATCGGGCTTGCCGTAGTCACCGAGTGCGCGGAGTGCGTTTCGAAAAAACCGCAGCAGTGCCAGTGGGACCCGGTGGATCGCGAGTTTTTCTGCCGAGGATGTTTCGAGCGATCCGGCATCTCGAGCCCGAACCCTTCGTGGCACCCGGTGCCTCAGGTGGTGTGCACCTCGGACCAGGGTTTCGCGGCGCGGTTTTGCGAGGAGTGGCGTTTGCGTCTGGCGTCGGGAAATGAAAAGCTCATGCTGGGCTTCGACATAGAGTGGCGGCCGAACTACGTGAAAGGCGAAACCGCCAATCGGGTGGCGCTTTTGCAGCTCAGCGAGCTGGAGAGCGGGAAAACGGTGCTGACCCGGCTGGCGCGCGCGATGACGCTTCACACGCAAATAGTCAACCTGTTAATTCACGAAAACGTGGTGTTACTCGGTGTTGGCGTGAAGGAGGATGTCCGGAAACTTGTTAAGGATTTTTCGGAGTGCTTTGTGAACAAGGCCGGGCGTGATGCAAACTCAAAGAACGCGGCCATTACTTTCGCGGACCTCGGCGACGTGGCGAAAAAGATGCAACCGCAAGCGGACGGCTTTTCGCTGAAGAAACTCTGCGCGTTCCACAACATACACTTGACGCACAAAACCAAAACACTAACCATGACTAACTGGGAAAAGAAAACCCTGACCCCGCAAGAGGTGACTTACGCGGCGCAGGACGCCGAGTGCGGTCTTAAAATAGCGACGAAAATGTGGCGCAAACATTCGCCAAGCGCAAAGAGTCTCGCCGAGTTCGTCGAACCGCACGTCGTTCGGTTCGAACTGGAGCGGTAGCAGTAGCTATTAGTAGGGTGAGTACCACACTACCTCGTCACTACCGGGGACGAGGTAGTGGTCGTTATTTATAGGCACGCCTGTTTTTTATTCATAACAAATAGTACGAGCTACTTGTTGCGCTGTTGATGGAACAAATACAGTCGGCGTCGTTTCCCTCCAAATACAGTCGGCGGATAGCACTGCCTCCGTTGAAACCAGAGACCTTCCCCGAACACTTCTTACGCCCTCGCTGCGATGAACCCCTTGGTGTACCCGACGCATAGCTCCTTGAGCTTGGCGTCGGTGGCTTCGGTGATGTTTTGTTCCGTTCTGATTGTTTCCAGAAGCGCGGGGGACACTTCCTTTAGTAACCCTTCTTCAAACGCGCCGATGTCGGGAATTTTGACCTTGTCCAGGTAGCCCTTGGTGGCGGCGTAGATCACGACGACTTGCTGTTCAATGGGCATGGGGACGAACTGGCCTTGCTTTAAAACTTCCGTTAAACGGGCACCTCGGTTCAGGAGGTACTGCGTGGCGGCGTCCAGATCGGAGCCGAACTGCGCGAACGCGGCGACTTCGCGGTACTGCGCCAACTCGAGTTTCAGGGACCCGGAAACTTGTTTCATGGCTTTCATCTGCGCCGCGGCGCCTACGCGTGAAACGCTCAAACCCACGTTGATTGCGGGCCTGATGCCTTTGAAGAACAGCTCGGTTTCAAGGAAGATCTGGCCATCCGTGATGGAGATGACGTTGGTGGGGATGTACGCGCTGACGTCGCCGCCTTGGGTTTCCACAACCGGCAGTGCGGTCATGGACCCGGCGCCCACCGCGTCGGACATCTTCGCCGAGCGCTCCAGCAGACGGCTGTGCAGGTAGAACACGTCACCGGGGAAAGCCTCTCGGCCTGGGGGGCGGCGCAGGAGTAAAGACATCTGGCGGTACGCCACGCTTTGCTTGGAAAGGTCGTCGTACACGATGAGGGAATGCATGCCGTTGTCCCTGAAGTGCTCGGCCATGGCGCAGCCGGCGTAGGGCGCGAGGAACTGCAGCGGGGCGGGGTCGGACGCAGTAGCGGCGACGATGATGCTGTACTTCAGCGCGTCTTTCTGCTCCAGCAGTTTCACGAGCTGCGCCACCGTGGAGCGCTTCTGGCCAACTGCGACGTACACGCAGTAAAGCTTCTTACTCTCGTCCGTGCCTTCGTTGACCTGTTTTTGGTTGATGATCGCGTCAATCGCGATGGCGGTTTTGCCGGTTTGCCGGTCACCGATGATAAGCTCTCGTTGACCTCTTCCAATAGGCACAAGCGAATCCACCGCTTTCAACCCGGTCTGCATCGGCTCGTGCACGGATTTGCGCACGATGATCCCGGGCGCTTTGATCTCCACGCGCCGCTGCGTGACGTTGGTAAGCGCGCCTTTGCCGTCGATGACGTTGCCGAGGCCGTCAACGACCCTGCCGAGAAGGCCCATGCCCACGGGGACGTCGACGATGGCGCCTGGGGTAGTAGGGGGAAGAAGGTGTTTAGGGAGGGAGGGTGAGTTTTTGGACTCAATGTTTTTTTTTCCCTCCAACAAAACAAAATCATGAGACTGTTTGCCCTGTGCCGCGGTGGTTTGGATATTTTCACCCTTCGAAGAAAAGCTGTTCCCGATCGGTGTATTTTGATTGTGGAGGGTGGGCGCTTCCGTTCTCCCGCCGGCGACGTACCCGTGCGCTTCACGATGTCGCCTTCGCTGATCGTGGTGTCGCTGCCGAAACAAACGATCCCGACATTGTCGTTCTCCAGGTTCAGCGCCATGCCCTTCACCCCCGACGCGAACTCCACCATCTCGCCAGACTGAATCTTGTTCAAGCCGTAGACGCGCGCGATGCCGTCGCCCACGCTCAGGACGCGGCCGATTTCGTCGATATCCAGCGCGCTGTAGTGCCCCGAAATTCTTTCCTCAAGAAGACTGGACAGCTCCTGCGCGGAGATCCCCGCGCTCATGACCGGCGCGGTTTGGAACCCGCGTCCGATCGCACCGAGCTGCGACCAGGGCGCATCCTTGGCCGCCAGGCTGGACACCGCGCCCAGGGATGGGGTGATTTTAAGCGATCCCGCCCGGCCGGATTGGGCCCGGGCCGGGAGGGCGCGGAGGAACTGTCCCGCGGCGCGGCGCATCATACTGCGGGAAGACGGAACGCGGGGCGGACCTGTTCAGCGGCGTGTGCGCGACGCGAAGTGAGGGGAGGGGGCGAAGGGGGGACGCGGAAGCCCGATCCCGATCGGATGAAAGTCCCTTTAGACCCCTGCGGACCCTCGTTTCAGTGAGCAATTAGTCTGCTTCAGTCGATTTTGACAGGTGAAACCCTGGAAAAAGAAAATCTTTATTCGGTTTGTGAATCTGGATGTCGCGCCTTTTCGCGGCGCTTCGAGTCGGTAGAGTTACGTACGAGTTAACCTCGAAAGAAACACCACAACACGAGTCCGCGGACCGGGGTATGGGAGGAGGGACCCACGACGGTCGGCGGCAAAGGTACGAGAAATACGGAAAGGAAAGAAGAAAGAAGACTATTCGTAAAAACCTTTCGTCGAATAAAAGCAAAACACAGCACCTGACCGTCTCACAACCCTCGCTTCCTTTTTTGTATCCCTACCCCTTGAAGTTCGCGTACTCCTTCTCCGCGTTGTACGGCGTCCAGATTAGCTTCGCCGGGTCCACCACCACCCCGGCTGAGCCGGCGGCTTTCAGGTGGTTCTCGATGAGCTCGTCCGCGGCGCAGATGACGTACGCGCCTTTCTGGTACGCGAGCAGGTTGAGGTGCTGCAACGTCGAAATGATATCCTCCGTCTTGATCATGGTAAGCTCGCTCAGGTCTTTGATTGACATCACGTTCTTGGTGGGGTCTTTTAAAATCGCAAGCAGCTCTCGGGTCCAGTACCCGCGGTAGGACACTAAACCCAGGTCAGACAAAGGCCGCTCCGGGGTACCCACCTTGCCTTCCTTCTTGGACAGCTCGTACGAAAACGAAATCAGCATCTTGCCGTAGCCCTTGCGCTGGTACGCGGGCAAAGAAAGGATGCACGCCAGGTTGTACCTGTGCTTGGGAAAGAAAAGTGGTTAACGTCTTGAGTCGGCGAGTGTGGGTGTACTTTGTGTTGTGTATGAGTAAACAGTCACCCGTACTCGGGCGGAACAGTGCGTTTGTGATGTACGTAGTAGTTGCCAGTACGCCAGTAAATGTTACGGAACGTAGCGCACTCGCCCAGGCGCGGCAAACAGGGAGGCGGGATTTGGGAACGCCGAAAAAACACGCACCCTTCCTCCGAGCACTTTTCCTTGGAGAAGTACCCCACGATGTGATACCCGCGCTCGTCGACTTCGCACAGGACGTAGAACAGAAACAAGTCCACGTCGTAGTAAAGCGTCTTGTGGTCCAGGAAAAGCTTGGCGAGGTAACAAAGGTTCTGCGGTTGGGGAAAAGAAAAGGGTCAGTCGCGGAGTCTCGAGTATTGGTGTTTTAGCGTTGTACGTAGTACGCGTTTGTAACAGTTGCCCCGGTAACAGTTACCACGGTACTGTGTCACTTACCTGGCAAAACATCTTGTCCTTTTTCCCGTCGATTTCAAAAAACGCCGCGGTTTTCCCCCTGCTCGTGTTCCGGTAAATCTCGTCCCCGGGGGGGTGGTACATTTCCGTTTTTCGAAGATGTCGCTGTAGCTGTTCTTTGCGTTTAAAGAAATTCAACGTGAACTCGCAGAAAAACAGCTTTTTGCACGTGGTGTACTCTGCGATGGGTAAAACAAAGTGTCAGTCTTTCGTGACGTGGCCTGAGTAAACAGTCGTAGTAATCGGGCCTCCACAGTGTCCTCGGATTTGGGAAAGCCCCAACAACACGCACCCGGGGGAAACGGCGAGAAGTACCACGTGTCCATCTCGTGCCGTCCCAGCTCGACCTTCAGGATGTTCCGCACTTTCGTCACCTCTTCGTGTTCCCGCAACGCGTTCGGATCAAACTCGGCGTGTTCCTGAGAGATAAAAAAGAAAGTGTTAGTCTCATATGGGTAATCAGTCGGCGGAATGTGGTAAATGGGAAATACTCACCTCGTCGTGTTCCTCCGCTTTTCGCTTTTTAGTGTCGTCCTGTTCCGCGGATTTCACGTCCATCTCCACGATCGTGACCCACGTATCTGGCCCGATTAACAAGAAAGGGTCAGTCTGTCGTGACGTGTATGAGTAAACAGGGAAGGGTAATCGGGCCGATCAGGCGGGCGGAGCGTGGCAAACGGGAAACACGCACCCAAGCGCCGGTTGAACTGTTCGTAGTGCACGTAGTACTCGTACTCCTCCGGGATTGGAACCCCTTTGGTGTCACCGGCCGGCCGGCGCTCGATGACCCGCACCGGGTACAACGAGCCGTCCCGCCAGCGGCACTGTACCCGCGTGCCGATGTCCATGGGCAGCCGGATTCCATCCGCCGTCACGATTTGCGCCACGGGGGCTTCATCTTTTTTCGCAACAGGCACCAGGAGGGGGGGGGCGCTGTTGCCCTGTTATCCAGGTAAAGGTCCGGATGGGGGTATTTGTCAGTACGCGGACTGGTATGGCGTGTTTCTAGGGTCCAGGGCGTCACAGGGTCGATCTCTCCGGGATGTACGAATTCGTCACACCTCGAGTCGATGTCTGCGATCTGGTTTTGGCGCCAAGAATCGACCCTCAT
>Ga0209302_10001822_pt1 | contig 12461 bp, 5 predicted proteins | sample ArcOceMetagenome_2_FD_187445 | JGI IMG/M metagenome (GOLD analysis project Ga0209302, IMG submission 187445) | Marine eukaryotic phytoplankton communities from Arctic Ocean - Arctic Ocean ARC135M Metagenome (SPAdes) (version 2) | ecosystem: Environmental > Aquatic > Marine > Oceanic | place... | reverse complement strand
AGGCGACCGCGAGGGTTCATTTTATAGACGGAAAACAACGGATGACACACGACCAAGCACGTGGGAGCAGATTATATGGCTAGCCGGTAAGCGGCACGTGTGTTCGAAACCGGCGCTCGCTTAGGCGAGCGCGGCTGGGGCGCCGACGCGCATGCGGCAGAGGCGTTGTACGAGAGCACAATGGTGAAGCGATATTATTATAGCCGTAAATAGCTGTACTAAAACAATGTTACACAGACACGTAAAGTACCTGGGCCGCGAGTCAACCGTCCATCGGCCCCTCACCTGCCTTGCCTTTGCTTCCGCGCCGCTTCGACTTGCGCTTCGACTTTCCACCCTTGGTGCCGCTGGCGCCGCCGCCCTCGGGGCTGCCACCCTCACCGCCGCCCTGGCCGCCGCCACCTTCGCCGCCGTCGCTCGGCGTCCTACGCCCAGTCTCAGACGCACTGTCATCGAACTCAGCATTACTCTCGCCAGCCTGCGGCTCGGGCGACGCAAGACGTGCGTCGAGTGACTTCCCCGCACCTGCGCCCCCTCTGCTCACTTCCACGCCGCCGCCGCCGCCGCCGCCGCCTGCGCCCTGGGGCGGCGGTGACAGCCATTCCATCGGAGGTGGCGGCGCCGCCGCCGCGACCTGCGCGCCCGCGCCTCCCGCCTGCGCCTGGGCTGTGGCCACTCTCGCCGTCTGCAGTTCGACCTTGAGCGCCGCCTCGCGCGCCGCCGCCGCCGCGAGCTGTGCCGCAGCGTCTTCCCGCTCCCGCCGCCGCGCCGCCTGTACATTCTCCAGCATACCCTCGCCCGCCTCGAGCACGGTCTCAAGCTCCATGCCGAGCGCCTCCACGCTCCGCGCCGCCTCCGCCGCCGCCGCGCGGTGCGTGTGGCTACTGTTGCGCCTCTCCATGCCGAAAGCCAGCGCCTTCTGTAGCTGCGCCTCTTTCTCCGCCGCCTCCTCCCGCGCCTGGTTAGAGGCAGGGTTAGGGTTAGAGTCAGGGTTAGGGTTAGAGTCAGGGTTAGGGTTAGAGTCAGGGTTAGGGTTAGAGTCAGGGTTAGGGTTAGAGTCAGGGTTAGGGTAAGAGTCAGGGTTGGGGTTAGAGTCAGGCTTGGGCTTAGGCTTAGGCTTAGGCTTAGGTCTAGGCTTACCGTCTGCAGCTGCTTCTCCTTGTCCGCCGCCGCGCGCCGCACGCTTGTCAGCGCCTCGTGCTGCGCCGCCAGTGCGCCGTCGGCCTCGCCGACGGCCTCGTACAGTTGCGCCACGTCCTTGGCATGGGCTGAGGCTGCCGCCTCGAAGAGCTGTAGCCGCCGCCTGGTTAGGGGTAGGGGTAGGGTTAAGGCTGGGTTGGAGTTGGGGTTAGGGATAGGGTTAGGGTCAAGGTTGGGCTTAGGGGTAGGGTTAGGTTAGGGCTACCAGCGCAGCGAGGCGTTCTTCTTCTGCAGCTGCGAGGTTCGCTGCTCCGCCGCCGCGCCCGCCTCCGCCGCCTCCGCACGCACGCTCTCGAGCTCGGCAGCCAGCGCCGCCGCACGCGCCTCCGCTGAATCGGTCGCAGCCAGCGTCGCATCTGGCTCCGCCGAAGTCAAGGCCTCTGTCCCCACCGCCGCCGTCGTGGCCGCCTCCGCTTGTGCCTTTAGCGCCTCCACCTCCTCCCGCAGCGCCGCTTCGCGCGCCGCCGCCGCCGTCGCCGCCTCTGCCGCCTCCGCCACAGCTGCCTTCACTGCCTTCACTGCCTTCATCTTCGTGGCCTTGACCTCCGCCTTCAGTGCGGCCTCGCGTTCCGCCGCCGCCGCCGCCGCCGCCGCCGCCGCCGCCGCCGCCGCTTCCTCGTCAGTCGCAACTTCCACCGCCTCCTCAGCCTCCGCCGCCGTCGCTGCACCGGTGAAGGCGTTCACTGCCCGCATATGTGCCGCATGGTCATCTGCCACTGCCGCCACCATTTCGCACCGTTCTGCCGCCGCCGACGATGACAACCCCTCGTCCGTCGCAGCTGCTGCCGCAGCCGGCGCTGACACAGCCGTCGCTGTATCAGCCGCGGCCGCGCTACCCTGCCCAGCTTCCGCCGCTGCGCTCTGCAGCTCTGCGACTTCGCTCTGAGCCACGGACGCCGCCGCCTCCGCCGCCGCCGCCCTCTCCGCCTCCACCGCCACCTCCGCCCTCAGCGCTTCCGCCTCAAGTGCTGCTGCTAGCTCCGCCTCAAGTGCTGCTGCTAGCGCTGCCTCCAGTTCCGCCCTCAGAGCCACTGTTTCCTCCGCAGCCACCGCAGCCGCCTCAGCCGCTGCCGCCGCCGCCTCCTTCGCCATCGCTGCCTCTTCCACTGCCGCCGCTTTCTCAGCCTTTAGCGCCTGCTCCCGATCAGCTGCCGCCACCGCCGCCGCCGCCGCCGCCGCCGCCGCCACCTCCTCCTCGGCCACATCCTCAACCGCCGCTGCCGCCTCCTTGGCAGTCAGAGCTTTTGCCACTGCTGCCTCCACCTGCAACTTGAACTCCGATTCACGCCCCGCCGTCGCTGCCGCCGCCGCCTCCTCTGCCCCTACCGCCGCCGCCCTGGCCGCCTTCGCCTCTGCGAGTGCTGCCTCAACCTCTCGCTGCATCGCCACGGCTGCCTCCTTCTCGGCCCTCCGCGCCACCTCCCGCTCAGTCACAGCAGCTGCCTCGGCCTCAGCCACCGCAAGCATCGCTTCCTTAGCCGTTGCTGCCTCTGCCAGGGCCGTCTCCGCCTCCGCTTTCAGTGCTTCCGCCTCTCGCGCTGCAGCCAGCTCACGCTCCGCCGCCGCCGCCGCCGCCGCCTCAGAAGCAGCCTCCGCAGCCGACGCCGCCTCCTTTGCCCCGAGCTTCTCCGCCTCAAGCGCCACCGCTTGCGCCTCCGCCGCCGCCTGCAACCTCGCCATCTCCAGCTCCACTTCCTGTTTGATCGCCTCTGCCGCCGACAGCCTCTCCGTTAGCTGCGCCATCTCCGCCGCCGCCGCCGCGGACTCGTCCCGCCGCGCAGCCTCCTCCGCCGCCAGCACCTCCGCCGCCGCCTCCGCCGCCCGCTGCAACTCCGACACCTCCGCCACTTTCTCCGCCTCTGCCGCCGCCGCTGCCGCTGCCGCCGCCTTTGCTGCCGTCACAGCCTCTGCCGCTTGCTGCAACCCCACCACCTCCACTGCTTCCTCCGCCTGTGCTGCGGCCGCTGCCTCCACCGTAGCTCCTGCAGCTGCAACCGCCGCCGTCGCACTCGCCTCCGCATCCGCCAGCCTCTCCGTTAGCTGAGCCACCTCCGCCCTCAGCGCCGCCTCACGCTCCGCAGCAACTCCTGCGGCCGCAGCCCTGACCGCCGCCGCCTCCTTGGCCATCGCTGCCTCTTCCGTTGCCGCCTGCGCCTCCGCTTGCAGCGCCTCCGCCTCTAGCGCTGCAGCGAGCTCGCGCTCTGCCGCCGCCGCCGCCGCCGCCTCGGAAGCCGCCCCCACCGCAGCCAACGCCTCCTTTGCTGTCGCAGTCTCTGCCAATGCCGCATCCACCAGCAGCTTAAGCGCTGACTCACGTTCCGCCGCCGCCGCCAAATCATCAGCCGACGTCGCCGCAGCCGTCACTTCTTGCTCAGCTGTAGCAGCAGCAGCCTCAGCCGCCGTAACCATCGCCTCTTTGGCCATGGCTGCCTCTGCCACGGCCGTCTCCGTCTCCGCCTTCAGCGCCTCCGCCTCAAGCGCTGCAGCTAGCTCTCGCTCCATCGCCGCCTCCTCGGACGCAGCCTTCACAGCCGCCAACGCCTCCTTTGCCGCCGCAGCCACCTCCTCCGCCGCCGCCCGCTCGGCCACCGCTTGCGCCACCGCCGCCTCGGCCTCCTCCTTCTGAGCCAGCAGTGCCACGTTTTTCTTCGCCGCCTGTTCCGCCTGAGTCTGTGCCGTCTGCGCCGCCAGCGCCGCCAGTTCCTTCGCCTTCGCCAGAACCTGCGCTGCCGCCTCAGCTGCCATCGCTGCACCGGCCAAGGCGTCTTCCCTTTCGGCCGTCAGCACCTGCTCCACCTCAGCCGCCGTCGCCCGCATCTCCTCCCTCTCCAGCACCAGCACCTGCTCCAGCTCCGCCTCCAACTTCGCCTCCTTCTCCGCCGCCGCCGCCGCCGCCTCTGCCTCCGCCTCCGCCTTCGCCGCCGCCGCCGCCTCCGCCTTCGCCGCCGCCGCCGCCTCCTCCGCCGCTCTTAACTCGAAGGCGTGGCTCACATCGGCCTCGTCCCGCGCAGCTTCCATCGCATCGTTTGCCGCCAAAGCTTGGGTGAGCGCCGCCTCCGCCCTCTCCTTCGCCGCCGTTGCCGCCGCCAGCTCCGCCGCAGCGCCCTCCTTCGCCGCCGCCGCCACCTCCGCCGCCGCCGCCTCCGTCAATCGCACAGCCTCGGCGACCTCGACTGACTTCTCCTGCTGCAGTCGCTGCAGCTCAGCCTGCATCGCCTGCAACTCCTCCTCGGCCGCCACCGCCTTCTCCACCGCCTTGTCCACCGCTACCTCAGCCGCCGCCGCCACCGCCCTCTCAGCCTCCGCCTTTCCCGTCACCTCCACCTCGGCACTCGCCAGCTGCGCGGCGTTCTCCTGTTGCATCTGCTGCATCTCCGCCTGCACCGCCTGCAACCCGACCGCCCCCTCCGCCTGCAGCCGCTGCAACTCAGCGCGGACCAGCTGCAGCTCTTTTGCCGCCTCCATATGGTCCGCCTGCGCCGCCTCCGCGATGTCTAGCGCCCTTTCCTTCTCAGCCACCGTCTCCTCCAAAGCCGCCGTCGCCACTGTCAGCAACTCCGCCGCCGCCTCCTTTGACTCGACCGCCGCCGCCGCCGCCGCCTCCGCCGCCTCCTTTTCTGCGTACGCCGCCGCGACCGCCTCCTCCGCCGCCTCTTTCTCGCCCTGCGCCGCTGCCATCGCCGCCGCCTCAGAGGCCGCATTCTCTGCCAGCAGCGCCTGCCGCTCTTTGGCTGTCTCCGCCTGCGCCTCAAGCGCAGCGACGAGCTCGTGCTCAGCCCCCACAGCAGCTAAAGCCTCCACTGCGGTCTCCACCTCCTTCCTCAGCGCCGCCTCGCGCGCCGCCGCCGCCACCGCCGCCTGCTCCGCCGCGGCCTCCGCCTCCATCGCGCGCACCTCGCTCGCCTCTGCCGCCGCCCATGCCGCAGCCCTCTCCTGCTCGGCCGCCGCCAGCACCGTCGCCTGCGCCGCCGCTCGCTCCGACGTCTCGTTACTTCCCGAAGAGTCAATCATCTCTGGCAGACGCAGCTTTCTGGGGGAGGCACCGCCGCCTGGTCCACTGCCGTCCGGCTCTTGCAACTCTGGCGATACATGTCGGGCAGCGCTGCGGAGCCAGTCTGGAGTAGTGCTTTTGGACTCCCGCCTCACCGATGGCGGCGGTGTGGGATCGTCCGCGCTCTTACTGCTGTCGCGCGATGGCGTGAGTGGCGCCTCACCCGCAGAAGCTGCGCCTGCATCCGATAGGAAGCGGGCAACGCGCTGCTCCGCTGTTGTCGCCCTCACCTCCGCTGCCAGCACCGCCTCCACCGCCACCTCCGCTGCCACCTCCGCCGCCGACGCCCTTGCCTCCGCAGCCGCTGTTGCGCGCGCCTCCGCCACCTCCGCCTCCGCCTTGGTCGCCTCCACCTCCGCCTGCAGCGTCAGCACCTTCGCCGCCTCCACCTTCCTCAGCATCGCCTCACGTTCCGCCGTCGCCGTCGCCTCCGCCGCTGCCTCCGCCGCCGCCTCCGCCGCCGTTGCCCTAGCTACCTCTGCCTCCGCCTTCGCCGCCTCCACCTCCGCCCTCAGCACCACCTCACGTTCTGCCGCCGCTACCGCCGCCGCCGCCGCCGCCGCCAGCTGCGCCGCCGTCTCTCGTTCCATCTGTGTTTTTGCAGCAGCCTCCTGCTCTGCCATCGCCCTAGCTGCCACCTCCGCCTCCTCAGCCGCATCCGCCGCCTCGGCCGCGGCCTCCGCCTCCTGCGCTGCCTCAGCTTCCGCCGCCTCCGCCTCCTCAGCCGTTGCCGCCGCCTCAACTGCAGCTGACTCAGCTTCCACCGCGGCCGCCGCCTGAGCAGCCTCTGCCGCCGCGCCCGCCTCCGCCGCCTCCGCACGCGCCCTCAAGAGCTCGGCAGCCAGCGCCGCCGCATGCGCCTCCGCCGCCTCGGTCGCAGTCAGCATCGCATCTCGCTCCTCCGAGAACGCCGCCTCGCGCGCCGCCGCCGCCTCCGCCGCCGCCTCCGCCGCCTCCGCCGCCGCCTCCGCCGCCGCCTCCGCCGCCGCACGCTCCGCCGCCTTCTCCGCCCGCGCCGTCGCCGCATCCGATCGCGCCGCCACCGCCTCCGCCTTCGCCTCCGCCACACTTGCCTCCGCCGCCGCCTCCGACACACGCGCGCTCTCCACCGCCGCCTCCAAGCCCGAGCCCTGCTCGGTCGCCGCAATGGTCACCGCCATGGCACGCGCCTCCGCGGCGGCGGCGGCACACTCGGCAGCGGCCACCACGCCTGCGCCGCCCTCCGCATCCCGCCTCGCCGCCAACAGCTCCGCGACCATTCCATCCAATGCCTCGGTCACCCACTGCTTCTGGTTGCGGCGGCGCGCGGTCAGCAGCTCTAAGGCAGCCAATGCCTTCGCTGCCGTCGCCTCCGCCTCCGAAGCCCTCGCCTCCGCCCCCGCCTCCGCCTCATACGCCTGCGCTCGCGCCTGCGCCCGCTCTAGCGCCTGCTCGAGCTCGTGTCTCAGCCGCGCCGCCTCCGCCCGCGCCGCCTCCTCACGCAGTGCCTGCTCCAGCGCCTGGTTAGGAATAGGGTCAGGGTTCGGGTTCGGGTTCGGGTTCGGGTTCGGGTCAGGGTTAGGGTTCGGGTTACGGTTCGGGTTAGGGTTCGGGTTACTCCAGCGCCTGCTCAAGCTCCTCCTTGAGCCCCGCTGCCTCCGCCTCCGCCGCCTGCGCCGCCGCCTCCACCTCGGCGACCTCCTCCGCTGCCACCTCCGCCTCGGCCTTGGCCGCCTCCACCTCCGCCCTGAGCGCCGCCTCGCGCGCCGCCACCGCTGACGCCGCCTGGTCGGCCGCGGCCGCCTGCCCCGCCGCCGCCTGTACCTCTGCCATCAGCGACACCTCTCGCTCCCCGCGCCCCAGTCGCTCCGCCGCAAGCGTCGCCACCGCCACCGCAGCCGCCCTACGTGCCGTCTCCTCCTGCCTCTCGGCCGCCGCCTGCGCCTCCTGCGCCGCCGCCACCTCCTCCGCCGCCCGCGCCACCTCCGCCTGTGCCGAGTGCTCGCGCACCGCGAGCACCGCGGCGCGCTGCGCCACCTCAAGCTCCGCCGCGTGCACCCGCGCCTCCGCCGCCGCCGTCGCCGACGTCGCATTTGCCGCCACTGCGTGCATGTCCGCATGCATTGCCGCCTCGCGCTCAGCCTCGCGCGCCGCCGCCGCCACCGCCGCCTGCTCCGCCGCGGCCTCCGCCTCCATCGCGCGCACCTCGCTCGCCTCTGCCGCCGCCCATGCCGCAGTCCTCTCCTGCTCGGCCGCCGCCAGCACCGTCGCCTCCGTCTCGGCGAGAAGCCGGCCCGCGGGGCTCGAGTCGGATGGGGTGCGAGGCGGGGGCGGCGCGCGGGGGTCGAGACCCGCACGCCGCGCCGCCTCCTCAATCTCCCCTCGAGCTCGCGCCGCCTCCGCCTCGCCGCGCCGCGCCGCCTCCGCCTCGGCAGATGGGGTGCGAGGCACCTGTAGCGCGGCCGCCTTCTCGCGCCGCCGCGGCGTATCATAGGCGGCGGCCGACACAGCAGTACCGGGGCCAGCCGCCTCGGGGAAATAACTGCTGGCCAGGTGGCCAGCGACGGCCTCTGGGCGCGGCGTCGAGGGTGGCAACGAGCTGGGGCATTGCGGCGCGGTGCGAGCCGGCGCGGCGCGCCTCGTCGGCGCGCCCCGCAGCGGTGCCCCGCGCCCCGCCGCCCCGCGCCCCATCGCCTCGACCGCCGCGCGCCCCTCCGCACGCCCGGTCGCACGCCCCACCACGCGGCCCATCGCGCCCCCCTCCGCACGCCCCACGGCGCGCGCCTCCTCGGCGGACGCGCGCGCGCGGAGGGCTGCGGCGCGGTCAGCGCGCGCCAGCGACATCTCCGCGTGGAGATCGTGGAGATGCTGCAGGGCGAGCGCCGCCGCCGCCGCCGACAGCTCTACCGAGGGAGACAGCTCCACCGGCCGCGCCGGCGCAGGCGACGCCGGTGCCAGCGGCCGCGCCGAAGGCCCGCCGAATGCCCGCGGCAAGGCGGCCGAGGAGGAGGCATCTGCGCCCAGGTAGGACGCGTATGGCGAGCGGCAAGCTCCCGTCGCCGCTGCCACCGCGCCCGCCGCCGCCGCGTGCGCCGCTGCCGCTTGGGCGAGCTCATGGTGCCACGCCGCGCCCTGCGCCCGCGCCTCGCCGATCCGCCGCAGCGTCGCAGCACTCGAGTCTAGCGGCGGCGGCGACGCGTCGAGGTGCAGGCGCTGCTGAAAGCTCTCGCGCGAGCGCTGCGCGTGCAGATGGCTCGCCCGGTTGCTCCCGGCTGGCGCCACAAGCAGCTGCTCCACAGCCAGCCGTGTGGCGTGCTCAAGTGTCTGCTGAGACTGCACCGCGCCGACAAACGCGGACAGCTCGGCCGTCGGCGCGTCGGAGCTGGGGGGTGGGCTGCTCATCGTCGCGCGAGCATGAGACTCCAGGCACCGGCTGCGCACGAGACTCTTCAGCTGCTCGAGGTCCTCGTGCCGCAAGGAGGCGGCGGCTGCGAGCGAGGCGACGGTGCGCGGCACCGTGGCCTCTGGCTGCTGCTGCTGCTGCTGCTCGCGCGGCTCCATGCTCAGCGCAGATCTGAACACGCCCGGACGCGTGGTCCGACGCGGGCGCGCTCCCGCTCAACCGACGGAGGGCATTGCGGAATCTCATCCCTGTCCTCTGTTGCCGACGATGTTGATGTCGGATGGCGCTGATTTGATGTACCGAATAGACCTTGCGATGAACCAGATAGCCCGCCGGAGATATGATCCAACCCTCCGGAGGGGACGCCACGAGGACGCCGCAAATCTTCAAGCCGTTCCGTAGTTATTGCCCTTCCCCAGAAGTATTGCTGTTCTCGCTGGTGTCTTTCACCTTTTTGCGCGCTTTGCGAAAGGTGCTCCACCAGCCGCACCGCCGCCCTATCCTCCACCTCCGCCACAACCGCCTTCTATGCCGCCCTCGGCACAGCCGCCTCTATAGCAGCACCCTCGATCCTGCTTGTCTAGATTCTCACTCGTCGCCCACCGGTCAGCCGTGTCGTGGCAGGTCGTTGCCTGCCTTCTGGGAACTCCAGGCGGGCAGCATGCGAACTGGACCATTCGAGGCGACACGCTTCGAGGCGACGCCCTCCAATGCCGCCGTGTGGCAGTCGCTGCAGGTGATCGAGGAGCGCGCCACCGCGGCGTTTTGGTTCGAGGCGGACCACCAGAAGTCGCTCCGGTTCGAGGCAAATGCGCGGCGCATGCTGGCACTGCAGCCTGCCGTCGAGTATGCCGTTGCTGCCGCCAAGCGCGCCTCTGCTGCCACCCTGGCTGCCGCCGAGCGCTTCGCTGATGCCGTTCTACTTGCCGCTGATGCTACCACCGAGCGTGCCGCCAACCGCATTGTTGTCGTTGCTGTTGCTGCCCCCGGGTTTCTTTTGATGCGCGCCGCTGACCTCTATCTATCTATTGCTCTGGCTGCTGCCGTCATGCGTGTGGCCTTGTGCACCAACGTCGCCACGGTTTTTAGGAACAAGCGCGGGGAGCCGCAGCGCAAGCAGGCACTGCACAGTGGCGACGAGAGTGGCGACGAGGGCGACGTCGTCAACGTCACTGTTCTAGACCAGGCGAAAGGGGAGGACGTCGACGGCCTCATCACCGAAGACGACGAGGATGACGACAATTTCCTGCGCACGCTCCCGTGGCGCAGCGCGGCGGAGGGTGCGACACTGGTCAACAGCGACTGTCTGCACCCGACGGAGGAGGAACATCCCAAGGAGATGACAGAGTCGCAGAAGATCATCGCCGCGTTCGAGGTGGAGTTGGAAAGCGAGAATTTTGAGAGGGCGGTCGTGGCGTCGACAATTAGCGAGATAGAGCGCATTGAGAAGGTAGAGGCCGTCGATGCCTCGATGGTCAGCGAGTTGGAACGCGTTAGCAAGGTAGAGGCCGAGCGACGCGACGAGCTACCACCACCACCCTCCGAGGAAGAGGTTGAGGACTTTCTGCCTACACTCCCATGGCGCAGGGCGGTGGAGAATGCGACGCTGATCAAGGAGGCAGGCGCGGCTAAGAATATCCAGATGGCCTTGTGGCAGATGCGCGGACGCGGCATTATGGTGGCGGCTGCGGAGGCGGAGGCGGCGAAGGTGGAGACAGCTAGTGCAGAGGCGGCGGCGATGGCGGCGCGCGAGTACAGCGACCGATCCAACATTTACTCACCGCTCGTCACCGACGCCGACACCGACACCGACTCCGGGGACACGGACACGGATGAGTCGGTTGACGACGCTAGGCACGACGACGCCACGACGGTGCTGCATGGCGCCCGCCTCCCGCCCCCGCGGTCGTGTCCGTGTCCGCGCCCGTGCCGCGCGGTGCGCAGCTCGCCCCTTCCGACGACTCGGAGGAAGAGGGCTGGCTGTTGGTCTGAAGCATGGTCTGAGGGCACGCGAATAGCGCGAAGGGTTTGCATATGGCTCTCCGCGCTTCTTTGCTCGCCCTGATCAACAAGAGCCTGGCAGAGGCTGGCGCGCGGGCGCGCGCGGAATTACAGCTGCGCTGCACGTGAAACACATGGGGTATGCGCTTTGCGGCGCCAGACCCCCTGTCGGGTCAGGGTAAGGCAAAGGGGTAAGGTACTCTTCTCCCAGGACCCAGCAGTGGGTGGCAGCAGACCTGGCCAGAGGGGGGTAAAAGAGGGGGGGCGTAGACGCGGGGAGAAAACGCTTAGGGGCGGGACAGAGGGTTCGATGTCGTTTGTCGATCGTCGACGCGCGCGGGCCGCGGGGGGGGGGGGGGGGGGGGGGGGGGGGGGGGGGGGGGGGGGGGTGGAGTCGCTCGGTCGGAGAGGTTAGAGAGTGGCAGAGTGCTGCAGACTGTGCAGTCCAGCGCTGCACAGTGGGCTGTGGGGGCGCGCGGGAATTTTCTATATCTTTTTGGATTGTACAACGAACAAAAAACGACTCAACACTCATACAAGTCCAGGTACGGCCCTTCCCGACCACGGGACCGGTCAGCCGGGCTCAAAGTAAGGTCTGCCGGCGGCCCCGCCGCCTCCTCGAGCACCCCACCGCTCAGCAGAGCGTGCCTTGCTCCGCCTTGCCCTCCGCCTTGCCCTCCGCCTCGAGCTGTTCAAGCATCGCCCTGGCGCGAGCGTCACCGTTGGTCGCGAGCGCTCTCAGCTTGAAGATGGCCTGCTCGCGCAGTCCATCGGCCTCACGTCGCAGCGCGTCGAGCGTCGCGCCCGCCTCCTCGTCGCCCTGTCCGTGCGCCAAGCGCAGGTACGTAGCGGCCTCCGCGGCGCGCTCACTCTGCAGCAGCAACATGCCGAGGTTGCGCTGGGCGCCCACGTCGCCGCCCTCGGCCCCGATGCGCAGGTACCTCTCGGCCTCGACCAGGTCCTTGACCTCGCCGTAGGCGCCCAGGGCGAGGGCGCTACCCAGGTCCCCCGCGGCGATGGCGTGCTGGCCGTGCGAAGGGTCGTCCGCGATGAGCCGCGTCGAGGCGAGCTGCGCCGCGAGTGCCGCCGCCTCGGCTGCGCCGGTCACCTCCTCCGGCCCCACGCCCGCCTCCGCGTCGAGCGCCGCCTGGGCGTCACTGAGCTCGGCAGAGGTGGGGCACGCACGCCGGCCGCGCGCGCAGGCCTCGCGGCGCTCCTCCAAGGGCGCGTCCGCGGCCGTCAGCGCCGCAAGCAGCCGCTGGTGCCCCTTTGCGAATCCAGGCCGCGCCTGGCAGCACGCCTCCGCGTCTTGGGTGGCCGCGCTCGTGTCGCCCAGGTTGAGGTGGGCGAGGGAGCGGTTCGAACAGAGCACGTGCAGCACGCCCTTGGACTTGACATCGAGCGCAAACCACCCGGCCGCATCGCTAGGAGGCGACGAGTCGGTGATCATGTCGATCGCGACTGTGAACATGTGCATGCCTCTCTTCCAGTCTCGGGCGCGCATAGCGTCGTTGCCGGCCTCTTTGAGCACGGACGGGTTGTGCGCGTCGACCTGCCCGTGCTCGCGAGCAATCGGCGAGATCACAGAGGCCGGAGAGGCTGGCGACATTGACGTCGAAGGAGGAACGACAGCGGTGGCGACGCGGAGAGCGAGAGTTTCGCGCGAATGGTTGCCGCCGAAATGCACTGCTGGCTGGACACGGAGGGTGTAACGAAGGTGAATATCTCATGAATATCGTTTAAGGTCGGAGGACCGCTCAGGAGCGGGTGACCGGAGGGCGATGGCGCAGGATTGTGCTCGGTGACGTTCTGGCCGAACACGTACTC
>Ga0209302_10001821_pt1 | contig 12462 bp, 13 predicted proteins | sample ArcOceMetagenome_2_FD_187445 | JGI IMG/M metagenome (GOLD analysis project Ga0209302, IMG submission 187445) | Marine eukaryotic phytoplankton communities from Arctic Ocean - Arctic Ocean ARC135M Metagenome (SPAdes) (version 2) | ecosystem: Environmental > Aquatic > Marine > Oceanic | place... | reverse complement strand
GATGGCCTCCTGAGCGCCCTCCAGGTTGGCCTCGGGCTCCCAGGTCGGATCCGGCTGCGCCTGCCCGCCGGCATTCGACCACGCGACCCGAAAGACGCGCGACCCGGAAGACTCGTTGTAGGACTCGGCGATCACCGCGTCCACGAAGCACTCCTCGGTGCCCGCCGATGGGCTCGGGCGACGTGCTCCTCCGCGAGCGCCTGGAGGCTTCGAGTTGACGGGGTTGCGTGGTCCTGCGACGCACGGGAAGGCGGTGAACTTGTGGCGAGGCGGGAGGGGGCGACGCTGACCAGGGCGAGGCTAGGCGCACGTTTGCTCATACGCGAGCGCGCGCGCGAAGTCGATCGCAGACCCTTGCGACCCTTATGCCTTGGCAAGGGGGGCTTCAGAGGAGGGCAGTTTAATAGTATCACCCCTACCCTACCCACCAAATAAGATACAGACAGACAGACAGACAGACAGACAGACAGTGTCTGTCTGAAATAAGATCAGTCGTGCTTCGTCCCGGAAATCCCAACCGTCCGGCGGGCCGCCTACGGGCCGCCCGCACGCAGCCTCGGCGCTACCGACCGACCGGCATACGCCCAGAGGCAACCAACCCTTGGCCCAAGGCCTCCTACCGGTCGATCGGGGATTCCGGCGCCGCCCAAAAGCTAGCCCCACCAAACGCCGCCCTCACACGCACCCAAGCCGCCGCACACCTCGAGTAAACCTTGAGCTGCCCCAGGGGTTATAGGGTAATTCTTGAGCCCTGCAGTGTCGGAGTGTCGGAGTGTCGGAGTGTCGAGCAGTGTCGGGGCAGTGTCGGGGCAAAGTGTCGGGGCAGTGCCGGGGGGGGCAGTGTCAGGGCAGTGTCGGTTGACACTGGTGTCGGAGTGTCGAGCAGTGTCGGAGCAGTGTCGGAGCAGTGTCGGTCAGTGTCGGGGATTCTTGACAGTGGACCTCCTTGGTCAGTGTCGAGCAGTGTCGGCACGGAGGAGCACTCGGCGACCCGGCCAGCGGCCACCTCTCCTCGCCGAGTCACTTATCGTCTACAAAGTGTTTAAAACAACGGATGCTGCGCTTCGCATGCCTCTTCGTCTCTCTCAGCGCCACGCGCGCGGAATACAAATTCTAAAATTACCACTTCAACGCGGCAGACCTCGCCGGCGACAAGCCTGCGGCGCAAATCACCATCCATGGAGGCGGAGGTCTCGGGCAGCCTCCGGCGGACGCCATCGAGGCCTCCGCGCTCCGCGCTCGGCCCCGATGGCGTGGGCGCTCCGCGCCCAGCGCCTGCGGCGAGCCTCGAACCCTGTTCGATTTCCGCAGGCGGCAAGGTTGCATGACTCAGCCGATTTCAGTCGCTCGATTGGGAGAATATTTCCGTCCAGATTTTGTGTGCACGCTGGAAAGCCAAAGACGGCCCCTATGGCCTTCGCGCTCAACAACCGATAAGATTGTTGGGTTTCACGACGTTACACGACTCATGACGCTACGCAATTCCGCTATGCTGGATCCCTCACACCCAGACACAAAGGCACGGTGTGCGGCGATGATGAATACGCCCCTATATCTCTCTATCTCTTTCTCTCAACAACCGCCAGCGCTCGCGAGCAGCATACAATTTAAGTGCCCCCCTTCGTCCCCGGTGGCGACAACCCGTGTGGTCTTCGTGCCGAGGGCACGGTGCGTGCTCAGCCCTCGGTTAGGCGGTTGCTAGTGCGCTTGCGCGTTGTCAAACGCGTCCGTTAATGATTCACCGACTGTGCGCAGGGTTTGCTGGCGAGCAGCATGGACGGGCTTCTCAATTTTTCCGTGCCGCTCAACCTCGAGTTGCTCGAGCAGGTGGTGTCCAGCATCCAGACCGGGACGCCGCAGCAGGTGCGACGCCTCTCGATGGTCCGCACGTCACGCATGCCTGCTAATCGCACGGGTCGCCGCGTGCGCAGATCGAGATGGCGTCCAGAACCCTCTCGCAGTTGAAGGAGCGGATCGCTGGGGAGGATGCCGCCGGCGCACTCAACTGGTTCCGGGTGGACTCGGTCCTCGAGGCACCCAACATCACGACCTACACTAAATACTACGCCATGCAGGTTGGCCCCCTCCCCCCTCCCCTCCCCCCCCGCCTGCCCCTACCCCTCGCTCGGAAGAAAAGCCGCCGCCCCTGTCGCCTCGCCCTAAAACTAGCACGGTCGCACGGCACAGATTCTCGAGGAGGCGATCAAATTTCGATGGAAGTCGCTGCCAGCAGAGCAGGTGCCCGTTCGTCCTCGAATCCGGACAGTCGCAATGCCGTTATTCGAACACGTACCCACCTGGGAGGTCACCGAGTGTGTGCTGGGTGTGGGGAGTCCAGCCTGACCGCGTGCTGTGTCCACGCCGCAGTGCGCTGGGATCAAGGCATTCGTGGTCAACCTGGTCATCCAGCGTTCAAGCAACGAGGAGCTCTTCCGCTCGGATAAGATCTTCATGAACAAGATCAACATGGTCCTGGTGCAGATCGTCAAGCAGGCGAGGCAAAGGACGCGGCCCACCTCACCGCTGTACCTTGCGTGCGAGCACACACAAGAGCTGCCGGCGGCGTGCTCAGCCTGCGCCCGCCCCTGCCGCACTAGGAGTGGCCGCATGCCTGGCCCTCGTTCATCTCTGACATCGTCGCGGCTAGTAAGACCAACGAGTCGCTTTGCGAAAACAACATGGCGGTACGGCCTCGCCGCGGCTCTCCTCGGGACGTGCACCCCTCTCTCCAACGCCCCGCCCACTCGGCCCGGCCTGCTTCGCGCGCGCACAGATCCTCAAGCTTCTCTCCGAGGAGGTCTTCGACTTCTCGCGCGACGAGATGACGTCCGCCAAGGCCAAGAAGCTCAAGGAGTCGTTCAACAACGACTTCTCGCTCATCTTCCAGCTGTGCGAGTTCATCATGGGTAACTCCACCAAGTCGACGCTGCTCGTCTGCACCTTCCAGGCGCCCCCCCCTGCCCGCCCCGCCGCCCCGCCGCCCCGCCGCCCCGTGACCCTTCCTCCCCGAGCAGCTTGCCCCCCCCTGGCCGCTCGTCCCAAGTGCGCGCCCCTTGCATCCCTCGCAGACGCTGCTCAAGTTCCTGAACTGGATCCCGCTCGGCTACATCTTCGAAACGACCCTCGTGCGCACGCTTGTGTACACCTTCCTGCCGCAGCCCTCCTTCCGGAACGACGTCCTCGCTTGCCTCACCGAGATCGGCGCGCTCGACATCGGTGCCATCTACGAGAACCTCACCGGTGAGCTGGCGGCAGCTTACGATAGCCATTTCGAGGCGCTCTTCCGGGAGGTCGCCACCGCCATCTGCATCGGCGTTGGCGGGTCGCCCCCTCCCATGGTCATGCCCGACATGGACATGGCGCAGGTGACTCCGACGCCCTCGCCGCGCCCTCGCCCGTGCTCGCCCTGCCCTCCTGCGCCCAGGCCCGCCGCCGTGCCGCCGCGCCGCCGCGCCGCACGCCGACGCGCTGCCGCGCCGCGTTCGGCCACAGGCGTTCCTCAACGGCTCGACCCAGGACGAGGCGTTCATCCAGAACATTGCCCTCTTCTTCACATGCTTCTTCCGGCAGCACTTGCCCGTCGTCGAGAAGGTGGCCGAGAGCAACCCCGTCCTGCTGCAGGCGTCGATGAACTTGCTCATCAACATCTCGGGCGTCGAGGACCAGGAGGTGCGTCCGCCCGCACACACGCTCTGCGCCTCCGCGCCTCCTCGCCTCCGCGCCCCCGCGCCTCCGCGCCTCCGCACCTCCGCGCCTCCGCGCTGCCGCGCTGCCGCGCTGCCGCGCCGCCGCGCCCACACCCGTGGCATCTCTGTGCTGCGCGCAGCTCTTCAAGATCTGCCTCGAGTACTGGAACCTGCTCACCTCCGATCTCTACCACACCGAGTGCCAGTTCCAGCCGCCGCCGCAGTCGGCGCTCGTGCTGTCGCCCGCGGCGCTCAGCCCCGCCTCGCCGCGGAGGCAGCTGTACGCGCAGATCCTCTCGAGCTTGCGTGTGCTCCTGGTGACGCGCATGGCCAAGCCCGAGGAGGTGCTGGTCGTGGAGAGCGACGACGGCGAGATCATCCGCGAGACGATGAAGGACTCGGACGCCATCACAATGTACAAGACCATGCGCGAGACGCTCGTGTACCTCACGCACCTGTCGTACGACGACACGGAGAACATCATGCTCGAAAAGCTGCAGTGCGCCCAGCCTCATCGATCGCCACGCCACATGGCCGCCCGGCCGCGCCCAGCCCGTTGCGCCTTGCTTGGGCCAGGGCCTCACCGCCTCTTGCGCGCCGCGCGTGCAGGTACCAGGTGGACGGATCGCAGTGGTCGTGGCATAACCTGAGCACGCTGTGCTGGGCGATCGGCTCCATCTCGGGCGCCATGTCTGAGGAGGACGAGAAGCGCTTCCTCGTGACGGTGATCAAGGACCTGCTCGGGCTATGCGAGATGAAGCGCGGCAAGGACAACAAGGCCGTCGTCGCCTCCAACATCATGTACGTCGTCGGGCAGTATCCACGCTTCCTGCGCGCGCACTGGAAGTTCCTCAAGACGGTCGTCAACAAGCTCTTCGAGTTCATGCACGAGATGCATCCCGGCGTGCAGGACATGGCGTGCGACACCTTCCTCAAGATCTCGCAAAAGTGCCGCCGCAAGTTCGTCATCCTGCAGGTTGGCGAGGCGATGCCCTTCATTGACGAGCTCTGCCTCAACTTGCGCGCCATCATCTCCGACCTCGAGCCGGGGCAGGTCTGCCGTCGCCCCACAGGCCTCGGCCGACGCCGAGTTATGCTAGCCACACCACTCTTCGCAGCCACGGCCTTGGCCGCACGCCCCGTGTACAGAAAGACGTCGCCACCGCACCGTCGCCCCCTCACCGCCGCGTGTCGCTCGCCAGACGCACACCCTAGCCCTAACCCTAGCCCTAACCCTAACCCTAGCCCTCACCCTCACCCTCACCCTCACCCTCACCCTCACCCTCACCCTCACCAGGTGCACGTCTTCTACGAGGCGGTGTCGTGCATGGTCTCCGCGCAGGCCGACGCGCCGACGCGCGACGCGCTGCTCATCAAGCTGATGGAGTGGCCCAACCAGATGTGGTGCGACCTGCTCGCGCAGGCCAAGGCGACCAACGGTGAGAGCCTCAAGGACCCCAACACGATGAAGCAGCTGCAGAACATCATCCGTACCAACGACCGCGTGGCGACGGCGCTCGGCCACCCGTACGTGGTGCAGCTGGGCAACATCTACATGGACCTGCTCAACATCTACAAGGCGTGCTCGGAGATGATCAACAACGCGGTGGCCGCGGCGCAGCAGTCGGGCCAGGTGTACATCATGCAGTCGTCGGGCATGCGCGCGATGCGCTCGGTCAAGAAGGAGACGCTCAAGCTGCTCGAGACCTTCATCGAAAAGTCCGAGGACAACGAGCTCGTGCTCACCAAGTTCGTGCCACCGCTGCTCGACCCGGTGCTCGTCGACTACTTCCAGGGCAACCCCGACGCGCGCGACTCCGAGGTGCTCTCCCCCTTCACCCTAACCCTAGCCCTAGCCTAACCCTAGCCCTAACCCTAGCCCTAACCCCAGCCCTAGCCCTAGCCCTAACCCTAACCCCAACCCCAACCCTAACCAGGTGCTCTCGCTCTTCACCGGGCTCATCAGCAAGCTGCAGGGGCAGATGTCGTCCGAGGTGCCGCGCGTCTTCGAGGCCGTCTTCAAGTGCACGCTCGACATGATCACCAAGAACTTCGAGGACTACCCCGACCACCGCCTGGGGCTCTTCAACCTTCTGCGCGCGATGAACCAGCACTGCTTCGCCGCACTGCTGCAGCAGCAGTCCAACTTCACGCTGATCATCGAGAGCATCAAGTGGGCCTTCAAGCACACGGAGCGCAACGTGGCCGAGACGGGGCTGGGCACACTCCTCGAGCTGCTCACGAACGTGCAAAAGTGCGACGTGGGCATGATCAACGCCTTCTACCAGTCCTACTACCTCGGCCTGCTGCAGGACGTCTTCTCGGTGCTCACCGACTCGCTGCACAAGCCAGGCTTCAAGTTGCACGCCATGCTCCTCGCCCACCTCTTCAACGCCGTCGAGAGCAACACCATCACCACCCCACTCTGGCCGCAGGACGGCACCGTGCAAGCGAGCACGAACGGCGAGTACCTGCGCAACCTGCTGCTTCAGATGTTCACCTCCTCCTTCCCCAACCTCACGCAGCCGCAGCTGACCCAGGTCATCCAGCGCATGTTCGAGCACTGCAAGGACCACGCCGCCTTCAAGCAGCACCTGCGCGACTTCCTCGTCCAGCTCAAGGAGTTCGGCGACTCGAGCGACTTGTACGCGGACGAGCAGAAGGCGCAGGACGACGACAAGGCCAAAAACCTACGCGCGCGGCAAGAGGCCATCCCCGGCCTGCTCAACCCGCACGCCAGAAACGACGACTGCATGATGGGCGATTGACACGTCCCGCGCCGCGCTGAGGCGCAAGATGGCCGCCACTGATACACGCATGCCGGCAGGTCCACAAGTCGGCCACGCGCGGCTGCACCCTAGGCCACCGGCAAGAGGGGTTTGCCGCCGGGGTAGCGGGGTAGCGAGGTAGGGAGCGGGGTAGCGGCCACCCGCTGGGGGTGTCGGGGCCTCCGGATTCGACCGGGCGTGCACGGTCGTGGCAGGCTGAACCCGCTGCTGAGATGAAGAACACCCTGCACCCTGATGGAGAAACGCACTGACCAACCGACCGCCTGAAACACCCTGATGGAGAAACGCACTGACCAACCTACCGACCTGAATGACTACTGACTGACCTGTGTGAACGAGCTGAGGGGCCATAGGGCCGGACGAAACCGGCGCCGACGGCCGCCGGTACTTTTACTGAACACTTGACGAGGTGTTGGTTGCCATGATTGTGCTTGCTGAGAACGAGAGAGAAGAGAGACAGAGAGAGTTCAGAGTAAGTAGGTGCTACTAACTAACACATCTGATCTCCACGCTCGAGCGCTACCACGTGCCAGCGGTGCGGCGCTGCGTCGTGCGTGCAGCGACCGGAGCGAGTGCAGCACGGTGCAGCGCGTGGACGCGGCCAAAAAAAAATGCTGCGCTAGCCGCAAAATCCGCAAAACCAAGAGGTGAATATTCCTACGAGAGCTGCACAGGGTACACTCTAAAATGCTGTGAAGAAAACATGTTGAAGCGCATGTGCATACGCGCGACCAGGCGTGCGGGTGCGCAGCGAATGGGCTATGGGGCAGCCGCGCTGAGCCGGATTTTCGCGCGATCGCGCCGACGCAGCCACATCTCAGTGCTTCAGGTAGCCGCGATGCAGCACGGCGTTGTCCGTGGAGGCATTGCCCGAGTTCGAGATAACGAATTCGCGCGATTCGAGCTCGAGGCGAAAGCGCGAAAATGTGAGCTCGTGCGCCTGTGTGTGTGTGAAGTAGTAGCTTTTCATCAAGGGCATAGTTTCATCGTGTGTGTTGAGAGGGAGAGCAAGGAGCTCATCGGCGTGCATTGGCAGTCGAACGAGGGCGTGTGCCTGCGCGAAGCAGTGGATCACCGCAGTGGATGCGCCCGAGATCTCCCACGTGCTCGGCTCGCTCTCGTTCGAGGTGATGAGCTCGCCGTCCTCGCCGAAAGTGAGCGACATATCGGGCGTGACACCCGCCTGTGTCGATATCAAGCGGCCCCAGTGCCACTCAGCCTTCGGCCAGCTGGCCCTTCGGAGGCCCCTTTCAGCGCCAGACCGTGCCCCAGGCTGCCCCGGGCTCCGGCCAGCCTCGGCCAATCAGCCGCTTGGGCCGCACTGGCCAGCCATGCAGGCCTTGGTTTCGACTGAGGCGCCCACCGCGCTCGCCTCGCCGTCGCACCACTGGAAGGTCTTGCCGGCGAGCCAGAGGTAGAGGTCGAGCAGCGGTCGCAGCTCGGTGTGGAAGCGGACGCACGCGATCACGAGGTAGCCGCGTTTGGCGGGAGTCTGCTCGTCCTCGATGGTCGTCACCCAGCAGTCGTCCTCACCTACGTCGAAACCAAGCCCACTATGGCCGACCAGAGCCGCCCAAGCGGCTGATTGGCCGAGAGGCTGGCCGAAGCTCGGAGCAGCCTGAGGCATGGCCTGGCGCTGAGTGGAGCCACCGGAGTGCCAGCTGGCCAGCTTGTTTTCGACATAGGTCCTCGCATGTGAAGCCGTGCTGGTTGCCGAAGGGACCGCCGCCCATCGCGTCCTCGAAGGGTTCGACGACCGAGCCTTTCTCGTGGAAGGCCGTTAGCGCGTCCGTCTTGTTCTGCATGTCGATCATGTGCATCACTCCTGGCAGGGCGCGCGGCGTGATCACATAGAGGTCGAGGGCCTGCCGCTCCTTTTCTGTAAGCTCGCCGCCACCGGTGGGAGCTCCCCGCGGCTTGTCGTAGTCCATGACCGGCGGCCCGAATCTGGCGCCGAGCAGGCCTCCGAGCGACCGGTTCTTGTCGACTCGTCCCCACAGGACCTGGTTATGCAATTGCGGTGCGTCGACTCCGAGCAATCGCGGCACGCGCCGCGAGCAAAGAGCGCAACGCAAGGGAGGGTCAATTCTGGTGGAAAAAAATACGAACGATGTGGCAACACGATAAGATAAGATAGCAACACGGGCTCGAGAGCGCACGCAGAGTAGTGGCTAGCGCGAAGATGTACGAGAGGACCGCAGAGGCGGAGAGGCGGCCGGGGCGAAGACGGGCGGTCCGCGACGGATCAGGTCCGATTCGACACGAGCAGCGCGCCTGTCGTGCAACGTGAGGGCGAGCCGGTGAGTGGCATGTGCGCAGCGCGGGGGCGACGGCATGCCGGTGTGTACGCCCGTGTGGCTTGTTTGGGTGGGTGGGTGGGTGGGTGGGGGGGGTGGGGGGGTTGCGGGGTCTCATTAGGCGGGTCGTCTAGGAGGACAGTGTGTGCCGCCAGGGGTGTCTGCCCGCCTATGCGCGTGCTGCCGCGTTTCAGATCAAGTGTAGTTTGGGCCGCACGGCTAACACGCCACCCCCAGGAGTGGAGGGGTGCTGGCCTCTTGGCTGGATTCTCTCAACGTTCTCATCCCGTGCGGCAGCGGTGCGAGCGCGGCTGGCGCGCGCGGTGTTTGTGGGCAGTGGTGCAGGAAGAGGCAGGCGCGGGGAGAGGGCAGGGGCGGGGGGAGGCGGGGGCGGGGAGAGGGGAGAGGCAGCGCGCACCGCAGCCGATGGCGAGCCTCGCTGAGCTCAGGATCTCGAGCTCAGCGCAGCTCGGATCTGTCCTGAGCTCCGCCCTCGCCCCTCCCGTGGTCCGCTTGCGGCCCCGCGACGGCTCCGCCTTGCTGGATACGGCCCCGCGCTGCTCGGCCGTCGCCTACAAGCTGTCGTCCGCGTGCCCTCTCCTCTCCTCTCGCGTCTGCGTGCTCTCTCCGTGGCCGCCTGCCTCGTCACCTCGCGCCCTTGCCGCTCTATACTCCAAGCCGAGCGCCACCCGGCCTGATTTCGTGCTGACCTCGAATTCCTACCCCCCCATCCCGCCCCACATCCCCACACACCTGCACCCTGCACTCACCACACACTGCCCGCCACCTTGCTGCCATCTTCACTCCTTTGCGAGGAACTCCCAGACCATAATGGTGTGGTCGATGGATCCGGAGAAGAAGGAGTTGCCCGGCCCCTGCAGCACGATAAGTAAGCACGTGTGCACGTGGCTTCGTAAGAGACCCTGTTGGTGAGCCTCGGGCTCGGGTTCGGGTTCGGGTTCGGGTTCGGGCTCGGGCTCGGGCTCGGGCTCGGGCTCGGGCTCGGGCTCGGGCTCGGGCTCGGGCTCGGGCTCGGGTTCAGGGTCGAGCTCGGGGTCAGGCTCGCGCTCAGGGATGTGGTGCACAGCGCTTACCTTGGCGAGGCAGCGGACAATGTCCGAGTGGCCGACGCGCGCCGCGAGGATGCCCCGCTTCTCAAAGCCTGGCATGCGCCACAGCTTAAGCGCACAGTCGTTACACGCGGTCACCAGCACGGGCTCACCGGGCGCCCCCTCCTTGCCCGCCTCGTTGGTGAGGAGTAGCGCGGTGATGCCCGACGGCTGGTTGTGCCTGGAGGTCAAGCGCACTGAAGTCGGCGACTTTGGAGGCGGCTCGCTCGAGCACCCGAGGCGGTGGCTGGAGGCTCACTGAGTGGGGCCTCTCATCCTGGGAATATGCCGAGCTGCCGAGAGCCGCCAGGCGCACCCTGAGGAGGTGACCCTGAGGAGGTGCAGAAGCTGAGCTGAAGCGCCGGCAAGGGGCTCTTTGCCCGTGCCGCTGTGCTGGTTGGTGACCCCCTGCTCGTGCAGCATCTCACCCTCCGCATTCCACACCTTTACACGGCCGTCGAGGGAGCCCGTGAAGAGGTAGCTGTCCTCTACCCACAGCGCCATCAGGATATCAGTGTGGCCTGTCGTTATGCTCAAGGTGGCTGAGCCCGTGGTCATGTCCCACATGATCACTGTCCCCGTCCGGTCCGCAGACAGCAAATGCCCGCCCGCCATCTTCATGACCTGCAGGGGCGGTGTGGGTGGGCGGCATGGGCGGTATGGGTGGTGTGGGTGGAGTGAGTGGAGTGCGCTGTGGAGTGCATGGCTATGCAGTGCGCGCGTTGCCTGGATGGGTGAGGTGTGCCCCGCCAGGTTAATGACCGGCTCGAACTTCTCGCCCGCAAACTTCCAAGTCTTGACGCCCGTGTCGTCGCCGCCCGAGAAGAGGAACTCGCCTGTGCCACGGCACGCTGGTTGTAACCCCGCACAAGTGCCACGGCACGCTGGTTGCAGCCCCGCACCAGTGCCACGGTACGCGGTACGTATGTACGTATGGTACGCTGAGGCTTGTACGCGTACGGCGCACGCACAGTAGTGCCACCCCCCCGGGGGCAAGCTGCCCTGCGCGGTACGGCTCCGGCACTACTGCGTGCATGCACATGCGCATATGTCATGTACAACATGTCAACACAGGTGCTCGCCACCCTGCGCCAAGCAGTGGACAGAGCCCTGGTGGCCCTCAAGTATCTGCTCGAACGCCGAGTCGGTGTGCCACACTTTCACTACACCTTGTGCGCCTGCCGTTAAGAGCGCTTGCTACCGAGATGGCATCCAAGCGGCGAGGCCTCTCCCCTCGGGCTGGTGGGGTAGGCCCTTGCTAGAACCGAGCAGCAGGCCCTCTGAGCACAAGCTCGCCAGAAGCCGACACGGGCCCGGAGCGCCGCCGGAGGCTACCAAGCTGCGGAGGCTTCCAAGCTCTGGAATGCGAGACCGTGCCTTATGGGCCGCCGTCGCCGGGGCAGCCAGGGCAGCCGGGCCAGCGGAGCTAGCGGGGGCAGCCAGGACAGCGGGGACAGGGCTTTCGACAGGCGCGGCGCGCCGTTGGCGGCCGCGGTGCCAGCAAAGAGCCACGCGTCGAAGAGCAGCAGCGCTTCGACGGGTGCGCCCACCGGCAGCGTGTGCGCCAGCTCGAACCCGTTGGCCCAGCTCCAGATCCGGACCGTGCCGTCCTTGGAGCCGCTGAAGAGCTGGCTCTTGGCCTCACTCACCGCGAGGCAGTTCACCGTGTCCTGGTGCCCACTGAGCACAGCCTGCTTGGACGGTAGCATGCTCTGCGCGCTATCTTTACCTTTGCCTCCGCCCCACTTGCCCTTGCCCTTGCCCTTGCCACTGCCTCTTCCTCTGCCACCACCGTATCCACCACCGTCATCTTGCCAGCCACCCTTGCTACCACCCTTACCGCCACCGTAGCTGCCGCCGCCGCCGCCGCCGCGCCCAAATCCGCTGCCGCCGCCGCCACCCTTGCCGAAGGATCGGGACCCGCCGCCACGACCTCCGGCGCCGAAGGAGCTCATAGCACCACGCGCCCCCGCCGCGGTCACGAGGGTGGCCGCCTCCCCCCCCCCCCCCCCAGAGATAAGATCTTATCTTATCTTATCCAGAGATAAGAGAGAGATAGTGATGAGATGCAAGGCCGTGTAGTTTCGGGGGTGCACGGCAAGGCCCGGATCGTCGGTTACGTACTGCAGTCAGCAGCGCCGACCGGGCCGAGTCCCTAGGTTTATAGGGGCGTATCGTCATCGCCATCGCCGCACCGACCGTGCCTTCAGCGTGCAGGGTGGGTCTGGCTGGGTGTGAGGGGCCCAGGCATCGCGGAATTGTGTAGCGTCGCGAGTCGTGTAGCGTCGTGAAACCCAACAATCTTATCTTATCTTATCACGGGAGCCGATTATATAGAGATAGATAACCCAACAATCTTATATCTTTCCGTTACGTCTCGCAAACAGCGATTATTTATATGGCTAGCCGCTACACAATTCCGCGATGCCTGGGCCCCTCTCCACCCAGACCCAAAGGCACGGTGTGCGGCGATGATTGTACGCCCCTATAAACCTAGGGATTCGGCCCGGTGGGAAAGTACGTAAGCTTTCTTACGTATCTTATCTATCTTATCTTTCTTGTATCTTATCTTATCTTTCTT
>Ga0209302_10001820_pt1 | contig 12464 bp, 11 predicted proteins | sample ArcOceMetagenome_2_FD_187445 | JGI IMG/M metagenome (GOLD analysis project Ga0209302, IMG submission 187445) | Marine eukaryotic phytoplankton communities from Arctic Ocean - Arctic Ocean ARC135M Metagenome (SPAdes) (version 2) | ecosystem: Environmental > Aquatic > Marine > Oceanic | place... | reverse complement strand
CACGCCTCACGCAGCCGGCATATCGACCCTGATCGCCCTCCAGCCGCCGCTGGGGGCCTGAGGTCCCAGGTTCCAGACCTCGTTCATGGCCCTCGGGAGCTGCTCGACTGCCGCCAGCTGCAGCAGGTTGGTCGACGAGAACGGACCCGCTTCTTCGACAGGAGGTCGAGGGCAGGCATCGACTTGGCAGCTTCAGCTATCACATTGGGCCGTCAGAGCCTCAACCGACGAGCAGCGGACGGGCTACGCGCTAGGAGTGGCTATCGTCCAAACAGCTCTCAGCGGAGGAGCCACGATGTGGTTTTTGGGCATCACACGGAGGCAGCCTCAAACCCAGACCCAGCGCAGGCCGCAGCTTTCGCTGCACCTGAACACCCTGTGACCCAGTTGTGTCGGTGGTCTCGTCTCTGGGCACTGGGGGCGTGTAGCGGTGGAATTTCGTCAAAATCCCAAAATTTAACGATTTTTGGTTTTGCTCAGCTGCAGAGTTTTTCTGCGTCGTGCACATTACAAAGGTCGGTGCGCGGTGTCCAGGTCACTCAGTTAGCATGCGGCGGCGTACTGCGCACTGCCACGCGCCTTCCCCCAACTGACGCAAATGGCAAACAGAGGCGCGATCCCGGCAGCCCGCCCCGGCTCTCTCGTCGTAGGTGTACGTAGGACGTCGGCAGGTGAGGCGTGGACCGTGGCCCCCTTGCCCTTACTTGCCCTGGGCTATACTGTATCGCAGCTTCCCACCGCAGCTTCCTACCAGGACCTACGGCTTGTACGCCGAGTTCTTCGCGTACTTGGGCGCCGTGTACGTGAAGAGCCTGAGCGAGAGCTCGCTGTCGGCCGCCGCCGCCGCGCTGCTGGTAAGGAGGTGGGTCTCCATGAGATCCCGCAGCGCCGCGGAGGATTCGGGCTGCGTGAGCATCGTGAACGCCTTGGCGTCGGGCGTGCCGTCAACCAGCACCAGCCGGATGGCGGACGCGCGCAGCGCGCCCGGCTGCGTGGCGCCAAGCAGCTGCGCTGCGCGGTGCGCCGTGCCGACCATCACGGCGGGCGTCAGCTCCTTGAGCTCCTCCAGCTGCTCGGCGAGCTTGAGGTGCTTGGCGAAGAGCTTGGCCACGCTGCAGCGCAGCGTCGCCTTCAGCGCGCGGATCACCTCGACGCACCGCATGGCCGACGAGCACAGCACCAGCACGCTCCCTGGCGCGAGCCCGCGGAGCGACGCGCGGGAGGGCGCCGCGTCCAGGAGCGGAAGCGGCGGCCCGCCGCTGAGCCTCTCCATGCGAGCGATGGCCTCGGCGGTGGAAGGTGGCTGGCAGCTGGTCAGCCAGGAGACCATCGGGTGGTCGGCGTCCGCTTCGATCTCCCGCTTCCGCTTGGCTGTCTTGGCGCGCTTCGTGGTCGGCACAGCATCGACGCCGTGAGGATCTACGCTCTTCTTGGGCCGAACCGCCGGAGCCTCTTCGTTGGGGTCGTCGATCACGTAGTCATCGACGAGTTCGTCGCCCATCTTTTCTCGACGGACGGCGCGCGAGGCAGCGGACACGATCCGTTGATTTTTTATATGAAGACACGGCGGACATATCATACTACTCCATACACGCAAACGTGCGCTGCATCGGGGCCGGGCGGGCCTCAATCGTCGTCGTCGTCGAGCAGGTCGTCGAGCGGGTTGTCGCCGCGCTTCTTCATGATGCGGTAGAACTCGTCCGGGTTGATCTCGCCATCGCCGTCGCGGTCGGCCTGGTCGATCATGTCCTGCAGCTCCTCCTCGGTCATGTTCTCGCCCAGCTCCTTGGCGACACGCTTCAGGTTCTTGAAGGAGATCTTGCCGGTGGAGTCGTCATCGAAGAGCTTGAACACCTTGAGGATCTCCTCCTTGGTGTCCTTCTCGCCCATCTTTCCCGTCATCATCTCCAGGAACTCGGGGAACTCGATGTTCCCCGAGCCATCGGCATCGATGTCGGTGATCATCTTCTTGAGCTCCTCCTTCTTCACCTCGAAGCCGAGGGCACGCATGGCCGCCTTCAGCTCGCGGTAGTCGATGGAGCCGGAGTGGTCCGTGTCGAAGAGGTTGAACGCCTCGCGGATCTCCTCGATCTGCTCCTCCGAAAGTCCGGGCTTCTTGGCCTTGCGGGATGCGGGAGTGCGACGCATGATTCCTGGGACACGGGGGCGGGGTTCCAGGTGAGATGAGAATGCGGCGCACGGGTTGGGGGGAAGGGGGAATGCGCCGACTGCGCTGCGCCCCCACCCACCCACCCCAACTCAGTGTGCGGCGAAGGAATGCACAAAGGAGGCGGTATGTCGTTAGCCAGCCTTGCCTTGTGGTGATTGAGAGTGAGGGGGAGGAGGGGGGAGGGGGAGCAATTTGCAAAATTTAGAATTTGGAGAATTTATAACGTTGCTCGACGCATTCATCGCTAATCTAAAACTTACCTAACGTGCGTTTTGGTTGTTATGTCATTTGGGGGTTTTGTGTGTGTGTTTTAGGGGTAGAAGTACAGATATCAAATTAGGTAGGCCAAATTAGAGGTTTTAATAAGCAAATTTGGTCTAATTTCACCTGATTTGATATCTACTTCCACCCCTAAAAACACACAAACCCCCCAAATTACATAACGACAGCCGGATCAATCTTGTATATTCTCGATATCTAAAAATAAAAGGCCACCACGCTCCACGCACCACCAGCACCACACCTCACACGCCGCGCCTCACAAACGGCGGCCCTATACGCCGCGTACGGCATGATGATGCATGATGCCTAGATGGTCACGTCAATACAGCGGCGCTGGCGGCTGTATACAGTGGTCACGCCAGGCGCGCGCACGTGGCTGACGAGCCCCGGCCATGAGCTGAACCGCTTGCCGGGGCCAATGAGGCGCGTGCGGATGGCGCCCGAGAGCGGGATGCGTCGGCCCTCGCGTGACTTGGCGACAGCCCAATCGTGGTAGCCGAGCACCGTGGCCTTGCGGCGGCCCGCGGTCGCCTGGTCCGCCACGTAGGCCGTAACCGCCGCGAGGAGCTCCGCCTCGGAGAAGGTGGGCGAGCCGAAGCCCCACGCCTTGCGTGCCCGCGTCGCCTCGGCGTCTGGGCGCGACCTGCTCAGGCTTAGGCTTAGGCTTAGGCGTAGGCTTAGGCTTAGGCTGAGGCTGAGGCTTAGGCTGAGGCTTAGGCGTAGGCTTAGGCTTAGGCGTAGGCTTACCGCAGCCCGGCGGCAGCACAACTCTTCTCCCACGAGCCATGCCGTTTCATGATCGTGTGCACGTTGGGCAGCACCACCCCGCTCGCGATCTCCGCCTTAAAGTAGACCTTGTACTGCGCCACGGTCAGCGTGTCCACGTCACCCGCCGCGTCGACCGCCGTCCCCTTGCCCCCCTCCGCCCCCGCCTCCGCCCCCGCCCCCGCCCTTGCCTCCTGCCCAGCCTCGAAAGCCGCAACCGCGTGCTGCCGCCACCCGGCCGCCCCCTCATCAGGCAACTCCCTCCACGCCGCAGCGGCTGCCTTGATCTTCAGCTGCGGGGTGGCAAGGAGAGCCGCCTCCGGGCTCTTGAGGTAACTCTTGACGAACATCGAGTAGCCACTCACGCCCCTGGGCATCACATGGATGCTCTTGGGCGCACGTGCGGCCGCGCGCAGTGCCGCCACCACAGCGTCGCCGCTGAACTTGAACGGAGGATGAGGGTTAGGGTTAGGGTTAGGGTTAGGGTTAGGGTTAGGGTTAGGGTTAGGGTTAGGGTTAGGGTTAGGGTTAGGGCCAGGGCCAGGGCCAGGGCCAGGGCCAGGGCCAGGGCCAGGGCCAGGGCCAGGGCCAGGGCCAGGGCCAGGGCCAGGGCCAGGGCCAGGGCTAGTGGGCTGGCGCGGTCATGGGCGCAGGTGCGGGTATTCGGGTGTGTGTGCGGGCAGGCGCGACCTTGTGTTTGGGTCGGGTGAGCTGCAGGTGCCCCTTGCCCTCCTGCTTGAGTATCTGGGCCGCCTTGATCCGCGCCGAGGCGGCAGACAGCTGCTTGCCTGGCTTCCGGCTGCTCAGCTGCCGCTCCACCTCGGCTGCCGCGGCCTGTATGTCGCCGCCCGACGCCTCGAAGGCAGCCATCACTGCACTCGTCGCCTCGACAGGCAAGACAGGCAAGAGGTTCCGCTGGCTACGCCTCGCGCGCTCCTCCCGCGGCACGAGACTGCGCAGCCTTCGCCCCGCGCTCACGTAGCTCGTGCCCAGTGCGTCGGCGTACGCCCGCACCGTCTGCGGCTGCGCCAGGTAGGCGCGCACGAACTCGTAGTCGACCTCGGCGGCGGCCGCCGCGCGGCGGCTGAGCGTTCGGTCGTGCCGGTGTAGCACGAGCCGCACGAGCGCCGCCGCCACGCCGGCGCTGTCCGCGATCTCAGTGAGCGCGTCGAGGCTGTCGTGCATCATCCGTGGCCCGCGAGTGCTGGGACCGTCGAGCCTGGAGCGAAGCCGGGCTGGCTCGCCGACGTCCCACTCAGCGAGGATGCATGCAGCCGTCTCCTGCAGCACGAGCGTCACGCCCTCCACCTGCAGGCTGGCCGCAGCCCGCTGCGCCGCTGGTGCGGCGCTCAGCTGGAGCGCCGCAGCGGGTGACAGGCGCAGCAGCAGCAGCGGCAGCAGGGTGCGGCAGCTCATGGCCGGGCCAGGCAGCTCGAGCTCGTGATTATCATGGCTGACCAAAGTTGTGTGGGGGGGGGGATTTGTCTGTTTTGCGCAGATTTAAATCTACCCCTAAAAACACACAAAAATCACCATATTCCTATAACCAAAATACTGGGCTTGGAACACAAACAAGAATAACCGTTCTCGTACCAACCCCGCGCGCTGCCAACAGGGCGCCCCCCCCAAAAGCCAGTGTTTTTTTTTGGTTTTGCGTGCCGCCAACACTCCTTGGCTTGGCGCGCCAGCCTCCGCGGGCCATGCGGCAGTCGGGCCTCGAAAACGACCCTGCGTTGCTTCAAGCAACGTCGGGCTGGGACACACAGCGCGAGGCGCAAATCCATGCGACCAAGGAGGCAGCACGGCGGGTGGAGGAGAAGAAGGCAGCAGCACAGAGGCGTTACGAAGCGGGAGAGCCAGAGGAAACGCCGGAGGAGAAGCAGGCGAAGAGGCAGGCGGAGAGAGCGCGCCGGAAGAAAGAAGCTGCCAGCGAAAGAATTCTCCAAGGGATCTCTCACGATCAGCCATCCACTCCAGCCGCCGATCCGAGAGCGGCTGCTGACGAGAAAACGAGAAAGGCAGCTGCCAAGGAAAACAGGAGAAAGGCGACTGCCGAAGAGATCACAAAGGCTGAGCAAGTCGAGGCATCTCGAAAGTCGAGCGGTGACGGTCTTGCGGCCGCGCTTGCCACCGCCACGGGTGCCGCCTTGGCACCGCCAACGGTGGGGCTGGCTGCGGACGACGCAGCGGCCGAGGCGCTGAAGAAGATCATCGAGGACTTGCCCGCTGCTGGGGCGGGAGACGGCGAAGGCGCCACGGCCGCCGCCTCCGCCGCGTCGAGGTCTGCCGGTCAGGCCGCCTTCGTCGCGCTGGCCACCAGGCACGCGTCCGACGCCGGCTCGCAGGACGCGCGGCTGTCGCGCAAGCTGAACCGCATGCAGCACGACGAAGGCGAGGCCACGCGGACGCGCCACCTGGACATGGAGCAGGGGCTGCCGCTGCCACGCAGCATGATCGAGTGCACGCCCGCGGCCGACCGGCGTCAGACGCAGGCGAGCGGGGCGTCGCGCCTGCGGCAGGGCCTGTCGCTGCGCGCGCGCGCGGCCGAGCAGATCTCCGTGCACGAGCTGGAGGCGCGTGCGCGCGAGCTCATCTCGGAGATCAAGCTGCGTGGGCGGCGCCGCCGCGAGGCGCGCCTCGTGCTCACCACCAAGAACTACGCGCCGCCCTCGCACCGCTTCTGGCTGCTGCTCGCACTGTGGGCGGTGGGCGGCCTGCCGTGCGCCGCTCACCGGCTGCTGCTGCGGCGCTGGCGCTCGGCGGCGCTGCAGCTGAGCTGCTTCTGCCTCGGCATGATGCTCGTGGTGCTGGGCGCCAGCTCGCTCGCGCCCGACGTCATCGCGGGGCCGTACACGTACGAGTACGACGAGTCCTTCAAGGTCGGCGGCCTCGGTATCTTCCTGACGACCATAGGCGCGCTGCTGTGGCTGGCCGACCTGCTGCTGCTCTGCCGCGGCGACCTGTACTTCAACGGCGGCGGCCGCTACGAGATCGCCCCGTTCGAGTCGTCCGAGTGGTGGACGGCCGCGACCCTCTGGCTGTGTGGCGGCTACCTCGGGCTGCACCGCCTCTACCTGCGCCACTACAGCCACGGCACGCTGCACCTCTCCATCACTGCGGTGGGCGCCCTGCTCGCCGTGCTCGGCGTCCACGGCGACACCGCGAGCGCCTTCGCCTTCACGCTCGCGTGCGGCGTCGCCTACTTTGCGTGCGCCGCCGCCATGTGGGCGCGCGACCTGGTGCAGCTGCTGCGCGGCCGCCTCGGGCCCGCGCCCGCCGCCAAGCCCGCCTTCTGGCGGCTCTTCCTCTCGTGCGTCTGCCTCGGCCCACTGGGTGTGCACCGGCTGCTGCTGCGCCGCTCGCGCTCGTTCTTCTCCTTCCCGCTCGCCACGGCCGTCGCGATGGTCGTGCTCCTCGACCTCGCGGGCGGCGTGCTCACCGGCGCAGTCTTCAACCCTCCCGCACCACCGGCGCCGTCACCGCCGCCCTCGCCGTCGCTGCCCCCGCCATGGGCGCCACCCCCGCCGCCCATGCTGCCGATGCCCGGTTTCCCCCCGGGAGCCCCCGCAGACATGCCACAGGTGCCACCGCCGCCTCCATCACTACCGCCGCCACCGCCAGGGGCCTCGCCGCCGCCGCCCTCGCCGCCCTCGCCGCCCCCGCCCGGTTTCCCCCCGGGAGCCCCTGCCGACGTGCCACAGGAGCCGCCGCCGCCTCCATCACTGCCGCCGCCACCGCCGCCTTCGGAAGCTCCCACGGCCGAAGCAGGCTCGGGGGACGTCGATCCCGGCCCCATCCCGAGCTCGAACGCGACCTCGGCGGGGAGCAACCTCGCGCAGCTCGCGGTCACCTCGGTCGAGGCGGTGCTGCTCGCCTTGGTTGGCGGCGCGCTGCTCCTCGGTTGGGGGCGCGACCTGCGTGGCGTGCTGCGCGGCACACTCGTGCCGATGCGCGAGGGCTACATGTACTGGAGGGTGCTGTACGCGTGGGCGCTGCTGGGTATCCCGCTCGGGGCGCACCGGATGGCGGTGGGGCACGTCACGTGGAAGATCTTCGCCATCTGCAACACCTACGGCGCGCTGCTGCTCCTACTCGCTCAGGGGGTGGTGGCCGCCGAGGTGGACGCGGAGGGCAAGCTCGACCCGGCCGATGAGGCGACGGTGCGCCGCCTCTGCGACCCTATGTGCCGGGACCTGCAACCCTACGTGCTGCGGCCCGCAACCCTATGCGCTGGAGCCTGCAACCCTATGCGCTGGAGCCTGCAACCCTATGTACTCAGATGCTCTTCTGCGAAGTGCTGGGCGGTGCCCTGATGGCGGCGCCGCTGCTCATGTGGCTCCGCGACACGCGGCACGTGCTGCGCGGCACTCTCTCGCTGCGACCCGAAGACGCGCGCCCCGCAACGTGCAGCGTGTCTGGCTCTCGGGAGTGCCACCGCCCCCCACCTCGACCCCGATCCTTGGTCTGTTGGCTCTGGGCGGTGCGACGCACCCGAGGCGCGCCTCAGCCGCTTGGTGCCCGGCCTGAGGCTGTGGCGCGACCGTCATGGGCGTGGTGAGTGGTGAGCAGTGGGGGTGCGGTCACACCTCTCATCTGTGCCCGTCTCGCCTCCCCCAGGCGGTATTCTACTTGGCCGTGGTCACTTACCCTAACCCTACCCCTACCCCTACCCCTACCCCCAACCCTAACCAGGCGGTCTTCTACTCGGCCGTGGTCACCTGGTTACTGCCCTCCGGCTACCTGGCCGGCTTCCACTTTCGCATCCTCGGCCGACCGCTCGACTACCAGGTAGCGTGCTAGGGCTAGGTGCCGTGTTAGGGTGCGGTACCGTGTTAGGGCTAGGTGCCGTGTTAGGGCTCGGTAGCGCGTTAGGGTTCGGTACCGTGTATGCGCTGCTCACACACATTCACATGCACACATGCACACATGCACACATGCACACATGCACACGTGCACACATGCACACATGCACACGTGCACACATGCACACATGCACACATGCACACATGCACACATGCACACATGCACACATGCACACGTGCACACATGCACACATGCACACGTGCACACATGCACGTGCACGTACACCTCGCGTGCACGTACACTGCATGGTGCATGGCGTGCCAGGTCTTCTCGTCGTTCACGTTGGTGGGCGGCATATGTACCGTGGGTTGGCGCCAGTTCGCACGCTGGGGTGACGTGGACAACACCTACCTGGCCTGTCTAGCCGCCGGAGGGGCCGCCGGTGCGCTCAACGTGCTGCGCTTCGTGCAGGACCTGCCCGAGATGCGCAGGGGCTCGGTGCTCCAGCGCGAGTTATCCGAGGGCCAGTTCCGCACGGTGAGCAGAGGTAGGGTTAGGGGCCCTACTCTGGTGCACGGGGCTGTAACGTCGGGGCCGCAGCATCGGTGCGTGGGGTGCGCAGGGTGCGCAGGGTTGCAGCCCCTGATGCACATCTTGCCGCAGGTGAGCCTCCTGTTCTGGTCGAGCGGCCTCCTCGTCTCAGGCCACCAGCTGTGGCTCGGCCACCCAGTGGCAACCTTCCTCTCACTCTCGCTCAACGCGGCGGCGGCCGTGCTCCTGTACGTGGCGATGATGAGGCTAGACGCGCTGCAGGGCACGGCGGACGCGGCGATGGCGCTAGGTGGGCTGGCGGGGCTCATGTTCGCGACAACGATGACGTGGTGGGCCTGGGACGGCGTCAAGCTGCTGCGCGGCAAGGTGCTCACGAGCGGCGAGAGGATCGTCACCAAGGATGACGTGGACGACGTCGGCGCAGCATGTTGAGGGTGCTCTCTAGGTGCCCTCTAGGTGCCCTCTAAGTGCTCTCTAGGTGCCCTCTGTGCACGGCCACAGCTTGTCACGCTGGCCCTCTGGGGCTAGCCCTCCTTGGCCCTCTGGGGCTGGCGCAGTTGTCGGCTTCGGGCTGTGCCGCGCACGCGGGCGAAGTACCCGGGCCCCGCGGACCCGAGTGAGGGCTGCCGAGCGTCCGTCATGCCGGGCCGAGGTGCCGATCTCGCATCGTTTGACACCAGGACTCGGCGTCCTCGTTACAGCTCAAGCCTCCTGCGCACTGGCGGCTGCCGCATGCTGACTGCGCCGGCTGGCCCCTAACCACTCGCTCACTCGTGCCTCCTCCTCGCACCGGTGCATTTGGCGCCGGGCTGCCCTCGGCAGCCTCCGCACCCAGGAGAAGCGAAAGAGAAGTGCGCCTGCGCCGCTTGAGGCAGCCCAGCCCGTGCCTCTGTTGCCCCCCACCTGCCGCCTTTGCTTCGCACGCCAGGCGGAACTACAAGACACCCGCCGGCCACGACTACTACTTCGACCCAGCCACCGAGCGCATACACTACCTGTCAGCCACGGGCGCCAGTAACTACGCCATCGACCCGATGCGCAACACCGCCGTCTTGTACGACTCGCTGCGCGAGCTTGAGTCCAAGCTGGCCGCCGGCTACACGGGGGAGGCGGAGGCGGACAGCGACGACGATGCGGATGGCCATGGCGAGTCCGCGCCGCTCAGCCCGAGGTCCAAGGAGGCGGCGCACACGGCACTCGGCACGGCACAGCAAGGGTTCAAGAAGTCCGTCAAGGCGATTGCGGGCAAGCGGGTGCGCATTGCGGCCGAGGGCGGAAGAGGCGACGCGGCGCCTCCTGCCGGTCTAGATGAACAGACGCTGTGACTGATGCCATCTCACTACCATCTCACGGTTACTTGAAAGTATAATGGTTTAACAATAACATGACCTCCACGGGCACGGCGGGACCGTACATCAACGTTATAAATGAGAATTACAAAAAAATATACGGCTAAATAAGGGGCCGAGGACGATCGCAGCGACGAGCGAGGCAGGGTGCCGTGCTGCGGGGCTGGGAGTGGGACGCCAGACGCCTGGCTGGTAGACCGTGCCCCACTTCCGTGTGCGACGGGAGGGAGTAGTATACGGCTTTATGGGACTTGGGAGCGCGGGGGAGACGGAGAGATAGAATAGTGTTTTTACATTTTAGGGAATTCAAAAAGGTAAAACTCCAGCGAGTCCTACTTTAAACGTTCTAACGAAATATATCTCTGGTGTGCGTGCACTTTCACTTTCACTCTTCCATATGGCATTGGGCGCCTGCATGCGGCGGGTATGATACTAACCCTATGGCGCGCAGTCAGGCCTCCGCTGTGTGTGTGTGTGTGTGTGTGTGTGTGTGTGTGTGTGTGTCTTAAGCTCTACCGTCACGAGTGCAACCCCGCTTCCATGCAGGGCAGCGGCCTGCCCGCTACTCTACCGCTACTCAGCGGCGGCCAGCGGCGTCGCCCTGAGCGGGGTCGCCCTTGAGCGCTGTGGGTCCATGGTCGCGACGAACTTGGAGGCGGGCGCCATGGGCATCTGCATGAGCATGTTGTACCTGGTTAGGGTGAGGGCGAGGGCGAGGGTGAGGGCGAAGGCAAGGGCGAGGGCGAGGGATAGGGTTACGGGTAGGGTTAGGATTGCGGTTACGTTTAGGGTCAGGGTCGGCGTTAGGGTGAGGGTGCAGGTTGGAGTTGCAGCAGCATGGTGTACTTATTCTGGCGGAGCGCGGCCTCTTTGGCCACGATCCATGCTGGCCGCTTGGCGAGGCTCGAAGCACGGGCTGCATCGACGGCATCGATCTCCGCCGCCACCTGCAGCAGCCCATAGTAAGTTAATACTAAGTGGGCTGAGCCAGAGTACGTAGGGTTCGCCATAGCCAGCAGGGCCATAGTAAGTAGGCCGCCCACCTCGTCGGCCACCGTCTGGAGCATCGCCTTCCTTCCCGCATCGTCCGCGCTCTGGTAGGCTTCCTCCCTAACCAAGGCGGCGGCGGCGCGCCTGTGGTTAGGGTTAGCGTTGGGGTTGGGGTCAGGGCTAGGGTTAGGCTTAGGGTTAGGCTTAGCTAACCCTGACCCCCTTTGCGGCGGGCGCGGCGGGCGTGCCTATCGAGCCATCGGCCAACGAAGAGCATGTGCGGCCCGAGCAGCAGCGCGCCTGTAGTGAGTATAGCGCAGTCACAAGAGAGAGCTGTGAAGGGAGCTGTGAAGGGAGCTGTGAAGGGAGCTGTGAAGGGCGCCCCGCCCCGCGCCACATGCCGCCGCGCCAGCGAAGCAATCCCCCCCCAGTAGACCATCATAAGGAGAGCCGTAGTAAGTATCGCCATCATAGGTAGAGCGCGCCTGCGAGGCGCGCACCCCAGTGGAGCACTGGTCCCCACGGCACGAGCAGCCCGAGCAGCGCGAGGAGAGTGCTGAGTGCGAGCAGCCCCTGTTCCAAGGTCCAGCCATAGTAGATATAGCCATAGTAGGTATAGCCATAGTAAGTAGAGCGAGCAGCCCCTGTTCCAAGGTCCAGGGCGAGGCTCAGGCGTAAGTGGCAGACCTGCCTGCAGCCTGCAGCCTGCTAGCCTGCGGTTCGAGGCCTGTGTGGCATGCAGCTGCGACGTAGGGTTAGGGTTCGAGGCCTGTCTGGTAGTGGCACACCAGCAGCAGCCAGAGGGTGAGAGCTCGGTCCGTCCAGATGAGCATTCGCTTCGTGCTACGCAGCGCCCGTAGCATCCGGCCGAGCATCGGTTGCACCGAGCCGAGCACGCCTGCTAGAGGGTTGAGGCTCGCAGCCACACCCGTGCCGAGTTGCGCGAGGTCGCCTGAGATGAGCGCGCCGCCCAGCGACCTGCTGCTGGCCGCGTTGCGCCCCTCCAGCGCCTCCGCGGCCTGCGCCGCCTCCTTGACCTGGTTAGGGTTAGAGTCGGGATCGGGGTTGGGGTTAGGGTTAGGGTTAGGGTTAGGGTTACGGTTTGCGCCGCCTCCTTGACCTGGTTAGGGTTAGAGTCGGGGTCGGGGTTAGGGTTAGGGTCGGGGTTAGGGTCGGGGCTAGGGTCGGGGTTAGGGTTAGGGTTAGGGGTAAGGGTTAGGGTCGCTGCCTTGACCTCGCGCTGCGAGGCCTCCTGAAGCAAGCGTAGCCGCTCGTCGTGCAGCGCACCTGGCATATGGCGTAGGGTGGGTGGGCACACAGGGTGGTGGCATAGGGTGGGGACACAGGGTGGTGGCATAGGGTGTGGACACAGGGTGTGTACAAGGGGTGAATGCATGGGGCATGGGGCATGCACAAGGGTATAGTGTGGGGCATGCACAAGGGTATAGTGTGGGGCATGCACAAGGGTATAGTGTGCAGGGCATGCACAAGGGTATAGTGTACATGGACATGGACATGGACATGGACATGGCCATGGACATGGGTCATGGGTC
>Ga0209302_10001816_pt1 | contig 12476 bp, 16 predicted proteins | sample ArcOceMetagenome_2_FD_187445 | JGI IMG/M metagenome (GOLD analysis project Ga0209302, IMG submission 187445) | Marine eukaryotic phytoplankton communities from Arctic Ocean - Arctic Ocean ARC135M Metagenome (SPAdes) (version 2) | ecosystem: Environmental > Aquatic > Marine > Oceanic | place... | reverse complement strand
TACAGGAATTGGTTTATGTAAGAATTCGTTAATGTACTTGATAAATTCCTTGTCCTTGATGTTTTTCATAATGCCTTGTGGAACAGTTGTATAAAAGTAATGATTCAATGGTACGACACGATGATTTGTTGGTGCTAAATACACCTTTTTTTGATGTTCCTCGTTTGTTTTGACATCTTCAATCCATTTCGCAAATATTTCGGATTTATCAATCGTGGCTGACAACATGATCATTTGAACGTGATTTGGTAAGAACATAATCGTCTCTTCCCATACTTTACCTCGGTCTAAATCATTAATATAATGAATCTCGTCAAATACTACCGCTGCTAATTCATTTTGAAAATCCATTTCAAATTGGAGTGGGACCGAGTTGGTATCTACTTGATTGTCTATTGTTTTTTGTAATAATGTATTTCTTAAAATTTCTGTAGTCATGATTAGAACATCCGCTTCCGGATTGAATTTAATATCACCAGTTAGAATACCAAACGAAATATGAGGAAACTTTTTAGTGAATTCGTGGAATTTTTGATTCGATAATGCTTTGATAGGCGATGTATAAATCACCTTTTTACCCTTTGCCACGAAATGTTCAATCGCAAATTCAGCAGGAAGAGTTTTCCCACTACCTGTATGAGCAGTTACCAAAATATGATCTCCTTCTACAATCGATTGAATTGCATACTTTTGAAAATCGCTTAGGGGAAATGGAAATGTTTCGAAATGTTCTTTGAATTTCTCGTCATGGGGAAATGAGTCTTTGCAGATAATTACCATTTTATCGGTATATAATTATAGATACTATACTTATCATACGTTTAGATGTATTCAATTTTTATTTAAAAAACAACACATATTTTATGTCATATGTTGTTCTACATGACATGTAAGAAAGAATATATTACAAATACTAAATAATGATATATTCTAATCGGTTTAAAGGTAAATGTTAATATAATATTATAATGAGTACTACAGAGACGAGTGAGACTATTTACCAAGGCCGCGTTAAGTGGTTCAATAATAAGGCAGGATATGGATTTGTTACTATTATTGATGGCGTAGATGCCGGAGATAAGATTGGAACTGATATTTTTGCACACCATAGCTCCATCAATGTTGTCGATGAACAATACAAGTATCTTGTACAGGGTGAGTACATTGAGTTTTCACTTTCAGCAGTAGATACAACGGCTGATTACAAGTATCAAGCATCTTCCATTCGCGGAATTAAGGGAGGAAAGCTCCTATGTGAGACTCGTAACGAGATTCGCTCTACTATGCCCCAAACTCGTACCAATACTAGACAACCTAGCCGCGCAAGAGGAACTGGTCCCAGAGAGGTTCAGGAGGGTGGAGAATGGAGTATGGCTACAGATAAGCCTAAGCTATCTCGTACTGCCAGCACCACTATCGATAGTCAGATGTAATTAATTGTTCATACGTATGAATAAATCCTCTTCATAAAATATAATAATAAATTTGTTATATTTTATAATTCGCTCATTATTTGAATACTTAATTATTATGTAAAAGTATGTATTTAAAGATACTACATTAATGTAATATACAAATGAGTACTAGTTCGCAGAATAATAATATGACTGAAGAAACAACTGAGATCGATGACCAATTTTCAACGGTTTTGAGCACATTGTCTCAGTTTAAGAGTCAAATTACTACACTGTCTGTTCAATTGAAGGGACTAGAAAAGACGGTTAAGAAGGAAATCAAACAGAACAAGCGTCTTATTACAAAGAAGCAGACAAAGGGTAGTAGAAAACCTTCTGGATTTGCAGAAGCATCTCCTATTTCAAAGGATTTGTGTGAGTTTTTAGGTAAGGATTTAGGTGCTACAGTTGCTAGAACTGAAGTAACCAAATTCGTTTGTAATTATATTAAGCAAAACTCATTAGCGAATGTAGAGAATAAAAGAGTTATTCAACCAGATAATAAGCTCAAGAATCTATTAGGTACAGACGACGATACAGTGATTACCTATTTCAATATTCAACGATTTATGAACAAGCATTTTATCAAAAAGACAGGAGTAGTTGATATTGTCGTAAATGAGACAAAACAAGAAAAGTAATTTATTACAGTCATTATTATACATAGTAAAATAAACATATTTTTCATAAATTATGTTTATTGTGTCAAATACTTAAATATTTTGTTATATGTGTTTATATATCAATGTCACTTGTTGATTTTTATATAAATCCGCAAACAATTAGCATTTTCAGTAAAACAACATGTGGATTTTGTTTAAAGGCGAAAACATTATTAGAAAATGAATATCCCAAAACAGAAGTTCATCTTATCGAATTAGATTGTATGAAAGAAGGAACGTCTATTGGAATGGAACTAAGACGAAAAACTGGACAAACTACTGTACCAAATATTTTTGTATTTGGAAAACATATTGGTGGATATACTGAATTGAAACAGTTACATGATCATGGAATTTTGCGAAAACTTATATACGAGCAAAATACTGTTTATAGATGTGACTTTTGTGGAAAAGACTCTCCTACAAAAAAATTGTCTTGTAATTGTTTTTACAGATGTTTTGATGAATGGGGAGCACCAAATTAAATAACATGACTTGTTATGGTATAAAGCTATTTTATCATACTGATACAACCATGAACTATACGAATAAGAAGAATATGATTGTAAAAACCCATACTTATTGGATGAGTGTAAAGCAATATAAAAAGCATAGTAAGAATCTACCATCGGAAATTAAATTCGACGACAAGAGTAATACTAATATATTGACTAGAACGCATGTTTATTTTGTTTAAAATTGTTTAAAATTGATTATAATAATACTACACGATATCATGTATATTATTATATTATGAAGGAATTTGAAATTAACGGTACTGACGTTATACTAGGACAATGTGCTCAAGAAAATTGGGATATTATTGATTTTGACAGTGGTTTTATTTGGCTACATTTAAATTCATTTCCATCATGTCATGTCATCATTCAAGACGAGAGTCCGGACCACGAAACATTAGAAGCTGCTGCAGAATTATGTAAAGAAAATACAAAATATCGAAATTTGAAAAATCTGAAAATTTGTTATACAAAATGTAGTAATTTGAAAAAGGGTTCGGATATTGGAAGTGTGATATACAAAAGCAAACGTCAAGTAAAAACTATTTTAGTGTAATTAGTATTGTAGATTTTATTTGTATTCTATCGTATATTTTTTATTGTTGCTTGAATAATATTAAAAATTGAATATAAATATTATTCGCTTTTAATTAGTAACACAGGAATATAATGAGTACTACTCCATTAACTATTGTAGAGACGTTTGTCGGAGCAGGTGGAGCTTTATTAGGCTTCAAACAAGCTGGATTTAAATCATTGTTAGTCAATGATATAGACAATGATACAATTCAAACATTGTTATTGAATAAAGTTATAGATGAAAATGCTTATTTGAAATGCCCTATTGAAGAAATTACAAAGGATATGTTGGATGAAAAGCTTAAGGTTGTACCAGATGTCTTGTTTGGTGGTATTGTTTGTAAAGGATTTTCATTAGCCGGTGTTCGAAATCCATTCGACATAAGGAACTATTTATACAAACATCAACTACGATTAGTAGAGTTATTGCGACCTAAAGTAAGTGTTATAGAAAACGTGACGGCAATTAAAAATATGATGTTATATGAAGAAAATACAAACACTCTCGATACCTTTAAAACATATACTGAATTAAGCGATAAGAATAAGAATCTAAATGGTGAAAAATCTAGCAAGAGAAAGGTGGGGGCAGATTATTCTGGTTTAACTGCTGAAATTAATGCGAACAAAGTTTTAATGGCTCAGTTATTGGGACAAATCGATGTATATAAATACAGTGTTTTAGATGATATTAAAAATACGTATGCTAAGTTGGGATATACATTTTACGAAAAGATTTTACAAACAGACAAATTCGGTGGCTACACTAATAGAAAAAGAATTATCATGGTTGCTGTTAGAAATGATTTAAACAAGGAATATCATTTTCCAAAAGAACTTGATACGAATTATTGTATTAATGATGCTTTTCAATCAATTGATTATGCTGATAAAAATAACATAAAGAATGACCCAGACAATGTACCTATGAAGCATAATGATAAAACAGTTAGACGGTTCAAATATATTCCAGAGGGGAAAAATATTGCTGAGGTTATCGACCTTTTACCAGACGAGTTAAAAATTAGTTCGTTTTATTCACGAGGAAATACACAAAGATTGGATAGAAATAAACCGGCACCAACCTTGGTACCAGGACATAGTAATTTTCCTGTTCATCCATGGGAACATCGTTCAATCACAGTACGCGAAGCAGCCGTTATTACTGGATTTCCGACGGATTATAAATTTTATGGATCCCATACATCTAGATGTGTTCAAGTTGGGAATGCTGTTCCAGTTCATTTATCATATCATATTGCCGAATCAATCCGACAAATGCTAGAATAATATACCACAAAAAAAAACAACAAATTGTCTTCTTGTTTGTAAATTTTGTTTATATTTTTGTTTGTAAATTTTGTTTTTTATACCTGTTTTGTGTCTCTTTTTAGTTGTAATTGTTAATGAATTCGATTATTTTTTCTTTGCAGGTTGTTAAAATTCCAAGTCGCTTACATATGTTCATGAAATTAGATAACAATGAATTACAAAACCATTCAACTGGTGGATGTTTGTTCTTTTTTTCATTCAATAATTTATTTAATATAACACAATTCTCGGTGACGCTTTCACCCCCACCCTCTTTGGGAATGAAATGATCCGCTGCTAATTTTCCTTCACTGGCAGGCAGACCAGTTATTTCACACGTATAATTGGATTCGATCAGCTTGGCTTGAATGATTTGCTTACTGAAACCGTCGTTTTTATTTTTATGATTGTTTAAGATTTCGTCCGTAAAACTTTTCTTCAAACTGGGACAATATTTAAAATGTAGGTTTCCGTTTTTGAATACTTCTATCCAACATAATGGCAATAAGTCTTTCCTTAATTTTTCCACCTGTCTGGAATTATCTTTGAAATTTGGTTTCAAGCCATTTGTATCTTCATTTCTACGACCGTCACAATACTGAAGGACCTTTCCTTGTTCTACAAACTTATCTAAGTTTTCAGACATCATTAGGTAATCAAATACATAGTTTAGTTGTCCGTTTTTTATACGTAATTGTTTTTTGGCATTTCCCAATTCAATATATGCCTTCATTTTATTACGTAGTTTATAATAGTCTCTCATATAAGTTATGTTAATATACGCGTTAATTCTTATACTCTATTTACACTTCTATTATTATTCAATTTTTATTATTTATAAAAATTGAAATGCTTATTCGCGATATTATTCAATAGTAATCAAATGACAATATATACGGTAAAGTAAAGGTAACCTATCATAATGAATGATATCGATTCTTATTTAACACAACTTAGGGAGGAACAGGAAGTAGATGAGTTTGTAAATAAAGGATTATACCCTGAGAGATTGAACTTTAAATATTCTCCACCTCTATACTTACCAAAAATGGAAGAAAATGAAATGAATAATAAATTACATACGATTACTCCATTTGATTCATCTTTGTATGAGAATATGGAACAAATAACTGAAACATTGAATAGGGTAGAAAGAGAATTGAAAACAACCATGGAGAGAGAAAATACAGAATTAAATAACACAAATAAAGAAGAAGAATGTCCAATATGTATGGACTCTATGGGAGAGAGAAATTATATTGTTCCATCATGTGGTCATAAAGTATGTATGAAATGCTTTGTGACAAATATTACTAGTAATTGTGAGACTGGTTGTTTATGTAGTTTGTGTAGGGCGAAAATAGTATAAATAAATATATTTGTATAACTATAGTATAAATCTTAAATGAACCGGTTTTTTTGTTGCTTCAAGAAAAAAAAAAAGAAGGCAACGATTAATTCATACGTTGAGTATTATTCCAATCATGATACCATGTCAGAAACAAGTATCACCAACTCTTTAATTGACGCAATTAAATATGATGATGAAAACATATATATGGACAATCCTATTCGTCACGACAAACACCATACCGTCGTAGGGCGAGGTCGGAGCCCCACGCCAATAAAAAATTGAAGTAGAATCGGCTAGAGAGTAGTAGAGTATTGAAATATTGAAGATGGAACTGTTACTATTAAAGTTATGTAGAGGAGGGTATGTATGTGAGAGCAAGATGGATGAGATGCGTAGGGTATTGAGTAGTGAAATAATCTTGCCATGGTGTGGCAGAGAGGAAGGGAAGTGTAATAATATTAAAAAAAATGGTGGGTTATATACGCAATGCGAGAAGTTGAAGGAAGGAGAGTATTGTAAGGTGTGTGATCGAATTATAGAGAAAAATGGTGGTGTAGCGAAATATGGAACAGTCTCAGATAGGGAGAAGTGCGACATAATGGACTATATGGATCCGTCATCAGGAAAGAAACCATCAAGCTATAGTGATTATATGAAAAAGAATAAACTAACTATGGAAGAAGTGGAGCAATATGGAAAGATGTGTGGAGTAGTAGTACCACCATGTCACTTTGAAGAGAACAAAATCAGTAGAGGTCGTCCGAAAAAGGAAGTATCGACGGTGTTGGAGAATGTGGAGAAAAAGAAGCGTGGTCGCCCAAAAAAGGAAAAGCAAGTGGTAGCAAATGGAGCAGGCGAAGAATTAATCGCAAGCTTGATGAGTCTTCCGAGTCTGCCGACGGCTGAACTACGTTGCCCTGATGTGGTATTGTCAGAGAGCAATATAGAGAGAAAAGATGAAATAACCAATAAGGAAGTTAGTTCCATACCATCGTCAGAGAGCGAAGCTCCCCAGCCACCGACAGACAATGACGAAAAGAGCGAAGCTCCTCAGCCGCCGGCAGACAAGCCACCGACAGACAATGACGAAAAGAGCGAAGCTCCCCAGCCGTCGGCAGACACAGCAGACGAGGACGAGGACGAAGAAACAGTCGTAGTAAAGTTTGATATCAATGGAATCACGTATTTGAAATCCCAAGACAATGTAATCTACGATATGAATACTCATGATGCCTTGGGTGTATGGAATGAAGAAACATCGGAAATAGATGTTCTTCCGGAGGAAGATGATGAAGAGGAGTAAATAGATAGAGAGATTAGTTTAATAATTGTAAAACGTAAATAAATAAAGTTTTTTTATATTGTTAATGAATAAAACAGTTTTAATATAAAACAAGATGTTATATATTTTATGGAAGACTCGTATATTTATATTAATAACAATTCACTATCAAAGGAGTTATGTGATGATATTATAGAAATATATGAAAACAATGATAAAAAATATAAATCAAAGACAATAGATGGATTAAATATAGATACACTTAAAGCAACATCTTGTGATTGTTCTGATATAAGTGATAAAAAATGGCCGGATATAGAGAGATGTTTATTTAATGAATTAATGTATAATTTGCATGAGTATATGAAACAAATAAATACAACAAAATATACACATACAACCCTTTATCGTTATTGTAAATTTAGAATTCAAAAATATGAAAAGAATGAAATGGGAAAATATGATTATCATATAGATGAATTAATAGAAAATCAAACAGCAAGAAAGATGACATTTATATGGTATTTAAATGATGTATATTATGGTGGTGATACAACATTTTATAACAAAAAAATACAACCAACGGTTGGAAAAATATTAATATTTCCATCAACCTGGACTTATCCACATAGTTCAATGCCTGTTATATCTAATAGCAAATATATTATAGTAGGATGGTTATTACAAGATTTATAAATCGTTTGTTTTACTTCTGATTTATATTTATGTATTATATAGATGAAAATACATAAATTATCAAATAATATAATTGTACATGAATATGATAATAATATTTATATTATAAAAAACCTTATTACAACAACATTTTGTAGTAAAATTGTTAATATAATGAAACAATTAAATATGGAGAATACCACAGAATACGGTGATAATAGTAATGTGCTTACTCATTATGTAAGTATATTTAATATTTGTGAATTATGTGATCAACAAATAACATCTTGTGAAGATAAGGAAACACTCGATATTCTATTGCGACTTTTTTTGTCAGTATACATTCGATTGATTGCATATATTATAAGTACTATCAATAAACATATATTTAATACGAATATTCCAAAATTTAATCAAATAGTATTTAGAAAAATTCATGGGGCTACTAGACTACATACAGATGGAATTTATGGGTCAGACGATGCTAGAGAGGCTAGATGTGACCGTATTTTATCATGTATTATAGCATTTAATGATAATTATACCGAAGGAGAATTTTGTTTTCCAAATAACGAATTGAACCTAAAATTAAATACTGGCGATATTCTTCTGTTTCCCCCTCATTGGACGCATCCACATTATACAACAAAACCGATTGGTGATTATAGATACACATCTACATTTTGGTTTTTATCAAATGATACAGATACAATATCTCTTTTATAATAAATTATAGCTATTCATTTATTATTTTGTTAAAAATGTGTTACTAATACTATTTTTTTCATCGTTATTAAAACATATATTTATAGATTTATCACAATTTATAACGTGTTTGTATGACAATATATCCATTAATGGCTCAAATACATCAATACCATTCATATTATCATAATTATCTAGATTTATAATCGATAATATTTCATCATGTATCTTGTTATCTTCATTATGTATATTCTCTCTACTAGATGTATTTTTGATATTTGATATATCATCAACATTGGATGTTTCATTATTAGTAACAATTGGTAGATTATCTGTGGTTATACATAATTTCCACGCAACTGATTGACGTAATAATCCGGTACATCTATTAAATGCTTCTCCTTTATGTAAAATATTTGCATTAAATAAAATACCACGGTTTTGTATTGGTTCGATACATTTAATCTCATTATTTAATTTATAATAAAAATATCCACCATATCTATCAGCATCATTTGGTGTATAGTCGTGAATAAAATATAAGAAGGTTCTGGCATTATCTTCGGAAGAATCTACATGAAATGATGACTGACAACCATACATTTGTCCATTCATATATATACGTTCCACATCAAAACTCATATTAACAATAGGTTCTATTTTATTCTTAAGTATATGATGCGCATATTCACATTTATTCAAATCCATATGTAACCATGGATATTTATCAGCATCACCAGCACCATGTCCCCAAGTATATTCTCGTTTATTTATTTCAGCCAATAATTTTTTAAATTCGTCTTTATTCAAAAAATTGTCGTATATTTCCACACTCATTTACACCTTTTATATTTTAAATATAACAACTTTAAGTAGTTTCATTAACTTATCCATTATTTACACATTTGTAGATTTAAAAATTATGAACAACCCATCCAGTTATGATATATTTATTATCACTAATTGGTTTACATCCACAATGCGGATATGTCCATGTTGCTGGAAAAAGTAATAGTTTTCCAACAGAAGGTTTGATTATACTATTATTTACTTCAGTTTCACCACCTATATCTACTGTATTTAAGTACCATAAATATACAATAATTCGATTTTCTTTTGTATCAATGTCAATACTTTCATCTACATGATATTCAAATTTGCCAATATTTTTGTTATATTTTTGCATTTGAAAACATATACCTCTTATATAATCATAGTTTTCTAGGTGTTTATATTTATCAAAATCGATTAATTCTGCATATTTTTTTATGTTATAATTTAATTCTTTATATAACAAGTCAAATATATCTACAAAATTCGGATCAAAACGTGTTATTGAATAATCTGTAGTATCTTTTATATCAGGATTAACTCCACCATTCAATTTACCACCACATACACCTTTTCGTTTATATGTATCGTCATTTTCAAAAATAGTAATAATATCTTCACATATTTCTGGTGAAAGTGAATTATTATTTACATAAATATATTTATCTTTTTCTATTATATCATTCATTAATACATATAAATTAAATATCTTTATTTAGTTTATTCGAATAACAATGCATGTTTGTTTTTCCATAAAAACATATTATCATATATATATATATATGGATAAATTCACATACAAAGATATGCCATTAGATGACATATTAACCATTGACGAGGATAATGCATCAATAACCGATAACACTGATATTACATTAGCATCCAGTCAGTTGTCTGGTTTTACTGAACCATCAGTCCCAATATACAAAACGAATAATCACAATTATATTAATACAGGTAATATTGGTTATTCTCAACAAGGTACTGCGGTTGATGCACTTGCCAAATATTTTACTACTACTACTACTACTGATTTTGAGACAACAGGATATAATAGAATTTCAGGAGTAATTGTTGGTGGTGGTGGTGGTGGTGGTGGTGGCGGTGGAGGAGTCGAAAGAGCAAGAGGAGGTCCTGGTGGTGCTGGTGGTGCTGGTGGTGCAACCACATTTGGTATGAATTTACAAGCAACTTCTATTAATATAAACATAGGTACTGGCGGTGGTCCTGGTTGGGGCGGTGGAGGTAGCAATAACAGAAATGCAGAATGGGGGCAGGCAGGTCAGGAAGGTCAAGTTACAACTATTCAAGGTTCTGGAGTTGCTCTTACCGCGCAGAAAGGTTACCCTGGGGGTGGGGGCAAGGGGGCCAATCAAGGACAAAACCATGGAGGGAATTCTACCGGTTATAATGGTACAAAGGGGGAGATGACGACCCCAGATAATGTTCTTCCAATAACAGTTAATGTAGGGAAAGGTGGTGGTGGTGGGCATAATGGTGGTAACCAAGGGGGAACAGGGGGTCGTGGTGCTGGTGGTGCTGGTGGATATGCCTTGATTTTTTTACAGAAAAATTAAAATGATTCATACAGCGATAATCATATCAATAATTTCTCCACGTATAACATCGGTATTGGTAGAAGAATCTACTATTAAATGAGTAATCATATCGCCTGTGTGTAAATGAAGAGATATATTGTCATTGAATAGTAGATTGCCTCCGTCTGCGTTATTAAAAATGCGAATTTGAATAAGAAACGTGGATGTATCAGGAGATGGACAATATATAGGATTTTCTTTAAAAACTTTATATTTGACAAATTTAATATATTTAATATCAGTTGGTAATTGTTTGCCATAAAAGTTGTTTAATGTATTAAATATATATTCAAGATTATTGAAAACAAATGATTGTATTTTTGGTATTTGTGTGATTTCAAGAACATTATTATAATCTGTAATTGTATTATTGACATCCTCAAACTCTTTCTTAATCCAATTACATAGATAAGGTGTAAATAACTCTTTATGTATGAACCGTTGTATAAATCGTTTATCTGTAGAATAATCATATTCATCTTTACTTTCAGTTTCATCTTTACTTTCAGTTTCATCTTTATTCGTTATATCCATATTATTATTCACCGTACTATCAGTATCATCAGGTTGTAATATAATATGATATGTATTTGAAAATTTTAATTCACAAATTTTATCAGTAGCATATGAAGGGATAGTATTTTTATATAATAGCTTATTAAAAAAATCATAATTAAAAAAATCAGTTTTAATATATTGTTTCTCTTGTAAATATTTAATATGTGTCTCATTTATGTAATTTATATTATGTAATTCTTTGGAATTATTTGATAAATATATAGGTATTCCTGTTCGTTTATATGGATATACAGATATAAGCAAGGCAAGATGATCACAATCATCTATTGAACTTTCGTAAAATCCATGATATTTACTGCTATCGAAAATTAAACTATTATGTTTATGTATATAAAATAATTGTAATACCTCTTGATGATTAAAATGTTTAAATTTATATTGATTAAAATTAACATCAGTAAGTATGAAATTCATATTTTTTTTACTCATATTAGTTAATACTGACATAATAGGATATTTCAAATCGCTATGACCTAATGTATTGTCACACGAAATACTATATTTATTGGCGTTTAAATTTGTCAAATTTTTAAATTCGACCGAATAATTTTGAATAGAATGTAATTTTAAATGGGTTAAATTATATGAAACCGTATCATAAATATATTTTTCAAGTATATCAGGATTATGTAAATCTGTATTTAATAAATAAGATTCATCAGAAAGGTTAGCTAAAAAAATAGAAAGTTCGTCTAAGTTGTAATTTGCGTTGAATTGATATAATTCAGGTATCATTGTTTAATATTATAAACAATATTTAAATCATTGTAATATAATGTCTCTGATGAATAGAAAAGAAGCCACCGGCAGGCAATAAAAGAAGCCGCCGGCAGGCAATAGAAAAGAAGCCTGCCGGCAGGCGGAAAGAAGGTGTGTTTTGTAAGGGCTGTAAAATGGAGATCTAAAAGAGTGCTGTCTGTCTGCCGCC
>Ga0209302_10001813_pt1 | contig 12481 bp, 12 predicted proteins | sample ArcOceMetagenome_2_FD_187445 | JGI IMG/M metagenome (GOLD analysis project Ga0209302, IMG submission 187445) | Marine eukaryotic phytoplankton communities from Arctic Ocean - Arctic Ocean ARC135M Metagenome (SPAdes) (version 2) | ecosystem: Environmental > Aquatic > Marine > Oceanic | place... | reverse complement strand
ACTGTCTTATTGTCTTATTGTCTTAATAGGGTCTTTTCGGTCAATAAAATCAACCACTTGGTATTAAGACACCTATTAAGACAGTAGAAAGAGCGGATTAATAGCATCATTGGGGTTATGACGCAGCTTTGAGGGCTGCGTTAAGGTTTGTCACGGCGATTTGGTACGCCGCGAAGTCGACATTCTTGACCACAGTGCCTTCGCGCTTGATTTGAGCGGTTAGGGACTTGATACGTTCCACGGCGTCCAGCTCTTTGACAATCTGCGTGGCGGACTCCTCGTCAACATACCAAGCTGGAACCTCATTCGTGAGATACTCGACAAGGGCGTTACCGTCAGCATATTCAGCCTTCTTGCGCATAGACTTGTTCAGCTTGTGGGTGCAGTCTTTTTGCAGCTTGGCAAACCCGTTGGCACTAACCCACTTGGCAATGCGCTTACGGTTTAACCCTGACGTGGCGGCGTACAGTTTATCCAGCGAAGACACGTCACCATGAACATAGGCATGGGCGGCGGCTGAGACTAGAACGACTTGCACGTTACTGCGGATTGCACTCGCGGATGTACGGATACCGGCGATCTTCTGGTTAAGTTGTTTAACAGATAGCATTATGTGTCCTTTCTGAGACATGAGTTAGATACTTGGGTATTTGAAAACACACCGCGGCGATGTGCTTACAGATACCGCGCCCCATTGTCAGAGGGGTTGTGCGATATCCGACTATAATTCAACGTGCCTTTCCCATAGAATACAGGGTCAGGTAGGTACGTCCGCCGCCGTCAGGCTCACAAAGAGACAAGGGCAGCTGGAAACGTATCCCGCTTGTAAAACGATTGTCTCCCCGCACGCAGTGGCGGTTGACGCTTGAGAACCTTTGCCTTGCCCCGCACAAAACGCACGAGGGGCGACTACAATCCCGACAATCGAGTGAGTGGAACCTTACTAGGAGGGCATTTAACCAGTCTCAACAATGGCGGCGCGTAAACAGGAGGGGGGGAGGGACCGCAGAGGGGGAGGGGGGCCACCCACCCCTTATGTATCACGTGTAACCCAAGCCAAATTTTGACCCTTTTTAAGTAGACAACACCTTATCCATTTAAATACGTCGGTATGCTTACCCGGGGAACGTAGCGACGACGACGGTTTCCCAAATCTTGACTTATATGTGCATACGCGTTAGCATTTGAACCTATGAGCAAACAACTGTACAAAGCAATCGACCCGACCCAAGTGGACACACCCATTCTGTCTCCTGCGGACATGCTGGCGATTGAGGACGACCCCTCCAAGATGGAGACAGTGGCCCGAATGCTCGGTGCCGTTAACCTCGACAACTTGTTTCGCCATATGCAGAACCCAACAATCAACCCGATGGCCCGAATAGAGTTCCAAAAGATGCTTAATAAGCTAGGCAGGCTGGAACCGGATACCAAAGCGGACGTAGGACAAGATGGCCCCCAAGTGGTCATCAACATTACACGCGCCAAGGATCACGAAGATGCTATAACCATCGAAGGTTCCTCACAGGCGCTAGACGATGACACATGAGATAAATTTCGAGGTCATTGCGTCCCTCGACGACTTTTTCTACTCCAAAAAGTTCGTATCACTGGCTGTTGGCCCCGTTGGATCGACTAAAACCACCGCTGGCATCATGAAAATCCTGCACCATGCGGCCCAAATGGCCCCGTGCAAGGACGGTATCAGGCGTTCTAGGACCATTTGGGTGCGAAACACGCGAGAGCAGCTGCGCGATACGTCTATTCAGGACTTCCTCAAGTGGATTCCCGACGGTGTAATGGGTACTTTCCTCAAAACAGAGTACAAATTCATCATAAAAGTGGGTGATATTGAGTGCGAAGTGCTGTTTCGCGGCCTTGATGATGCTAACGATGTAAGGCGATTACTGTCGCTACAGGCGAGTTTTATCATTTTTGACGAGTTCAGAGAGATACATCCCGACATTTACAACGCTGCGCAGGGGCGTGTGGGTCGTTATCCCGACAAAATGATGAACGGGGTAGGGTGCGTAAGCGACGACGGTACGCCGAATATGCACATTTGGGGTATGACTAACCCTCCAGACATGGATACCTTTTGGGAGACGCTGCTCACTGAGCCTCCTGATAACGTTCACATAACGATACAGCCCAGTGGTCTCGCGCCCGAGGCGGACTGGACGAAATTCCTGCCCGATGACTACTACGACAACCTGGCCCAAGGGAAAACCGAGGACTGGATAGACGTGTACATCCACGCCAAGTTCGGCAGGTCGCTGTCAGGTCTGCCTGTGTTTAGGTCGTTTGACCGGACAGTCCACGCGACGACCGAAGCGATGAAACCAATGTTCAGTGACTCACCGTTGCTGATCGGAGTTGACGCCGGGCTGACGCCTGCGGCCGTGATAGGACAGATTGCCTACGATGGGCGACTGGTGGTGTATGACAGCCTTATCTCAGATGGGATGGGCGCGCTGAGGTTCGTGCGTGAGATGCTCAAGCCGTTGTTAAGTAACAAATTTCCGGGGCGTACAGCGCTAGTCATAATCGACCCTGCTGCGTTCCAGCGCGTTCAGACGGACGAGCGGACCGTTGCGGACATCTACAAAAATGAGGGGTTCGTAGTTAAACCCGCACGAACTAACTCCATCGCCGCACGTATCGCAGCTGTCGAGAAGTACCTGACGCGTGTTGTCGACGGTAAGTACGGGCTGGCCATCGACTCCACCTCGGCTAACTCACTGGTGCAGGCACTGGCGGGTAAGTACCGGTACAAGATCAACACGAAAGGTGCGCGCGACGAGAAGCCTGAGAAGTCACACCCATGGTCAGACGTAGCTGATGCGTTCCAGTACCTGTGCCTCCATGCGGACGGCGGTGAGACCTTCGGCGGAACAGTCGGTGGCGACGCCCGTAAAAAGGTCGTGAAGGTGTCCTCCCGCGGCTGGACGTGATAAGTTGACATGTAAACACATAAGTTGTATTATATCCGTGACGTCACAGATGAGAATTTATTATGGCGCTAGGCCCGGCCCTTATTCCTGTTGCTCGCGCCTCTGATCTTGAGGCTCAAGCACAGCGCGCTTCCGCGGAGAAGCAGAACAGCACCTTAATGCAAGGGCTGTCTTCCCACGTCCACAAGCGTTGGGAAGTTATGCGCGACCACCACAGAGAGAACTTGGAGACCCGGCTGGCGAAGTGCGTTCGTGCTCGGAATATGGAGTATGACCCCGCGAAACTTGCTCAAATCCAAGAGCAGGGCGGCTCAGAGATTTTTATGGGCATCGTTAGTTCCAAGTGTAGGACTGCTACAGCTTGGCTGCGCGATACGCTTTTAGGGACGGGGGCTGACAAGCCTTGGTCTATTGGCGCTACACCTATTCCAGAAGTATCCCCCGACGTCGCTCAGGCGATGCAGAACATAATGCAGCAGAACTTAATGCAGTATTATGCCAACGGTGGTGAACAACCTAGCCCCGAAGAGCTGGAACAGCTTGCCGCGGGTATGAAAGACACGGCCATGCGGTCCATGAAGTTCGAAGCTGAAAAGCGCGTCGAGCGGATGGAGACCAAAATGGAAGACCAGATGCTTGAAGGGGGCTTCACGAAAGCCTTGTTCGAGTTCACGAACGACGTCGCCACATTTCCTTACGCGATCCTCAAAGGTCCGATCCCACGCAAACGCAAAGCGATGAAGTATGTCGACGGCGTTTTGGGCGTCGCAGACGTACTACGGGACGAGTGGGAGCGGGTTGACCCGTTCAAGTTCTACTGGATGCCTTGGGGTGATGACATTCACTCGATGCCGGTTGCGGAACTGCACCACCTTACACGCGACGACGTCGAGAGTATGCTCGGTGTTGAAGGGTACGACGAAGATGCGGTGCGTTCTATCCTGTCTAGCTTCGGTTCGGGCGGGTTCAGCTGGTTAGACCACAACCAAGACCTCATGGAAGACGTCACAGGGCAGGACTTCGACGAGGCAAGCACAGATTTAGTCGCCGCTCTCCAGCTCTGGGATACAATCCCCGGCGATGTTTTGATCGAGTGGGGGCTAGACGAAGCCGATATTGAAGACCCGCAGAAGTCTTACCCATGCGAAGTGTGGATGATCGACAACATCGTTGTTCGGGCTGTTCTTAACTACGACCCTCTCGGGCGTAAGCCGTACTACCTGACGTCGTTTGAGAAGGTTCCGGGCCGTATTGATGGTAACGGGGTCGCTGACCTGTGCGTAGATGCCCAAAACATGTGTAACGCCGCTGCTCGGGCGCTTGCAAACAACATGGGTATCTCTTCAGGCCCGCAGGTTGGCATTAACATTAGTCGTTTGCCAGCAGGCGAAGACATTACTCAGATGTACCCGTGGAAGATTTGGCAGTTCCGCCAATCGGATTTTGCGGATTCAACACCACCTATGAGCTTCTTCCAGCCGAACTCTAACGCGCAGGAACTTATGGCCGTGTTTGATCGCTTTATGGCGATCTCAGACGAGGTATCAGGTATCCCTCGCTACATGACGGGACAGCACGTTCCGGGCGCTGGACGGACCTCTTCGGGCCTCTCAATGCTAATGTCGAACGCTGGTAAGAGCATCAAGCAGGTTATCAGCAACATCGACCATGATGTAATGAGACCAATGCTAGAGCGTCAGTACCAGCGTAACCTCAGGTACTCAGATGATCCGGACTTAATTGGTGATGTACAGATTGTTGCAACGGGCGCGATGTCGCTGGTCGTTAAAGAAGCTGAAGCTGTCCGTAAGACTGACTTCCTCCGTCTTGTGCTGGAAAGTCCGGTGGCACAGCAGATTGTTGGCTTACCGGGAACGGCTGAGCTACTCCGCGACCTCGCGGGTAATCTTAACACCAACGTTGATCGTCTTGTTCCTAGCAGAGAAGATGTTCAGAAGCAGCAGGACCAAGCGCAGCAACAGGCTATGATGATGCAAGAGATGCAGCAGCAGCAGCAAGCCGCGCAACTGCAAGAAGACGGTACACCCATGGGGGGCCGTCAAGATAACACGATGAGCCCACGTCCTAACGGACGGTAATGTGTGTACGTGTTGACACTTTAACGCATTTCAGGTAGCCTGAACTTATGATTGACTTGAATCTTTGTGACCCGAAGCACGTTAAAGCATTGCTCCGGCTTAAAGAAACAGGTGAAGCTGCTCTGTTAGGTCTTTTTAAGGCTGAATCAGAGCTAGCTAAAGCGCGCCTAGTAAGCGCAACCGATATGGTATCAGTCCACCGGTTGCAGGGACGTGCGGAAGCATTTGAAGACCTACTGACGTCGATTGAAGAAGCGGCGAAGGTAGCTAACCGCTCGTAAGAGCAAGACGAAGCACACCAAAGACGGGAGCAGCCTACCTACGGGCGCTGTGAAACAGAGTTGGTGCTTTAAGGAGAACCATATGGCGTTGCCAAAACAAGTACAGGCCCAACTTGCAGAAGTTGAAGCATACGAAAAAGCGTTAGAAGCCCAGAGTAACCCTCAAGATGGTGAACTGGATACGGAAACGGAAGTAGTAGCTGAAACCGAAGAAGCTCCTAAACTTGAAAAAGCGAAGCCAGCTGACACGCCTCCAACGGACGTAGAGGAAGAGACATTTAAGCAAAAGTACAAAACCCTTACAGGTAAGTACGACGCTGAAGTTCCACGGTTGCACCAGCAGGTGCGAGAGATGACCGAGGCAACAAAGCAGCTCCGAGAAGAGCTGAAAGCGCTTAAAGTCGAACCGACAAAGTCGAAGGAGAAAGTCAGTTTAGTAACTGACGCAGATCGAGCCGAATTTGGTGAGGACTTGCTTGACGTTCAGCGCCGAGTTGCGCGGGAAGTATCGGAAGAATATTCTGATCGTCTCGGACAACAAGACGCGGTTATTCAGAAACTGCAAAAAGACCTTGCGGCAACTGGCAGCCAAGTTGGAGAAGTGAACTTTAGTCAGCGATTAGCACAGCTAGTTCCTGATTTTGCTCAAATCGACAGCGACGAACGTTGGATAGCGTGGTTGGACGAGCATGACCCTATGCTCAGAGGCCCGCGTAAAGCCCAAGCTCAGCAGGCGTTCAATGCCGGTGACGTAGAAGCCGTAGCCCACTATGTTGGACTTTGGAAAGAAACGTTAGCAGCACCGACCGCAGCGAAGCCGAACCAAGCCGAACTCGAGAAGCAGGTTGCACCAAACCGTTCTGCTACTTCTGTGCGTACACAGAGTACAACTCAGAACTCTAAAATCTATTCGCCGAAAGACGCAGATAGAGCTTGGAGTAAAGTGCGTACCCTGAATACACGAGGGCAGTACGCTGAGGCGGAAAAACTTGAAGCTGACTTAACTGCTGCGTATATGGAAGGCCGCGTTCGAGTGTAAACTCAACGTGTTTACATGTAAGCAGTTATTAAGTCTTAACTAACTTAATAGGAGGCCAACATGGCTGCTGTATTCCCTGTCGTCGGTTCCGGCGCGTTCGACACTACCCCATCTTATTCCGGTGGTTTTATTCCACAACTATGGTCGCAAAAACTGAACGCTAAGTTTTATGCGCACACCATGATGACTGAAATTTCCAATACTTCTTGGGAAGGCGAGATCAAAAACCAAGGCGATACAATTCGTATCCGCACTGCACCATCCATCACAATCAACGATTATGCTGGCGCTGGTACAACGCTTACTTCCGAAGTTCCTGCACCTATCTACCAAGATATGCAGATCGACCAAGGCAAGTATTTCAGCGTACAAGTAAACGATGTGCTTGCGCACCAAGCGGACATGGACTTGATGAACATGTTCACTGAGGACGCGGCTAAACAGCTGAAGATCAATATCGAAAACGATACGTTCTTTAACTGGTTTGTTACAAACGGCGCAAACGCTTCTAACAAAGGTGCGACCGCTGGTGCCATCTCAGGTGCGTATAACTTGGGTACTGATGTAGCTCCAATCGACCAATCAACTCCTGCGAACGTCTTGAACGCGATCTTGCAGATGTCTTCAGCTCTTGACGAGCAAAACGTACCCGAAGATGGCCGCTGGCTCATCATCTCACCACGTGATCGTCAGTTGTTGATGCAAACAGACATCGCACAAGCGTACTTCACAGGCGATCAGTCAAGCACCATCCGTACCGGCAAAATTGGTATGCTGGACCGCTTCACTGTGTACGTGTCCAACCTGCTGCCAAAAGGCCAAGCAGCTAAAGCGTTTGTACCGGGCTTGTCTGCCACTTCTGGCGGCGCAACCGTTACTAACGCTAAGGCTCGCCGCATGATGGTAGCCGGTACGAGCACAGCTTGTTCCTTCGCTTCTCAAATCAGCAAGACTGAGCCACTGCGTAACCAGACTGACTTTGGCGACATCGTTCGTGGCCTAGCTGTGTATGGCCGCAAGGTTGTTAAGCCTGAAGCTCTCTGCACCGCAATCGTCGGTTCAGCCAGCTAATCACTGGTCTAACGGGAGGGGCTAACGTCCCTCCCTCTTACTTGCAAAGGGGCAGACCATGGCAACCGTAAAAGTTATTGATATTATCCGGAACGTAGAACACGTTCTGCAAGACACCAGCATTCGCTGGCCGCGCACCGAACTCCAGAACTGGTTGAACGAGGCGTATCTAGCGATTATCCTTATGCGCCCTGATGCAAACGCTAAAACAGGCACATTTACTTGCGCAGCAGGGTCTAGGCAGCAGCTAAACGCTCAGTTTGCTTCTGGCCTCAAACTCTTAGACGTGACGCGCAACCTAGCGTCTGCTTCTGACAAAAGAGCAGTACGCCTCGTATCCCGATCTGTATTGGATGACCAACGCCCAACATGGCACGGTGAAACAGGCACGGTGAACATCCAGCATTATATGTACGATGCGCGCCAACCAAAAGAATTTTTTGTGTACCCGCCTGCGACAACAGCGGCAGAAATCGAAGTGATTTACGCTGATGCGGTTATTGGGCATGACCTTAGCGAAAGTGCTCTGGACCCTACAGGTTCAAACGCTACTGTAATTTTGCTAGATGACATTTACAAAAGCCCGATCACTGACTGGGTGCTGTATCGTGCGTACTCGAAAGACGCAGAGTACGGTGCGAACGAGCAACGGGCAGTGGGTTCCTACAACGCGTTTAATACCGCACTGGGAGCTAAAACTCAGGTGGACGCGGCGGTATCACCGCAGCAATCCAGTTCGGTGACGTAAAATGGCTAAGACGTGGGCAAACTTTCTTCCGTATGTGCAGCCTCACGTTCCGGGCTGCCCGGAGATTGTCGTAAACACACATCTGCAAGAAGCGGCGGCTGAGTTTATTGGCCGCAGCGAACTCTGGAGGTTTGACATAGAGTCGGACTTTACCAGTAAAAATACGTCTGACTACGAGATCGACGTCCCTAACGGTGCAGTTTTAGAAAACATCCTAACTTTGTTTGTCGATGGTTCCGCTGCCAAACGCGTCAGTGACCGGCATTACCAAGCGTCAAACACTAACGCGAACTCTGCGCCTTCGTCGTTCAGCATCTACCAAGACAACCAAATACGGTTTTTCCCAACACCGGACCGAAAGTACACTTTCGAGGGCGTCGGCGTCCTGAAGCCGTCTCTATCCGCGACAGGCGTAGAAGACTTTATATTCGAAACACACGGGCGGTCTATCGCTTGCGGGGCCATTTGGCGGCTCGCGATAATTCCGGGCAAAGAGTGGTCTAACCCCGAAGTGGCTATGTATTACAAAAGCGAGTTCTACAAACATATGGACGCTGCCAGAGGGCGAGATACGCGAAGAGTTAATCTGCGTATAGCGCCCGTAGGGTTTGATCGGGCTACAGCTCGCGGAGGAAGATAATGGCTTCAACTTTTAAATACGTGCAGGGCGACACTGGCCCTCAAATCAAAGTTGCATTGACCGAAGAAGATAGCGGCAACGCCGTTGATCTCAGCGGAGGCACTGCGACGCTTCACTTCCGCGCCGCTGGCGAAAGTCAGGTTTTGTTTTCACGCAGCCTGTATGTGAACCCCGATACCGCGACAAACGGTGAGGCGGTCCTCCAATGGGCAGTCGGCGACTTGGATCAAGAAGCCGGTGCCTACGAAGGCGAAATCGAAGTGGTTCGCAGCACAGGTTTACGCGAGACGCTATACGACAAACTCAAGTTTAAGATCAGGGAAGACTTTGCTTGAAACTACGGTACGCAGTAAAAATAGCGGCTGTTAGGGCTGTTTACACGCAGCTGGGAGTTACTACACAAACCTCGGTCAGCGAAACTGCGGCCATTAAAGCTGCTTACACGCAACTGGGGATTACTAAACAGACCTCGGTCAGCGCAACTGCGGGTATATTTCGAGCACAACGCCTCGGGGCAAGCATCCAAACCCTGAACCGCATTGTTGCATCCGTGCAGGAAGGCAACTTCATGCTTTTCGCCGCGTTGTTCGATACGTTCTACATACGGGATGGGGCCGGTGCTTCTGACGCGGCGGTGTTTAATTTCTTTAAGACACTAACTGATGATGCTGGCGTTGCAGAAGAAGCAACTAATTCGTTTATGAAAGCACTGGCACACACTGCCACCCTCGGCGACGAAATTGATTTCTTTGCTTTCGGTAAGTCCTTCCAGAATACTTCCGCTGTAGCCGAGGCGTACGCTGCGCACATCCAAAAGACCCTCAGTGATGGGTTCTCAGTTGCAGAAGACGCGGCGAGCTTGCGCCCCCACAAGAGTTTATTTGAAGCTCCAGCCGCAGCCGACGAGATCAACAATTTTGGCGTAGGGAAAGCCAGCGCAGATGCACCTCTTGCGTTGGATGCGCATTCTGTCTCCTCGGGTAAACTGCTAACTAATACGTCAGCCGCAGCCGACGAGATCAACAATTTTGACGTAGGGAAAGCCAGCGCAGATGCACCTCTTGCGTTGGATGCTCACGCTGTCTCCTCGAGCAAACCGCTAACTAATACGTCAGCCGCAGCCGACGAGATCAACACTTTCGGCGTAGGGAAAGCCAGCGCAGATGCACCTCTTGCGTTGGATGCTCACGCTGTCTCCTCGGGTAAACTGCTAACTAATACGTCAGCCGCAGCCGACGCGCCGTCTAAAGAGCCGGGTAAAGTCTTAAACGATATCGTCACTGAGGTCGACGACCAAACAATTTTGTTTACCATGAAAGCCCCTGACAACCCTGTTGGTGCTGTGGACGGGGTAAACATGAAAGGTGTCGGCAAATCTGCGGAAGACTTCGCGGTTTCTTTAGATCAGGCGGCACGTAGTTTTGGTAAAGACGTCCAAGATATTTTTGCGGCGGTAGATGAGATAAACTCGTTTTCCACGAGCAAACAGATTGTAGACTCCATTTTTGTTACAGACGACGTGGATGGAGCCGCATCAATCCTAGACGACCAAGAAATGCAATTCGTTAAACAGCACACCGATGTTGTTGGCTTTAGCGATCTCATCCACATCGGACTTGTTTTCACGCGCGAGTTTATCGACACGGGGGTCTCTTTAGACAGTGTTGCGTTTGCGGCCGCGAAAGCTCTAGCCGACGGCTATACCGTTACTGATGTGATTAATGTGCTGACAGGTAAGCATTTTAGTGATATATTCTCGGCAAGCGAAACTCTTACGAAAGCCGTCTCGGCGGCACGTATAGACAGCGCCCTTTTAGGAGACGCACACGCCGCAGCATCATCAAAGGTGCTGTTTGATACCCCGCTACTAGCCGACGCGGGTTCACTAAGAAGTCAAGGTTACTGCGACTTCGCTTATTTTGCGGAAGATTATGTCGGTGCTTCCCGAACCTTTACCTAGGAGATCGTTATGATTAACGAAAACTTGAAGCTCTCCGGTCAGCTTAACATCGTCCTAAAGGACAAGGCCGGGAATGTAAAAGAACAGCGTGAGGTTAAAAACCTCGTTGTGGATACGGGCTTGGCGTATATCGCCTCTCGCATGGTGGGCACTGCGAAAAACGTTATGTCGCACATGTCGTTGGGCAGCAGCTCCACAGCAGCGGGGGCGGTGCAGACCGATCTGGTCAGTGTGCTCGGCTCTCGAGAAGCACTGGATTCAACCACCATTGCGGGAACAAACGACGAGAAGGTCGTGTATGTGTCGTCCTTTGAAGCAGGCGACGCTACGGGTGCTGTAAAAGAAGCAGGCATTTTCAATGCGGCTACGGGCAGTGATATGCTCTGCCGCACAGTGTTTTCGGTTGTGAACAAAGCCGCGGACGACACGATGGCCGTTACTTGGACCATCACACTGTCAGCATCATAATTGTTAACGCGTTAACATAAATACTAGAAAGGGGCGTTTTATGGCTACTATAGTGACACGATCAGGCAAAGGCTCGCCCCTTACTAACACCGAGGTAGATTCGAACTTTACCAACCTCAACACCGATAAAATTGAAACCGACGCGCAAGTGCGGGCGGCAGTAGAGGCCGCGTCGGACAGCAACGTCTTTACAGATGCCGATCACACAAAGCTGGATGACATCGAAACAGATGCCACAGCTGACCAAACTGCGGCTGAGATATTAGCTAAAGTAGCTTACCTTCCAGCAACAGACGACAGGGACATGAAGCCCAGCACGTCAGGCATAGGCAGTACCATAAAAGGCATTAAATCTTTCTTTTCATCTTTAGGTGGAATGACTGGCTCGGCTGACACTGATTACCAAGATGTCATTGTTCTCGATACATATTCTGATACGTCTGGTGGAAAGGCTAATGCCTTAGTTTTAGATAAATCCACGCATTTGATTAAACACTACCAAGCTGTGCAGACTGCAACAACTTGGGGGACTCCGAAAACACTAGCGTACACTGACCAGTATAGTGTTGGAGACGGAGAATTAACAGAGATTAACTTCACCTCTGCTGACCATACAAAGCTAAATGACATTGAAGCTGGCGCAACCACTGACCAAACTGCTGACCAACTCTTGGCATCTATCAAAACTGTAGACGTAAATGGCACCGCAGGTGTTAATGCTGGTACTCTGGGGGGTCAACTTCCTAGTAGCGTAGCAGGTAACAACACTATTGTTCAGAGGGATGCCGCTGGCTGGATAAAAGGCAACTACTATAACGGTACAGGAACCTTTGCCACTGGCGGCAATGCCTCTGGAATGGGTATTTTCACTGGTACAAACGGTAATGATACTTTTGGAAGAAGCTACACTGCGGCTGCGGCAAGAACACTGCTAAACGTAGAGAATGGCGCTACCGCAGATCAAACTGCTGCACAGCTCTTAGCAGCTATCAAAACTGTAGACGGCGCTGGCTCTGGCTTAGACGCTGATTTGCTTGATGGTTTATCTAGTTCTCAGTTTGCTAAAAATTATACCTTTAACATAGGCTCATCAGGCGGTTCCAGAAGATATGTTAAACTTTGGACAATGACAGACACTGATGATGGTGTTAGTGGTTTCCTAAGTATGAGTGGCGATTACGGAGATGTTGATAAAGCGACATATCAATTAACAGTTGGCAC
>Ga0209302_10001810_pt1 | contig 12493 bp, 7 predicted proteins | sample ArcOceMetagenome_2_FD_187445 | JGI IMG/M metagenome (GOLD analysis project Ga0209302, IMG submission 187445) | Marine eukaryotic phytoplankton communities from Arctic Ocean - Arctic Ocean ARC135M Metagenome (SPAdes) (version 2) | ecosystem: Environmental > Aquatic > Marine > Oceanic | place... | reverse complement strand
AGCCTGGTAGTATCCTGGTAGTGGCCTGGTAGTAGCCTGGTAGTAGCCTGGTAGTAGCCTGATAGCTAGCAGCCTCGTAGTAGCCTGTAGTAGCCTCGTAGCAGTAGCTCTCGTAGTAGCCTCGTATTAGTAGCCCCGTAGTAGCCTCGCTGCGGTGCTGGCGACGCGGTGGCGATCCGCCGCCGCCTCTGCGGCGGCGAAGGGCCGGTAGGGGTGCTTGGAGGAGGTGGGCTGGCACGGGAGTGCCGGTCCACTGTCGGGTGCTTGCACCTCGACCACCTCTACCCTACCGGTCGGCGACGCGACCGACTTGGGCTAGGGCTACTCGCACTCGGAGTTCTTCGTCGATCTTTGTTTCAACGTGCTCGTGCGCCCCACGCGTATTTCGCCGCGCCAGTCAGGGGCCGCAGGGCCGCGTAGTACCCTTCGGGGGTGCGCGGCAAGGCCCGGATCGTCGGTTACGTACTGCAGTCCAGCAGCGCCGACCGGGCCGAGTCCCTAGGTTTGTAGGGGCGTATTCATCATCGCCAGTACACCGTGCCTTTGTGTCTGGGTGTGAGGGGTCCAGGCATCGCGGAATTGCGTAGCGTCGTGAGTCGTGTAGCGTCGTGAAACCCAACAATCTTATCTTATCTTATCTTCATAGGATAAGATATCTTCATAGGATAAGATGAGATAAGATAAGATCTTATCTTATCTCTCTTCATAGGGGCGTTTCATCATCGCCGCACACTGTGCCTTTGTGTTGGGTGTGAGGGGCCCAGCATCGCAGCATTGCGTAGCATACGAGTCGTGTCGTTTGTGAAACCCACCAATCTTATCCCTCTGTCCTCTAGGACAGGAATCGTCAATGATGGCCAGTACCCAGTGGACGCCTTAGCTCTCAATTGACGGCCAGAGTGTCCGGGCGTCACCAGAGGCGACCAGCCCGCTCGCTCCTAAAGCTCCGTAGCAGAGAGAGGGAGCCGTGTGCCCTGCGGCAAGGGGGGGTGCATTTACGGGTGATACTACGTTTGCATGGGTTCGCATAAAAATACGACAGCTACTGTACTGACACACGGACTAACGGGAGACGTCTGTGGAATATGCTTCAGATGCGGTGATTGCGCGTCCGGTCGGTCTCAAGGCCGCCAAGGTTAACTCTCGCCGCGTGCGGCGTGCCGCACACGATGTAACCACTACCGTCTCGGTCAGTGGTGTGCGCCGGCGGCCGGCTGACGCGCCTGGTGACCGCACAGCTGCTGCATGCTCGACGGCCAGTCGCCTGCAGTCGAAATGCTGTGCAGGTCGGCAGCGGGCTTCGGCCCAGCACGGCGCCACCCCGCCCCCTCTATCTGTGGGCACTCTGCGTGGCGACTGCTGAGGCTCCCCCCGACGCCGCAGCGCGGCCCTGAGCCAAAGGCACGCTATTCCCAGGAGGCGCACGGGGAGGTCACGCGGTGTCGCCGCCAAGACGGCGCGTTCAACGCGCTGGCACCACCCTCGCCCAGCGTAGGCGTGTACGGCGGCGGCAGCGCAGCTGGGCCACCGAAGGCAGCGTGGCCCTGCACCAGCTTGAGCGGCGGCGGGCAGCGGCCAACGGGCGGCAGCGGCAGCGGCAGCGAGGAGCGGCTGGCCGAGCGCTGGACCTCCCTGTCGCTGGCGGCCATGCGGCGCGGGGGCGTGCCAGGACGATCTTGGAAGTGAGTGGCGATGGCACGCGGGTCGATACCGTGCTTGGCTCCCCCCTGCGCAAGCTGCTCCAGGACGATCTCGGCCGTGCGCCTTGCCACCGCCTCCACGTGCTCCCTTTTCGCCTCCGCCGATTCGGCCGGTCCTGCCGCCGGCGCCTCGGCGCCCTGGCCGTCGCCCTCGCTGTCGGCGAAGAGGTCGCCACCCTCGCTGTCGAGGTTGAGCTGTGCGTCCTTGTCGTACGAACGGAAGGGAGAGTGCGTGTACTGAAACCCCGGATCGCTATTTTTGCCCAGCATGACACGTGTTTCGTGGCGCTTCGGGTCGAGCATGGCAAGCGGCAAGTTGAGCAGCTCGTAGCGCAGCACAAGGCGCGCAAAGAGGATGCGCCATTGGAGGCGCGCGCTGTCTTTCTCGTTCTCGTACGTGGAGGACATCATCGCAATGAGTAGATTGATCAGCAGCAGCAGCACTACGAAAAGGAACAGGATGTAGAGTATCACAAAGCCGCCAGCTGACCAGTTAAACTTCGACAGGCCCTCTGTGAACTCAGGTCGGAAGTGGCGGTCCCAGAACATGTCTACCGGATGGATGTCGCCCGTCCCTTCTACACCCAAGGCGATGTCAGGTGGCTCGCCGACGAGCGAGAAGAGGACGAGGCTCTCGAAGGTTTGCCACCAGCTCGACCAGCGAGAATCGTGCGTCGTCTTCTGAGGGTTTATGGCGTGCATGGATGTGGTGAAGGCGAGGAGGATCGGCACGTACAGCGGCAAAAACTTAGAGAGGATGTCCCCGCTAAGCATCTTGAGCACCATCGCAGAGAAGACTCCCAGCTCCTCCGACCATTGAAAGGCATCGAGCATCAGCAGCCACCAAGCGAGAGCCGCCGCGAACGCCAGGCAGATGTTCGGCCACTCCTCGAGTGCGCGCGCCTGCGACATCAGGTCGCTCTGGTCGCTGCCAGGCCCATAGCGATCACCCGCCTCGGTCTCCGCATGGAGCGTGGAGATATGCGTCTCGATGATCGCCGCAACCAGCGTAAGGAGAGCCATCGGTAAGCGGAAGTGCGCCCTGCGCAGCAACATGCAGCTCCCTAGCTCGCGGATTGCAATGCCGCGGCCGAGCGGGGCTTCCAGCATCTGCCGCCAGGTGAAGCGCAGCTTGCGCACATAGATCCACAGCCCGATCTCGCGCAGCTCCTCCTCGAGCAGGATGAGTGACAGGAGCATTGCGAGTTGCAGCTGCGATCCGTTTACCCGCGACGGGATCGGCTCGGCGAGCCGCGGGTCGAGGATCGAGGGTGCAGCGAGGAAGGTGAGCTGGAAGGTGAAGAAAAAGTGAAAGCCCACGTTGAGGCAGTACCAATTTCTGCCGTTGTTATACCACTTAGTTTCGATGAGCTTGAAGAAGAACCCGTTCATGAAGTCGTCCTCCATCATCTGGCTCGTGACCTTCTTCGCGTTGGGCGCGACCACCAGCTCGAGCAGCTGCAAGTTGCCCAGGCAGCGCTCACCAGTCACCATCACGCGCTTACCAGCGGTGTCGATCTCGTCGAGCGGGATCATGTACTGGGTGACGGGCCCCCACGTCCACGCAATCTTAAGTCGCCGCTTGAGAATGTGCTTAACCATCGCCTGCTTGCCGAGCACAACTGCGAGCTTGAGAGCCGAAAGCTCTTCGACTTCGAGCATGTCATTAGCGCCGCAGATGTCCACCATGAAGTCGTACATGACGTGGTTGTCGCTCGCGGTCACCGCGTGTATAGGTAAGTATTGGGAATGCTTACTGCGCAGCTCGTTTACCAGATAGTAGCGCTCCTGCGGTGAGAGCGGCCCGGGCATCGGTTGAGGCATCGGCATGCCGTTCAGGGTAGTCTGCATCCAGATCGCTGTCTTCTCACGTGCCTGCTCAACGCGCAACCTTTGAGCAGCCGGCAGTAAGCTCGTGTCGAACTCGGCCTTTTTCCGCGCCTCGGCGACCTTCTTGGGCTCGCCCACAAGCTCCTGGAGCAATTCCTTCATGCCGAAGACTGCAAAGTAGGCGATAGGTGTCCCGCCAAAGTACTTCATAGGGGCTACTTTGAAGAACTCGCCGTCGCTATTGGCGTCGCACTCGAGCAGCGGGCGCATCAGTTGATCTCTGGCCTTGCCGTTGATAGAGCACGGGCTGTTCATGGCACATGGGTAGTTCGTTTTTACCTCACCGTCCTTCATCGCCTCGTCGTACCGCGGAATGGTGGTATCAGGTGACTTGGTACCTTGAGTGTGCGGCGTATCACGTGACTTGACGACTTCCTCATCCTCCCATTGGCGCGACGAGACTAGCTCCTCGGGGCTGATCTTGCGCTCAGCGATGCCCCTGCGGAAGGTGCGCAAGCAATCGACCAGCACCTTCTCGACCACCTCAGCCTCGTCCATCGAGCGGCCGTTGACGGCGAGCACGTGCAGCGGCCCCTCGCCGTGGAAGATCAAGGAACCATCGTGCACGTCGAGCAGCAATCTCGGGATCTTGTGCACGATCTCGAGGAAAAGCTTGTGTGCGCGTGGGTCCTTACCCTGCGCTCCGGCAAGCAGCAGGTTGTGCACGAGCATCGCACCCGTAAAGTCGCGCAGCGTCAAGAGACTCTTGGTCTCAGCTGGTCGTGGCCAGTTCTGTTCGTCTCTGAGCTCCTGGTCCACCATCGCCATCACCATCGCGTGCACGTCCTCCATCGCAGCGTCGCGGTGCCCTGTCGCCTCATGCGCCCCCTCGAGGTGTTTGGGAGACCTGCTGACTGATTCTGGATCCACCCGGCCCGAGCGCCCGAGCACCCTCGACGCCATGCCCATGCTCTTGGACGCCTTACGCGGGCTGCCTGCGGCCGCCGACTTGTTCAAGACTGGCTCGATCTGGGGCAGCCTCCCGAAGGCGGCCTTCCCGGCGCGCACTCCGCCAAAGCCCGGCCACTCAAGCGTCATCGGGCCCTGCGTGTGCACGGTGAGCGTCACGGTCTCCGACTGGGAGCCTGGATCCGGGAGCTTGACGACCAGCGTGACCGTCCACGATGGAGCAGCTGCACCGCCCTTGTCACTTGCCAGTGCCGACAGCACGTTGTTCACGCCCGGCACGTTTTCCAATACGTTGACGACGCTAGTACCCAGCATCTTCGCGTTACCCTCCAGCATCTCCATGGCGACCCCAACGCGCAGCGCATATAACTGAGGCCCAACTGAGTAACAACTGAGCAAGGGGGTAGTAGATAACAGCTGCGGCTGAGAAGCAGCAAATAGTTTGCTGCTTTCAACTCTACAGTTGTAGTGTACTAGACCAGGGCTTACCCAAAGGAGGGCACTACAGTACTCGTACTGTGAATGCTATTTGCTTTCAACTCTAGTGTATTAGACCAGGGCTTTATACCCAAAGGAGGGCACTACAGTACTCGTACTGTGAATGCTACGAGTGAATACTCGCAACAAGGGTGGTGTGGGGTGTGTTTATGTGGTTTGGGAAAGGGGTGGTTGGTTGTGCGGGGGCGTGAGGGAGGAGGGGGGGAGACCGCTGGGCCGAGGCGCAGCGGCGCGTTCCCGCCGTCCGCCGTCACCACCCCCTGGCCCACTGCACTCAGACTCTTTCTGCAGCTGGGTTTCCTTTCAATTCCTTCCCCTGCAAAACTTATATTCCTATTATTTGGGGCGGGGGCTAAGGGGTAGTGGACGGGGGCATGAAAGCAATGCACTTGGCTCTTGCCTCTTCCTCTTGTGCCGCGCGAAGAGTGGAGTTTTCTATTTCTTTAAGTTAGTTAGCGCTGAAAAATATTCCCTGGTCTCTTGCCCCGGAACTAATTTAAAAAGGCCCGCGCCTCAGCTCGCCCGCCGCCCACGAAGCGAGGGGAGGGAGAACTTGCGCCGACGGGGCGCGGCTGGCACGGAAGGCAGGTCCTTGCTGCCGGGCCTGTCCTGGGCGCCGACGCCCACCCAGCCCGTAGCGCAGTCGTCCTTAGGCGCGGCGGCGACAGAGGGCACTTGCGGCACCGGGAGCGGCGTAGCGGTGACCGCCGCCGACGACGAGGGGGGCGGCAGCTGTGATGAGTCGAGCGGTGGCGGCGGCGGCTGGCGGGAGGGCGGCTGCGCAGCCATCGCCGCCCGCTTGCTGTCAGGCGCAGTCCTGTGGGCGACAGACGCCAGGCGCTGTCGGACCCGCGTACTAGCGGAGACGGACGGCACCCTCTCCTTGGGCGCTACGGCGCTGCTGCCGCTGCTGCCGCTGCTGCTGCTGCTGCTGCTGCGACGGCCGAGGCGCGGCCGCCAGGACTGGTGCCGGCCCTGGCTGGGATCGCGCTGCAGCTCCGCGTCGGCCGCCTTCACCTGCCCCTCTGCCCCCCCCACGCGGTAGTACATGGTGCTGCCGAGGGCCGGCACCCGTGCCGCTGCCGCCGCCGCTGCCGCTGCTGCCGCCGCCGCCGCCTCGGCCTCGGCCTCAAACGCTGCCTCTACCTTCGCCACTGCCTCCACCTGCGCCTCCGCCACCGCCATCTCCAAGTACTGCTGCCTCTTAACGACCTGAGGCGACACCAGCTCCGCCTCCGCCCCTGCCCCCGCCTTCGCCTCCGCAGGCTTGGCTGTTGCCTGGGCCTCCCCCTCCGCCGCCTCTGCCGTCTGCGCCGCTTCCACCCCCGCCACTGCCAGCTCCTCGGCCGCCACTTTGAACGCCGCCTGCGCTTGCGCCTGCGCCTCATTCGCCTCCGCCGGCTTCCCCTCCGCCGGCTTCGCCTCCGCCTCCGTGCGCTCCGTCTCTACCGTGCTTGCCACCGCCGGCTTCGCCTCCGCATCCGCCCCTTCCTCCGTGGAGGCCGCTGCCGCTGTGCGTTCCGGCGTCAGCCACAGCCTCTCCGCGCCTCGCCGCCACGCCTCGGCCTCGGCCTCGGCCTCGGCCATCGCCTCCGCATTCTTCTGCTCGAGCTCCACCACCTTGCTGAGCACCTGCTGCCGTGCCGCCTCGGCCTCGGCCCCCGCCTCGGCCTCAGCCTCAGCCTCGGAGAAGACGCGCCACAGCTCGGCGGGCGCTGTGGCGCTCCGGGGCGCGACCAGCAGCACGCACGCGACGGCAGCGCTCTTGATACAGAAGCTAGTGTCCGCCTTGGCCGCGCCACCGCCGCCATAGGGCGGGCAGCGCCCCGCGGCGAGCCTCGCGTCGGCGCGCGCGCCGCGCGCGGCCACCGCCAAGCCCCGCCGCCCGCGCGGCGGTGGCGGTGGCGCGGGCAGTGGCCACTCGGTGGTCGCAGACAGGGCGAAGCAGTCTGGGGCTGAGGGCGATGGAGGCGCTGGCGGGAGAGGCGACTGTAACGCCTCCCGCTCCCGGTCGGGGCGCGCGCGGCCGAGCCTGAGGGCGCGGCGGCCGACACCGAGGGCGCGGCCGACGCCGCTGCGCCTGAGGACGTCTCGGCGCGGCTGCGGGGGGCGGCGTCCGAGCATCGCCACCCCCGCCCCCGCCGCAGCCCCCGCCGCAGCCCCCGCTCCCGCCTCCGCTCCCGCCTCCGCTCCCGCCTCCGCTCCCGCCTCCGCTCCCGCCTCCGCTCCCGCTTTCGCCTCCAGCCCCGTCTCTTTCCCAGCCTCCGCCTCCGCCTCCGCATCGTCCGCCTCGTCCGCCTCGTCCGCCTCGTCCGCCTCGTCATGCTCCCTCCACTCTGCGGCCAGCCGCTCCACGGCAGCCCTCTTGGTCTCCTCCGCCACCGCCGCCACCAGCAGGGCCGTCCACGCCGCCTCCGCCTCGGCGTCCCGCGCCGTGCGCGGCGGCGCCTCGGCTGGAGGTTGCGGCCGCGAGCGCGGCAGCCGCGGCGCGCACTGCGCCTGCGCCTCGAGCGGCGGCCCACGACTCGGCGCCCTCTTCGGTGCCGCCGTCGCGCCGCCCCCCCCACCACCACCGGGCACGAGCGGCACGGCCACCTTGCCTTTGCCCGATTCCAGCTGCGCCGTGCCCAACTTGCCCCGCCACCCCGCCTTCGCCCTCGCATGAGCACTCGCCTCCCTCGCTCGCGCCTGCCTCGCGCTCGCCTTCGCCCGCAGGAGGACGGCGGCGACCTGGCGCGGCGCCCTCGGCCGCGTCGGCGGTTTCGAGGGAGCCCTCAGGCTCTCCAGATGGAGAGCGCCCCCCATCGCCCCCCTCGCCGCCACCGCCCTCACCCTCGCCTCGGCCTCGGCCTTCAGCCACGCCTCCGACGCGGCCTCCGCCCTCGCCTCGGCCTCAGCCTTGGCCTTCGCCGCAACCCTCGCGTCCGCCTCCGCCACCATCTTGGCCCTCTCGGCCTTCCCCTTGGCCTCCCTCGCCTCCGCCTCCGCCTTTGCTCTCGCCTCCGCCTCCTCCTTCCCCCTCGCCTCCGCCTCGGCCCGCCCCCTCGCCTTGGACGCGGGGCCGCCCGGCTGTGCAGGTGCAGCGCTGCCCGAGCTCCCCCATGCCCACGACCACCAGCTCGTCGCCGCGGCCTGCGCCGGCGCAGTGCTGTCAACCTGCGACGCCGCCGCTGTCGCCGCCGCCTGCGACGCCACCGTCGTCGCCGCCGCCGCCACCGCCGCCGTCGCCGCCGCCTCGAGCTTACCACGGTCGTACTGCGCCGCAGCAGTCGCCCCCGCCCCCACCCCCGCCCCCGCCCCCGTCATCGTCACCGTCGCCGCCTCGGCGACCACCTCCCCGGTAGCCCGGCGTGCGCGCCCGAGCCTATCCTCGCGGTGCGTGACGTAGTCGGTCATGTTACGCAGGGCGAGGCGTGCGCGCCCCAGCCTCTCGTCCCGGTGGGCCACGTAGTCACTGCTGGGCTCGCTCGCCTCACCACTGCTCCTGCGCATCGCGTCGGCGTTGACCCACTGCGGGCGCGAGGCCTCGCTCTGCCGCAACTGCTCCTCCATCGCGCCATAGAGCTCCTGCATCAGATCGGCGTCCTCGTCCTCCACCGTCGCCGTCGCCGCCTCCGTCTCCTGCGACCACACCTTCTCCTCCACCTCCTCCACCGAAAACAGCATTGACGACGTGGGCGTGCTGCTTCCGCAGTGCGACCCAGACACCACGGAGGTGATCTCCGACTGGCCCTGCTCCTCCTCCACGCCCATGACGGAGGCGGAGGACGCCTCCGCCCATGACGGGCGAAAGTCCTCCATCTTGGATGGGCAGAGGCGAAGGACCTTCGTCTGAGCCCTCTCCATCTCCACCTCCACGCCCATCGCGTTATAGATCTGGGCGAGCAGCGCCGCCTCCGACGGACTCTCGGCCCCTCGGCGCGGCGTGCGGAGGCTGGGCGTGCGGGGGCTGGGCGAGCTAATAGGGCTCTTGCTCGCTGGGCTTCCGCCGCTCTCGATATTAGTTGGGCTTCCGTCAGCCTCGTCGACTTTGACCGCCGGTGGCGGTCTCGGCACCGTCGGCCTTGGCACCATTGCCCTTGGCATCGGAATCGCCCCCCTTGGGTAGGCGGCGGTGGAGGGCGCTGACAGGATGTTGAGCTCCAGCCCCAAACTGCACATGCTACCCGTTCCGACGACAGCGGCGCCGGAGGCGCCACGACCTACCATCTGTGAGGGCTCTTTAGCGCCCGCTTTCAAAGTCTGGCAGGGCTATGGTATGGAGAGGGTCCTTTTTAAATAAAGCTCTGACATCTGAAAAAGAAGAAGCTGCGGTGTGATTTCTTTTGGATGCACCCCTAGTTGTAAGAAACACAGACAGCAGTTAGGATAATGATGATCATCACACAGTACACACGACTCAGGGGGTTCTCTAGGGTTTTCCCACACTCGAACACCTCTAAGCCCTCACAACTGCTCTCACACCACCTCACACCGCTACCGCCGAGCAATCGCTTCTGGACGGGCGCTGCCCACATCGGGGCATGCGAATACGCCAGGGAGCAGAGCCGCGACCCACCCTCCCCCCCGGCTTAAACGTTGGCATACACGCTCTCCGCTTAGTGGCCGCCAGGAGCCGCCTTCGCCTGCTCGCGCAAAGAGAGAACGGCCACGATCGGACACGGGCGGGGCGGGTAGAGCGGGAGAGCAGCCTCAGCCGCGACCTCAGCCTCAGCCCCAGCCTCAGCCGCCGGGCTGCGCCGTGGCAACTGAGGTGGCGAGTTTGCCCCCTTTCTGCGACTGTGCATGGCGCGCCTCGCCGGGGACTGGGCCAGGGTACGTGCCGTTCGCCCGCTGCTCCTCCCATTTCTCAATCTGATGTGGTGCGGTGGGGGAGGTGAAGTATGCATCGGGGGGCGGCGAGCAGGAGAAGGTGGCGAGGGCGAGGGCGGGGACGGAGGAGAACGGTGGCGGCAACGAGCATGGCTACGACGAGGGCGCCGGCGGGGATGGAGCGAGGCGGAAATGGCGGTGGCCGTGACGCGGCGGAGGGGAGGGGGTTGGGACGAGAGGCGTACCCAGGTAGTCGGGCACATGCTGTACGACCATTGCCGGAGCTTCTGGCACTGTGGCTCCTCGTCGCTGTGGTCATACTTGCACTGGTGCCACGAGTTGTAGTACCTGCCGACTCGAACACGGGCGATAACACATGCGGGGCGGCGCTGGTTTGAGCTCGAGCAGCTTACATGTAGCAGTGCTTGGCCTGGTTGGTGGTCGGGAACCGCTTGTCGGTGGGGGCCGTCTCGAACTTCTCCTGACCCGTCAAGCTCATGGTGCCTGCCAAAGCAGGGGGTGCTGAGCAGGGTGTGAGGGCGACGGCCACGCGGAGCTGCTGTGCCGCACCGATCACAGGGCTACTTCGAGAAAGCAGTATGTATCTTGAGAAAGTATCCTTGAGTCATGGATTAATCAAAAACCCTTGCCACCACATAAATTGAACATCAAACACCCAGCAAAAATTCCTCATAAATAACCCTCCCTTCGCACAGCAGAACTCAGACCAAAGCCAAGCTCACGTCGCAAGCTCGGCCGAGCAGCATGCCCTTCACTGAAGGCACGCTGCCATCATACCCACGCCCACATCTCTCACCCACACCCACGCTGACGGCTCCTTGCTTGGTGGCAGTGCCCGACCGCATCTCGTTTCCGGAGAAGGAGGAGGAGATCCTGGCGTGGTGGGAGGAGAATGGTGTCTTCCAGGAGTCTTTAAAGCAGTCCCTGGGCAAGCCCGTGTGGTCGTTCTACGACGGACCGCCATTCGCCACCGGCCTGCCGCACTACGGCCACCTGCTGGCCGGCACCATCAAGGCAGCCGCCGCCAGCCCGAAACCGTGCCCGCCCGACACTGGCCACCCACGGCCGACCGTCCCAGGCTCACGTGCGCGCGCCGCCGGCCGCAGGACATCGTCTGTCGGTACGCGCACCAGACCGGCCACTACGTCGAGCGCCGCTTCGGCTGGGACTGCCACGGCTTGCCCGTCGAGTTCGAGATCGATAAGATGCTCGGCATCAAGGGTGCGGAGGATAGGGATACGGCTAGGGACAGCGAGGCATAGAGAGCGCTCGTCACCTCCGGGCACCGTACCTTTGTGCCTGGGTTGTGAGGGGGCCAGCATCACGGCACCGTGTAGCGTGCACGCCGTGTCCCGCTTGGGTACACCCAACGAACGACCCATCCATCTATCAGGCAAGGAGGATGTGCTCGGCATGGGCATCGACAAGTACAACGCGGAGTGCCGCGCGATCGTGATGCGCTACTCGGGCGAGTGGCAGAAGACGGTCAAGCGCATCGGCCGCTGGATCGAGTTCGACACGGGCTACAAGACGATGGACCTCAACTTCATGGAGACGGTCTGGTGGGTCTTCAAGCAGCTCCAGGACAAGGGGCTCGTGTGCGCCCGCCTGTGCAAGACGTCTTCAGCCACGCCCGGGGGCTGCGGCTGCGGCTGCGGCTGAAGCTGAAGCTGGAGCTAGCGGCTACGACTGAGGCTAGGGCTAGGGCTGCGGCCGAGGCCGCGGCCTGAGGCCACGGCCTGAGGCTGTGGAGGCTGCGCTGTGGGCTGCGGCTGTCGCTGCGTGCGACTATCCCTAACCCCAACCCACCTCCGCCCACCTCCACCCGCCTCTACCCGCCTCCGCCCGTTCCTCCCCGCGCGGGTACCGCGGCTTCAAGGTGATGCCTAACCCCACCCTAACCCTAACCAGGTACCGCGGCTTCAAGGTGATGCCGTACAGCTGCGCCTGCAACACGCCGCTCTCCAACTTCGAGGTCCAGCAGAACCCACGCCCACGCCCAACCCCAACCCCAACCCCAACCCCAACCCCAACCCCAACCCCAACCCCAACCCCAACCCCAACCCCAACCCCACCCCTAACCCCAACCCTAACCGCGACCCTAACCCCGATCCTAACCGCAACCCTAACCCCAACCAGGTGCAGCAGAACTACAAGGATGTCAACGACCCCGCCGTCGTCTGCCGCTTCCCACTCGTTGACAACCCCGTGCAGCAGCGGGGTATACACGTGGCCTTACTGTGGCCTGACCAGGCCTTCTTAGGGGCCGCGCAGCGCGGCAGCCCCGCCTCCTCGGACGGTCCTGCCCGCGACGCCGCCCGCGCAGGACCTGCCGCTTGGCCTGGCAGCTGGCAGCGGCCGGGCTGTCCGCGTGCGGCTCGAGGCGGCTCGAGGCGGCTCGAGGCGCCCTCACGCCTGCGCACGGCCCGTCCTTCCTGTAGACCCCAGCGCAGATCGAAAGCCGCTCGGGACCTCCCCCGTGGGTTACTACCCGTGGGTGCCGCCGAGCAGCCCTGGAGCCTCTCCCGCCCACAGAGGCCACCGCCGCTTCCACTGCGCGTTCGGCCTCACCCTCACCCTCACCCTCACCCTCACCCTCACCCTCACCCCCACCCTCACCCTCACCCTCACCCTCACCCTCACCCTCACCCTCACCCTCACCC
>Ga0209302_10001809_pt1 | contig 12494 bp, 13 predicted proteins | sample ArcOceMetagenome_2_FD_187445 | JGI IMG/M metagenome (GOLD analysis project Ga0209302, IMG submission 187445) | Marine eukaryotic phytoplankton communities from Arctic Ocean - Arctic Ocean ARC135M Metagenome (SPAdes) (version 2) | ecosystem: Environmental > Aquatic > Marine > Oceanic | place... | reverse complement strand
TAAAGTCGGCGCCGCGGGCGGACCAAAGTTGCTAAAGTGGGGCCGTCTCCGGGCGAGGCAGGGTCAAATCTGCTAAAGTCCGACCGCAGGCGGCGTCTCACAAAAAGGTCTTCGCTCCACAAAAAAAAAGGTCTTCTCGCTCCGCGGGCGGACCAAAGTTGCTAAAGTGGGGCCTCTCCGGGCGAGGGTCAAATCTGCTAAAGTCCGACCGACCCCTTACCGTTACGTCTACTACCCCCGGGTGTTTCGGTAGTCACTAACACCGAGAGGCGAGAGCGAGACTCCGTGGAGCGTGGTCCGACTCGCCTAGATACGTATAGACTATAGTGATCACGAATGAAAATTTCTCAATTGACACGGTTCATAATACACGGTGTTCACGAGATCACGTGGCGACGACTCTTTCGTCCTTTTCATCTGCGTTACAATTTCCCGCCTCTGTGAGCCTGACCTGGGCTACATTGGCCTCGTGCTCACGTAGTGGTACTCGTGGTAGTGGCCGAGGTAGAGCCGCGTGCGCAGCGGCACCTTCCACACGTCGGGCGGCGTGACGATGTGGCAGTAGTCCTCCGAGACGGAGGAGATGACGACGATCTCCGCCTTGAAGAGCACACTCGCTGCGAGCAGCGTGGCCTCGTCGCCCCACGTGACGCCGTGGTTGCCCATCTCCCGGATGTACCCCTTCCAATTGGGCACCCCCACCGAGTCGCGCAGCAGCGTGCGCTCGCCCGGTGCGCCGCCGTCGTCCATCGGGCGCTCGCCGTTGTCCTGCAGCCACTGGACTGTCTTGACGCGCAGCCGCTGTGCGTTCCACCCGCCTATGCCCACCTGCTCGAGCTGGTCGGCGAGCGCGTGGAACTGGCAGTTGTTGTCGCCGGGCACATCCTTGATCCGGAAGCCGCGCACCGCCATGTGCCGCTGCAGGCGCGACCTATGGTCCTGCGGCTGGTTGATGGGCGGCAGGCGCTCCTTGATCCTCGGGTCTTTGGGCCGCTGCTCCCGCGCTCGCTCGGCGGCAGGGGCCTCGCGCATCCCGAGCGAGGCGATGCTCGGGTAGAGCGAGGCGCCGTCCCCATGAGCCGCCATGGTGCCGCGCAGCTCCACATCACTCGCGCCGCGGCCGCGCGCCTCCGTCACCGCCCCGCTAGGGGTCTGCTTGACCGGGCGGGCCACCTTGGGGTACATTGTGTTGGCGAACTCGTACGAGGGCGGAGGACCCGGGTCGGGGGCGGCTGGCGGCGCGGCTGGCGGCGCCGCGGCTGGCGGAGCGCAGGCGGAGGCGGAGGCGCAGGCGGAGGCGGAGGCGGAGGCGGAGGCGGAGGCGGAGGCGGAGGCGGAGGGGCCTGAGGAGGGGTCTAAGGAGGGGCCGGGGCCTGCGGCGGCGGGCGGCGGGGTGGCGGCGACGCTCGGAGTCGCGGGCGCTGTGACGGGAGGCGCGGGGTGGTAGGAGGCGGCAGAGGGTGCCGCGGTGGGCGCGGTGGGCGGAGCGGCGGCGGTGGGCGGCTCCATTCGGAGGCTCGGCGGACGAGGTAGCTCGCCGCCGCCCGCTCTCAGGGCCGCCTCGGCGGCACTGGTGGCGGCGGCCGCGTGTGAAGAGCACGACGAAGACGCCACAGAGCAGGCCGCGCCACAGCCTCCTCCCACGCCGCCGCTATACCCTCCTCCGCCCACGCCGCCGCCACACGCGGTGGCCGCCACAGCCACGGCCGCCGCACCCGTGGCCAGTGGCACATCGGCAAAAGGCTCGTCGGGCGCGGGCGCGGGCGCGGGCGCGGGCGGTGGGGGTTGGAGCCTCGCCATGCGAGCCTCGAGCGCGTCCATCGCAGAGACGGTGGTGGGAGGCGCGCCGCTCGCGCCAAGGCCACCTCCCTGGGCAGGCGCCGGCCCTCCGTGGGCGGTCGTCGTGGGCGATGGTGCAGGAGGTGCGGCGGCGGGCTTTGGCGCGGGCTTCAGTTTGTTGAAGCGCGCCTCGAGCGTCTGTGTGAGCTCGGCCACGTCCTCGTCCGCGTGCGTGGTTATCGCCATCGCCGTCGCAGCCACCGCCGGCGACTCGCCGTACTTGACGAGCAGCTTGGCCTTAAGCTCCTCCATTAGAGAGAGCGCGGCAAGCAGGTCGAGCTTGCACTTCTTGTGCGCGGCCGACCTGGGGTCCAGCGAAGGCTGAGTCCTGATCAGGTCGAAAAACTTGGCGAACCGCAGGAACATGACATAGGAGATATCCAGTCTCTGGTTCTGGTACTGCTTGTAGCCCTCGGCGCGGCACTTCTCTGCAGCCTCGTAGAGGAACTCGACCTTGTGGATCTTCTTGCCAGCCCAGCTGCCGATGTTCTCCCCCTCGCGCGCGAGGCGGTCGAGCTGCGACTTGGCCGACATGGAGGCCGCTCTCGTGGCCGGCAGCCTGGAGTGTTCTTCCTGGCAAAGATGGGCGAACCCACCGCAAACACAGTACCGCCAATTCGTGCGCCCACGAGGCGGTTACAGCCTGACCTCTCCGCGCGTGCTTTAGGCTGTCGTCTGCCTCGCTTGTGGAATTCGAGGGGGTGATATTGCGCCACACACGCGAGTTTTTCAGTTTCCGAGAGCACTGCTGTTGCGCTCGCGAGCCGGAGGGCCGCCACGACGTTTTGGCGGGGATGATCTCCGCCGCGGGGATGGACGTTGGCGGCGCGGGCGTAGGACACGACCCCTCTGCCGACTCTGGCGCCGCCCACCTCGCCGTGAGCAGGCTGACCATCGGCACTTGGAACCTCGTCTCGAAGCATGATGAGCACATCCTGCTCTCCTTCTACTGGGCGGAGCGGAAGCTGGTGTGGGAGGTGCTGCACGCGGGCGTCGTGCGCAAGATGGAGGTCGGCTTCGAGGACGTCGTCGAGGCTGCGCTATCCTCCTCCGGTCCCGAGGACCCCGAGAGACTCGTGCTGGAACTCGCTCGGCCACCGCGCTTCTTCAAGGAGCAGATGACGGTGGCCGGGGGGGCGAAGCAGGCGAACTACGTCTATACAACGGACTTCACCAGCGGTCAGGCCTCCCAGGTGAGCCGGCACATTCTGTACTTTGCGGCGGGCATGGCGAGTGGGCAGGCGGACGCGATGAAGGCGCACGGCCTGCCTATCCGGAGCGAGGGGGCGTCGAGGGGAGGCGACTTGATGGGCAGCAGCGCGCTCCTCGGCGGCAGCGGAGGGGGCGTCAAGGCGACAGGGCACGCGAGCAGCGCCGCGCTGCGCCAGCCGCCGACGTCGTCGCCGCGGCTCGACGCGATCATCCTGCAGGAGCAGCTCGATCGGGAGATGCGCGAGAGGCAGGCGCGCTACTCGGGCATCTGCAGCGTGCGCCAGAGCATCTTCGGCACCGCCTTCAACGAGCTCCACGGCGCCGTCGCGCGCAACGAGAGCAAACGCGGCAAAACGTGCGCCGCACCCCCGGCCCCCCACTGCCCCTCTACCCCCCTCCCCCCCCATTGGCCCGCTGCGCTGCCCTCTCGAGCCCCGCCGCATACGCTTGGCAGGCTGAAGTTCGTGCGGGACGAGGCGAGCATGTCGATCGACGCCTACAAGGCCGTCTTCGAGAGTAGCATCACCTTCGGCGTGCGTAAGCTCAACCAGGTGGGCCATAGTAAGTTAGGGGCCATGGTAAGTAGGCCATGGTGGTATATATGGCCGAGCTCAACCAGGTGGCCACACCACACGCGTGCAGCACCCTAGGCCGCACCCTTAAGGTAGGCCGCACCCTAGGCCGCACCTTAGGCCGCACAGGCGGTGGAGACCAAGGCCAACCCCTCACCCTAACCCTCACCCTAACCCTCACCCTAACCCTCACCCTTACCCTAACCAGGCGGTGGAGACCAAGGGCGACTTGGAGGATCAGATCGCGCTGCTCGAGAAGGAGATCGACGCTCGCAAGGCGGAGGTGAGCGACCTGGCTGCGCTGTGCGTCTCGCTCGAGCACCGAGAGGAGCAGCGCAACAAGACGTATGAGGTGCGCTCAAAGGAGTTGACCGACCTCTCTGCAGAGAAGCTGCAGCTCGAGGCGCTGCTTGAAACGTTGAGAAAGAGCAAGCCCGAGCCCAAGGGCGATGCCAAAAAGTGAGGCGGCGTCGAGACCGCGTGTGCTACACGCTTCCGCCGGCTCACTTCTTTCCGTTTTCTTTGGAATGTTGTGTGTGAGTGTGTGCCAACCCGCGCCGATGTGATCGTCACTGCTGAACCCTGCAGTGTAAGACTTCTTCATATATCGAAACCGACGCACTTTTCAAACACACGAGAGAGTGTGTGCTGGAACGGTGTCCCTCGGACCGCCCCCCGGAGCGCCACCGCCAGAGCGGAGCGACGCGCTCCACAGTGAAGTCTGAAGTGTGAAGAGTGATCTGTGTGGACTGTGCTCTGTGGGGTGTGCGGCCTGTGTACCGTGTACGTCCGGACACCCACCCACGACCCACGTGCGGTGGTACTTTTGAACTGTAATTAACTTTTTTAATGTACCAACCGCCAGTAAAACCAGGGACTCGACCCGGCCGGCGCTCTGCAGACTGCAGTACTACTTTAGTACGTAACCGACGCGGCGACGGTCAGGTCTTGACTTGCACCCCCCGGAGCCGGAGGGGTACTAACTACACAGCCGTGCGGCCCCTGACTGGCGCGGGCGAAATACGCGTGGGGCGCACGAGCACGTCGACACAAAAACGAAAGATTGCAAGTTGCAAGTTCCCGACTGGCAGTGCCCATCTCAAAGTCCGTCGCGTCGCCGACCGGTAGCCGACCGGTAGCAAGGGTAGAGAGGGTGTCGGGCGCGGAAGCGCCCGACCTGGTGGACCGGCGTCTCCGCCGGCCCACCCCCTCCAAGCACCTCTACCGGCCCTTCGCCGCAATGCGGCGGTAGGCGCCTCCCTAAACACGCCAAACTACTACCAGTTCAGCGCTCCTGTGGTAGCGGATGGGCTGCGCATCACGGCCTCAAGTGCTGGCACTTGCGTCGACGAGCTGGTGATATACGCTACCTCGGCCTTCTGATCTGTTCGCTCGAGAGGACACCGACTGTTGAAATGCATCTGGTGGGGGGCTCCTACCCTTTTTCTCCCGGCCCCGAGCGCCGACTTGCTTGGATCTCCCGTATCCCGCGGCGCCGCGGGGCGCTATCGCAGATTGGGAAGAGGAGTCTCTCCTCCGGCTCCGGGCGCCGACATGCCTGGAACTCCCGACCCACGGGGCGCTATCGCAATTTGGGTTCTTTGTTTGGGTTTTGCTACCAAACAAACGAACCCAAATTGCGATAGCGCCCCGTGGGTTCTTTGTTTAGGGCGAGAAGGAGATCCTTCGAATTTGGGAGCCTTCGAAGCTCCCAGCAGTGCAACATACCACGCACGACCCCGATCCCCGAGGTGCGAGAGCCCTCACAAGAATGTGGTATGTGCGACATCGCAGTCGCTCGCTCTCGCGTCTCGCTGCATCGCACGCTAGAGCCAACATGCTTCAGATCTCCTAGAGTGGGTTCAGAAAACCAGCAAGCTCAAAAAGAAATCGTCGGCGGGCGCGATGCTGCTCACATTGGCGTACTTCTCGTGCGAGTACTTTCTGTGCACGGCCTGCAGGCCGGTGGACGCCTTGCCGTGCAGCTCGTGGATGTCGCGCACGCACGCCTGTAGGAGATCGGCCTCCTTGTACGTCGAGTGCTTCTCGAGGTCGGGAGTCCAGGGCGTCTTTCCCCTGGTCTTGAGTGCGAGGTAGACGGCGGAGGCGCAGATGGTCGAGGGCAGGTACTTGAGCATCTTGTAGTCCTGCAGCGTCAGCTCGACCAGGTAGTTGGCGAGCAGCTCGGTCGTCGAGCGCGGCGAGCGCGGCGCGGTGGCGATGCCGGCCACCTTGGCGAAGCGCGTCACGAAGACGAAGGCGTTGGGCGCCGTCAGCTGGAAGTTGAGGCTGGCGAGCATGAGGTACTCCATGCGCAGGATCGCCTCGCGCGTGTACGTGCAGCGACTGATGTAGACGAAATCGCTTGCTGGTAGCGGGCGCATCTCCTCGTACTTGGCGGCCATGAAGAGCGCGGTGGCGCCGACGAGCTGCAGCTTGTTGCGCGTGGTCTGCTCCTTCTCGAGGAAGCGGTCGACCAGGCTGACTGCCAGGTACAGCGTCTCCGGCATCAGCTCGAACCAGTCGTGGATCTCCACCAGCCAATCGACAAGGACCTCTCGCATCTCGGCGTCGATCTCCGCCTGCTTGCTCATGTACGACGGCGAGGGGTGCTTGCGCTCCTGGGAAGGCGCGTGGGGGCGTGAGCGAGCGTGTGGACGTGCATGGTGCTTCGGCAGGCTGGGCGCCGCACCTCCGCCTCGCGATAGTGGCGGTAGATGTCCTGCAGGTACGGGACAATACACTGAGGGTCGCTCGCGTCCGCCTTGTCCACCGTGTCCACCGCCTTGTCAACCGGTGTCTTCGATGCTCGGGGCAGAAAGCCGAGGTTGAGCCGCTTGTTGCCCACCTGCCCGCGCGCAACGTCCAGCTTGCCCTCAGCGCCGCACGGCTGTACTCTGCTCACTGAGGGCATAGGACGGCCAATGAGCCTGACCACCTGCGCCTGAGGCGTGGACAATGTCGCGCGCTGTGCCACCCTCACAGCCGCCAGCGTTCGCGTACAAACGGCTGCGAAATTCGCAAGGCACTGCGTGTCGTCGATGAGCTCGTCAGCAACGAGCGTGAGCAGGTCACTCGGAAGAGACGCCAGCGAGTCAGGCGATGCCGCGTGCTCAAGGCGCTGCCTCGAGGGCGGGTTGACTTCCGCCCTGGGTGGGCCACGCTGCGCTTCCGCCGAGGGCGAGTTCATGTTGCAAACTACCCGCCACGCAGAGGGGGGCAATTATTTCATCCAATTACCTATCTTCCCTTCTCTTATCCTCACCAGGAGAGCACTGCCGGGTCACTGCCCACCGCGTTCGCACGTATGAGGGCGGTGCTTCCCCGCACAAGCTAGGCACGCCTCCGCAGCGGGATCGCCGGCGGCGTCGGCCTTGGCCGCGCCTCGTTTCCTCGTGCGGCGCGTGCCCTTTGGACGGGCGTCGCTCTCGTCCTCGCCGCCCTCGCCGCCCTCGCCGCCCTCGCCGCCCTCGCCGCCGCCCTCCCCGCCCTCCACAGCACTGCTCGCCTGGTCGAGGCGGCGAGCGCTGCAGGCGGGGCAGAGCCAGTCGTCCTCCGGCACGCACGTCAGCGCGGGGCAGAGGCATCGCAAGTGGAAGCCCACGGGGCAGCCGTCGCCGTCGCACAGTAGCATCTCGTTCCCAGCCACCGACGCCGTGCTCAGGCATCGTGCGCACGCCTCCCCCCCCCCCCCCCCCCCCCCCCCCCCCCCCCCCCTCCCCCCCCCCCCCCCCCTCCGCCTCCCCCTGCGCCTGCGCCTGCACCTCCTCCTCCAGCCGCCGCTTGCCGCCGCGGCCCGCTGCCGGCTTTCGCAGCGGCTCCGGGGCGGTGGCGCGGAGGTGGCCCTCGGACGGCGCCCTCGGCCGCTTGCTACGCCGCCCGCCCACCGCGCCCGGTCGCCCGGCGTCGCCGCTGCCGGCGGCGGCGGGCGCGGCGGAGGCGTCGCCGCCCGCACCTGTGGCCGCCTCGGGGCTAGACAGAAGCGTGCTGTACTCGTCGAGCCGCGAGAGCTCGCTCAGGTCTAGGAACTGCACGAGCGGCGAGGGCAGGCAGAGCGGCGTGCTGCGCCCGCTGCTGTCCGCCAGGAAGCGCACGATGCAAGGCGGGCCGTTTTGTTGGATGCCGAGGAAGCGCACGCGGTAGCGCGCCTGGAAGCCGGTTAGGGTGAGGGTGAGGGTGAGGGTGAGGGTGAGGGTGAGGGTGAGGGTGAGGGTGAGGGTGAGGGTGAGGGTGAGGGTGAGGCACAGGGTTCGGGTCAGGGTTCGGGTTCGGGTTCGGGTTCGGGTTCGGGTTAGGACGCGGTAGCGCGCCTTGAAGCCGGCGCCGCTCAGCGCACTCGCCCAGCACTCGCCGCCCACCTCGATGCCTGCGATGCGTTCCGCCTCCGCATCGGGCACCTGGTTAGGGTTAGGCTTGGGGTTGGGGTAAGGGCTAGGGCTAGGGCTAGGTCCGCGTCGGGCACCATCAGCCGCGTCCGCCCCGCTAGCAGTGCGCCAGACGCAGTCTGCCCCTCGCCGCGGCACGCGAAGAAGCTCTCGTCGAGCTCCGCGCCGCGCCTGTCCAAGGCGAGGCTCACACGTGTGAGTAGCAGGCCTGCCTGGGACCCGGTCTACAGTACTAGCCCGGGGTTCGAGGCCTGCGTGGCATACGGCCGCATCCACGAAGGCGGCACGTCACTCGTCGCGCTCGCCGTGAGCCGCGCCGCCGTGCGCGCCGCCCGCTCCTGCTCCAGCTCCCGCCACGTCACCGCCGCCTCCCCTGCCGCCGCCCCCGCCGCCGCCACCCTCGCCGCCGCCGCCACCTGCCCCTCCCCCGCCGCCGCCTCGATCGCCGTAGGGAGCGAGCGCACGTCCACCTGGTAGAGCTCGCCCTCGCGTATGCTCGGCGCGCACTCGCGGCACCACCACTCCCGCCCGCCCGGCCCCTCGCCCGCCCCCTCGCCCGCATTCCCTCCTTCGGTGGCGGCCTCGGTGCCCGCCGAGGCCGCCCCCTGCCTCCCCTGCCGCGTCTGCGCCCTCTGAGCGCCCGTGCCCGCCGCGCCCGCCGCGCCCGCCGCGCCCGCCGCGCCTGCTGGGTGGGCGCACCGCGCATGCGCAACCCGGTCGCACAGCCCACCGCCGCACAGCACACCAGCACCACTGCAGCGGAGAAGCGGCGCCTCGGCCTCCGCCTCGGCCTCCGCGCTCGCACCCGCCTCCGCGCCCACCTCCGCGCCGTCAGCGCCGCCTCTGGGCGTCGGCGCACGCTCGCCGCACACTGCACACAAGGACGTGCGCCCGCCACCCAGCCCCTCGCACCCCTGCGGCTCGGGCGGCGGCGAGTATCCGCGCGAGGGCGGCGGTGGCGAGCATCGGCCTCCCCGCGGCGATGGTGGGCCCGAGCGCTCAGCCCCGCCCGGCGGCTCGGCTGCGGCTCCCGGCTCCTCCTCTGAGAACAGGGGTAGCTCGACTCCGAACTCGTCGGAGAAGCGAACGCGCTTGGCGGCGACCTTGGCAGACTTGGGCCGCTTGCGCACCGACGCGCGCTCGTCCTCGACCATGGTCGCCTGTAGGGAGTAGCAAGTAGTACGTAGTAAACAAGTAGCAAGTAGCAAGTAGCAAGTAGCAAGTGGCAAGTAGCAAGTGGCAAGGAGCAAGTGGCAAGGAGCAAGAAGCAAGTGGTGAGTAGCAAGTGGTGAGTACCGCTCATGGTCGCCTGCTGGCCTCGTGTCTTCGCCGAGCGCGGCGAGCCGGCGACCATCGTCACCTCGTCGAACTTGGAGACGTCACTGCTCGGCAGGTAGGTCGAGCGGATCTCGGGCAGCAGCAGCGGGATGGTCTTGCCGTCGAGCGTGGCCACGTACCGCACGAGGAGTGGCGGGAACAGGTTGCGCACCCCGAGGAGGAGCGCGCGAAAAGGCTTCCGCTGCCCCGCGTGCAGGCCCGGCGCCAACACAGCGCTTCCCACCGTGACGCCCTCGGGAAGCGACGCCTCGCCGACCTTGGGGAGCGAGATCGGCGGCGGCGATTTGGGGGGCGATGTGGCGGCAGGCGTGCCGACACGGCCCAGCTGTGCAGACGTGGCGAAGTACTCCATCTGCAGCCGCTCGAGGTCCAAGGCAAAGGCCCTGCACACGCTCGCAGAGGTCACGTGGCCTCGCAGCTCGCGGAGCCGTGCCAGGATGTCAGCCATCTCCTGTGTCAAGGAGTGCTCGTCTTCCGGTGTCAACAAGTGCTCTGGCATGGCCCGCTCTTCGCCGTCGTCAAACCGCACCTTCCAGCCACTGGTAGAACGCGCGACTATCACACCGCAGAACAGCTTCTCGCGCCCATTTTGCATGAACTTGGCTGAGACCCGCAGGCCCGGCCGGATGCTGACAGGCATGCGCAAGTCGCGGCGCGCGCGCGGACCGCGAGACGCGGCACCGTTACAAAATGAGGGTGTGTGTCGTCAACAGGTCGTCAAACTGTAACATCTGACGAGGTCACGTGAATCTGGAATGCACTAACGATGGCACCAGTGTTACACCGGGCCCATGCAACGAAGCCCTACACCGTTCCCCCGAGCGGCTCACGCAGGCCCACCTCGCTGCGGCTCACTGCTTGGCCAGCTTCGCGGCACGCTGCGCCTCACGTATCGCCTCCATCTCGTCGTCCATCTCGTCGTCGTCCGAGTCGTCAGCCGCGCGCTTGGTTCCGCTCGAGGCGGCGGCCTTCGAAGCCGTTGGCTCCGCCTTGACGCCAGCGGCCGGCTTTGCTGGCTTCGCCTTCGCCGCCGCCCCCGCCGCCGCCCCCTGCTCGTTGTCGTCCTCCTCGTCGTCTTCCTCGTCGTCGTCGCCGGCCGCCTCGCTGTCGTCGTCGTCGTCGTCGTCGTCGTCGCCGTCCTCGTCCTGATCGCCCTCCTCGCCCTCCGCGCCCTCCATCTTGCGCCCCCCGCGCTCATTGAACTCCTCCTCGGGCTCCTCCTCCGCCGTCGGCGCGAAGTCCTCGTCGTCCTCGTCGTCGCTGTCCTCCTCCTCGCTCCCGTCCTCGCCCTCCTCCTCCTCGCCCTCGCCCTCGCCCTCGCCCTCACCGCCCTCGCGCTCTGCGTCGAGGCAACCGTTGACGTTGACCTGGTTAGGGTCAGTGTTCGGGTCAGGGGTCAGGGGTCAGGGTCAGGGTGGTCAGGGCCGGGCTCAGGATGAGGGTTGCAAGCGATGTGGTTGACCTTCTTGGCCTTGAGGTGCTCGGCCACGCGGGCGAACTCCTCCGCCGCGATCATCGACAGCTCCATCTTGATCGGCTTGGCTCCCTCCGCCCCCCCGGCGACGGCCTCGGGCGGCGCGCACTCGAGCTGGATGTCGAAAGAGCGCCGGCCCGAGGGCGGCAGTAGCTCCACCTGGTTAGGGTTGGGGCTATGGTTAGGGTTAGGGTTAGGGTTGGGGTTAGGGTTAGGGACCGAGGGCGGCAGTAGCTCCCCACCTGCAGCCTCTTGTACGGCAGCGACAGCACCTGGTCAGGGTGAGGGTTGGGGTTAGGGTTAGGGTTAGGGTTAGGGTTAGGGTTAGGGTCAGGGTTAGGGTTGCAGCCTCTTGCAGCCTCTTGCACGGCAGCGACGCCACCTTGCCTCCCTCCTTGACCAGCATCTCACCCTCCAGCAGGTAGGCTGCCACCTCGGTCGCCTTATGGTAGCAGCGGAGCGCGGCGCCGTCCGACGGGCGGAAGCCGCCAAGCCTGGTTAAGGTCAGGGTTGGGGTTGGGGTTAGGGTTGGGGTTAGGGTCAGGGTCAGGGTCAGGGTTAGGGTCAGGGTTAGGGTCAGGGTCAGGGTTAGGGTCAGGGTCAGGGTTAGGGTCAGGGTTAGGGTTAGGGTTAGGGTTAGGGTTAGTAGTTCGGGTTGGGGTTGGGGTTGGGGTTGGGGTTGGGGTTGGGGTTGGGGTTACCTGCCCTGGCGGACAGCGGGCGCGAGGTCCTTGAGGCACTGCTGGAGCACGTGCGCCGCCTGTGCAAGACGAGGCGCAAGCGTGTGAGTGGCAGGCCCAGGCGAGCGGAGGGTGTGCTAGCGGAGGGTGCGCCGCCCGCGCCCGCGCTCGGCGGCCTGGGGCCAGTGGCCTGGGGCCAGTGGCCTGGGGCCAGTGGCCTGGGGCCAGTGGCCTGGGGCCAGTGGCCTGGGGCCTGCTAGTCCGGGGTTCGAGCCCTCTGTGGTATACGTTGCCCTTGGCCGCGGCCTTTCCGGGCAGGGTGAGGGCCGCCTCCTTGTCGGTCGGCTTGGTGACGAAGGTGAGGGCCGAGAGCTGCGACTTGCCGTGGAGCACCGGCGCGGAGAGCGTGCACGCGAAGAGGAAGCCCCGCTCGTCCACCTCCGGCACCGCCCACATGCTCTGGATCGCCGCGTAAGGCACGACCACCGACGCCGCCTTGCCCTGCAAGACGAGCGCAGACTCGCACAGCTTCACGCTGAACTTGCCGCGTGGCGACAGGAAGCTCATCTCGGGCAACGAGCCCAGGCTCTTGCCAGGCTCCAAGCTCGACGGGGCGGCGGCGGCTGACGTGGATGTCGACGCCGCACCGGCCGCCGCACCGGCCGCCGCACCGGCCACCGCCGCCGCTGGTCCCGAAGCAGCAGAGAGCTGGATCTTGAGAGCCTCACAGCGGGCGTTGGACTCGCTCAGGCTCTGCTTCGCCGTGGCCAGCTGATCGCGCGTGTCGGATAGCTCCTCCTCGAGCGAAGCCACGCGCGACCGAAGGGATGTAACGAGGGTACTGCTATCCTTGGCAGGGCTGCTCATCGTTTGCTCGGCGGCGGGCTTGGGCTCGGCGGCGGGCTTGGACGGCGCGTTTACGTCGCGCGTGAGGTGTGCCAACATTCACTCCGCTGCGGTTTTGGCGCGCCGCTGGGGGGGGGGGGGGTGCCGG
>Ga0209302_10001808_pt1 | contig 12497 bp, 10 predicted proteins | sample ArcOceMetagenome_2_FD_187445 | JGI IMG/M metagenome (GOLD analysis project Ga0209302, IMG submission 187445) | Marine eukaryotic phytoplankton communities from Arctic Ocean - Arctic Ocean ARC135M Metagenome (SPAdes) (version 2) | ecosystem: Environmental > Aquatic > Marine > Oceanic | place... | reverse complement strand
GCAAGAGCGCAACGGGCTCACCGCACCGCGGGGACGGAACTCGGCACCGAAAGTGAGATCCCTGGTAGAGTTCCGCGCGATTCTCTGGACCCCCTGCGCCTTCCCGTGGCCGGTGGGGGAAGTAACTGCACCCCCCTGGGTCGGGGTGGTTAAAACGGACGATTGGCTCACTATTTGCCGAGCAGCCCTCGGATACTCCACCCGCAACCGTTCGAGAGATCATGGCCATCCAGCGTAGCCCTCCAGCCGTGCGTGAAGGCGAGGCTGTAAGGTCGTTTGACGAGAACCGTCCAATCCGATCGCTCCCGTTCGACGCAGAGCGACCCATCGGCGGCGGCGGCGCGGCCTACTGCGACGAGAACTCGTTAGCAGAGCATCCTAACGAGCAGGACACACAGCCGTGGAAGCTGGCGGCGCTCAACTACAACACCAGCCGAGCGCCGGGCGCGGTGTACGACGAGAGCACCGACGGGAAGCTCGGTTCGGTCTACACCGCGCTGACCGAGAAGCTCGTCGGTCGCGGCGACTGGAAGCGGTGCGCCAGCTTGGCGGTGGCGGAGGTGGCGAAGGTGGCGGAGGCGGTGGCGTTAGCCTGGCGGAGGTGTTGCTCGGCGGTCTAAGCTTGGCGGTGGCGCCATGGCGGTGGCGCCATGGCGGTGGCGCCATGGCGGTGGCGCCGCGCTCGGCGCCGCGCCCGGCGCGGCCGTAGTCCGAGCTCTGGCGCTCGCCCTCTGCACCCCCGCCCTGCCCCCTTGGCAGGCTGCCGGCGCTGCGCAACAAGGAGACGGACGAGGTCAAGCTGCCGAGTGCCTTCCACCTCTTGCTTGGCACGGCGCAAGGCAAGGGCATCCGGTGGGGGCGGCTCGGCTACGGCATGTGGCCGCCGCCGCTGGTCAACTACGTGCGCGGCTTCGACGTGCTCACGCGCAAGGGCAAGCTGGTGAGCACCCTCGAACAGGGGCGCGAGGACGCCCAAGGGGGGCTACCCGCTGGGCTGCCCCCAGCGCTCACTGCGCCCGCCGCCGCCGCCAGCGCCGCCGCCGCCAGCGCCGCCGGTGCGGCCGCCGCCGGTGCCGCCGGTGCCGCCGCCGGTGCTGCCCCCGGTGCGTGGGACCTAGCGCCGCAGTCCTTTGTCTTCCACCCCTCCAAGGGCGAGGCCAACCCGACCGAGGCCCTGCGCACCGCCTACGCCGAGGCCGCGGCCGAGGTGGCGGCCGCGGCGGCCGCGGCGGCCGCGGCGGGCGGCGAGGCGGGCGCGGGTGCGGGTGCGGGTGCGGGCGGCGAGGCGGGCGCGGGTGGTAACCTTTGGATCCTTAAGCCGAGCGACGGCAGCAAGGGGAACAACATCACCATCTATACCTCGCTCGACGAGATCGAAGCCTTCCTCGGCGCCCAGGCCGACAAGGCAGCCGCGGGCGAGGCCGTCTCCTCCTGGGTAGTGCAAAGGCGCGCCGTTACCTAGTTATCACCCCTTAGGTACAAGCTGAGGCACCCGCCGCTTCTCACCGTGGTGTGTGTATGCTTATGTGTTTATGCACCAGGTACGTGGCCAACCCGCTGCTGCTAACCCTAACCCTAACCCTAACCCTAACCCTAACCCTAACCCTAACCCTAACCCTAACCCTAACCCTAGCCCTAACCAGGTACGTGGCCAACCCGCTGCTGCTGGACGGTGGCGGCCGCAAGTTTGACATGCGCTGCTGGGTCCTCCTCGACGCGGAGTATAACATCCACCTCTACCGCCAGCTCTACCGCCAGGTGGTACTGGTGGTAGCAGTAGTGGTAGTGGTGGTGGTGGTGGTGGTGGTAGTGGTGGTGGTGGTAGTGGTAGTGGTAAGTGGTAGTAGTGGTAGTAGTCGTAGCGGTACAGCATCACCTCTGCCTCCAGGGCGTGCTGCGTACCTTCGCCGTGGCCTACGACGCCTCACCCTAACCCTAACCCTAACCCTAACCCTAACCAGGGCGTGCTGCGTACCTCCGCCGTGGCCTACGACGCCGCCGACCCGACCAACCGCTTCGCGCACCTCACCAACCACTGCATCGCTACCGAGCATGACGATTACGGCAAGTTCGAGGCGACCAACGAGCTCTCTAACCCCAACCCCAGCCCTAACCCCAGCCCTAACCCCAACCCCAACACCTAACCCTAACCCTAACCCTAACTAGGCGACCAACGAGCTCTTCTACGACGACTTCGACGCAGAGCTCGGTCGGCGCTTCCCCGCACAGGCCGCCCCCCTACGCTCACTACGCTCTAGAGACTGCCACTTACTACATACTGGCCACTACTGCCCACCCCCACTTACCCATTCCTTGCCGGTTGTCACCTACTACCTACCACTTGCCACTTTCTAGCTCCTGCTCCCTGCTCACTGCTCACTGCTCCCTGCTCACTGCTCACTGCTCACTGCTCACTGCTCACTGCTCACTGCTCACTGCTCACTGCTCACTGCTCCCTGCTCACTGCTCACTGCTCACTGCTCACTGCTCACTACTCACTGCTCACTGCTCCCTGCTCACTGCTCGCTGCTCACTGCTCACTGCTCACTACTTACAGGCCGCCGCCTACGGGGGGTCGGTCCTGCAGGGCCGCTTGCTGCCGCAGATCAGGAGGCACGTGGCCCTCACGCTCATCGCGGCGCGGGATCGGCTCGAGAGCTCAGGTGCGTGATGGGTGGTACTAAGTGGTACACCTAAGTGGTACACCTCAGTGGTACACCTTAAGTGGTACACCTAAGTGATACACCTAAGTGGTACACCTAAGTGATGCCTAAGTGGTACACCTAAGTGATACACCTAAGTGGTACACCTAAGTGGTACACCTAAGTGGTACACCTAAGTGGTACACCTAAGTGGTACACCTAAGTGGTACACCTAAGTGGTACACCTAAGTGATACACCTAAGTGGTACACCTAAGTGGTACCTAAGTGGTACACCTAAGTGGTACACCTAAGTGATACACCTAAGTGGTACACCTAAGCGATGCCTAAGTGGCACCGCCCCTGTCGCCTCTGCGGCTACTCGTACCTCGAGGCACAGCTCGAGGCACCTGCTTACCTACGGACTCGCTACACTCTACGTATCTACATCCCAGGCGACTACTACCGCCCCTTCCATCTCTTCGGGTACGACTTCCTCGTCGACACCGACCTGCGCGTCTGGCTGTGCGCGATCAACGCTAACCCTACCCCTACCCCTACCCCTTACCCCAACCCCAACCCCAACCCTTACCCTTACCCTTACCCTAACCCTACCCCTCACCAGGTGCGAGATCAACGCCTCGCCCGCCGTGGCCGAGGAGCTACTCCCCGCCTTCATCGACTCCCTCGTCGCGACCGCCATCGACCCGTTCTTCCCCCCCGTGGCCGCGCTCCAGCTTGCCAAGGGCACGGCGGGCCCAGCTGGAGCCGCCGCCAAGCCGAGCGCGCCACCAGCCGCCGGCGCGCGGGAGGGCTTCGAGCTCGTCTTCCGCGCCAAGCCACAGGAGGGGTGTGAGGGGGAGTGAGGGTGCGTCGGCGCCGCGGTCTCGGGGCACGCCCGGGCGACAGGCGACGGGGCATTCCCGCAGCTAACTATCGGCGCACTGGGATAAAGAGAAGATCAGAATTTGGATTCGTTGTTTATCTGCCCCTCTCTTGCTCGCTCGGTGCGCGGCGACGCGACGGCACTTGGCGGCGGCGGCACTGACGCTGGGATGGGAGCTTCGCTTTCTAACATGAAAACGGCAACTGGAGCGCCCGCACGGTTCCCAGTCGGGACGTGGATCGCCGCGGGCGCCTGCCTCGGCGGCCTCGCGCTGTCTGAGCGCTTCATCGTCGGTCCGATGCGCAAGCAGCAGGAGGCAGAGGGCACTGCGCCGAGCACGTCTCTCTTCGGCGACATCGCGGTGGTCACTGGCGAGGCGTATACAAAGAAGTCGCAGGCGAAGCTCCCCGACGGCATGGTGCTGATGGAAGATGGGAGCATACGACGCAAGCCTTGAGACGCACTGCTGGCGCCGCCCGTGGCTTTCGCCCACCCACGCTCGAACCACCCACGCTCGAACCTCCCCGTCGGTGGTCTCGTGATCACTCGCATCGCGCGCCTGGGTCCCTTGCTCGCGGCTGCCGGTGGCAGCGCACAGCTCAGGCGGCGCGTCGGTCGTTGGTCTGGCCTGGCTGGCAGCCGCAGCACCTGGAGCAAGATCACCCGACGGCGCAAGCAGAGGCGCTGATGTGAGGGTGGTGGTGGTGGTGGTGACGGCGGTCAGGGGCACTCGGGCTAGGGGCCTGCAGGGGCATGGAGGGCCAGGGCAGGGAGTCAAATCACAACCGCCCCCCGGCCCGCCCCAACGTCGCCCGTCGGTCTGCGACTCGATGAACTCGACGGCAGTGAAAGGCTAGCCGCTTGGTGAATTTGTGTCGGTTATTAGTGTTTACGGCTTGAATTTATTAGTGAATATGCCCGCTTTTAACTCAGTACAGACTCAGGAGACTAACCACCGGTCCCCAGACCCCACCCCACACGCCCGCACCCCGCCCCCAGATTCAACGCGCGCTATCCCCGCCGCCGCCTCGCAGGCGCACTCGTGGACCGCGAGCTCGACCCGCAAGAGTTGAGCTCGCTGTGCGCCGCCGCGAGGGTGATAGGCGTGCAGATTGCTATGGCGGCGACGGGCGACCCTAACGCCGTCGCGCGCCTGTCCCAGCACGCGCTCATCATCGATGGGCGCGAGCTCCGAAAGCAGGGGTACAATACAGCGCCGTGGCCGTGCTCCGCAGCTCTCGGGCTGCGCGGCTCCTGGACAAGGATCCGCGCGACTTCGGGGCGACAGTGAAGCGGCTCTACCTCTCGGGATCGGCGGGAGGCGTGGAGCTGCGCGAGCTGCTCGCGTACACCGAGAGCATGGTAGGACACCGACCGACCGGACCTCGACTCCGGCCGTTGGCTTGCGTCTGGCGGCGCGACCCCCACCATCGGGAGAGGTGCGCGCGATGCCGCAGGCTAACACTCCGGCCGGGCCGCGCGCGTGAGGGGCTGCCGTGCGCGTGTAACAAGGCCCGCAGTCTGCCCTGAGCCGGGAGGTGCTCTGAAGCAACCTCTAGGCCGGGAGGGAGCCGACACCCCTTTCAAACCCCCCCCCAGCCCAACGCCCTGGCGGGTAGACGAAGGAGGGCCACAGTTACTCTCGGCCCGGAGTGGCTAAGTAAGGGTGGCGAGGACAGCCTGCTCGCCCCGCGGTCTAGGCACCGCAGCCTGGATACCGCGTGGCCTCGAGCGGGAGGGGTCCGAGCTACGCGCCGGGAGGGCGATGCCCGCGAGGGGGCGCACTGAAACACTAGGAGGGTCATAATGAACGTCATTATGAGAGTAGTGCTCGTAATGGATTGGGGGGGCTCCTAGTACGCATTAGGACTCATATTGGACTCATAATGAGCTCATTTAGATTATGAGTCCAATATGAGTCCTAAAAGTGCGTACTAGGAGCCCCCCCAATTCATTACGAGTACTTCAGTTCACTCTCATAATGACGTTCAGTATGACCCTCCTAGTGTTTCAGTGCGGGCGCGGCGGGTACATGTGCTGGGATTCCGCACACGCCGGAATGCGACGGCGCACGCGCGCGACGGGGAGGGCCACACGCACTGGCACGCGTGTGTGGAGAGGGGTGAAAATCCTCACCGATCAGTCCTGGTATATAGGAGAGGTGGGGCAACGGCGCGGAGCGCCCTAGGCTGGTACAGACCCAGTGTTGGTGTCCCAGAGACTTAGATAGCACACAGCGTGTGACAAAACGATGTGATTCTAATTTATTCAGTTCAAATCTTTCTTGATTATTGTCAGACTTGACACTTGTGGCGCGCGGTGGCGCAGGGCGCCCTAGGCTGGTATAGACCCAGTGTCGGTGTCCCGGTGACGTAGGTAGCGGCAGACTCCAGTCGACGTCATTCTTATTTTTTTAGTTCCGTTCCGTTCTTGAAGAACCCGCGCGGGGTCAAATTCAAGAACTTCTCGAATGTGCACATACAAAGCCGTACTTTGATTCGGTATACTTTCTATACTTTCGGTTTCGCGCGCGCCCGGGCGGGCGCGCGCGCGGCGCGGCGTCGCTGTGTGTTGGGCCTTGAACAACCAAGCAAAGGCGCGCTTCGCAGCCGAACTTCCTGGCAATGGACCTCGTGCTCGCGCCCCTCAATGGACGCGGCTGCTAGGCCTCGTGCTCTGCGACCGGTAGTCCGGCACTACTCCTGTGCTCGCGCCGTCTGTACACCGTCTGCATCTGCATTAGGCGACGACGGTGGGCAAATTGTTGAAGCATCCATTGCCAAAGCCAAGCGCGAGGGCAGATCTTATAGGCAGACCTGCCCTAATTTATGACGCGTGTGGGAGCCAACCAAGGCGCTCGTGGGGCGAGAACACGCTGCGGCGAACTCATGCCATATTGGGGCGTGCGAGCCTAATCAGCAGGCGAACCGTCACGAGCCGCAGTCGACCTTTCGCCAAAGCCTCCTCTCGAGCGAGCCCCACCGCGTAGAATTAAAAAGGGGTTGTGGAATGCGAGCCATGCCAGTCATGCCAGTTATTGTTTTTCATTTGGGGGGAATGGGTTAAAATGGTTTGTTATTTGGGCGAATGGTGGCGTCGGTGTACCGTAAGAAAGAGGGGACGCAACAAACTGATGTATATTGCGTGTGCTATAGTGGGGTAATAGCGGGGTGCCCGACACTAGCCCGACACTATGCCGCTGCGCCGGTCAGCAGGGCTCTGTGGGTATAGAGCGTCCCCAAACGGTGGAGCGCTCGACGAACTCGTTGTTAGTGTTATGCCTGAAAATCCTTTGCCTTGGCAGCAACGGCCTCACGCAGGCACGACTGCGCGGTGCGCAAGATGAGCTCTGCGACACCAGCCGTGCGAGCAACTTCGATTGCGCGGCGCAATGTCGGGATATCTATGTGCTCAGGTGGGACCGCTACGAGGTACTTGAGTTGAGCTTTGGCTTCGACCTTGCTTATGGATTCATCTCGGCTGGCGGTCGCGCCGGAAGCTCCCACGTACACGATGTCCGAAAGGTCATCGACCCGTACGCCAAACTCTGCATCAGCTTGTCGCTTCAGGAAGGGTTCTTTGATGCCGAGTCGTAGGCCTGCGTACACATGGCCGCAGCCCGACTCAGCGCGTGCGTGCATGGTGTTTGGCACAGTATACCGTACTTACTAACGTGCGGTACTTTTGAGGAGCATATGTATACCCTTGGGGAAGCTCTTGCGCCAGTCGCCTTTCAACGCTGCGGGAATATTGTAGAGTGACAGCTTGACGGCCGCACCAAAGTCGTCGGCGATCACCGTTTGCAGGCTGCGCATGCGGAACGGCCGCACGCAGAGCTCGCCCCACAGAACGCGGCCAGTTGCTCGATGGCCTACCGTTGACGCGAGTTCGGAGATGCGGCATTCCTTCAGCTGCTCGAGTGCCACTCGCGGCGCGTCAGCGTTCAGGGGCCTGGGTCCGGGTGTGTCCGTATACTGGCTCGGCGGCACATTCGGCGAGCGTTCGGCAGCCGTGACATGGCGCTCATGCGACAACGTGAGGGCAGGCTTGTGGAAGTTGACAGCGGCAAAGTCAAGGTTAGGATTGGGCAGGTGCAATGTTTGGACAATGTGCTGGAAGCAGGCCAGCTGGTCAAGCAGATCTTCCTGACGCTTCACCTTCTTGAACTTCGCTGCTTCAGCAAGAATTTTGCCTGTAACTCCGCAGACAACGAAAAGAGTAGGGAGGGACCCGGGGTGCGTCTTTGCACGGCGTAGTACTTGCTCACACAGCTGCTTCAAATCACTTGCTGGGAACCCCTCGCTTGGCACACACACCTCACTGGTGCTGAGCATTACTAGGCCAGCCGCATGATTGTGCACAAAGCTCACCCGACCCGCATTGCCACCCACGTCGCGCTTAGAGTTGCCGTTCACGAAGATGTCAGCGTTCATGCCTCCAAACCCGTTGCCGCTGAAGTGATTGCGAGTGAGGGTCACGTTATGGAATGGGGAGGACTGAGGTCCGTAATGCTTTGACACTGACACTCCGACATTGGCATTCTCCTGGACGCGACAGCCAGTGATTGTTGAGCTACCACCGTACTGTGCCAAGCCACAGCCACCGTTGTTAAAGACCAGTGTGCTGATGAGCTCCAGGTGGGCACTGCCGTCCTCGCTGTCCTGAATCACAATGCCGTCGCCTCTGTGATTGAGAACGTGGCAGCGGTGTAGCGTCATCTTTCCACAGGTGACCATGAGCCCACCGCATGACGGCAGAGATCCGCACGCTTCGAAGGTGCAGTCAGTCAGGCTGGCGGCGACGCCACCTTGGTACAGCTGGACTGCTGAGTATTCGCTTGAAGACACTGTGCAGCGCTCAAGGTTTGCACGCCCGCCTTCGCGGATCTCGACTGCCGTGCGCCGAGAGTGGCAGAATGTGCAGTTGTCCGCCTGTAGCGAGCTGCCTGATCCACGGACAAGAACCGCTGAGCCGGGACCAAAGACCTTGCAATTGGACATGATCAACGCGCTTCTCGTATCGGCGTAACAGCTTGCACCGGTCGAACGTAGCTCGCAATTGATGAGCTTCAACGTTGCACCGAGCGCGGCGCCAGCACAGTGAGCGACTTTGCTTGGATTATTCGGTAGCGAATAGTGTAAGATCTTGAGGTTCTCCATGGTAAGCGACTGGCTGCCACTGTAGATCAGAATTCCAGGCGATGGGTCAAGCGGGTCAATCGTGACTTCGACCTTGCCCTCGCCGATGATCTGAGCGGTTATTCCAGCTATTACATCAATGCTGCCCTCACGACCAGAGTGTTCACCGCCCTCCTCTTCCTTCATGCGCTTCCTGTCCTTCTCAGCAGACGTTTTGAAGAAGCCCGGCCAATTCAGCGAGTACTTTCCTGGCAATATGATGATCGAGACGTGCTTAGTCCGCACAGACTTGACGGCTTCGCGCAGGGAGACAAAATCGCCTCGACCTTCGCCATCCACAACGATCACGGCTTCCTGAAACTGCACGGAAGGCCAGCACGAGAGCTGTGAAGGGTTACAACGCACCGGTGGCGGCGATACCAGCAGCCTCTCAGCATCCTGCCTAGCTTCGTTTAGTAGCTCAGCATTGCTACTCGACAGGCGAGCCTGGCCCATGCGGATTGCCTGCAGGGCCCCACGGGCGTCGAGGCGCCCAAGCTTGGCACGGGCGAGTCTTAGGTAGCCTTTGACCCAGTCGGACTTGAGGTCCACGACCCTCAGGGCGTCTCGTTCGGCGCTTCCGTACTCCTGCAACTTAGTCAATGCCCCAGCACGGTTGCTCAGCGCCTTGGTCACCACCGCGCTGTCACAAACCTGAATCAGCTCGTCGGCACCGATGATGTTGCTATACCCACGAACGGCCTTTTCGAGAGCTCCGCTGTTGAATGCAGCGTTTGCCTTGGTCAAAGCGGCCTCTTGCCATGAAACAGGCAGGCTGTTGCGCCTCGTCGACCGCCACATCTGGACTACCCTTTCTGCGTCACTCGAACCGGACTTTGCCTCGTGCTCCCTTAAGACCTGAAGCATACGTGCCTCGGCCTCCTCACCTTGATCGGCAATGGCGTCGAGCATCGAGCGCTCTGCTTCTGCCGGTTTGCCGCTCCGAAACTTGAAGGAGCAGACCTCGAGCATGTGCAGATCGTACCATGCTTGACACACTTTCCGACCACCCGGAGAGGCCAGTCCCAGGAACTGAAGAAACGAGCCTTGCGCTCGCCTCAGGAGCTGCATCGCCCCTGACGGATCTATTTCTCGTGTGCTAATCAGGTTGCGAAGCGCAACGGCACGATAGTAGTATCCCATCGGTCCCGAAGGTTGTAGTTGTATGATGCGCTCTGCGTCAGCAAGGCTATCTGCCCAGTTGTTTAGGTTGCCTCGAACCACCATTTGCAGGTGGTAGGCACGTTGGTAGCTTGGGTCGAGATCAATGCATGCGTCCAGTTCGCCCAGGCATGGCTGCATCTGGCAGCTATGCAGCAAAGCGTATGCTCGCACAAGTCGGGCGCTCAAAATTGTCCTTTGGTCGCGCGCATCAAGCAGGACCGCGTCGATCGCACTGTGGTATCGCAAGAAGGGCTCCTCGTCCTCGCCCCAGCACCATCTTCCCGAGAACGGGTCGCCATCTGACTCAGACAGCTTGAGTGCCTCAGCAAAGAATGATATGGCAAAGTCGAGGCGCCGCTGATTGAGAGCGTCCTCCCCTTGCTGCCACATATCGCGTGCCTGCAGCATGCGACTTGCCACCTCCGACATATGGCTGTCACGTTGGAGGAGAAATAACTCTCGCTGGAGCTCTGACATTCGCTGGGTCGCTGAAGGCTGCTTATCGCACGCAGCCTTGCCTCGCTGCGTGTAGCGTGACAAATCGCCCATCATCAGATTATTTGCAGCATGGTTCATGTGCACAAGATTCCTGCACTCTTCAGCCGTTAGGACTGCCTTGCCATCTTTAGGCTGACTCAGATCCAGCGCAAAGTAGCCTAAGTAGCCGATGAGGCCGTCATCCCTCGCACCACCCATCACCCAGCTCGGCACAATGCCGAGAGGCGTGGATATTGCATCACCCAGCCGGAAGGTGCGAACCCAGCGCTCTATGTCAATAAGCGTGTTGAAGCCAGCCTGATCGACCGAGTAGACGCGCGATGCGCACAACAGGTGAAGCAGCTCAGCTGCGTGCTCGCACACGCTCACGGTGTGACGCTCGTCGAGCTGGCGACCGCGGACACCGTCGGCCTCACCCTCAAGGTTGAACCACTTGCGCTGCACGTTGTTGAGCGCCGCACCGTCCGGGGTGCCCACCAGCAGCTGCAGCGCATCGATGAAGAGCTGCATCGAGCCATCGGCGAGTTGTTGATCTGGTCTACGGCTCACCAGCCGCTGCGCTTCAAGCACTAATATCTCGAGCACGAACGATGGCAGCTTCTCGGGCAGGACGCAACCCGCCGAATTTGAGATCGCCACCTTGAGCATACGCGCGGCATTCTGGGCGGCCAGGTTGCCTTGGAAGCCTGTGGCGCACAATGTGCAAGGCTCGTCATATAGTCAGCAGCTGACGATGAGTGGCAGGCATGCACAGAGCACGCATGTGCACGCGCGTGTGCGGCGTACATGGCTCGAGGTCAACGGGTAGGTCGCCATACTCCGCGGTCGATGAGAAGACTAGATCGACGTTTGTGCCGTGGATGATGCAGCCGATGGCCAGCCGCTTGAGCGTAATGTGCGACTGGTGTATCATCGGCAGGTCGCACAGGTGCTTGACGACCTCCTGCTTCTCCTTGTGGCTGATAAGGAGGTCGTGGGTGTTAACAAGCACATCGATGTCGCTCGAGTGGGTTTGTGTGCCCTTACTCAGGCTGCCCTTGATGCCCACCGTAACTGGCGAGCCGAGGGCCTTGCGCAGCGCCGCCTGTAAGCTCTTGAGCACAGCAGACTCGTCGTGCCAATGGTGTGCCTGACTGGCCGACTTGATTCGTTCTGCGAGCTCCTGAAACCGTTGAGCCTCCAGCGGCATTGCCAGTTCTGAGAGGCGGCCCAGCAACTGTGGCATCGAGCTGAAGAAGCGTGTCGGTGCGTGCGCGTCGTCGGGGTCGGCGTTACTTACGGTAGTTACTGTACTCTGTTGTCTTCAGAGTGTCTTCGAGACACCACTTTAGCAGTTCTGAGCCAGGGTGCTAACACGCGAAAGCTATTGGAGAATTGCTTCACGATCGAAGACTACACCTTGATAGGGTGAATTCATTTGACACTGAAAACACTGCATGTGCATGTGCATGCATCTTGCATGTGCACGTGCATGAGATGCGCATATGTGGATGTGCACATGTAGTCGTACGTGTATTACTGTACTGTGCTGCGGGCTGCGCTCGTCGAGTCCGGTGTCGTCGAGCGCTCTAGCAGGGTCATCAGCATCGTCTAAGGTCTAAAGAGCCGTATTACTTTTGAAAGCCCCACCACAAGTTGCAACGTCTAGCGTACTTTAGAAGCCTCACACGAACGTTGATCGTTGTGCCTACGTTGTGCCTACACTTCATTCATGGTCAGGCTGCGCGGTTTCCCCCTTCAGTGCCACCAGAGGCCCCACACAAGATACGGCTTTACGATGCTAGATGGCGCCCTCCACGCCTCAGCTCGTGTCGCCGCCGGCATCGCCCCGCCCACCGTCGGCCACGATGCACTCGAACCGGCCGACGGCGGCGTCGAACGGCAAGCCACTACCGTCGGGCGTGTCGGGCGTGCCCTTGTTACGGTTAGTTAGGGGCCAGGGTCAGGGCCAGGGTCAGGGCTAGGGTTAGGGCTAGGGTCAGGGTCAGGGTTAGGGCGATGCGCGTATACCTCCAACGCCACGTGCGACACCATCTGGAAGCCACCCTCGACTGAGCCGCCTGGCCTGGAGGGTTAGGGCTCGGGTTAGGGCTGGGGTTAGGGTTAGGGTTGGGGTAAGGGTTAGCCCTGCA
>Ga0209302_10001803_pt1 | contig 12513 bp, 14 predicted proteins | sample ArcOceMetagenome_2_FD_187445 | JGI IMG/M metagenome (GOLD analysis project Ga0209302, IMG submission 187445) | Marine eukaryotic phytoplankton communities from Arctic Ocean - Arctic Ocean ARC135M Metagenome (SPAdes) (version 2) | ecosystem: Environmental > Aquatic > Marine > Oceanic | place... | reverse complement strand
CGGGCGGCATGGCCTCGGCCCCCGCCATGGAATACGGCGGCAATATTTTTACCTACAGATTCGGAGCCCGAGCAAAGGCGGCAATCGTTACAGTGTGTTTTTTTACCGCCCTCGGAGGTTGCGGGGCATACAATTTCACCCGCCACGATCTCATCAATATTTTGAATTACTCGAAACGTGCGGCGGCCAGCCTGCCAGTGATTGTGGGCCTCGGTTAAATTGTCGGCGGATATCATACAGGCGCTGGCCAATTCGGCCCGAGCATCGGTTGCGATTATATTAATCTGGTGAGTGTAACCAGTATGCCCCGCGGCCTTACTTATAAGGGCCCGAGTAATGGCGGCGGGTATAGCGGCGGGGTCACCGTATGCCCCGAGGCGGATATTTTCACCCCTGCCATATTCGGCCAAATCGGCGGGGGCTATCGGGGCATACTTTCCAGCCCTGTAATTTTTCCAGACAATTAGCGGCCCCTGAAATAAAGTGACATAGCAACCCCGCTCGGTGGCGGTTCCCTTTAATTTATCGGGGGCGGGTTTACCTTTTAATTTGCAATCGCCACAGATCCCAAAATCTAGGCCGAGGCGGTTAATATCTAGCGGGTTTAAATCACTATCGGCGATTATATAGACTTGCGCCATGGCCCCCGTTTTAGTGTTTCGGCTGGCCATTGTCATAATTGCGACAATTGGCGATCCGTCTAAAATACTCGGGCCCCTGTATATAATGCGGGCGGTTTTTTTGTTTGGTTTTATCATGGTTTTAATTTCCTGTTTTGCTAGTGGTTAATTTGGGCGGGTATCAATCGCCTGTTTTAATTCTCAAATATTGCGGGCCTATTGTCAATCGTAAACACTAACTAAAGCCCTAATTATTTACTGCTAATTATATGATTTTGTTTATTTTTTTTATTTTTTTTTCCGAAAATACAGTATATATATATTTACTAAGGCTATATTATTTATTTATAAGCATGTAGTAATGGGCTTGACGCGGAAGTAAAAAACTGAATTGTTAGCGGAAACCTATACTGGAGTACAGCTTGACATGATACGCAAATTTTCAATCCAACTCTGTCCAGATCAGGCCGAAGCCATGGCCCTAACAATTTTGGACGGGGTTGATCTATGTCGAGAGACTGGGAATGAGGTATCAATAGTAAAGCTACCGACGACCTACATTGCTTCAGACGTTGTGACAGAAGCTGATGCTCTGGAGTATTGCATACCGCTATACATCACTGCCGAGACAGGGAGTGATTGCAGTACGTCAACGACAACAGAAAGCGACGGAAATCTTATAGATTTTGCAAGCTCCCACGAAAAAGCCAACAAAAAAGCATAAAAAAAGACCCACAACCATCAAAACAGCGGTAATCCAGCTAATTTTGACAGTTGTGGGTCAAGGTACATCCACAATTCCGTTTAGAACTTGGTTGCGTGGCTCAGAAAGCTGGGTGGGGGCGCACCTTCTCTATGAACATGTCCATATTACCTATGACACTAAGAAGTGTCAATACAACAGACTGTATAATACTCCAATAATATTGTGTTTGACGCGCAAGTAGTTTTTAGTTAGTGTCATAGCTGTGTATAAGTTATGAGACCACTAGCAAAAGGGAACCACTATGAGCGAGAAATATATACAGACAGTAAAACGCAAGAAACCATACCCACACAACATGTTTAAGGTGAACCCACCCGAAGACATAAAGGCTGTGTTGGGGGTAGGCTACGAGCAGTTTGATACCCTGCCTGAGGCGGAGCAATACTCTATCGAGATACAAGAACGGTACGAGTCCTATGTACGGCGGGCCCACAATAAGATTAAAATTGATCGGCATACGGTTGCTGGGCTCTTCGCAAGCTTCAAAAAGACTACAATTTGGAATGATCTGAAGCCAAACAGTAAGAAATCCTACCAAGATCAGTTAGATTTCGCACTTTCGTTGCGTTTAGCTGGTTCAAATAAGTCATTTGGTCAGTTTTTAGCCAAGAATGTATCTGCGGATCATGCTGACACGCTTTACCAGCAAATTCAGGTGGAAAAGTCATCCCACAAAGCCGTTACGGTATGCAAAGTGATGCGAGTAGTGTGGAATTCAGGCCTCAGGGCCTCGAAAGTGCGGGGAAACCCCTTCTCAAACATGCGTATGAAGGCATTGCCGTCTCGTAGTGTTGTCTGGACAGACGCACAGATCCAAACCTTCGTCGCTACGGCTGATAAGCACGGTATGCAGTCGATGGGTACGTTACTTATGATGTGCTATTACCTCTGCCAGAGACCGGGAGATATGCTGGTACGTAGGTGGCGCGATATAAAGGGTAATAAAATGCCCCTGACCCAAATAAAGACTGGGGCTGACGTAATTCCAGCCATAGATCCTGAGCTCCTAGAACGTCTGACTAGGTGCCGCGGTGATGCAGGCGACGACGACTACATATTAATTTGCGAAGGCACCAAACGCCCCTACTTAGGCAGAAATGGCCAGCGCCTGTACAATAAATACAAGGCAAAGATATGTAGGCTGGCTGGACTTCCGTCTACCAACCTGAACATTGCCGACCTTCGCAGGACTGGGGCGACTGAGCTAGCTGACTCTGGGGCTAGTAACGCAGAGCTCAGATCCATGACGGGCCACAAGGCCTTGGATGTACTCTCGATATACGTAAATCGTACAGAGGTTCAGGCAGAGACCGCAGTGTCTCGCCGTGCGGCCTACCGACAGAAGAAGAGAGACATGGATCATATGGATAGCATGCCGTGATTTTGCTTGATGATTTCGTAAAAGATAAGGCAATCCTACAGGAGCTCGAGAAAGAATCTATGTGGGTTAGTTCTCGGGGGTGGTACGACGGCTGGTGGGATACACCCCCAAGCAACCTCTGGGAGCACCTGATAAAAGCTATTTGGAGCCATTACCCTGACGTAGAACAGAGCCACGGGTTCGAGTGGTGGACAAATACACAGGAAGGCGAAGGGTTGTCGTGGCATCAAGACAAAGACGAGGTCTTAGCTGAAGCAGACAACTCTAATATAGTCTGCCCTGAGTTTGGGGCCATCTTCTATCCATACCCACACAAAATAGAGGGCGGGATGCTAGAGATTATGTTCGGTAACGATCAAGATATCGTTGAGCGCATCTCTCCCGTGTACAACCGTTTGGTTATGTTCGACCCCGGGCAATTTCACAGAGTACGTAAGGTGTACTCGGGGAAACGACGGGCGTTTATTGTGAACCTCTGGAAAAACCACACACCCCCAAAAGAAAGCATGTACTAATGAACGAGCAATCCATCTTACTGCGCTGGGCAGAGTACTCTCGCAAGTGCTCCATTGAAAACAAACTGCACCGTGATCGGTGTGGGGGTGTAAATGCGTTCAGAGCCGCCCACGCCCCAGACAAAGCTACTCGGGGGGTGCGAGGCAAGGAGGCCGCGGCCCTACTGAGGCTAAAGCAAACATACTCTAGGTATACAGCTATATGAACGAACTAAACTACGAACGCTGGGCTCTTACCGTGAACTCCCGACCCCACCTAGACGGGGGCGGTAAGCTACTAGCCCCCACCTTTGAAAGAGTAATAGCCAACAGCCCTACGGTATTCCGTACTACGGAACAGCCCTACTACAAAAACCTCCTAGAGCTCGGTTGTGGGCCTGCTTGGGTCGGGATGTGGCTTAAAGAACAGGGATTGTGCGATAACCTGCATTTAAGCGACATAAACCCAGAAGTAATGATCTGCGTAATGAAAAGCCTGACGAATAAGAACATGGAGGCGACGACCTACATTTCTAACATGTTTAATGACATGCCATCAGATGTTAAGTTTGATTGCATCGTGGTAAATCCGCCCAACTATGTAGACATACAGAAAGACCATCCCCATGGGTATATGGCCGACGATCTTCGAGCCGCCGACAAAGGATGGGCATTCCACAAAAGCCTGTACAAAAGCTGTGGGCGATACTTAGCTCCAGACGGAGAGATGTTTATCTCTGAGGTTGATGTCTACTCCAAGGTCGTTATGCTTGCAGGAGAGGTCTACGACAGAAGAGAAAGAGTTCCGTTTGAAGTCTTCTCTGAGATGGCTCAAGAGAACGGGTTAGAGATAACTCAAGTGGGATCGATGTTAGGTGCTAGAGAGATTTACGGCGCATCAGTTGAGATTTTAAAAGTTAAGCATGCCTAGAATCACTTTGGGCCTGTGACACTAATAAGAACCAAACAAACACCGAAAAAAACGAGTTAAAAGCTCGATGTCCCAACTAATTTCAACTTAACTGGTTTTTAACTAAAAAAGTTAGAACTAACCCCTTAAATTTAATATAAATCAAGAGGTTAGTTTTACTTGGTTGCGGGAGTAGGATTTGAACCTACGACCTTCAGGGTAGTAGTTTCTTTAATTTTATCAATGACTTACGTGACGATTTAGTTGATAACGTCATAACTAGTGTTTAGCTAGGTAATTTTAAATCTTGACAAGTGTCGTAGTTAGTGCGAATAATACGAGGCCGCATGGGGCCGAGTACCCCCAGAGGGGTCTACTAATATATATTATGGAGTAGCTAAATGAAGAAGCCACTTGATGGTGGAAAAGGAAGTGATCCAAGAACATCTAACCCAGACACTAGGAAAGCTTTCCAATCTGGATATGACGCAATCGACTGGAGTAAGAAAGCCCCAGTAAAAACTAATGATAAAACTACACTGTGCGATAACACAGACGAGGCCACTAGCAATGACGATCCCCAAAAGAGAACAACTAGAATACGTAAATAGTATTAAGATCGGTGACGGTGAGCGCAAGACGTTGAACTGTCCCTTCTGCGGAGGAGTTAAGAAATTTACTCTGTCCCACCAAGATGGCAAACTTATTTGGAATTGTTTTAAAGCTAGCTGTACTGCAAAAGGTGCGTACCGCGTCGGACATAGTCTGGAATCTATCAAGACTGGGTCATACAAAGTAACCACCCGCATTAAACGTACTAGGGATGTCCCCGAGCTACTTAGCGACCCCGCAAACCACAACCGAGTTATGGCTTACTTAGAGGCTAACAACTGTCTTTACGCCTACAATAACAAAATAAATAAAATTTCCTATGATCCAAAAGAAGATCGGGTACTGTTCCATACTAATGGTGTTGGTGCGGTAGGTAGAAGCCTATCTAAAAGAATTCCAAAATGGCTTACTTATGGCAACACAGACGGTCTTTTTATAAGTGGTAACAGTGACATAGCAGTGATTGTAGAGGATGCCGCCTCTGCTTGTGCAGTAGCCGCTACGGGAGCCTACACAGGGGCCGCGCTACTTGGAACAAATGTCTCACCCTTACAGCGGGCCGAGTTAAGGCAATACAAGATGGTTTATATTGCTCTTGACAAAGACGCGAGTTCTGTAGCTATTAAATTATACAAGAAGTTAAGCCTGCCTAATGTTCGGATAATATTTCTACAAACCGACTTAAAATACTTAGACAAGGACAGGGTCTTGGACTGCTTGAAATGAAGGCGAATATAAAAGGAAGGAAATATTGTGGCACAGAGAATAAAACTACACGGAACGCATAACACACCCAATATTGGTTTTTTTGGATTATCCGTAACCCAGTGGAGCACCCCACAAAGGGCTCCTCCTCTTTTGTCGACCCGTCCAACTCCATCACACCACATTAAAATAACCCCGTACTGAGGTCGGGAATACGTAGAGGGCTAAACATGATAAAAGTACGAGGCATAGCTATAATCGATTACGATTTACCAAATGGCTACATGGATGCAGGCGAAGAGCAGGTAAAACTCAAAGCCGCTATTGACGAACTGGTCAAAGGAAATCCAAGAGTAGTCTTTCACGCTGTAGATGTGCGTGAACGTAGGGATAGAGGCTCCGTGCCCGACATCAAAAAGATGAAGTTACGCATCTCCTAAAATTAAATATTATAAAATAGCTCCCATAACGGGGGCTTTTTTTTGTCTGCACGGTAGACACTAGTGTCATTGCTGAGTTATAGTTCAGCCACTACAAATGACACTAGGATGTTGATATGTTAGACAGTACCTTACTTAAATCTCTTTTGAGCCATGACTTTTTTACTGAAAACCGCACCAACCTTACCGAGAACTTATTCAACGGCGAGTACAAAGACCTCTTTCGAGCCCTACGAATAGGGCATGAGAAGTATGCCGCAGACCTGAGTAGCCACGACCTGAAGGCGCTGTGGGTTGCCGATAATCCTGTAGCTACTCGCGCAGAGTCTGGCGAGATTACAGACCTCCTCGCAGAGATAGACAATTCCCCCAGCATAGCCCCTGCCGTCGCATCTGACCTCCTCAGTGAGCTCTGGATGCGTAACTGGGGCCTAAAGGTATCCAACCTAGGTATAGAGATTACCGAGGGCTCTAAGGATGCAGTAGAGCGCCTGAAAGATCTTATGTCCCGCTCCAAGGAAGGTATGATGCCTTCTGACTTCGGTGCCCCTACGACTATGGACATCGAAACGCTCTTGCAGTCTGCGACTGATGAAGGACGATTCCAATTCAACCTCAACACGCTCTCTAGAAATATCTATGGCCTAGGTCGTAAGGAATTTATGGCCGTGTTCGCCCTACCCGAGACGGGCAAGTCTGCCTTTGTCGTATCCTTGGCCTGTGGCCCGGGGGGTTTCTGTCAGCAGGGTGCCAAAGTACTTCTGCTCGGCAACGAGGAAGATACGGGCCGTACTATGTTGCGAGCTATGCAGTGCTGGGGAGGTATGACCCTAACTGAGGTTATATCTGATCCTAAACTAGCCCGACAGAAGTTCAGTCAGATAGAAGACAACATCGAGATGCGCGACATCCAAGAGTGGGATCTAGCAAAGATCGAGTCCTACATTGAGCACGGCGATTTCGACATAGTTATTTTAGACCAAGGGGACAAGATCCAGCTTGGCGGTAATGCATTCAATAACTCGCACGAACGCCTACGAGAACTTTACCGCCGTCTGCGTGAGCTAGCCAAGCGTCAGGACGTAGCTTTAATAACCGTCTCTCAGGCGTCCAATGAAGCCCGCGGCCGTACTAAGCTTTCAGGTTTTGATATGGAAGGTTCCAAGATTGGCAAGATGGCCGAGCTCGATGTTTGTATCGGAATTGCAAAGCAAGAATCTAGCGATGTCGAAGACTCAGAGATCGACTTCACGCGGTACGTAACCGTTTCCAAAAACAAACTTAGCGGGTGGCATGGCACGGTCATATGCAACCTAGAGCCTGCCATTAGCAGGTACGTGGAATAATTTATGGGAGCAGGCCAATGTTAATACAGCTTAATAAACATGACATGACTCAGTCAGAAGTAATGGGTGCGGACACGGTAAAGCTCTGCGAGATGGCAGGATTTAATCCCCGTCTGGAGAACGACAACCAATCGCGTGTCGAGGCTAACCAGTGGGGGTTCAAAGCAGAGTTTGCTGTTGCTCGGGTCTTAGACCTGACCCCGCCAACACTTACGGTGACTACGGATGGTGGTGCGGATCTCTGGATAGACGGAGAGACAACTATCGACGTTAAGTTCACGAACATGGCCAACGGGCCTTTGATATTCGATAGCATGGCAAAATTCCGCTCTAACATAGCGGTACTGTGCGGGCGCACAAAAGAAGATGATGTAGTCCGCATTAATGGGTGGATAACCCGCGAGGCTTTCAAAAATAGATACAAGAAATTCGACTTCGGTTACGGGCTTCGGCTCATGATCTCGGCCGACGATCTGGAACCTATTGAGACACTTTGGAAGCAAATGATAAAACTGAAATACGGGGCAACAACTAATGAAAACAGAAATAGTATTCGATTTGGAGACGACGGTTCAGAGATGGGACAACATCAAGGACAACTCCCCTTACAACAAGAAGAATAAGATAGTAGGTGCCTACTGGCGCGTCATAGAAGATGGAGTACTCGGGCCCGCTAAACGGGCTGTGTTTTTCCATAAAGAACAGGATACCCCTGACAGCATTGATGAGTTTGTATCTGACCTAAACCGCGCTAGTCGCGGGATATGCCACAACTCTAAATTTGACTACAGCTACTTGCTAGAGGCAGGCTTCAAGTTACCCCCGCCCTATTGCACAATGATAGGCGAGCACATCTTGGCTCGGGGTACTGACGTACTGAAATCACTCAAGGCCACCGCAGAAAGACGGGACGTTACCCGTAAGAAAAGTGAGCTTGTCGATGAGCTTTTTAAGTCGGGCGTGGATTTCTCAGAGATGCCTCTGGCCACAGTAAATGAGTATGCGGATGCGGATGTGTTGGCGACTGCCGAGATATATATCCAGCAATCTCAGGAGTGGGAAGAAGAGGCTAATACAGGACTAAAGCCTATCGTCCGTCTTATGAATGAGAACACAGAGTTTCTCATAGAGATAGAGCGTAACGGCGCTAAGATTGACCTAGACGAGCTTGCAGTAGTTAAGCAGGAGCTCCTAGACGAGCAGGCTTTACTTACAGTCGAGATGTCTCAGTTGGTCATAGATCTGATGGGGGATACCCCAGTCAATCTAGCGAGTGGAGAAGATCGCACAAAGCTTATCTATAGCCGTCGCATACTGGATAAGGGATACCACAAGCGGACATTTAACATAGGCACTAACGCGCAGGGAAAACCCCTACCGTATGCCCGCATGTCAGATAGTAAGTTTGTGAACACGGTACGAAAGTCTACGCGCCGAGTAATGAAAACTGTTGCCTACCACTGTGACGACTGCAACGGGCGAGGAACCTTTAGAAAATTTAAAGCTAATGGCGAGCCTTGGAAGAATACCTCTAAGTGTGCCGTGTGTGACGGAAGGGGCGTCCGCCTAGTAGAAACCAATAAGGTAGCAGGGCTAAAGCTTATACCCGACGGGCCGCAGGATGCTTCTGCCAACGGATTTAAATCCGACAAGATGACAATTAATAGGCTGATCAAGCAGGCTGAGAATAAAGATAACTTGGACGCGATAAAGTTTCTGACAATGCTGACGCGCCTCAATGCCCTGTCTACTTACCTAGACAGTTTCGTTAAGGGTATCGAGACATGGACGCGGGCTGGAGGATTACTCCACGCGCAGTTTAATCAGACGACTGCAAAGACCTCACGACTATCGTCTAGCAACCCAAATTTTCAAAACCAGCCGAAGAAATTCCCCGTCCGCCGTTGCGTAGTTTCACGCTGGGATGGTGGAGAAATTTACGAGATGGATTACTCAGGATTAGAATTCAGAGCGGCTGGATTGTTGTCTCGCGACCCTCAAATAATTTCCGACATTGCCGAGGGAAAGGATGTCCACAAACAAACTGCCGCGATTATAAATCAGTGTGAAGTTTCCGAAGTCAGTAAGCAGATGAGACAGGCGGCCAAGGCCTACACGTTTGCCCCGCTGTATGGTGGGATGGGTATGGCAGAGGCGGAGCACGTACAGGCATACTTCAAAAAGTATTTCACTATTTATAAGGGGCTGGCTGATTGGCATAAGTCTCTAGCAGACGGCGTCCTAAAAGATGGCATGGTACGCACCCCCAGTGGTCGTGAATTCCATTTCCCAAATGCCAAAAGAATGCGCGGTGGTCGAGTTACTAATCACACGCAGGTAGTGAATTTCCCCTGCCAGTCATTTGCCACCGCGGACATAGTTCCTGTGTCCTGCATCCGAGCACTCAGGAAGTTTAGAGAGCTCGGGCTTACGTCTAAATTGATACTGACTGTACACGATTCAATAGTTGTAGATGTCTTCCCGGGAGAACGGGATGCCGTCACAAAAGCTCTTACGTGGTCTATGCGCGACATAGGCGATGAACTTAAAGAGCGGTTTGATTTCGATCTATTTATTCCTCTCGATGTTGAGGCGGATAGTGGGCCGAATTGGTTAGAAATGACCCCAGTAAGCCTTTAGTTATACTTGACCTATGACACTAACTAAAGTACATTAAACTTAATACATTAAACTAAAAAAACGGTGAAACCTATGAGCAGTAAAACTGAATTAACAGCAATAGATCCTAAAGAAGCGGCACAAGTAGCTATGCTACTCGGAGCTAAAGAATCTCCTAACTCCAATAGTTCTAACGAGCGCCTGCCACAGCTTAAAACTAACTCTAAGCGTAAAGATCCACAGGGACGTAAGCTAGAAGAAGGCACGTTCTTTCTTACTGGCGTTGATGAGCCTGTGTACACAAGCGAAGTTACTATACGTGTACTAAGTCAGATGTTTCAGTGGCTACACTACGACCAAGAAGAGAACAAAGTTGCTAACAAAACTCTTCTAATTCCTAATTTTAGACAGGAAGCCCGAGACATCAAGGGCGGGTTGCGTTGTGGTAAACCTACGTCAAAAGTACTCAAGGATTTACCTAAGGCTGAACAAGCTAAGTACAAAGATATTAAGTGCTTTCGACAGTTGCGTGTTTTGGTCAGCTACACAGGTAAAGATGCGGATGGCAATGAAAGCACTGTAGAGAACGTGCCAGCAATCATGTTGCAGAAAGGCGCTAACTTTAATCCGTTCGAGGATGAGTTCATCAAGGCCCTACCTCGAGGTGCTAACCTCTATGACTACCCAGCCAAAGTGACTGCGGAAGAGATGGAGAACGGCTCAGTAATTTACTACGTCATGCACTTTGAGCCGCTACTGGCCAAGGCTTTCATGTTAGATCAGCCTACCTTCGACACTATGAAACGCTTTGCCGAGCTTATCATTGCAGAGAACACCATGATTGAGGGAGCGCACAACAAAGCCCTCCGTCAAGCTAATCTGCAAGATGATGCCATAGACGCGGTAGCTAGCTCGTCCTTAGAGGATGATCTGGAAGATGATCAGGCGGCCTAACAGCCCCTAGAAATCTAACGACTGAGAGGGGGGAAACCCCCTTTCTTTTCACTCCAGACATTACTGAGGCGTGTTATGAATAACATACTTGAAACGCAACTGCGTATGACTATGGATGCGCTGTCTAACGGCGTCGCTGAAATTGACGACGACCTACTCGATCACATTGTTGAAGAGGCTGGCGAGCAGTGTAAGCAAGCTCTCCGTAAGCAATTGGATCGCAAACCCCAAAAATTTCGTATGCGGCCTAGTAATCTAGGCAGGCCTCTCTGTCAGCTATTGATGGAGAAGAGTGAAGCCGAGCGCGAAAAAATGCCGTATAACCACATCTTCAGGATGATGTATGGCGACATGACTGAGATCCTCGTAGAAGTTTTAGCGAAGATTTCTAAGGTCAATATCACAGGCGGAAAATCATCTACTAGTGTTACCTTCTCTGGACAAGAAATTGTTGGTGAGAACGACATTGAGATTGATGGTAAGGTCTACGATACAAAATCCACATCACCGTGGGCGTATGACAATAAGTGGACTGATGGCTGGGCAGGCGTTCGTAAGGACGATGCGTTTGGCTATTGTGCTCAGTTGCTGGCGTACAGTGCGGACATGCCTATGGGCGGCTGGATTGTGGTTAACAAGTCTACGGGAGAGTTGCGTGTTGTAGAAGCACAGCCGACTGAATCCGATTTAGACGATCTACGCTCAAGCATCGAGAACACTCTAGCTCAAGTAGGCAAGTCAGATGGCACGTTGATCAAGTGCTTTGAGCCTATGGAAGAGCAGTTTAGGCGAGTGCCTACAGGGTCAAAACGACTTCACACTACCTGCACCTTTTGTAGCTACAAGCGACATTGCTGGCCAGATGCTGTGTACAAGCCCCAGACAGGCTCCAAGGCACAGAACCCCCGACACTACTGGTATTCTGAGTACGCGGGTAAGAATATGCCGGAGGCTGTATGAAAAGCAACGTGCGCCAACGTGCTATCCGAGCAGGCTACCGTTCAGGCATAGAGCAGGACATTTCTGAACAGCTACAGGAGAAGAAGATTGAGGCTGAGTATGAGCCGTTCAAGATTCCATATTCTGTACCTGAGAGCAAGCATACCTACACCCCTGACTTTGTTCTGGGTAACGGTCTCGTACTTGAGTCCAAAGGTAGGTTTATGAATGCCGACAGGAAGAAACACTGCCTCATCAAAGCGCAGTACCCTGACCTAGATCTACGTTTCGTATTTTCCAATTCACGATCCAAGCTGAACAAAGGATCTAAGACTACTTACGCCTCTTGGTGCGAGAAGAACGGATTCCTTTACGCCGATAAAATGGTGCCTCTGGAATGGCTTAAAGAAAAGCCAAACAAGAAAAGCCTAAAAGTAATTTCTAAAATACTGGGGGCTTAGGCATGTCTAAAAAAGACGGTTTTAATGGGATTTATATAGAGCTTACCAGTGAGGGGGAGGGCGACCTCTCTTTTGGTGCTGGGATGGAATTTACGGATACAGCCACCCCCGAGTACAAAGCGTACATGGAGACTTTGTTGGCTGGGGTTTTCTGTATCTTCAGTACGGACATTGCTCAGGTGGAGGCTCTAGGGGCCTACATGCGTGAGCATGAGGGGTTTGACTGGGGCGAGAGCCCACCCAAGACGCCTAGCGAAGACGGCGAT
>Ga0209302_10001802_pt1 | contig 12514 bp, 2 predicted proteins | sample ArcOceMetagenome_2_FD_187445 | JGI IMG/M metagenome (GOLD analysis project Ga0209302, IMG submission 187445) | Marine eukaryotic phytoplankton communities from Arctic Ocean - Arctic Ocean ARC135M Metagenome (SPAdes) (version 2) | ecosystem: Environmental > Aquatic > Marine > Oceanic | place... | reverse complement strand
GGGTTGGCGGCGCAGGTTGGGGTGGCGGCCCAGGTTGGGGTGGCGGCCCAGGTTGGCGGCGCAGGTTGGGGTGGCGGAGTAGGTTGGGGTGGCGGCGCAGGTGTGTGGCGCGCTGGTTAGTGGCGCAGGTGTGTCGGCGCAGATTAGGGGGGCGGCGCAGGCTAGGGGGGGCGGCACGCGGAGGGTTCTGACACCCAACCAGATGGAGGGTGGGTCGCACAGCGACTCGTGGTTCTGTGACCAGCGGGCACCTTGGATTGAGTTCAGTGATGTTTTCAACGCTTTGCGTTGTTTTCCGTCTAAATGAACAACCTATTAATGCAAGGCAGTTTCCTTTAGTTATCTTAGCTCTTATTCATTCTGAGGGTGCAACCTGGTTGCAGCCCGTTTTTTTGCCGTGTATGTCTTTTTGAACGGCTCGCCGTTTCGCGGGGCAACCGTAGGACACTCCTAATCGTGCACCGCAAATCTTGCAACGAGACGAGGGGGCGTTAAAAACACCTTCCGAGATGGCAGGACGCCACGACATTAAGGGTTGGGGACTAGGGGGCGACTTTTCAGGATTACTCTAAATCCTACTCCTACGCGCCAGCTGCATGGGTCGTGTCGAGTGCGTCAAGCGGCTGCTGCTCTCGCGCGTTATGTTTGGGAGGGGGAGCATCACCCTCCCAAACATAACGCGCGAGAGCATGAGCAGCGCAGACGCTGGAAGCCTTCTTTGCAACGCACTGCGCGGCTGCCGGCGGCGAAGGCGGCGAAGGCGGCGAAGGCGGCGGCGATGGCGCGGCGGAGGCGACGGCGGCTGCGAAACCACCGTTTTGGGGGTGGCGGAACCGTGGTTCGACCAACATGGTCCTGGCTGGCCTCGTTGCCGAACTCCGTGAGCACGGCAAGCGCCCGGTCGACCTCTTTAATGCGTGCGACACCGACAGGGACGGCTTAATCTCCGCGGAGGATTTCACAGCCGGGCTCAGGCAGCTCGACGTCGACGATCCAGAGGAGACTTTCCACCGCCTCATTGATGGCGGTGTCGCGCCGTTGAACTACTGCGACTTCTCTCGGAGACTGAGGCTTATTGTCCGTGAGGTCTCAGAGGCACCTCCGGAGCAGCCACGCAGGCCCGAAGCTGCCAAAGCCCACATGCCCTCCGACCCCGAAGCACTGCAGCAGAAGATGCAAAGCTTGCAAGCGACGATGCAGGAGGCCCGGGATCACATAGTGCCGCCGCAGAAGAACGTACCGTTGCTCGAAGACACGACAGCCACCGTGGCCCTTGAGAATCTCATGCTTCAGGCGGAGGAGCAAGCGAGGCGGCTGCAGGCCGCCGCGGAGGACACAGCCTCTGAGCCAGGCGTGAAGGCAGCCATGCAGGCAGCCGTCGAAACTGCCCTGGAGGCAGCTGTGGAGGCAGTCGTAGCGCTCGACGTGCCACTCTCGTGCACGCATGCCAGCTCCTCCACGGCAGCCCAAGAGACAACGTCGCGGCTCGAGCAGAGAGCGGAGGGTCTTCGCCAGCTCATGTGCGCTCTGCCCCTTTACCTGCCTCACAGCCCCACGTGTCGCCCTTGCGAGCGCCGTGTGAGCGCACTTTCTGCACGGGTGCGCAGGCTCGAGGCGGGGCCGCAGCTTGAGGGGCCGCTCGCATCCGAGCTTGGCGGCCGGCTCAAGAAGGAGCCGCGCGAGGCGCCATCGGCGCCGGTGGCGAGGCCTGTCGACCAAGGCAGCATGCAGGCGAGGCTGGCGGTGCTCGAGGGCCTGATGGGTACAGCCGCGCGCGTGCTGGCGGCCGCGCCGCAAGCCGCGGACGAGGACGCGGAGCTGTCTGCGGCCGCGACGCGCGTGCAGGCGGCGGCGCACCCGCCGCAGTCGAGGGCGGCTGTCGAGGAGGCGGCGGCGGCGGCAGAAGCGGCAGCCTCCTCTGCCATCTCCGAAATGGTGGCGGCTGCGGCGTTACGCGACACGGCGCTGATGGCGGAGGTGGCGCGGCTGAAAAGTGAGCTAGGCCGGGGCGCCAAGCATGAGGCGGAGGCGACCCGTGTGCAGGCGGCGGCGACCCGTCTGCAGGCGGCGACGCGAGGTTGGCGCTTAAGGGCGGTGCGAACCACTGAGCGGCGCGTGGCAAGGGAGGCGGCGGCGGCAGCGAACGAGGCGGCGGTGCAAGCTGCAGCGGCAGTGGCAAAGACGGCGGCAGCAACGGCGGCGGCAGCGTCGGCAGCAGCAGCGAGGCGTGAAGAGGAGCTGCTCGCAGAAGTGCGGAGGGCGCAAGCGGCGGCGGCGGCGGCAAAGCAGCAAGCAGAGGCAGCGGCGGCTGATGCTGCGGCGGCGGCGTACGAGGTGGAGACACGCGACGCTCTGGTGGCCGCGGCCATCGCGCAGGGTGCGGAGGCCAGCGTGCGAGCAGAGCTGCTGGCGGAGCGCGCTGCCAAGGAGCTTCTGCTCTCGGAGCTGCGGGCAGAGCGCGAGGCGGAGCTGCTCGCCAAGGTGACGCGGCTCGAAGGGCAGCTTGTCAAGGTGGTCGCTAGCCGCCCCGAGGTCGATCACAGACCGCCTGCTGGGGCTGACGTGGACTTGCGCCGGGCCGCGGCGAGTCAGATTGCAGCCGAGGTCGCAGCGAGGGTCGTGGGCCAGGCGATTGACACGATGACTCACAACGAGGCGGCGGCTGAGGTGGCGGCCGAGGTGCCGGCAAAGGTAGTGCGCCAAGTGATTGAAGCCTCGGACCACAGCGGAGCCGAGATCCCAAGCCCAGCGAGTCGTGGGCAGCAGCCAAGTGCTGCGGCCCCGTCGATATTCGCCCTGAGTGCACAGGCGTGGGTTGGCTCGTCACTAGGGCCGTCTGCGCCTGAGCAGGCGGTTGAGGAGACCAAGCTGGGCAGGGATGTCAGGCACGAGGCGGCAGCAACCCATGTGCAGGCAGTGACGCGGGGGAGGCGATCGAGGGCTGAGCGGCGTGCGGCAAGGGAGGCTGTTGCTGCAGCGACAGAGGCGGCGGCGGCAGCGGCGGCAGCAGCAGCGGAGCGTGAGAAGGGGCTGGTAGCGGAAGTGGCGAGGCTGAAGGACGAGCTGGCTATGTCTCAAGTCCGGCTTGCACCGCCTGCTGAGCCTCCGGTGTCCACCGTTGGGGCCGATAACGATACGGCGGCGGCGCGGGTGCAGGTGTCAACGCGGCGAAGGCAGTCGAGGCCATCTGAGCAAGCGGAGGCGACGGCCGCAGAGCAGCAAGGGGTGGCGGCGGCGGCAGCAGCAAAGCAAGTGGAGGCAGCGGCGGCGGCTGATCTTGAGGCAGCGGCAGCGGCACGTGTGCAAGCGGCAACGCGTGGGCAGCAGTCGCGAGCATCTGAGCGAGCGAGGCGGCAAGCGGCGGCAGCGGCGGCGGACGCCGAGGCAGAGGCAGCAGCACGTGTGCAAGCAGCGGCGCGTGAGCAGCAGTCGAAAGCTTCGGTGGCTGCACAACAGGTGGCCGCGCAGGCAAAGGCAGCGGCTAGGGAGGCGGAGGCGCACACGGCGGCGGCGGCGGCAAAGCAGCAAGCAGAGGCAGCGGCGGCTGAGCTGCGGGCAGAGCGCGAGGCGGAGCTACTTGCCAAGGTGGCGCGGCTTGAAGGCCAGCTCGCCGAGTCGCGCGTTGCGACCTATCCTGTAGCCCGGCCTCGTCATGTGGACCGCTCGACCCGGTATGATGACGCAGTCCGGGACGTCGACGCGCCAGCAGCCCGCCCCCAGAGGAGACAACAGAGGGTGCCGCTGATGCCCCCCCTGCGTGCGGAGACGCGGGCTAGTTCGTCACTCGCGCCCTTGCTGCCAGAGCCGTCTGAACGCGACGACGGGGTGTGCGAGAGTTGCAGCTCTTGGATCCCGCGGTGTATCTGCGGAGCCCACCACTCGCAGGCGCTCATAGGTCGGCTCAAGAGGAAGGCGAGCGCAGGCCGGCGCGCCGAGGCGATCCGACGGCGGCGAAAGTCTCGCACACGGACGCCCGTCCATGATGACGGCTTCGCACAGTTCCAGGCCGCAGTATACGTGCAAGCGGCAGAGCGTGGCCGCCAGGTGCGAAGGTCGCGACGCGAGCAGCGCCGAGCCACCCCCTTGCGCGGGGCCGTGGAGCTAGAGCAGCGCGTGGCCGAGCTCGAGGCACGACTGGCCGCATCGTCTCAGAACTGGCGTGATGTCTCGACGCCCGCCGCCCGCACGCCTGCAACCGCCGAGGACGACAGGCTGGCACCGCTCCCAGTGCCTGATCTCCTCACGGAGCAGATCTCGCCCCTGCTGCAGACGCGCCTCTTTGAGCGAGCGCTGGACGCCTCCTCCGCGCCTCTGCCCGCCGTGCGCACCAGCCCCTTCAACGCGCCAGAGCGGTCGCCGCCGTCCCTCACGCAAGCTCGGATCAACGAGATCGTCGACGACTTCGCCGAGCAGCATCGCGAGGCGCGGCTGCGCTGCCTGGTCGTTGCCGAGCCGGAGGTGCGCGCCTTCGAGGACATGATGCGCGCGGTGCGGCAGAGTCAGGGCTCGTCGACGACGCCCGTAGGCGGCTCGGTCCGAGCGCACCGCGGCACGCAGTTCAGCCCGGCGGGACGGTCTCGTAACAGTGGCGCTGCGCGCCCCACGGTCGCTGTGACGCCTCCGGCTCGCACGCCGAAGGCCGATAAGGAGCTCGCCGAGTGGCGCGAGCTGCGCGACAAGGCGCGCAGGCAGGAGGCCCACGAGGCCGAGGAGGCGCGCCGTATCGAGCAGAAGCTGCGGTGGGAGGAGGCGGCGGCGGAGGAGCGACTGCGCCAGCAGATGGAGTACGTGCAGCACTCCCCCTTCCTCAACGACCCCCACGCGCGACGTGTGACGCCCGGGGCTCCCGGGACTCCGCAGGGGAGGAGAGTGGCGGACCTGCCGGACGCGGCCGCGGCCTCGTTGCCGTCGCGGCCGTCGCGGCCGTCGAGCCCGGCAGCGTCGCAGCAGCAGCGGCGGTTCGAGACGACGCAACCCAACTACTGGCGCGATCAACTGCAGCAGGAGCGGCTCACTGTGCAGAAGGCGCAGGTTGCGCGCGCGCGGCAGGAGGCGGCGATGGTGCTGCAGGCGAACGCGCGCCGCCGGCAAGCGCGTAACGCATGGCGCCGCGCCATCGTCGCGGCACGCGACGAGCAGCAGCTTGCCGACGCCTACGAGGAGTTGATCGTGCAGGTGCGTGCGGCGGTGGCGCGGCGTGTGGAGGCAAAGGCAGTTCTCATGGCGGGCGAGCGCGGGCGGCGCGCGCGACGGCGCGTGAGCTGCGTACGTGATGAGGCGGAGGAGCAGAGATGGCTTGCGCAGCAGTACGACTTTCTGATCGAAGACGTCAGGAAGTGGGCAGCCGAGGAGCTGTGGCTGCGGCGCGACGAGGCGGCCACGTCGGTGCAGGCCTTCTGCCGCGGCAACGTCGGCCGGCGGCTTGTCACGCAAGAGTGGCGCGAGAAGATCGCTGCCACCCTGCTGCAGTCGTCCACGCGCAGCAAGTTTGCGCGCAATGCCGCCCGCAGGCGGCGCGACGTGCGTCGTGAGAGGCAGCGACAGGCCGCCGCCGTCCGCGTCCAGGCGGTGCACCGCGGCCGCGGAGGGCGGCAAGACGCGCGCGGCCGCCGCGCAGCCCGTGCGCAGGCGGAGTTGGCGGAGGAGCACGAGGCGGAGGAGCACGCGGCGCGGCGCGAGACGGCGGCGGTGCGGATCCAGGCAGGCCTGCGCGGCCGCCGCGGCCGGCTCGACTACGTGGCAGAGGTCACACGGCGGCGGGCGGCAGTCACGGTGCAGAGCCACGTGCGCGGCGCCCGCGATCGGCGGTGCGCAGGGGGGCGCCTCGACGCGGCGCGGTGTATCCAGGATCGGCAGCGGTGCAAGAGCCAACAGCGGCAGGCGGCGTGGGAGCTGGAGGTGGCGCTGCGCGGCGCAAGCACGACCATCCAACGCCACGCTCGCCGTCAGGCCGCAGTTGTTGAGGTGGCGCGGCGGCGGCAGGAGCTCGTGCAGCTGCAGCGCGACATCGAGGGCTACGCGCTCATGATGGGCGATGTGCGCCGGTGGTACGAGGACAAGCTCGTCTCGGTGCGTGAGGCGGCGGCGACGCGCGTGCAGGCGGGTGAGCGCGCTGCGATGGCGCGCAAGCGGCGTGTCCAGCTGCAAGAGGAGCGCGACCAGATGATCCGAGGCGCACAGGCCTTCGTCGAGCAGATGGCGGAGGTGCGCGCCGCGTGCGAGGTCCTGCGCGCTGCGCGCGAGGCGCGGGCGGCGACGCGGCTGCAGGCGCAGGAGCGCGGCGGCACGGGCCGGCGGCGCGCCACCGAGCACCGCGCGGCGAGGACAGAGCTGGAGTGGCTGGCGCGTGGGTACGAGCAGCTCCTCGTCGAGGTGCGCTCGGAGAACAGCCGCGCGCTCCTCAAGCGAAGGTATCAGGCGGCCACGTTGCTGGGCTCGTGGGCACGCGGGATGAGTGCGCGGAGGTTCGTGAAACAGCGCCGCCTGGAGCAGCAGCAGATGCACGCGCTGGCGATAGAGTACGAGTCGCTGCGAGGCGCCGTGAAAGCAGAAGTCGATCGGATGCAAGCGGGGCGACTGGAGCACGCCGCCGCCGCTGCCGCGGTGCGCATTCAGGCGGTGCTGCGGGGCCTGCACGGGCGGTGGCAGTGCGCGCAGCGCCGCGAGGCCAGGGAGGAGCAGCTGGCGCTGGCGAGGGACTTTGAGGGGCTGCGCACCGCCGTGAAGGCGGAGGTGGCGAGGATGCGAGCGGAGCGGCTGCGTCGCGCCGCGCTCCGGTTGCAGGCGTGGCAGCAGGGCATCGCCGGGCGGAAGCGCGCGGCAGCGGCGCGCGACGTGCGCAACGAGCGGCAGCTGCGCGCGCTCGAGTTCGACACGCTCATGGCCGCGGTGCGCGCGGAGAACGAGCGGGCCGCGGTGGCGCGCGCGCTCGCAGAGCAGGAGCGCAAGCAGACCTTCGCGGCGCGCACGATCGTGTTGCTGCAAGCGCGCCACCGCGGCGTCATGGGCAGGCACGAGTACCGGCGGCGCAAGGAGGCGCACGAGGAGCTGGTGGGGCTGGACTACGAGTTCCGCGGGCTGATGTCGGCGGTGCGGCGCGCGACAGAGGACAAGTGGGAGGCCGAGGCGCGCGCGGCGGAGGAGGGCGCGCTGCGCGAGGCGGCGGAGGAGGAGGCGGCGGAGGAAGAGGCGGCGGAGCGCGCGCAGCGCGAGGACGAGGGCGGTGAGGTTGAGGAGCTCGCGCTCGCGCCCGCAGCCGACGCCTTTGGCATGGCGTCACGCTTTGTACAGTGGAGTGGGCTGCTCTTCACGCAGGCCGAGAGCCAGCCCGCCGAGGGCTGGGGCTTCGCCTCCTTCGGCGCCACCTTCGCACCGTCGGAGCTGCAGGAGCTGCTCTCCGAGGCGGCCATGCACAAGGCGCTCAGCGCGCACACGCACCTCGTGCCAAGCCGGCGAGCCAACGTCGAGGGCGACGCCGGCGACGCCTCGCTGCCGCCGCCGCCGCAAGGGCATCGCGTCACCGTCTTCGACCACAGCGCGGCGGAGCAGGATCGCGCGCTCGCCTTCCCGCTGCTGCTGGAGACGCCTCTAGTGCGGCGACGCGCGCTGCTGCGGCAAGAGTTCCGCGGGCTCACGGTGCACGTCGGCTCGGGCACGCTGCTCGCGCGGCCGCTGCACAAGTTCTGGCACGTGGGACAGCGCGCCGAGATGCGCGCGCACGAGGAGCAGTGGCTGCTGCAGCCGCGGCACCGGCTGACGCTGCTCGAGAAGGTCAACGGCGAGATGGTTCACTACTGGATGCTCGAGGGCGAGCTGCACGCGTCGGCCGCCGGCGGGCCGAGCGAGGCGAGCGCCGAGGCTGCGCGCTTCGCCGAGGAGAGTGACGCTAAGGGCGCTCTCTACCGCGAGTTCTGCCGTGAGGCCATCGAGGGCGGCTTCACACCGGTCTTCGCGTGGAGCCGCGGCGCCCGCGACGCGCACGGCGACGCGCGCCTTGTGCTGCTTGCGCTGCGCCACATGGGCTCGGGCCACTACGTACCGCACCGAGGCCTGGTGCAGCTCGCCGCGCCGTACGGCGTGCCTACCGTCGCGCGGCTTGCGGTGACTGCCGCGAGAAACTTCGAACCACACCAGCGGAGAGCGCGTCGGGACCCTTGCCTCGCCGCATCCCGTCGCACCCCCAACCCCTTCGTCTTGTGAGCCGCCTTCCGAGCCCTCTTGAGCCCTTCCAAACCTCCCAAGCCTTTTGAGCGCTCCCGAGCCCTCCCAATCCTCTCACAAGCCCCGCCACATGCGCTGCGCAGACCTGGTCGCCGCCGCGCGACATTACACTGGTGGAGGCGATCGCACAGCTGCACGAGCTAGCCGCGCGGCGCGGCGCCGAGCTGGCCAAGCTGAGGATGGGCGGCGGCAAGGGACAGCTCGATCACGTGCGCGAGCGTCTCCCTCGGCAGGGCTACCTCGGCCCCGACGAGGGCTGCGTCATCATGTGTGAGAACGGCTACCTTCTCAAGACTGGGCACTTCGAGGCGCGGCCGCGGCTTGCCCCCCCTCTGCGCGGCACCGACCCCGCGCAGGCGGCGCTCGCCATCCAGGACGGCTACCGCGGACTGGTCGGCCGGCGCGCCGCGCGGTGGAGGGCACGGCCGCACATGCCATTGGTCACGGTGCGGCTTCACGTGGCGGGCTCGCTCGCCGGAGTCGAGAGCCGTGGCTGGGCGGCGCTTTGCGAAGGGTTCGCCAAGGCTATGGGCGTGCCGCCGCACCTCATCTCGCTACAGCGCGCGCGCCGCGTCGCGGACCGCACCGCCGCGCCCACCTCGGCAGGGGCGGGGGGCGGGCTTCCTCAGCTGCGGCGAGACGCGCCGGCGGTCGAGCTCGAGTTTGAGCTGGCCGACGGCGGCGCCGGCGCGGCGGCGTCGTCCCTCGCTGTGGCCGCAATGCTCTCGGCGAGCGAGCTGCGCTTCGGCGAGCAGCTAGGGTTGCCGCTGTTGCAGATGCCGCGCGTGCGGATCGAGCTACCTCCAGACCCGAGAGATGAGGCACGTACGCGCGCCGAGGCCGCGCGCGCGCGCGCGGTAGGCGCGGCGACGGATCCGGCGGCGGCTAAGCCTCTGGCGGCGGCGGCGGCGGCGGCGGCGTCGCCGGCGGCGCGGCTGGTGCGGGCCGAGGACGAGCGGCTCTTTGGCGAGGCGATGGCGGTGGTGCTGCGGCACGCCAAGCAGACGATGGATCTCGAGGTGCCGCCCGCGCCGCCCGCGCTGGCCGATCTGATGCGCGACGGTGCGGCGCAGCGGCGGCTCCTCGCGCTGTTGCAGGCTGTGCTCAACGGGGTGGAGGCCCTCCCGCCCGCCATAATCCCCGCCTCGCCCCCCGCCTCGCTCCCTGCCGCCGGCGTGCCGCCGCCGTCCGAGCGCGCGCGGCTCGCGCATGCGGCGCGCTACCTGCTGCACACCATTCAAGGCGCCGCCCGCGCACTCGCCGCCACGAGCGCGCTCGCCACCGCTCCCGGCGCCACGGCGCCGCCTCCGCCCGCCACGCCGCCCAAGGAGCTGGCGCCGAAGCTGCTCAACCGCGCGCTCGGCAAGCTGGCAGGCGCCACATCCGCGCTCGACGCCGCGTCGTCCGGCCTCGCCGCCGCGCTCGCTGCGGGTGTGAGCGAGCTGCAGCGGCGCGCGTGGGCGGGTGCCGCGCGGCCTGAGGTGCGCGCCGTGCGGACCTTCGTCCGCTTCCGCCCCCCCTCGGCCTTCGAGCAGCTATGGTCGCGCCGCTGCCGCCGGCTGGCATGGGGGGCCAAGCACGTGGCGCTCAAGGCGGCAGGCCAAGAGGCCACGGGTGTGCCGACGCTGCACATGGAGCTCGACGGCGTGCTCGATCCGGAGGCGGCGCAGCAGTTCATGTACGAGCAGATTGTCGAGCCGCTTGTGCGCGGCGTGCTGGGTGGCACCAACGGCGCGCTTGTGTGCCTCGGTGCCGTCGGCAGCGGCAAGGCGCATACGGTCTTCGGTTCGGCCGCGGCGCAGGCGTACGGCGTCGAAGCGGCGCGTGCCGAGTGGGGCGCCGCGCTGCGTGCCTGCGAGCACGTGCTGCGTGAAGTGGTAGGCGGCGGCGGCGGCGGCGGCGGCGGCGGCGGCGGCGGCGGCGGCGGCGGCGGCGGCGGCGGCGGCGGCGGCGGCGGCGGCGGCGGCGGCGGCGGCGGCGGCGGCGCACCGGTGGCGAGCGCGCCGGTTGACGCGTCGCTGCACCTCTCGCTCGTCGAGATCGTGGGCGAGGAGGCGACCGACCTCCTCGGCGGTGGCACACCGCTGCCGCAGCAAGCTGACGCGTGGCCGGGCGGCGCCGAGCGCACCGAGCAGGCGCACCTCTTCGGAGCGGCGCAGCTACGCGTCGACTCGCTCGAGGAGGCGGCGCGGGCGCTTTGCGGCGGGCTCAAGGCGCGTGCCGGCTACGGCGGGCCGCTCGCGCCACGAACGCACGTGCTGCTGGCGCTCACGCTGCGCCGCGCCAGCGGTGGCGATGGCGGCGGCGGCGGCGGTGGCGGCGGCGGCGGCGGCGGCGGCGGCGGGCGCGCTGCCACGCAGCTGGTGCTCGCGCACCTAGCGGGCGGCGAGGTGCTGCGACCCAAGCCGCACGCGGCGTCGCTCCCACGCGCGGCCGGGGTCGCGGCGCGCGGGCTGGCGGTGCTGGGCGCGTGCGTCACGCAGCAAGCGGAGGGCGCGGGGCCGCGCGCCGCGCAGTGGGAGGCGAGCCGTCTCTCGGCGGCGATGCGCGAGCTGCTTACGGGCGACTTCTCCACGGTGGTACTCGGCTGCTGCGGCGTGGCCGAGGGCGAGCTCCAGGGCACGCTCGCAACGCTTCAGTTCATGCGCCACGCGCGGCGGCTGCAGACGTGGGTGCGCCCGCCGCAGCCGGCGCTCGCGCCGCTGCACCACCGGCTGCGCGGGCTGCAGCAGCAGCTCAGCGCGCTGCAGCAGCCTCCGCCGCTGCGCGCGCAGCTCAACCTACCGCGGCCGGAGCACGCTAGGCTGACGCTCGCCCATGCTGCCGACGCGGACGCGCCGCTGAAGCCGCCGCGCCGCAAGCCTCTCGACTGGTTCGGCGAGCTCAGCGTGCACATGTCCACGGTGCAGCGCCACCGTACAGAGCAGACGGGCCGCGTGCACGCGATCCTCGGCACGTTGCGCCAGATCGCAATCTCGGGCGAGCAGAGCGGCCCCGCAGGGCTGCCGTCGTGGGGCGCACCGCGCGCCAGCGGTGGGCTGCTCGCCTCGCCTGAGATGCTTGCGCGCACCACCGCCATCGAACAGCAGGCGGCGGCGGTCGACGCGCTCCTCGGCGAGTCGGAGCACGCACAGCAGGCTCTGCAGAGCGTGCTCACCAGCACGGGCGCTGCCGGCGCGCCGAAGCAGCGCAGCGACGGCAAGATGCCAGGCCAGATGCCGCCGCAGCACAGGATGCCGCATCAGGGTTCGCAAAAACGATCGTCGGCCTCGCCGATGGCGCGACGGCGTGACCCAGCGGCCTCACCACACCTGCGGCGTGGCCCGTCGCCCTCGCCGCACCACGCCTCGAAACGCAGGCCGCCGCGGGCGCCCGACACGGTGCCCAAGTCGCCCCGCGCGGTGGACCTCCTGCGGCAAATGTAATAACGCCGCATGGGCGGCGCCAAATTTCTTCGCGCTTTACTATACCTTACTACTACGGTACACTTTCGCAAAAAATACATGGCCGAGTCTACGTGTTACCTTAATTAAGCACGGTATATCTATGCTAGCGCTTTATTGTGCGTACAGAGTGATTAGTGTGTCCTGTGTCAAATTATCTATACATACGACGCGTTTTGCTTTAACACCGCACCGCTCTTAGAGAATGTGCACGTAACTACGTCAGCTCAAGTTCTACACCCGGCCAGAGGTAAAGCGTACCGTTTACTTTACGCGGCGCTTTAATAGACCAAGACGACCTCTCGTTCACATTTTCTCAACTCATACTGTACTTTATGCGCCGGTGATTTGAGGGGTTTTGACGAAGTCCGGCCCCGGCCGTTGCGAGGGCCTAGGACCTCGAAGTTCAACGAGGTTTCGACATGGGGATACGTACAAGGTCCGAATCGCTTGGAAACGTCGAGCTTTTGTACATAAAGCGCCAACACGGCGCTCCGTAAATCGCGCACTACACCTAGGTTTGCGCCGATTTGGGGGGGGGGAGATTTGGCGCGAGTTTCGCCGATTGAGCGCATGTTTTGGAGTTGCTTCCCCATTCTACCGGCATTCCCAGTCAGCAATCGACGTGACCCGACTACCCACAGCCAAATTTTGAATGTAATCAACATGTATCAATATATCATAAAACGATGTCAAAGCGTATGCCCCCTACTCGCAGTACCCCGCTGCCCGCCCAAGAAGTCGTCAACGGCTGTTTTGGCGGCATTCCATTGGGCGGCGGCGCCAGAGGGCCCGCCGATCCGTGCATGCCCGACGGTCCGATGCGTGCATGCCCGATGCCAGTGTCGTGG
>Ga0209302_10001799_pt1 | contig 12525 bp, 6 predicted proteins | sample ArcOceMetagenome_2_FD_187445 | JGI IMG/M metagenome (GOLD analysis project Ga0209302, IMG submission 187445) | Marine eukaryotic phytoplankton communities from Arctic Ocean - Arctic Ocean ARC135M Metagenome (SPAdes) (version 2) | ecosystem: Environmental > Aquatic > Marine > Oceanic | place... | reverse complement strand
CTCAGCCGCGGCGATGCTACTCGCCAACCCCGCGCTGCAGGTGCACTCGTTTGATCTGATGGCATGGCGCTACTCCAATCGTTCTCAAGACATTCTGAAGACCATGTTCGGCCCACGGCTGACGATGCACCCGGGCGACTCCACACTCACGGTGCCCGCATGGACACGCCGAAACCCACGTGAATGCGACGTGCTCTTCGTGGACGGCGACCACAAACAGAGTGGAGCGCGAAAGGACATGGTAAACATGATGTGGGCAGCGGCGCCTGATTCTTTTGCCGTCGCCGACGACATCAACTCAGACCCGGGCAGGGCCCTGCACGCCTTGGCCAAGCAGGGGAAGCTAAACGTGGTCGAGTCCTATGGGCCCTTTGAAGCACCGTCACCTCACAACCCATGCATGCGAACAGCCAAGCGCGGGCCGTACTGCGCCGCTTGGGGATTCGCGGTCTACGTCTACCCGAGCAACGAAAGCAAGCCTAGGCCTCATGCGATGCGAACGCGCGATAGGCGCGTGGCACGGCACGCGCTGAGAGGGGGAGGGGTGTACTAGGTTGAGCCGGCGGCGTGAGAGTATGGTCCATGTTGAATCCGGGTCCGGATGACGATTTGGGTCCCAGATACATGTTAAGGTCTTGGTCGACGCACAAAACCGTCCACTTATTACAGCTCCGTTGTCCCCGTATAAGCTATAACGAGACTAAAGTAGGCGTGTTCCAGACACCAGACCTAGGTGACCCAGCAACGCACGTTTTGCGATTTCGACGCATTTTCGACGTTTAAAGGCCCACAGTACGCCCCCACACCTTCTAAGACGGCCCTGACCACGGCCCCAACAACTCAGGTGAATGGTGATAGTCAGGTGCATCTTGAAGCTTGGCTCGAGGAGACTACAGTGACTAGGCCAATGGCCTAGATTCTAGGCTCCGGGCTGGATCTCGAACCGGAAAGCCCGGGAAAGGACAGGACTGCGTCGTTGCAGCCTCGCTTGCAGGTGTCGTGTGTCGGGGATCGGGCAGGGGAAAATCACGGGACATGAACAAACAGGAACAGAAAAGGGGGGGGGGCGAGGGGAAGAAGCGCTTGTAGCGCCGCTACCTAATTTCCGGGAAGGGTGCTCACCCTGTCGCGTCGGGCTATCGCCCGAAAGACTGAGCACTGAGTACCCGGCTCTTAGGTACCTCGTCCTAATCCTTCGCTGAACGTGCGCTGAGCGCGTCTTGCATGTTGCAAGACGCGGCGCCGGAGCTTCTTCGTCCAAGATGTCGGAGCTTCTTCGTTCTCGGCGTTGGACGCTCGCCGAGCGTTGAGTTCGTTTGTCGTTGTGCCAGCGGCTATTATAGTTGTATAGGCCTTAGGCGAAGCAAGCCTTTGCACACGTGCCGCGTTAGAGCCGTTCGACCGCATTTTCGGCATACCAGCTAGCCAGATATGCATCTGCTCCCGCATCCACCGCATGGCGCACATCGTGCTTGGTCGTGTCCGTTGTTTTCCAATTCCGTCTTAATGAACGCCCTATTAATGCCTTTCCCGTTTCCGAAGAAAACGCGTGACGACTTACAAGTTACCCGTGACATCCTAACACGACATGGTGCGCACAAATACCTCCACAAGAGTTGGTGGCGGTTTACGGCTTACGCCTCGCGCTCGCCGACTTGAGTCGGCGGACATCCTCAGCCACCTTGGCGGACATCTGGGCAGTCTTCGCCATGAGGTTGGCAGCCTTGTGGTTGGCCGCCGCCTTGGCCGCCTTGGCCGCCTTGGCCGCCTTGGCCTTAGCCATCGGGAGCCGCGTGTCGGTCTTCGCCTCCGCCTCGAGGGCCACGGCCTTCCCGGGAGGGGTGGAGTGGTGAGGGACAGCGAGGATCTTCTGGTCTTCCCTGTCACCGAAAGACTTGTGCTTCTTCTGCTGCTTCTCATTCTCCTCCTTGTGGTGCTTGTCCCTCTCCGCCTGGTCCTCGTGACCTCCCGCATCACCCGAATGGTGCATGTCCGCCTTGTCGGCGTGCTTCTTCACGTTCGGCTGCTTCTCCCTGAGCTCCACCTTCTGCTTCTCCATCGGCTGCGGCTTCTCCACCTCCGGCTTCTTACCCATCTCCACCGCCTCCTTGTGATGCTTGTCTCTCTCCGCCTTCTCCTCGTGGCCTCCTGCATCACCCGTCTGGTGCTTGCCCGGGCTCGCCTTCTGCTCCTCCTGTGCCTTCTGCTGCTTCTGCCTGAGCTCCACCTTCTGCTTCTCCTGCCGGGCCTTCTCCTGCATATGCGCCTGCTTCTGTGACTTCTCCTTGTGACCTCCCGCATCGCCCGTGTTGTGCACATCCGCGTTTGGCTCCTTGCCCTTCTGCTCCTCCTGTACCTTCTGCTCATGCTTCTGCTTCTGCCTGAGCTCCACCTTCTGCTTCTCCTGCCGGTGCTTCTCCTGCTGATGCGCCTGCATCTGCGCCTTCATCTTGTGACCTCCCGCATCGCCCATGTGGTGCACGTCCTTTTGCCCCTTGCCCGTCTGCTCCGCCTCCTTGGCCTCGGCCTTTGGTGACTGAGCGTCGATGGGCTTCGGAGCGAGGAGGGGTGATGCGCGCGTCGCGAGGCTCACGCGGAAGGAACGCTTCATGTTGTTCAGCTCGTCCTCGACCTCCTTCCAGTTGGTGACAACCTCGTCGTACGGGCGCTCGTCGTGGGTCTTGGTGCGCTGCTTGTATCCCTCCAGGAAGGCGTCGAGCTGCTTGAGCGTGAGGTTCTCCGAGGCCTCCTTGGCGCCGTAGAAGGCGAGAATCCGCCTCCACTCGTTCATCCGCGTCTGCGCGTGGCTGTGAAGGAGCAGCTCGAAGCTCGAGACCTTGACGGTTGCGCCCATGTTCGTGTACTTGCTCTCCAACCAGGCGCGGCCCTTGTCGAGGTGCTCCAGCCGCTCTTGGAGCGTCGGCCTGGCATCCGGAAGCGTGCTCGCATGGATCGGGATTTTGACGGTGGAGTTCGGGACCGCCTTCGACATCGCGGCGGCCGCGTCGTGCTTTGCCGTGCTGATCAGCGAGCTCATGTCGCTCCGGAGCACGTGAAGGATCGGCACCTTGTTCTGCGCGAGCTCCTGCCAGACCTCATCAAAGGAGGCAGAATCCACGTACCGGTGACCAAACGTGTTGAACTTGAAGCCAGCAAGCGTGCCGTTGGGGTCCATTCGGCGCGCGTTGCAAAAGAACTGTGCCATGAACTTGACGGGCGACTGCAGCTCCTTGGACTTGGCCTCGTTGCCGCCGAGCACCTCCGGCCATTGCCCACCAGCACCCCGGTCGAGGAAGCTGCCGGTGAAGTTGGCCAGCGCGCTGGTGATGATGCGAGAGCCGCTGTGCTGGCCGTCATTCAAAAACACGACGGGGCGCGGGCCCGTGCAGTTGGAGTTCCACTCCCCGCTCACGCACTTGTCTGCCGGGCAGATTTCCTTCGAGCAGTGGGCAAAGTGGCACTGCCCGGGCTTGCCAACAAATTTGGTCATCCGATCCAGCTTCCGCTGCTCCTCAACCTTCGGCTTGCACGACGACTCGCAGCAGCACAGGCTGGCGCAGCCAGGTGCCTGCACCTTCGAGCCCAGGCACGTGCTCTGGCACCACTCGTCGGTGGCTGTGGAGGTCATTGATTGGCATGCCGGCAAGGCAGAGGCCGCCGCCGAGAGAGCGAGGGGCGCCCCAGGTGCCGTGAGGACCGATTGCGGGCGTGCAAGAGCACCTGTAGCGAGCACACTGCCAAGCCCGAGCATGGTCGCCGCTGGCGTCCCCACGCACCCACCACAAACACAGGAATTGCCTAATTCGGCCGGCTAAGGGGAAAAGACCCACGTGCGGTTCTCCCCCTTTTCATCGATAGAGATAAGATATTTTTCTAACCCTAACCCTAACCCTAACCCTAACCCTAACCCTAACCCTAATCCTGACCGTACGCCCTAGCGAGCACGCCGTCCGGCAGCTAACTCCCGTCGACGCGCGAGCCATGCGGCTCGCCTCCTCGCTGCTGGCAGCTGCGGCCTGGCTCCCGCTCGCCGCCTCGCTCGCGGCTGGACAGCCGATGACGCGCCGTGGGTCATGCCGCGGAGGTTTAGCTTCGCTCGTTGCCAGCGCGGCGGCCGACCCTAGGCGCCAAGTTGACGTTGACCCTAGGCATGCCCCGCTGCTCTCGTGGCTTGAGAAGTGCGGCATGGAGCTCGGACCGGTCTCACTAGGTAAATCGCGTATCGGCGACGGCTACGGGGCCTTCGCGACGCGCGACGTGGCGGAGGGCGAGCTGCTCTTCTCCGTGCCCTCGTCGGCATGTGGCCACGCTGCCTCGCCTAGAGGACCCGAGGCCAGCACGCCCGCCTTAGGCTTGAGCTCGAGGCAGAGGGCCGGTGTGCAAACTTGGGGATACGGCAGGTACTCAAAAAAGCGTACCCTTGTGTCCACACCTTGTGATTTGTGTTTGCTTCACCGATGGGATCTGACGCGCCTGAGCGCTTGCTGTGAGGGGCCAACAGCGCAACAGGAGCTCCTTGAAGGGCGTGTCAGTGGTGCTTTCTCCAGCTCGGCGCCTCTAGTCAACCGTCTGAACTCTGTGTTACAACGTCGCCTCTCTACTTCGCCCGAGGAGCTCCTGGAGGGCGATCTTGTTGTTGGGTTGTTGTTGTTGTTGTTATTCAGTCATCACCGTTGTTGTTTTTTAATGGGCAAGTTCTGACCTTTGTTGTTCGTTAATGGGCAAGTTCTGACCGAAGGTTCAAGAACCGGTACCTCTCGGCATCAAAGGAATCACAATATTTGTGCTCGGCCATGGACGAGCGTCTCAACCGTATATCCGACGTCCTGCCCGTCCTCATCACCACGCTCGCCGGTTGGTGGAGGTGGGAGGATCTTGCCGAGCTGTGGATAGAGGTAGGGGGTGCCCTGACGCCAGCCGAATGGCTCGCCAATGATGCTGCATGTGCAGAGCTGTGTAAGCGAGCGCAGGCACTCACCCCTGCGCTGGACCTCACAGCAGAAAGGCTGCACCTCGGTCTGTGCATAGCGGCCATGCAGGGGTCGGCTCACTCAAGCGCCAATATGAACGAGTGTATCCCTCTCGACCTCAAGGTGTGCCGACTGCTGACCCAGCACACTCCGCCTTGCGCCCCCGTTGTCTGCCTCATGCGCACTCCCTCTGAATGGCGCTCACGTTGTCTGCCGCAGACACTTGTGGCGCTTCTCCGCCCATCTGCGGGAGAGGACTTCGACAGCACACTGGTCGTCCAATCGCTCCTCGCGTGCCTCCTGAAGCACGGTTGTACCCGTCTTGGCTCTGTCGAGGACCCGATGCCCCTCTCGGAGCAAGAGGGCGACTCGCCGGCCGCGGATGCGGATGACATCCCGTCCATAGCGGACGCCATGGCGGGAATTCTGCAGCACGAGTTCAATATCGATGTCGCCACCGACGACCTCGTCGTGGCTGCAAACTTTGTGTACTTTGGCAGGCTGCAGCAGGAGGCGGCAGCGGCAGCCGGCAGCGAGACGGCTGGCGCGCCTGGTGAGAACAACCCTGGCCTCTCGCTCGTCCTGTCGGCGATCGGTGAGGCGAGGGCGACAGGGTCGGAATGTGAGCCGGCGACGTCGGGTTCGGCCGACCCGCCCGACACCGTGCACTCCCTCACCGACCAGCCCGACACCGAGTACTCCCTCACCGAGCCCGACTACTCCCTCACCATCGACCCACGCTCGGGCCAGCCGATCAAGCCGGGTACGAAGAGGGTGAGGGAGCTGAACGCAAAGCTGAGCACGGGCAAGGCGCGCCATGCGGCCGAATTCATGCACCCCAATGATTATGACCGCGTATACGGCGATGGGGCGAGCGGCGGCGGCGGGACGAGCGGCGGCGGGACGAGTGGCGGTGGGGTGTGCGGGGCCTGGGAGGAAGCCGGCGGGCTAGCCGGCGAGAAGAAAAAGCCGCGTTGAACGGGTGAAGCGTCGCAAGACCACGCCAAGTAGCCCCATCATGGAGTAGGGCAGTCTCGCATACTGTCGTGTGGGTTGTTTTACATTCTCTGCATGAGCTCTCACTTTTTTTGTTTTTAACTCGGGAATACCCTGCCACTACGTTTTACATCCCTTCAACCGAAGTCGGTGCGTGTTGCAGACAGAAAAAGGAATCCACATGGCCAACCTTCAGGATCTGCGCGAACGCCCCCACCTCCAGGAGTGGGCGCGAGCCAACCAGCACGGGGGCCTGCCTAAGTGCGTGCTGCCTAAGTGCGCCACGTGCAAAACGCCCGAGGACTGCGACGCCTTATTCGCGTCGTTGGAGACGCACGTGGAGAAGGAGCTCACCGACCTCGCAGCCTCGAAGGGATGTACGGTCAATGAGCTCCGCGCCTATATTGGCATTACCATCCAGTCAGGTGGCGGACGCATCGCACAGCACATGGCGAAGGCGGACTATTGTCGAGGCACAATCGTCTACATGGACACGCTCGGGCTCGACGTCGACCTGTCCGCCTACACCATCGACGACATGGACAAAGGCAAGGTCGCTGCCCTTGAGCCGGTGTACCAGTTCTTGAGACGAGTGGAGCGACGCGCACGTTACGGCGTCTTCCATCGGATGAACACCGTGCTGATTAACGGCAGCGGTCAGGACGGGGCCGTTGCACACGGGGCAGCATACCTGGCGGCGCCTCTGCACAAGGCTGTGATGACTGTGTACACCTTGTACCTCGAGAAGGGGGCTGCACTGCCAGGGGCTACCCGCGACACAACGCGGATGTCGTGGGTGGTAGATGCCGCCAGCCGCCAGGTTGCCGCCGAACAGGGCGCAGCAGCCCCGTTCGACGTGCTGCAGCAGAGCGCCGACAGAGCGCGGGCTCTGGACCGCCGAGTGTCCTACGGGGGGAAAGCTCAAATTCGCCGCACCCCCGCCGCAGCGGCAGCCGTTGATAGCGCGATGCGCATCACCAATGCCGCGCATGCCGCGCACGCCGCGCACACCAACTCCGCAGCAGCAGCGCCGCCGCAGGTGTCGCCGCCGCCGCAGCAGGTAGCGGCAGCCGTTGATAGCGCGATGAACTCCGCAGCAGCAACGCCGCCGCAGGTGTCGCCGCCGCAGCAGCAGACTCACTTCAAGCGGGCACCCGGCCAGATGCCCTGCAAGTACGGCTCTAAGTGCTACCGAAAGGACCCAAATCACTGGAAGCTGTTCGACCACCCCGGCAACCACCCGAATCTTGTTACTCAGCCCCCCGATCCCTCCGTCCCCGCCGCCACCCTCTCCGCCTCCGCCCTCTCCATCCCCACCGCCTCCGCCTCGGCCTCCACCCAGCGCTCGTTCCAGGGAATGATCGAAGAGGGTCCTCAGACGGGCTACATCAAGGGCTCAGAGATGGGGCGCTGGGCAAAACGACAGAAGCCCATCGGCTCGGACTATGGGGTCGTTAATCCACGTGGAGGACCGCCGATTGCACCCTTCCCCAACACGAACCCGCTCTCCCTGCCGCCGCCTGACCGAGGGTGGTTCAGCGGCGGGGCCAAGGCTGAGGCGTGCCCGGTCGGGACGATGTGGCTGGACACGACGAACCCGTGGCTTCGGTTGATCCGTAAAAACGGCCGCTGCGCTTGTGCCACTTGCCGCATACCCAGGTGCGTAAGTTGGGCATCAACCCAGCCCTGCCAGCTCAAACCCAACCCAACCCAACCCAACCCCTCACCCCCACCCTGTGATCTTCCAGATCTCGAACGCTCTACCAAGTGTACTCCATGCAGTTGGAGTTGCAGTGGCATTCTGGCAAAATGCTCTTCTGAGTTGGGCAGAGCCTCGTTCCAGCATCGTTGCCAGCACAGCGCAGTCTCCCTCGTGATCGTCGGAGGGCTCCCTGGGTGGTCGGACTTGCTTGCATTGTATTGGTGTTAGTGAGCTTCCTGCAGTGCGTGCGCGGTGGAGTGACGACCGCGGATATGTGTGTGTGTGTGTGTGTGTGTGTGTGATGGTCTGTGCATGGTGGCGGTGCAATTATATTTAAGAGCCGAGCACGTTGTTTTTGGCTCGTATGGGCTATGGCCTCACTAACTGTAACTCTTTACCGCATGCGCGTGCCATCGCCGATCGCGCATGTCTCACTCTCACCTCTCACACAATCCGTCTTCCGTCAAACATTCTCATTTTCAATCGTTACCCTGATACGCACCTGCACTGATCTATCTCTATCCTGCAGTGATAAAGTGACTTACCGGCGCGGCTCCACGGATCCAAGGGCGTTAGCGCGCACCTTGGAACCGTTGCCGAGAGGCACGCCAAAAAAAACGCGAGTCTTAGTCTAGGCCTTCGAGAACAAGGGCGTTTTCTGCAAGTTGTAAAGCCTGGTTCGTGCGTTTCTCCCCCCAAAAGGGCGTTTGGGCGCTCGGTGCGCGAGCCGCACCGTGACCAACCTTCCTGATCTAGCTAGCGCAGTGAATTGTCCAGGAAGGGCGGACCACGGGGAGCATTATTGACCAGCCGACGTCAAAGCACAGATGTGCCGAGAGTAAACTTCAGGCACGAGAGTAAACTAACGGCAGCCTGTACGACGCATGCGGCGACGAGGACGTGGGCGAGCAGCTCGCGCGTCTCGTGGTCAAGGGGCAGGGCGGTGCGACGGTGGCGCTCGCCGGCATCCTCGCCAAAGAGTGGCTGTGCGAGGGCGCCGCCGGCCCACGTGGGCCGTACCTCGCCATGCTGCCTTGGGACGCGGCGTGGCCGCCCGAGGCGGAGCAGGAGCAGGAGCACTGCCTCTGGTGGTCGGAGTCGCAGGTCGACGCGCTCGAGGGCAGCCCCGCCTACACTGACGCGGTGGGCATCCGCGACGAGGTGGCTCTCGCGGCCAAAGTGATCAAGTCGCTCATCGGCGCCTCGGTGCGCCGCGCGTACAAGGAGCGGGGCGGCATGCCGTGGGCCGTAGCGGCCGACGTGATGCGAGCCGATGACGATATCGACAAGGCGGTGCGCGGTGCGTTCGTCTCCATCCTGACGCGCTCCTTCACGCAGGAGGGCCTCGAGGACGAGGAGAAGCGCCTCGTGCCTCTCCTGGACATGCTGCAGCACGCCGCCGTCGCAGACTCCAACGTGCGGCACGTGCAGCGCAACACTGAAGGCGCCGACGAGGCCGACGGCGGCAAGCGTGTTGAGGTGACGGCGCGCCGGGCGATCGCGCAGGGCGAAGAGCTGCTCAATTGCTATGATGATGATAAGTACCCGCCGGAGACCTTCCTGACGCGCTTCGGCTTCGTGCCGGGTGGGGAGATGGGCGAGTTCATCGCGACGATCAAGGAGAAAGACAGGGGCCGCCTGCCGTTTGGTTTCCGCATTGACGATCGCAAAAACTGGTAGGAGTCTTTGTACGTGATAAAAGTGTGTACGTGATAAAACGCGTGTGGCTGCACGCGTGGTGAGCTGAGTGCTGTTGCGCACCGGTGTATGTTGCACGCCGAGCACGGCCACGGGGGAGACGGGGCCGGCTAGCGGCTTTACCTCGGCTTGTACGAGGAACGAGCGCTCTAGCCTCTACACACAACTACAGCAACTCTCTAAAGTAAAGCGTGTAATATCTTGAGCGGAGTCTCTTGTCTCTACACAATCGGCGAGAACTCGAGAGGGTACGTGAAGTACCGTTTTTTTGCCGCGCCGTGGCGCGTGTTCGGTGTTGCGCCCGCGTCGCGCGTGGTGTCGCCGCCGCGGTCGCCCCCTCCGCGCCCCCCCGCTGAGATATTATTAATTGTAAAGCCGCGTAAGGGGTAGAGTGGGCCTTACGGTACTGACATGCCTAAGTAAGGACAAACACAACGATACCGGTAATTTAAACTGCTGTGAACCGAATTGAGGCAGAAGCTAGAAGCGTCGGAGCAAGGTGCGCAATACACAAAGTCTGAAATGTCCTCGACGACCTCGCCTCCCTCGCCCTCCTCCTGCTCGCCCCCCTCCTCCTCGCCCTCGTCGTCGTCGTCGTCGTCTAAGCGTTCCAACAGCGTGCAGCGTCGCAGCGCCAAGTCTACTGCCCGCCGACTGACGTGGGCGCAATCCTTCAGATCAAGCTCAGCCAAGTTGGGGAAGCACCGCGACAGCTCGCACACAGACACGTCTGTGATGGCGGTACCTTCCAGCGACACCCCGTGCAGAAGCGAGCAGCCATCCACGAGCGCTAGGATAGCTCGATCCGTGATCTTTGGGCAACGGCTGAGAGAGAGGCGGCACAGCCTCGGGCAAGTCCCTGAGATGCGAACTATCGGAGCATCCGAGATGTCAGGACAGCCGCCAAGCAAGAGCACCTGCAGGTGGCGCTTCTGCTCCATGGCGTGGCCTATTGCGTCGGTGATACGCGGGCAGTCGCTCAGGTCGAGGTGGCCAAGCTCAGCCGCCGATCCCCCCAGAGATACGCAGGTTCGGTCGGTGATGTTGCCGCAGCCAGACAAGTTGACCATTCTGAGCTTCTCGCAGCCGCGAAGCACCTTCCAGACATCGCCATCAGTCACACCGGTGCACCGGCGCAGACTCAAGTCACGAAGGTTGGAGCACGTCTTCCCCAGCGCTTGGCACGTTAACTCGGAGACCCCCTGCTCGCAGAGCGAGAGCTGTTCGAGCTTCGGGCACTGACGCACTGCGCTCGCCAGCGCCGCATCACTGATACGAAAGCACCCCGCTAGATTGAGATATGTTAGAAGAGAGCTCGCCTCGCTCCTCGCCAACGCCACCATGGACGCGTCGGTGAGTAAGTCGCAGCCGTTTAGGTTGAGGTACACTAGCACGGGGCAGCGGAGCACGAGAGCGGAAGCCATGGTGTCGGTGGTGCGCTGCCCGTCCTCCTGGGACAAGATTTTAAGTCGACTCGTCGGAAGCCTCGCCATCACCGCAGCGCTAATGTTGTAGGTGAGCCCCACCCTATGCAGCAGAGGGCAGTGCTCGAACACCGACGACCACCCAACGTCAGAGACCGCGTCACAGCCGTTCAGATCGAGCTCCGTCAGCAGCGGGCATGCCAGGGCCACGGCAACGATCGCCGCGTCCGTGACGAAGCAATAGGCTAGGTCGAGGGTGCGCAGCAGGGGGCAGCCGCTTGCCACCGCTTTGATTCCCACGTCCGTGACCTCTTTGCAGGTGCGGAGCTCCAGAGTCATGAGCCCCGGGCAGCTCTCCGCAATGACAACGAGCGCGGCGTCCGTCACCGCGTGGCAACAGAACAGTTTGAGCTGTGAGAGGCTCGGACAGCGCAGCGCCAAAATGCGGAGCCCGTCGTCAGTCACTGACGTGCAGCCAAGGTCTAGCTTCTGCAGTGCTGGGCACCACTCGGCCAGCGCCCTCACCGATAGGTCCGTGGCGCGCGTGCCGCTAATGTTGATGGCGGTGAGGCGGGGGCAGCAGCGGGCCACCTTCGTCACCGCAATATCAGTGATCGAAGAGCATTCACCCACACTCAGCCTCTCAAGGGTGCAACTCAAGTTGAACATCCGTGAGGCGGCATCCGTGAGGTTCACGCAACCGCTCAGATCAAGCGCGCGCATGTGCTGGCAGCTGCTCAAGAAGAAGCTCACGGCCGCATCGGAAGCGCGCCACCCAAGCTTCACCGTGAGCGTTTCGCTGCGCCAAGCTGCGACTGCGTTGCGCCAGGTGTGGTTCAGAAGCTGCAGACGTGATGCTGCGATCCACGGCGACGGGTCGCGCTCAATGAGTGGCACGAAGATCGCGGGTGATGCGCTGATCAGTGCGTTGTCTTTCGCCGAACACTCATGCTTGCAGCTCATGAGGCGATGGCGTGGCGGCGCACTTGCCTGTGATGTACTACTGCCCTGCTGGCTGTCGACTCGGACGACCCGCGGCCAGCGCACCTCCTTCGCCCGCGGCGAAAAGTACAAGGGGTGATTCGGTACCATCCTGCTGGAGCTGGAGAAAGGGATAGCTGATGGATAGAAAAGTTATTTAGTTTGTCGAAAGACGGGAAAGTGGCTGGCGGAAAAAAGATGTCTGTGTTGGGACAAAACGACTGATCAGACCTCCCACTCCCCCAGATACCCCAACGCAAGCACCTGAAGCACCACGAGCACGACACCAGGTACAAATAGAGATGGGACGCGAAATATAAGCGCACGATTCCGCTCGATCACCCGAGCACAGGTCCTAACAACTCGTCGTACGTGATACACGGCAGCACCAGGCACTTCCGGCCGCAGTCGAGCGTGCAATAGGATTTCTTGACGACAAACGCGCGCCACAAAGGAGGCTAGCGGCCGTGCACGCGCGTGGGAGCCACTGTGCGGCGGCAGCGAGGCAAGCGAGGTGTGAGAGTGCGGTGCGCGGGTACGCGGGCGCTATCTATAGGCACACGGTGTGGAAGCTGCAGCTCGAGCTGCTGCTGTCCGTCCCATTGGGTCGGAACTTTTCGGGCGCTCAAGCGAGTCGCCTCCGACTTTCCAGAAACACCAAACAGGGGGCGGGCGCGCCGTACGAGTGGCCGTGCTCGAAGGGTTAGCGTAAGGCGATCGAGGCGATGGGGGCGGCGGTGGTGGGGGCGGTGGT
>Ga0209302_10001798_pt1 | contig 12529 bp, 13 predicted proteins | sample ArcOceMetagenome_2_FD_187445 | JGI IMG/M metagenome (GOLD analysis project Ga0209302, IMG submission 187445) | Marine eukaryotic phytoplankton communities from Arctic Ocean - Arctic Ocean ARC135M Metagenome (SPAdes) (version 2) | ecosystem: Environmental > Aquatic > Marine > Oceanic | place... | reverse complement strand
GGGGGGGGGGGGGGGGGGGGGGGCGGCCGGCCGGCCGGCCGGCCGGGACCCGCCCGCCCGGGCGGGTGCCGGGGGACGGGCTGGCTGTCTGTGGGGGTGGAGAAGAGGGAGCGGGAGAACTCAATCCCTGACCTGCCACAACCATGCCAAAACGTACACCACACCCGAAGAGTGGCCAAACGACCCTCCTTCCTTCGCGCGCGCAGGGCGTGGCCCACGCGGCGGCGCTCTCGTATACTCGTAACGCTCTCGACCAACTCGCGAAGTTTCAGCCGGGGGCTATAGGTTACGTTAAGGTATAGCGTGCCAACGTTAAGGTAACGCTTACGTTAAGGTATATAGCGAGAAAGGAAATCTCAGCGGAGAGACAATGCGTGCGAGCATTTTCGGCAATCCCTCGCGCGTCGAAGGTTGTTTCTCCGCTGAGATTTCCTTTCTCGCTAGGCCGTCTCGACTCAAGGGCCGGTAGGGTGGGGGTTCCGCGGCTGCGAGCCGCAAGAAGTTCTCCAACAAATGGCAAGCGAGAACCGCAAGAACTCGCATATTCCGTGTGTCAGTGTGGCCGCACCGGAATTGACGGAAATACGGAACGGATCGGAACAGACGGAACGGATCCGGAACGGGGCCCGGGCCGGCGGTGCGCGGTGGGTCGGAACACGGATGCGCAACCACCAACCTTGCGGCTCCTTGCCACAATGCACAAACCTTGGCCCGGTTGTGGTGCGCAATACCGTGTACGCTTTCTACCGCAACCTACGGCCTTAGCAATAAGCAAGCAAGGTGTATCTACGTGTCACGCAAGGCATCCGCAAGATCGCCTAATACGCTCTACACAGACTCTCGTCATGCCCCGTGCACCGGTACGTCCGCAGGTCTTCCGGGCGCACGCGGCGCGCGAGCGCGGAGCTGGCGACGCACTCGGTGGGCGTCGCCGCCCTGCCGGCCTCGCCCAAGTCCCGGCGCCACGCCGCGATCACGATGCCGCGGCCCGTGGCCTTGCCGTAACCGTAGACCATGGGCAGCTCGGCACCGTCGAAGCGGCCCTCGCGGCGTGCCGTGAGCAAGTTGGCGCCGTCGATGCTCAGCCGGCTATGAGAGGCGATGAGCGACGAGAGGTTGCCAAAGGTGCACACGGTCCAGTCGTCCGCGGTGAGCCCGGCCTCGCGCGCGAAGACCGACGGTAGCATCCCTGTCGAGTCGTGCAAGACGGCGGCGCTGTTCTGCAGCAGCCATCGGCCGAGCGTCGGGCCGTTGAGGAAGCGCGTCGCAAAGCCGTCGGCCGCCTTGATGATGGACACATAGTGCTGCCCGCCGAGCCGTTCGAGCGCCGCACTGCTCGAGATCCAGCCGGTGACGTAAGTGACGCGCGTGCGCTCGCCAACCTGTGACGGAAGCGCGGCCCGTGTGGCCCGCCGCACGGCCACACAGGCCGTGTTGGCCCAGACTGGCCGAAGCTTCGGGACAGCCTGAGGCATGGCCTGGCGCTGGATAGACATGGCCTGGATAGAGCCTCTGGGGGGCCAGCTGGCCGAGGTGCGTGTGCCGCATTGTTTTCGACAGACTCGCGGACGAGCGTGATCTCGTCGTAGGAGCTCGAGCGCTCCATTGCGACGAGGCGCTCGCCCAGGATGCGCAGCGAGAGCAGCAGTGCGGGGAGCACGCCGACCTTGGGCGTGAACCAGTAGTTGACCATGTACTCGGACTGCGTCCACGCGTAGCTGTTGCGCGCCCAGTCTTTGAAGTAGTCGGCCACGGCCCTGTGCGCCTGCGCACGGCACGCGGTCTGCAGGAAGCACGACGGCTGCCCCAGTGGCAGGGCGGCCATGAGGGTGTGGCGCGTCGCTGATGGGAACAGCCAGCTCGCCGTCAGCAGGTCTGCTCCGCCAAAGAGGTAGAGCACCGGTAGCTCCCGCGCCGCGGAAGGCAGCCGGCTGCTCGTGAAGTTGCGCAGCTGGTCTGCACGCAGCCGCATGCGCACCAAGTCCCCAATCTGCTGCAGCCTCGCCCACGCCTCGTCCGCCCACTCACGCATGGGCGCGAGCAAATGCTCCGGACCAGGAACGGCCGCCGGTGCGTCTGCGGCGGCGCCGCGACGGCGCAAGTCTGGCCAGGAGCAAGCGACACGCTCGAGCTTGGCCCAGCCGTACACCTTGCCCGACTTGAAGCGAAAGCCGGCGCCTGTGGTGCCCCAGCGAGTGACGGGGCGCACCATGTCGCCTACGTCGGTGTAGTTGGGCGGCTTGTTCCATGCGTAGTAGCCCTCGCACGCCTCGTCCCGGCTGCACCTCGCCTCGACCTCAAGCAGGCTCGTCTTGCGGAGCTGGAACGCCCCGTCCCAGTCGGCCCCGGCGCACATGGGAGACACAGTGTCATTCGCGTCGCAACACGTTCCGCACCGACGCCCATCGTGGAAGGCGCCCATCATGAAGCGGGTGTAGGTGTGGCGGCTTCCTCTTTGGCGGCATTCTGATCGTAGTGCAGGAGCCAGCAAGCTGGCCGCTTCCCCGGGATCGCGTGAACCCACACCTCGGCGAGCCTCTTGGCCGGGCGCGTGCCGATTGAGTGGGCTCAAATACATCGAGAGCGCCGTTGTGGCATGTATGCCTGCTCCGCGCGGGGCGTGCTTCATCGACGCAGGTGAGGCGTGCCGCCGTCCTTTTGCGCTCACCGTTGCTGGCGAGCGCTGCACCACCATTCGCCGCAGCAACCGCTACTTGCCCGATTGCCAGCACCTTGGGCAGCAGCAGCCGCGTCCGCTGCTGGTGACTGGAACGGGCCGCAGCGGTACCTTTTTCCTCGCGTCTGTGTTGCAGCGGCTTGGGCTCGGCGTGAGCCACGACACTGCAGCCAACCAGCAGGATCGACGAAAAAGCAGCTGCTCGTCCCAAAGCAGCCGCTCGGCACCGACGACGTCGACCGTGGGAGGATTCCACCACGGCGCGGTCTCGTGGCCGCACGCGTTTCGTACCTGCCTGCCGGCATACACTTTCCGCAGGCTGAGTGCCCGGCATCCGGGCGACGTTTCCAATCAGCAACTCCACGACCAGCGGCTGTTCCGCTACGTGGCGCACCTGGTTCGCACGCCGCTGGCGGCAATCAACTCGAGGTTCAACAATGGCAGCGTCCGCAGCCGGACCTACGCTGTAACGTCGCGGTGCAACCTCGATCTGCGTTTGAACCCCGCGCTCAGCGCCTGGAGTCGCAAACTGCAGCTCGCGTTGCAGCACTGGGTGCTATGGAACTCGTTTGCGGAGGCAACTTCCGAGCTCCCCTTGAGTCTGGAACGGGTCGATGCAGCGGCCTTGCGTGGTCTTATAGAACGCGCCGAGACAAAACGTGCGCCACCGAGCCCGCACGCGATCGACGCCGCGATCCGAGCCGCCACGTTGGCGGCTGGCGGCCGCAACTCGGCGCGCACCGTCAAGCTCGATAGGCTGACGTCTATGTGGAAGAGAGTCGTCCAGAGGCTTCGGCCAATTTGCCCTGCAGTACGCCCTGCCAGCGCCAGACCAAGCGCAGGGCGGTATCCAGCCTGGGTTCGCCTCAGCGGGTTGGCTGGCCGGCCTTGTTTTCGACACAGGTTGACGTGGAAGATGCTGGCCAAGATCGACCCGAAGTTCGCGGCGATGGCGCAGGTGATGGCCCTTCGGTATAACTACACCGTCGCCTCGGAGGACCGGCTTCCGACCCTGCGTGGCTGTCCCCAGCAGCGGTGCTTCTTCCGCTCACGGCCGGGTGGCCTCGCCGTGTGGTCATGCAGGCTGGTCTCCCCGAAGCATGTCGCTGAAACGTGTCGCTGAAACGTGTAAAGCCGCAGAAAGCGCAGCCACACCTTCACAATTGTTTCCTTCCTCCCGAGAGAAGAGAGAGAAGATAAGATTGTTGGGTTTCACGACGCTACACGACTCATCTTCTATCTTATCTTCCTCCCGCGAACTTATCGTTTTAGGCAACTTTAGAATCTGGTCAAGAACCGGGCGGCGCAGGTCCGCGCTGCCAGGCGCCACGTCAAAGCCCATATATCTTCCTTGTGCACACCCACACCCTCTCTCTCTTCCTTGCAGGTGAGCCGCAACCGCCGCTCGGCTGAGCGGGAGCAGCGACGAGAGTGTTGCTGCGTGGCGCTGATGCTCTCCTTTCGAGGGGCGCTGCTAGCAGCACTCGCTGCGGTCGCAGAGCCTCACGCCCACCGCTTCACTTCGCCGGAGGATCATGCGCCACGCAACATGCAAAGATTCAACAAAGTGCACGGGCGGATCGCAAAGGCACGAGGGATGGACGTCTTGATGATTGTGGTCGACGACTTGCGAGCCCAGCTGGAGTGCAGCACTGAGCGGGGATTCGCCAAGCCGGCGATGCACACGCCGCACTTGTGTGAGCTCGCGACGAAATCCCTCATGCTGCAGCGCTCGCACGTGGCCATGGCCACCTGTGGGCCATCACGAGCGTCGATACTCACGAGCCGGCACCCATCGACTACAAGAGTGTGGGACACGCAGTCATACTGGCGCAACGTGTCGGGCAACTTTACGACCATCCCGCAGTACTTCAAGGAGCAGGGCTACATGACGGTGGGCATGGGGAAGATCTTTCACGGCGGGCAAGCGTCGGGGGCGGTTCCGCAAAAGCCGTGGAAGTGCCAGACGTGCCGCGGGACCAATGACGCGGACTATTCCTGGACTGAGCCGTACTTCACGCCGCAGAAGTCGATCCGCGGGCACGGGCACGCTTGGCTCGCCGTCCCCGACGACGACGACGAGCCTCTCGAGGACGTGCAGACGCGCGAGAATGCGGTCGCTATCCTGCAAGGCGTCGCGGCCAAGCGCCTCGCTGGGGCGGACGAGCGCCCCTTCTTCGTCGCGGTGGGCTTCCGCAAGCCGCACCTGCCATTCGTCTTCCCCAAGCGGTTCCTTGACTTCTACCCGCCGATCGAGGAGACCGCGCTGCCCACCAACCCGGATGCGCCCGAGGGCATGCCGCGCATCGCCTGGTCGACCTACCCGGAGGTGCGTCACTACGACGACGTCAAGGTGCTGCAGCTCCGGGGGAAGCCGGAGAAGGCGGACCGGATGCCCGACCGCAAGGCGCGGGAGCTGCGCCGCGCGTACTACGCGGCAGTCTCCTTCGCGGACAGCAACGTCGGCCACGTGCTCACCGCGCTCGGTAAGAGCGGCTTGGAAGACAACACGATCGTCGTCGTGTTCAGCGATCACGGCTGGTCGCTCGGCGAGCATGGTGAGCAAAGGACCCTGGCCCTAGCCCTGGCCCTAGCCCTGGCCCTGGCCCTGGCCCTGGCCCTGGCCCCAACCCTGGACCTGGCCCTAACCCTGGCCCCAACCCTGGCCCCAACCCTGGCCCCAACCCTGGCCCCAACCCTGGCCCTAACCTCGCCCCGAACCCCACACCAGGGCTGTGGGCCAAGCACACTAACTTCGACCTCAACACCCGCGCGCCGCTGCTCATCCGCGTACCGGGCGTCACCGATGCCGGCATCAACACCAACATGATCACCTCGCACCTCGACATCTTCCCGACGGTGGTCGACCTCGTCTTCGGCGTCGAGATGCCCAGGTGCGGGCTGGGTCCGGGTTCGTCGCACGAGACGAAGCTGTGCACCGAGGGTACCTCGCTTGTGCCCCTCATCCGCAACCCCGAGCGGCCCGTCAAGGTGGCCGCGTATTCGGTGTACACGCGCGACGTGCCGGGCGCGAGTGACGCGGAGTCGGACGAGCTGCGCACGGAAGCGTTGACTGAGCTCAGCTACGCCGACGTCGCGACCAGCTTCTCGGGCGGCCGGCACGGCGGCGGCGGCGGCGGCGGCAGCGGCGGTGGGCAGCACGGCGGCGGCGGTCGGCACGGCGGCGGCGGTCAGCATGCACTTCAGCACGGCGGCGGCCAGCACGGCGGAAGTGGCTCCGGCGGCGGATACCAGCATGGCGGGAGCATACACGGCGGAGGTGGAAGCCAACACCGCGGCTACCAGCACGGCGGCAGCCAGCACAGCAGAAGCGGGAGCCAGCACAGCGGAAGGGGATACCAGCACGGCGGGAGCCAACACGGCGGGGGCGGGAGCCAACACGGCGGGGGCGGGAGCCAACACGGCGGAAGTGGCCACCCTTACCAGCAGGGCGAAGATGCGACGAGTTGGACCACCGGCGCGTCTCCGCCGAAGAGCAGCCCCGTAGACACGCCGAGGATGATCCCGCTGCCCCCCGGCGAGGGGGAGCACGATGGGCCGCCGTCGTCGTGCCTCGACCACGGGGGCAGCGGCATGGGCTGCGTCATGGGCTTCTCGATGCAGACGCTCCACAGCGGCCACGAGTTCCGTCTCACCGAGTGGGTGCACTTCTCGGGGCCGAGATCAAATTGGAAGCCCGACTGGCATGCGAGCTATGGGACGGAGCTGTACAACCACTCGTGCGACGCAGAGGAGAACATCAACCGGTACCCTGTGATCGAACGCGCCGCGCCTGGGCTCGCAGCAGAGCTTCGGGACCGGTTGCACAAAGGCTGGCATCGGAACTTCGAGCCCTAGTGCGCAGCACACCATTTTTTGTTATGTTTGGTATGTTTGTATATGTTTGTCACGGGCACTTGTCGGTGTCTATTTTGCAAGAGTCGTATATGGTTGCGCGATCACGAGCGCAAGTCCCCTTGAGTCCTCGATTTGCCTCGAACGCGTCGAGAACTCCACTCTCGTAAGTTCGGTGTATAGACTATAGTGTACCCCGCGTACGCCGCCCTTCCGCGTCCCCCTGAGACAACACTCAACACACTCACTGTCACTCAACTCTCAAACCCCCGCCCCCCCTGACTGACACCCCGCGTCGCGCGTCGTGGAGAAATCATCACAGAAAAAAACGTGTGTGTCTCCCCCGCGACTCCCCGCGTTCAACTCTCTCGCTCTATACTTTAAAAGTACTAATACGCGGTATACCCATCGCCTGCACGGCAGCCGCGGACTCTCACACGCCACCAGAGCAAGGCGACCCACTAAAGCGAATCGGTCTCTTGAGAGGCAATAGTTTAAACCGAGCGCGCAACCTCCAACCAAGAGGCCTGCAACTCATTCTCATAAAAGTACTACTATAGCGTTAGAGTGCACGCAGCACACAGTGTACTGTACTCCTACTCTGTGCCACCCCACCGCGTCGTGCTTGCTTGCATTGGGTCGAGCATCATCGCCTGCGGCTGTTGCAAGGACAAAGACGGCACCCCAGGCGGCCACATTTCATGGTCGGGGTGGCAGCTGCACAGTCAGTACGGTCGCTTTCGGAACGTGCGGCATCCGGCGCGTCGATGGCGGGAGGGCGGGAGCCTGGTCTCCCTGCAGGATCCACATTTGTTCGGAGTCGCCCGGACACGACTGACTGATGTGCAAGTCGTCCGGTACGCTCTGACGACGTCGAGATGCGCCGGAACCCCAGAGAGCGTCGGCTCCGCGCCCGCCATGGGCGTCGGACCAACAATCTAAGGGTTGCACGACCGACAGGGAGGGAACACAAACAACGGACACTGACTGACAGTGCCACATCCAAACAACATTCATCTCTCGCGACGCGGGCGGGCAGCGCGGCGTACTTTACTTCTTGGCGAAGAGCCCCGTGCCGGCCTTGGGCTGCTCCACTGTGATGCCGTATTCCCAATGATATGTCGTCCTAATTGTATGAGAACCATGTTCGGAGTCTCCGGCGATCGTGCGGGTTACGATTATACGTGGCTGCACCGTGATCTTCAGCTGCGGCAGCTCCCTGTCAAAGCGTTCTTGGGTCTCTTTAGCTCCCGGCGGTGCATCCTCCAGGGTCATAGGGCATCCTGATGCTCCAGGGTCATCGTCGGGGATTTCCCCATGAATGCGTGACATATGCTCCTGCTTCAGCTGACAGTAGGCTCCCGCTCTAAAGTTGACGAGCCCGGGGCAGCTGCGCACCAAGCAGTTCATGAACCCGCCGGTCTCAAAAAGGTGGTGTACATCACCAGCATCTCTCAGCGGCTCGCACATGGCGAGAATTGTCGCCCAGTCTTTCGCGGAGCACACGGTGATAGGCCCCTTCGGCTCCTTCAAACCTCCCCACAGCCTCTCAGCGTCGATGAAGAGCACGGCCTTCTCTGCCGAACTGTACGGAACTCCGCGGGGCTTCTTCCAGGGCGGGCCAAAGGGCGCATTGGCCCACTTCACCGCCGGTGCTGGGCATGCTCGGGCTATTTTCTTGTTGCGCAACCCCGCCCGTGTTCCCAACCCACAAAGGTATGAGCCCGCTCCCGCGCCGAGCGCGAGCTCGTACGCAAGCATTTCGCGTCGCGTCCCTACTGTACAAGCTAGATGCCTTAGATAGATAGATAGATAGATTTCTGGTAGGAAAGGCGCACGCATCTAGACTACGACGCTACAACCGCAACGTCTCACCTCCGAAGAGGCACCTCCGAAGAGGCTGAGTATGGTCCATGTCGGTGCGACGAGCAAAGCTCGGCGTGGTGATCGTGTAGGAATCAGCTGGTACTTACTAGCCCGGGCACCTCCACTCTGTCTAGCGGAGTAGCGTTGCGGATACTTTAAAATCCGTCTCCATTTGGAAAGCCCCCGGATTGCTGTGCAAAGCGCCATGCTGGGGCTCGCTGCGGTAGGGGCAGATCCGTTGCTGCACTCGCCGCAGGAGTCTAGCCGCAGCAGGCCGCGCGAGCTGCTGCTCCTCAGGCCCGACCTGTCCCAAGCGGCGCTGCAGTCCGGTAACGTTCAGCTGTATGCCGACACAGCATTTGGCGGTGTTGAGGACCACCCATATCATGCTGTGGATGGCGCACCGCCAGCTCTCCGAAGAGGCACCTCCGAAGAGGCTGAGTATGGTCCATGTCGGTGCGACGAGCAAAGCTCGGCGTGGTGATCGTGTAGGAATCAGCTGGTACTAGCCCGGGCACCTCCACTCTGTCTAGCGGAGTAGCGTTGCGGATACTTTAAAATCCGTCTCCATTTGGAAAGCCCCCGGATTGCTGTGCAAAGCGCCATGCTGGGGCTCGCTGCGGTAGGGGCAGATCCGTTGCTGCACTCGCCGCAGGAGTCTAGCCGCAGCAGGCCGCGCGAGCTGCTGCTCCTCAGGCCCGACCTGTCCCAAGCGGCGCTGCAGTCCGGTAACGTTCAGCTGTATGCCGACACAGCATTTGGCGGTGTTGAGGACCACCCATATCATGCTGTGGATGGCGCACCGCCAGCCATCTATCTGGTCCATTTCAAGCTCCACAAGGTCGGCGGGAGCTCCATGTCAGAAGCACTCTCTGCAGCCAAGTGGGTCAAGTTGTAACAACTAAAGTTGACGTGTGAGATATCATGTTGCTCGTGAAACTTGACCCTTCCTCGGGTTTCCCCCGTGCAGAAGTTGCGCATCGCAGACCTACAAGAAATGAGCGCGGTGGCCAGCGATGAAGCTGACGCGCGAGCGCTGGCGGCGTTGCTCGGCACGGAGCTCGGCGCGGCCCTTTTGCAGGGCCACATGCAGGTGCTCATGATGCCGCCTCGCAAGGAGCAGCCGCCACTCGGCGACTCGAGCAGCAGCCACCCTCGCCTGGCTGCGTCGGCGGCGATCGAGGTGCAGGTACGCCGCGGCTGCGACTTTTCGACGCGTGCAGAGGTCGCTGCACCGCTCCAGAGCCCCGTCAGCCACAACGCCTCGCCTTCGCATGGAGCGGGCACGAGGAGTGCGGGCTTGGGCGGGCTGGCTAACGAGGCGGCTTCGGCTTCTGCAGCCATGAGCCTTCGCCGGGCCTCGTCCGACGCGGCAGCGGACTTGGCCCCCCGCAGCCCCGCAGCCCGAAGCCCCTCCTCCACCGCTCGCCGCCCCTCCCCCGCGTCACCGGGCTTGGGCGGGCTGGCTAACGAGGCGGCTTCGGCTTCTGCAGCCATGAGCCTTCGCCGGGCCTCGTCCGACGCGGTGGCGGACCAACGCCCACCTGCCGTCCTCGCCCCCGAGGCTACATTCCCCACCCGCGCCTCCACCGGAGCAACCGCCACCTCCCCGTCCACCCCGACCCTCGGGGTGGTCTCGCCCGCTGACAGCCCGTCGAGTTCCGGCCGCCTCTCGAGTTCCGGCAGCCTCTCGCGCGGGAGGCAGAACTCGTTCGAACGGAGCGCCGTGCGCAAAGCGAAGAACTCGCCCAAAGCGAAGGAGTCGCCGGAAGGCGCCTCCGCCTCCTCCTCCTCCGCCGTCCCCGCCTCCTCCTCCGCCGTCCCCGCCTCCTCCCTCGCCCCCGCCGCCCCCGCCTCCTCCGCCGCCCCCGCCTTCTCCGACGCCGACGCCTTCGCCGAGCAGAGCGAGATGGGCCCCGCCGTCTTTGGCGGCGGCGCCGCAGGCTGCACCAGCCTCCCCGCGGCGTCAGTGTCAGCCTCGGGCGCAGCCTCCCTGCGGGGTCCGTCTTGCTGCCAGCTGTCGCGCGCGCGGGGGGGGTGCGGCCACCGCCCTGTTCCTGGCTGCGTCGGCCGCGCCCTCGCCGCCGCCGACGCCGACGCCGATGCCGAAGCGAACGAAGCGGCCAGGACAAAGGCGGAGGAGGAGGAGGCGGCGAGCCATCTGTGGGAGGTCACGTTCGGTGCCGCCGCCGGCTCGCCGCCGCCTGTTACTACCACCCTGCCGCCTATGGGGCCTGGTAGGTCGGCCTCGACATCTGCCGCGAGATACCCGCCGCCGCCGACGCCGCCGCCGCCACGCGACGGGAGCCGCCGCACGACGGGAGCCGCCGCATGGCTGGCAGCCGCCGAGGAGGAGGAGGACGCCGAGAATTTATCTGCCGAGATCTCGTCTCGAAGGAGAGAACTCAACCGCGGGTCCAGCCGCGCAGAGCTTGCCCAGCTGCCCACTGCGACGCCGCCTGCCAAACCGAAGCGGTCGCCCTCCATCCTCGGCCGGCTGTCGTTTGGCCGCAAGGCCTCCCCGCGAGCCGCCCTCTCGACGTGACCCCCCCTACCCACCCCCCTTCTAGGCTGGGCGCGTGCCGCTCGCGCCCCCGTCCTCTGTGACCGCTCGGCTCAGTCTCAACTCTCAAAACCCTCAGCTGAAACTCTCACATCTAGTCGCTACCCGCGGCCAGTGTGGGCGGGACGATCGGTTCGTCGGCAGGTTCGTCGCCGCGTGGCAAGATTTATATGTGTGGCACCTCAACGAGCAGCACTTTAAAAAGCCGCGTATTATATCGTACACTCGCGACACGCGAGTAAAGCCGTAGCATAAAGTATCGGCTGTAGTAGTAGACACACACGAGCACACGGCGATCGCGGATCGGCGTGCCCCCGCCCTCCCCCGCATGCACGTGGATCTACCACGGTTAGAAATATAATCAGGACCGTGCACGACAACAGGCCTCCCAGCCATCAGCCATCAATGCCGCATCGCACTGACTCCGCAGCCCCGCAGCGCGTGCGCGGTGCGGCCGGCGGGGGCTCGTCGGACGTCGGCACGTCGCGCTCGATCGATACCGTCTCACCCTCAGACGCCCGCCTGTGAGCTCCACAGGAGAGTCCAAACAACCCAAACATGCCAAATTCTGCTATTTTCCACAGCCAGTCGGTTTCCAGCACCCCGCGTCCCTTTCGAGTTGCGGCGAGGCGCCTTCATGATCCCTCACGGCTGTCGGACGCGCAGGTAGCTGCGCAGGTCCTACCTCACGCTCGCCAAGTACGCTAGGCTCGCACCGATCGCCACAAAGATAGGCGAGCCCTTGACCAGCCAGCCTAGGCACTCCCCACCGAAGTATCCGTACACGAATACCGCCTCGAGGCTGGAGCTCAGTCAGACGCATGCTGGCGGCTCGCCCTTGCGGCGAGGCTGGCCGTCCACACCACGCCCCACTGGCGCGTTCATAACGGCATGGGTGTGGCGCGCCACAGATATGCCACTCCTCGCCGGCATCGTAGGAATGAGGAAGCCGGAGGCCGCGGAGACGAGGAGCGCGAGAAGCGCGAGGCGCCGCATTGGTGCTCTTGTTTGCGGCAGCGATATCCAGCGGAACGTGACGAATGGCGGGTTCACCGAGCCTTTGGACCCGGAGGCTCGGAGGCGGGAAGACGGGGTCGCGGGAAAAGGGGCTGTATAGTCACAGTACCCGCCAGAGGTCGAAAACACGGGTGTAACTAACTTTGACAGGAAGTAAGGACACATGCACATACATGCACATGCACATTGACATGCACATGTACATGTGCATGTGCATGCACATGCACATGCAGAGTTGGCCCAACTCACTCTCAAGATGCAGGTGAGAGACCGTGGTGAGCACCGGCATCCATGGTGCGCACGGCTGGCGTGAAGCGGCTGGCTGGCGCGGCCAAGTTTGACCGCGCGTCCCGGGGTCCATGGTACCCATTTGAGCGACCCCGACCGACCGCAAACGAACTCAGGCATGCTCAGCCATTATGCCCGCTAATTAACATCCGCGACACCCGAAACGGAAAACTACCCTTTCTCCTGCAATGTGGCTGTGTCCAGAGATTAACTTCCACCAATATTTATAGATAAGATAATCAGAGAGATATCTGTCAATATTT
>Ga0209302_10001797_pt1 | contig 12531 bp, 12 predicted proteins | sample ArcOceMetagenome_2_FD_187445 | JGI IMG/M metagenome (GOLD analysis project Ga0209302, IMG submission 187445) | Marine eukaryotic phytoplankton communities from Arctic Ocean - Arctic Ocean ARC135M Metagenome (SPAdes) (version 2) | ecosystem: Environmental > Aquatic > Marine > Oceanic | place... | reverse complement strand
CCCCTTGGCAGCATATCCTTCTACATATCTTTGTCTCTGCTAATTCGCGCTAGCTTAATCAATGGCAAGCAAACAGAATGCCGATAAACCCCAAAGAAAAAGAACCCAGAGGTTTAACCACCCGTTTGCTTCTTTACTGCCCAATGGGCACCCGCGCAGTCGCCCTTCGGGCCTGTTGGCCATCTACGCGCTGTCGCGCTACGTCCTTCGATCACTAGAGGACACAGAGCAGCGGGTGGTAAAAAAAAATCATGTGGGTAGCTCATGTCACCAATATCTGCCAATCCGACTTATGTATAAGTCTGAGGGGCGTGAGCATGGTCAGCAAAGCCCCGCACTCATGTGTGATATTGTAGGACATGCCTCTCGAAGAGGGCGCGTTGGTGCAACCGAAGACTCAACACGGCCTTTGCTACGCAAAGAACCGCGTTCTACACCAAAACATGCCCCGACTATCAGCCTTACTTACTTAAACTAACATAGGCGAATATATGTAGAAGGATATGCCTTAGCAGCCGTCTTCGCTCTAACCGAGCTACGCCGAGCCAAGGGGGAGGAGTTTAATTAATGACGTTAATTTGAGGATACGGGATATTGAGGACACCAGAGCTGAAGGCACCGGAAACGCGGGTGTCCTTAAATTTCCGACATTGACAATGTATCGCATTTGCGACACACAATAGAGCATGAGTAAAACTGAAGAAATCAGGGCTAGGATCGACCCATCACTCAAGCATGAGGCTGAAAATATTCTGGAACAAGTTGGCGTGACTGCCAGCGAAGCCATCAGGCAGTTATACCGCCAAATAGTTAATAACAATGGTATTCCTTATGAACTAAGATTACCAAACAGAACGACTAGAAAGACGCTTGATGATAGCGCAAAGGGCATTGGTGTTAAACGTTTTTCAAGTATGGATGAAATGCTGGAAGATTTAGAGAAATAAATGCGAGCCGTAGAGTATTCAAATAGGTTCAAAAGAGATTATAAACGCATGAAGAAACGCGGGAAAGATCTTTCAAAACTAACCACTATAATGAAATGGCTTGAAGATAACACTCCCCTCCCCGAATCGATGCATGATCATTCGCTAATAGGTAACTGGAGCGGGACAAGGGAATGCCACATAGAGCTTGACTGGCTATTAATTTATTCCCTCGCAGATAATGACTACTGCGTTCGACTCGAAAGAACTGGCTCACACAATGACTTGTTCTAAAAGTGAGGAAAAGCGACATGAGGGGAATGGTACGAACAAGGCGCGAATCTGTATGCGTCCTAATCTTACTAATACTCTTAATCCGAATATTAAGGTATTGTTATTGAGTGACTTGAGGACTCTAAGAGGTGATTGAGAGTAGGATTACGATTAAGAATCCGTCTTCACCCCTTAAGTTCGTGCCATTCCGACATGAGGGGGAATGACAGGACACCCATCTGTCTGTGCCGCGAAGGAAAAACAACGGCACGCCACAACAGGAAGGCACTGCGCCTCCGGCAAAAATAGATCAGGCTAGGGGGCGAGCTCGAGCTCCACACGAATAAACTGTCGGTCTTCCACATCTGTCGGAATCCGGTTCGTGACCGCCGTGTATCCCGGCACTTCCGAAGGGCCGCGTCCGACTTCATAATTACTGCCGTCTGCCCAATTGGTGTCCATTAGATCGGTTGTCACGGTGAGCATCGAATTCAACCCGCGGGTCGCGGCATCAGCCCGTTCGAAGTAGACATACTCGATATAGTTGGTGCCGCCGTCGGTCACCTGCGACTGGATCGGTGTGTTGCCCTGATCGTTACTGTCGGACGGATCAGCGCCGAATGCATATTCAGCCAGGTTGACGAGCCGGTCGCCATCGGCATCGTCCTACAGGTTAATATCGGAACCCATGCCGCCGAGATAGTTATTCAACCACTGATTTCAGAACTCCAACGGCGCGCTGTACTCAAAGGCGCCCAGATCCGGAGCGGAACCGGAATAATACGGGATGACTCCGACAAGGTTCGTGGTTCCGGCATCGATTAGATCGCTGCGGACAACTAGTTGCACTTAATCTAGATATTGAAGACTGAAATCCGCCTGCGAGTTTGCGTTAGTTGAGCACAGCAGAGACTCTTGAAATCATCCGCGGCCACCGTCACTGACGTGTCCAAAAGTTGTAGGTGATGTCGTTGTCGCTTCCCGGGTCACTTCCCATATCACTCACTTCCGCACTGCCGCTATAACCAAGATTGTTCTTCATACAGTGGTCAAAACTGCCCAGACTAACACATGCTCTGTCCCATTTTAAGTAACTTGACCAAGACTTTCCGAATCGCTAAATCACAATACTTACTGCACGGCAGTATAATTCTTCTAGTTGGTGCTATATAAGTAGTCATCAGCTTTGAGAGAGAGAGTGAGAGAGAGACAAATCCTCATTCAGACTCAGAACCGCTATATCGGAGATCGCTTATGATCGCTAATCACACGGTTATACTCAGTGACATGTCCAGGCCTTAGAAACACTAATTACTCAGTAGTTACACCAGCGCGCATGATAATTCGTGAACAGAGCAGTGCCTCTGACTTGGCCTCTCCGCCCCCCCCCGCCATCTAGCGACTCGTAACGGCGCAATGCAATGAAGACGGAAGCTTTCCGCGGCGGATCCTCCGCTCTTTACCTAGCGCCCACACACCTAATTAACGCAACGTACATTTTATCCTTGCGTAACTTGTTACCTCATTGTTACCCTTTAAAGGTCATTTATTATGAAAAGACAAAACGTAACAATCTATTCACTCGCCGATGAGCTGGGCATCAGCGCCGCGACAGTCAGTCGGGCACTCAACAACTCATCGCGGATCAGCGAGAAGCGGCGCATGCAGGTCATGGACCTAGCTGAAAAAAGAGGCTTCAAGCTGCGCGCCTTCGCGCCGCGGATAAGCAATATCTGCCTGTTATTGATTAGCGAAAATGGTCAGCGCGACATCGTATCGGACTACTCCGCCGAAGTGCTGAACGGCGCGAGTCGCTATTGCCGGCAAAACGAAATCGAGCTGTCACTATTTAGCGCCTCCTGCGACAAGCTCAACAATATGAATGTGGTCAAAGAGCTGTTCCGGCGCAGTGCCGACGGCGTGATCCTATTAAACAGCAACCAGAAATGCACTTTTATCGAGCAATTTGAGAAAGAAAAGGTGCCCTACTGCTGCCTACTTAGCGAAAATCCCGCTTTCCCCGACAACACACTGACCGTCGACAATGTGTACCTCGCCGAACGCGCGGTGGACTACCTACACCAGCTCGGCCACCGCATGATTGCCTACCTGCACAGCTCGCCGAATAACTCGGGGCAGCAAGATCGACTGAAAGGCTACCGCAATGCACTCACCCGCAGCGGCCTCCCCATCAAGGAGGAGCACATCCCCTCCCCGACACCCTACGAATCATTCTCTGGCCTGGAGATGGGCTTCCATGCCGCCACCAAACTACTGGAGACAAACCCCGAAGTCACCGCGATCTTCGCCGCCAGCAGTGAATTGGCGGATGGCATGCATCTGGCATGCAACCGCAAGGGCCTGAGCATCCCCAAGGACATTTCACTCTTGGTCTGCGACAACCCGGCACGCTCGGAATATAGTTGCCCACCGCTGAGTGTGGTCGACATCGCCAACGATCGCTTCGGCGCAGCCGCAGCCGCATGGGTACATCAAAAGCTCCAAGGTCAAAAGACGCTCGTCCCCTCGGAGCCCTGGATGAAGGCCAACCTCATCATCCGCGAATCCACCGCCCCACCACGGAGCGAATAGCACGGGCATCGGCGGCGCATCTACCCAAATCGAATGATCGTCGCCAACGTAGACGCTTGGAGTAGTATGCCAGACCCCGATAAAGTATTGTTCTCAATCGCAGTTAAATAACTGCCTTAGCCAAGAGGGTAGGATTGTGTGTAAATTGAAAAAGCTGATGTTCTACTAGTAAGAAACGAGAACATCCCATGAAAAATAAAGTAATCAACCAGCTGCTCGATCAGCTACTAGAAGATTATTAGAGCCCGAGGACTTAATTGGCCATGGCGGTTTACTCGCCGAGCTAAAAAAGCGTCTGATCACACGCGCGCTGGATGCTGGTCTGACGACTCACCTAGGCTACGATAAGAATGAGAAACGTCCTGCCGGAGCGACCATCGCATGCGATCGGCACAGCTCAAAGCGCCTACGCAACGATGACGGTGATCTTAAGGTGAACGTCCCTCGTGATCGAGAAGGTAATTTTGAGCCGATCTTGGTGCTTAACATCAACGTCATTTTGACGGTTTTGATGATGCGATTTTAAGCCTCTACTCACGAGGCATGACGACCCGCGACATCTAGGGGTATTTAGAGCAGATGTATAACGTCGAAGTGTCGCTGACATTAATCTCCTGTGTGTCTAATGCGGTCTGCAAAGAGGTCAAAGAGTGGCAATGTCGACCATTGGATCCAGTTTATCCGATTATCTACCTTGATGCCATTGTGGTTAAGGTCAGAGACAACGCAAAGGTCTCCAACCGTGCAATTTACTTGGTTCTGGGCTTTAACATGGAGGGGCAAAAGGAAGTCCTTGGCATGTGGTCTTCGCCCAACGAAGGCGCGAAGTTCTTGCTAAACGTGCTCACTGAGCTTCAGAATCGAGAGCTACGTGACATCTTCTTTTCCTGCGTCTATGGGCTCAGTGGCTTCCCTGAGGCACTTAAGAACGTCTATTCTCGCACTACCCAGCTATGCATCGTTCACATTACACGAAACAGCTTCAATTTTGTCGTGTGGAAAGAGCGTAAGGAGGTCGCAGCGGAGCTGAAAAACTTCTACACCGCATCCACTGCTGAGGCCGCCAAAGCTGCACTGGTTAGATTCCGTGGAATCCATGACGAGCACTTTCCGCCATTGGCAAAAGTTGGCAGGCTCATTGGGAAAACCTGACCCCATTCTTTGATTATCCAAAGGAGATCCGCAAGGTCATCAATACCACTTATACCATCGAGTCGCTCAACAGCTCATTTAGAAATATCAGCCGTAATCGAAACCTGTTTTATTTCAGCGAAGCGGTATACAAGCTCTTTTATCTAGCTATCAAAAACATCACAAAAGAAATGGACCATACCGATCCGAAACTGGCCAGCTGCTCTGAATCGATTCTCCATTGAGTTTGAGGACAGAATGCCTAATAACAATCAATCTAACAACATCAGCGAAAAGTCAGTTACACAAAATTAAGGACACTCCCTTAAACTATCTTAAATTAAAAAATTAGAACAAACATATCGCTACTCTTACCCCCGATTCCAACGACATCACACAACAGGGGGTCACAACAAAGCGGGCATTTCGTTATGTTTACAATCAACTCTTTATGCGCTTCATTTTCATCACCGCCAAGAACACAAAACTTGGCCACAGCCTGACTCATCGCCTAAAAAAAAGGGGGGTCCAATGTTTAAATTAAATGTGTCACATCTCAACTTTAAAAAAACACCCGGAGCTTCATGGGTACTTATTTTAAACGCTGGCAACCTAACGTTTATTGTGTCATTCAACATTGCCACAGTTTTTAGGTCTCATCTAAATAGCTTTAGGTCGACAACGTCATCTCATTTTCGGCGGGATGTGTTGCCTCCACTTGAACGTCTGCCAATTAGCACCGCTATATGAAAAACCGAATAATTGGCTACGACCTTGCGAGAGCGCTGGCGCTCTTTGGGATGGTTGTAGTTAACTTTAAGATTGTAATGGGAACTGCGAACAACGGTCCGCCTCGGCTGGTTGACCTCACTGGATTACTGGAGGGCCGCGCCGCGGCTACTTTTGTGCTATTGGCTGGAATCGGCATCTCGCTGCTCTCTGCTAAGGCGCGAAAGTCAAATGCCCCCAAAGCAACTGTGCCAATCCGCAACACCCTTTTAAAACGGGCATTCTTTCTCTTTTATCGGGCTCTTATATACCCCAGTCTGGCCAGCTGATATTCTGCACTTCTATGGTGTTTACATCGCGGTCGCTGCGCTTCTTCTAACAAGCTCCATCCGGAAGTTATCAATCCTGAGCTTTCTGCTCATGGTCGGTTTCGTTGTCATGTTCTTCGCGTTCAACTACAAGCAGGAGTGGAATTGGACGACATTGGAATATGCAGGATTCTGGACTCCTATTGGAATGATACGAAATCTGTTTTTCAACGGTTTCCACCCGACGATTCCTTGGCTGAGTTTTCTCCTGATTGGAATGATTATCGGACGCTTTGACATGAATAATCTAGTGGTTCGTCGTCGGGGATTTTGGGGCGGGTTAATCACGGCGCTTTCCGCAGAGGTAACCAGTCGGCTCTTGATTCACGGCTTATCCGCGGAAGTAAGCATAGCAGATCAAGAGGCAATCGTGGCTATCTTTGGAACTAAACCGATGCCACCGATGCCCTTATATATTTTGGCCGGGGCGGGGGCTGCGAGTGCAATTGTCGCCGTGTTTGTCGAGATAGGCGTGCGGTATGGGAGTCAGCCATGGATACGCCCTTGGGTGGCGACCGGGCAGCAAGCCCTTACCCTGTATGTCGCACATGTAGTTATCGGTATGGGAACCCTCGAAGCGATTGGTCGATTGGAGAATCAGACTCTTTTGTTTTCCTTGCTGGCCTCAGGGGTATTCTTCGCAGTGAGCGTCGTATTTGCATACTTATGGCAGTGCCGATTTAAGCGTGGTCCAATCGAAATGTTGATGCGATATCTTACCGAAAAACGAACAGCAGAACCAGACCCCGATGCGAACACCTGACTCGCCTGACCCGCCGCGAGTTCAAAATAGATCATCAAGTATTGGAGAAAAAGGGAGAACAAAAAAGGGGCCAGTCCAAGGTTCCATGACCCTAGTTCAGCCTTTGGTTAGCATGGCAGTGATTGAGTGATGCCACGGAAGAGAAGATTGAATTTCAGGAAGCACATTACCATGTGATCAAGCGAGGCAATTACACGACTGGATGTTGTGAACTATGAAACATTGGACTGCCCCCGTTTTCTTTCTCCTGTCATCTTTCTAGTTCTATTTACAAATAATTGTTACAATTCAGTCGTGCTTGACTGGTTTGTAGATATAGCACATATAAATAGTTTACTTATGAATAGAAACACGCCTCCAAATATGCCGCGAAACCCGCTCGATGATATCGATTGGGACGCAGCACGCCAACAAGCCAAGTGGCTTTATATTTTGCCGATAGCCGCTCTGCTTGCTATTGGAATATTTACTAGTTACTACATTGTCCAACCGGAGGAGGAGGCTGTGGTCAAACGCTTTGGCAAAGTAGTGGGGCAAAAAGAGCCAGGGCTTCATTTTAAGATTCCCTTTGGCATCGAGACAGCGCAAATGGTGCCCACTGCCCGCATCTTGAAACAGGAGTTTGGTTTCCGCTCAGAATCACAAAGCAGTAGTTCGCGAACGAACTATAGCAAGAATCAGACGCAAAAAGATGAGTCACTAATGCTGACGGGTGACCTGAAGGTGATTGATGTCGAGTGGGTCGTTCAGTATCGGGTCAGCGACCCCTCGAAATTCCTCCACAAGGTGCGCGATCCTGAGCAGACGCTGCGTGATACTTCTGAAGCGGTGATGCGACGAATCGTGGGCAACAGCCTCGGTAGTGATGTGCTCACCGAGAAGCGTGTACAAGTAGCCACTTCCGCTCGTGTGGAGTTACAAAAGGCGATGGACTATTTTGATCTTGGTCTGCAAATCAGTACGATCGAATTGCAAGATGTGACGCCTCCCGAGCCAGTGAAGCCGGCCTTTAACGAGGTCAATCAGGCAGAGCAGGAGCGTGAGCGCTACATCAACGAGGCGGAGAAGCGTCGCAACCAGGTAATCCCACGCGCGGAAGGTCAAGCTAAGCAAGTGATCGCTGAGGCCCAAGGCTACGCCGCACAACGCGTCAACGCGGCGCGCGGTGAGACCGAGCGCTTCACCGCGATTTACGAAGAATACTCCAACGCGCCCGCCGTAACGCGCCAGCGCATGTATTTAGAAATGATTGACGTCGTGCTTCCTAATGCAGGCAAAATTTTCATCATGGAACAGTCCGGTAATGCGCCACTCCCGCTCCTTAACCTCGGAGACAGCCCGATCGAACTCCCCTCAAAACGTTAAAACATGAAAAATAATCCAATTTTACTCATCGGTTCTGGTATGTTCGCGGCTGTTGCAGCCGTCCTTATTTACTCTTCGATTTACATACTCGACGAAGTCGAGCAGGCCGTAGTCGTGCAACTCGGTGCGCCCGTCGGTGATCCTGTCACCACACCCGGCCTACATTTTAAGCTACCGTTCATTCAAGAGGTACGCCGCTTCGACAAGCGCGTGATCTCGTGGGATGGGGATCCGAATCAGATTCCGACTCGAGGCGAGCAGTTTATCTCCGTCGATACCACAGCTCGTTGGCTCATCGCCGATCCGCTCGTCTTCATGCAACGTGTGCAAAACGAGCGCGGTGCCACCCTCCGACTTAACGACATCCTTGACTCGGTAGTACGCGATAAAATTTCTGCCAGTGATCTAGTCGAGATCGTGCGCTCGAAAGATTGGAAAGTGAGTGAGGAGGATTTGGCGCGCGCGCAACTAGCGGGCGAAGGTGAAGATGAAACCCTACTTCAAGAAGTGAAGACCGGGCGCCAAGAACTGGTGAAGTCTATCTTCATTCAAGCCGCCAGTCAAATGCCTGGGCTGGGCATCGAGCTAATCGACATCCGCATCAAGCGTATCGATTACGTCGAAGCGGTGGAACAGCGTGTCTTCGATCGTATGATCGCTGAACGTCAGCGCATCGCAGAGCAGTTTCGCTCCGAGGGTGAAGGCCGTGCCGCCGAGATCGATGGTGATACTAAGCGTCAGCTGGCGGTGATTCAATCAAAAGCCAACCGTGAGGCCGAGGGCATCCGCGGTCGCGCCGATGCCGAGGCTTCTCGTATTTACAGCGAAGCATTCGGAGCCGATCCAGAATTTTATGCCTTCCTGCGCACTCTAGAGAGCTATTCCAAGACTGTCGGTAATACTTCCACCCTTGTGTTAGGCACCGATTCGGAGTATTTTCGCTACTTGCGTGACATCTCGGTTGATCATGTGGAAGCCAGACCGAAAGCTGCGCGGCAAGCAGTGTCGAAAGAGTAACCAAGCAATAAGCAAAAAATTCTGTGCCCGCTAGGCCACACCACGTAGAGGATACTCTACGTGGTGTGGCCTAAACACTTTTGGGGCGTCTGCGACGACAAACACGGTGTTGTGTAGCAAACAGGAACAAGAACACAGCAGTCAGGAAGGGATGATGTCGAAGTCGTGACGTTCGAGCGTGTTTTAATCATGAGAGTACAAGAATTACAGAACGACTCCTTTTCGAATTTCTCTTTTCGAATCTCAGAAGTGCGCCCTTTGTTGACTTCATTGTAAGCTGTGTAAACCTAGCGTCATGGCACGAAATGTTTTGGGAGGTGAATTAATTGAATGTAGCTCTGATCCGATGACTGGATTTTATCGGAATGGAAAGTGCGATACCTGTGGAGAAGACCAAGGCATGCACACGGTTTGCGTACAGGTGACCGATGCGTTTTTAGAATTTACCGCAGCGCGCGGTAACGATTTGAGTACGCCCTTGCTGGCATATGGTTTTCCGGGACTCCAGTCAGGAGATTTCTGGTGTCTGTGTATGAGCCGTTGGATTGAGGCCTATGAAGCGGGCGTGGCACCTAAATTGCGACTGGTTGCGACCCACGCCTCGGCGCTAGAGTTCGTCGACATGGCAGTCATGCAAGCGCATGCGTGCGATTAGATCGCGTAGAACGCACTATTCAGTATACTGCCCGCCTAGCTTGCCGAACTTCATCATGAGCCAGATCAGGGGTGAATCCTTTGGGGCATTGGAACTGCCTCATAGCTAGGGGTTGAAAAAGGGGTTAGTGTATCAAGACGAAAGATGGTTTCTACTTTCTCTTTTTACTGCCTCTACCAATCAATTAAGATTGAGAGCCATAAGGAACGACCAGGTGCAATACTACGCTCACCATTACTACGCTCGCCGGTAATAACGGTGGCATCGGCGAGGTTGTCTACACGGCCAACCAGACGGATCGCATGAGTCAACTGATACGAAGCGCCCACCTGCCCAGTTATATAATCCGTCAGCTTACGATCATTCAAAGGATCATCGTATTGTGAGGAGCCATATTCGATGGAGCCAAATAACAGCAACTGCTGGTTGATTTGATAATCAACCGATGCGGTCGCTTTGTGCGTCGGCACTTGTGGGAATCTGTTACCCTCGAGCTCGGGTTGCACATTGGAATCTTCGAACTCCGCCTGTGTATACAAATAATTCAGTGCAACGGTCAGCGTGTCCGTCGCCGCATACTCGAGTCTAGTTTCCCAGCCAAATACCGTTGCAGAATCGACGTTCTGCCTCTGATTATAACTACCGCCCGATGGCACAAAGACCCCTGCAGGTGCTGTCGTGCGAACGTTCGCGATCGCATTATCGATCCAATATTGAAAAACGCCCGTGCGCAAGGAAAGCTGCTCATGGGCTTGCCAAGTTAAGCCTGCTTCCAAATTGAAAAAACGCTCTGGATCCAAATCAGTATTTGCCTCGGTAATGTCGCCACCCACGCGGTATGGACGATAGAGCTCATTAATGGTGGGCAGGCGAAATGTATAGCCACTGCCAAGGTTCAATCGCAGTGAATCGGCCAACTGATGCGCAGTCGCCACGCTGATCGAAGGCTCCCAATCATTACGATCGCTGTAATGATCGTCGCGCGTCTGCACTCCAGTGGACTTCGAAGTTTCAGTGTGGTAACCATCATTCAGCGACCAATAATCCATGCGTACATTTAGTTCATACTGATTGAGCTGCTCAGGCTGGTTAGCGAATGTGACGAATGCCCCCGTGATCGTCTGTTCGCCGCCGGCCTTGCGGCGGCGATTTGGAATTAACACATCCTCATGTGTGGCTCCATCGAGGTGACGTATGTCTGCCCCCATGACCAGACGAATGTGTTGAAAGTCCTCCGTCGCAAAGACGACATTCCCGCCCACTCCGTCAGCCGGCGTATCATATTGATCGAGCACTGGCGTTTCTGCGCTGCGATCTGCATTGACGGAACTGAAGACACTATCCAACGAGCGATTCTGATAATAGACGGATGCGCTCCACTCCTGATCTTCGAAGTTTCCAACTAAGCGCAATGACAGATCCCACGCCTCCGTATTGTAATGCGTTGCGGGTGTGCCGTTACTGCGGTCTTCTTGGTAGTAGCTGACTGCCGACTCCAAACGGATTGCTTCATTAACCTGAAAATGGTGGCGCACATCGACACCACTGGTCTCGAAATCGGCGGATTCATCAATCGACCCGCGGTCACTGGAATCGATCAAGTCATCGCCATCACTATCGGAGGTCGCTAGATTAATGTAGAACCCATGACGACCATGGGTGGATCTGTGCTGGGTATCGGCGGCGATGGTGTTGAAAGAACCCACCGTGAACTGCGCGCGATGCACCTCCTGCTGCGGCAACACACTGTCGATCATTATCACGCCGCCGGCGCTCTGATGGCCCCAGGCCGCAGCTTGATTTCCCGGCAGAATACGCGCGGATTCAATACTACCAGGCGTATAGCGCGCCCATGGGACCCAACCACCGAAAGGATCATTCTGTGGAATGCCATCACGCAAGACCAAAGTCCGCGGCGCTGCTGTCGCTCCAATCGAACGTAAACTCACCCCCTGAGCCTGTGGTGCCGAGAAGAGTGAATTCTGACGGCGATACAAAGAAAAAGATGGTTCTTGATACAGCACTTGATCCAATGTGCGTGGTGCTGTCTGTGTAATCGCGTCTGGATCCCAGATGCGATCTTTTCCGTTCAGTGCATCCGATGTGCCCCAACTGCGCTCAGAGGTCACCTCAAAAGGGGCCAGCGCGAGCAAGCTAAACTCACGCTCCTGCCCATTTAGAGAATACGTCGTAAACAAAGCGATCAACGTGAATGGGATGAGTATACGCCGTCGCAGGCAAGTAATGATGGTGAGGTGAGAGAACATATATAGGCTAACATATAAAATAGGCAGCGATGCCTGTGGCGAGGGATTACACGACTAACAGTTTAGTCTCTTTCACCCTTCTGATGATGGATTGAAAGGCAATTCGATCACTGAACTGGAACTAACCGGACGATTCGATCCTCGGCATTAAGTACCAGGTAAAGATAACCATCCGGACCACTTGCGATGTCTCGAACTCGGCCTAAGCCTGACAAAATTATTTCATCTTCTACGATCTTACCCTCTTCAATCACCAGACGGTGAAGCTCCTTGGCCCTCAAGCCACCCGCAAAAAGGTTGTATTTCCAAGACGGGAAATCATCTCCTTCATAAAAATCGATACCGCATACCGCGATCGAAGGTACCCAATAAAGTAATGGCTGCTCCATGCCAGGTGCTTCGGTGCTATCCACCATCGGCTTGCCGTTGTAGTTCATACCAAAGC
>Ga0209302_10001789_pt1 | contig 12561 bp, 17 predicted proteins | sample ArcOceMetagenome_2_FD_187445 | JGI IMG/M metagenome (GOLD analysis project Ga0209302, IMG submission 187445) | Marine eukaryotic phytoplankton communities from Arctic Ocean - Arctic Ocean ARC135M Metagenome (SPAdes) (version 2) | ecosystem: Environmental > Aquatic > Marine > Oceanic | place... | reverse complement strand
GTTTATAGGGGCGTATTCATCATCGCCAGTACACCGTGCCTTTGTGTCTGGGTGTGAGGGGCCCAGCATTGCGGAATTGCGTAGCGTCGCGTGTCGTGTAGCGTCGTGAAACCCAACAATCTTATCTCATCTATCTCTAGAGGTAGAGATAAGAGATAGATATCTTATCTATCTTATCTTATCCCCTCTCTAGAGAAATAAAAAAAATACACCACACTCTCGTGAAACCCGTGCGCAGTGAGAGCCAGTCCTTCTACCTTCCGCCTTTTTCCTGTGTGTCGCAAACCTATTGTATTGAGTCCGTCATGCGCTACCCGTCATCTCGACCACGCACCCTGGCCTCTTTGACAACCCACCGCCCCGTCACCGCCGCACCGAAGCCGCCGCCGCGCCGCCGCCCGCCGCGATGGCTCGTGAGTTGAGGTCGTCGAGCGCGGCTTTGAGTATCACAGCCGCCTCGGTAAAGTGGCCTTGCGCCTCGAGCTCCCTGACGTGCTCCAAGCTGGGGCCTAGCCCGTCCTGGTACGAGGTCGACACCCTGCTGTGGGCAGACTGCGGTCGTCGCGGCGGCTCGGACCCACGCGAGTAGCGCGGGCCGCCAGCATTGCGGCGGGGCGATGCGGCAGACGCCGACGAGGGTCGCCTGCGCGGAGGCAAGGCACGCAGGTGAGCAAGTGGCTCGCCGGCTTCGCCCGCAAACCCCCCTTCGCCCCCTCCCCCCATCGCCCACCCCCCCACCCCCCCCCGCCGCACTCAACGGACATCGCGGCTGGCGCACTTGGGCGGCTGCGGTGTCACTGACGGCTTGCGCATATCGTCCTGGTCGAGCCCGGCTCCCGCTTGCCTCGCCATGCGCGCGGACTGCGGCCTGCGCGAGGACTGTGGCGTCTGCTGAGAGCCAAAGACCTGCGCCGACTGCGGCCGAGAATACCCGCCCAAAGGGGGTGGCGGCCCTTTTCTCTGCCAAAGCAACGCCAGCTCCTTCTCGAGCTTCGAGCCCTGCGCCTCGTAACGCTCCTTGCGCTGTATAATCTCCCTATGCATCGCGTTGGCTCTCAAGTTGCGGTTGTCGTGGAACTCCTGTGCACCTCGCCGCGGGGACTGCGCACTCTTGGGCCGCGCCGATGACGCCGAGGAGAGGCGCTGTGCGCGCACGCCGAGATTCATGAACGCGCCGAATTCTCCCACCTTCAGCCGTCCCGAGCCGTCGTCGTCGAGCGCGAGCCACACCTTCTTGAGCGCCTTCGTGGGCAGTTCCCTCTCGCTCAGCAGCAGCTCCTCCCGCACCATCCCTGCAAACTCCCCGAAAGAAATCAGCCCCGACTCATCGTCGTCCATGTGCTTGAACCTGGGCGGGAGCACGCAAGGGAGGGGATCGAATGGCATCGAGCAGAAGGACTGCGTAGTAGCACATCTAACTATGGTGGCAGTGGCGGCGGCGCACAGGCGGAACCACGAGACTTTGGTTGGTACGTCGTTGTGGACGACTGAGAAGAGCTGGTGCATCTTCTTGGAGAGCCTCGACGCAAGATCTACCACCTGTAAACAAAAGCCAGTCGAGTAAAAGTGCTGGAGGCTGACGGGAGTGTGGCTTGGAGCACAAGAAGCAGGGCAGGGGGGGCGAAAGCGCTTAGAAAAGAGGGGCGAGCAAACCTCCTCCTCCGTCGCCGGAGCCTCCCCGCTCATGGATCTAGCGATGTCGCGGTCAAACAGCTTGTCTTCCTCCGCCCTGACTGCCGCCGCGGCACGCATATTGGCTTCGTGTATCTCCTTGCGCCGCGCCTCTGCCTTCGTCGTCAGATCGCGATAGCCGAGCTGCATGAACTGGCCAAACTCGCCCACCTTCAGCTGACCCGAGCCGTCGTCGTCGAGCGCGAGCCACACCTTTTTGAGCGCCTTCTCGGGCAGCGCATGGGAGTCTAGAAGCAGCTCCTCCCGCACCATGCCCGCAAACTCAATGTATGAGATCAGCCCCGACGCGTCGTCGTCCATGTGCTTGAACAGGCGGAACCACGAGACCTTGGTCGGTATGCCGTTGTGAACCACTGAGAAGAGCTGGTGCATCTTGTCACTCAGCAACCCGGCCAAGGCTTGCACCTGTAAACACAAGCCAGCCGGGTGTGAGTGCTGGAGGCTGGGCTGAGGTTTGGAGCACAACCAGGAAAGCGGGCGGGGCGGAAGACGGGCTCATCAAACCTCCTCTTGTGTCGCCGGAGTCTCTCCGCTCATGGATCTAGCGATGTCGCGGTTAAACAGCTTGTCTCGCTCCTCCCTGACTACCGCAGAGGCGCGCTTCTTGGCCGAAATCATTCGCTCCCGCCGCAGCGCAGCTTTCTGCTCGTTGGTGGTCCGGCGTACACCCAGGTTCATGAAAGCTCCAAACTCCCCTACCTTCAGCGATCCCGAGCCGTCGTCGTCGAGCGCGAGCCACACCTTTTTGAGCACCCTCTCAGGCAGCTCCTTCTCGCCCAGCAGCAGCTCCTCCCGCACCATGCCCGCAAACTCCGTGTAGGAGATCAGCCCCGACGCGTCGTCGTCCATGTGCTTGAACAGGCGGAACCACGTGACATGGGATTTCACTCCGTTGTGGACCGTTGAGAATAGCCAGTTCATCTTGTCGGTGAGGTTCGTCGCAAGATCTCGCACCTCCTCGTCCGTCGCCGGAGCCTCCCCGCTCATGGATCTGGCGATGTCGCGGTTGAACAGCTTGTCTTGCTCCGCCTTGACTGCCGCCGCGGCACGCATATTGGCTTCGTGTGTCTCCTTGCGCCGCGCCTCTGCCTTCGTCGTCAGATCGCGATAGCCGAGCTGCATGAACTGGCCAAACTCGCCCACCTTCAGCCGTCCCGAGCCGTCGTCGTCGAGCGCGAGCCACACCTTTTTGAGCACCTTCTCGGGCAGCGCATGGGAGTCTAGAAGCAGCTCCTCCCGCACCATGCCCGCAAACTCAATGTATGAGATCAGCCCCGACGCGTCGTCGTCCATGTGCTTGAACAGGCGGAACCACGAGACTTTGGATTTCACTCCGTTGTGGACCGTAGAGAAGAGCTGGTGCATCTTGTCGGTGAGTTTCGACGCAAGATCTTGCACCTCCTCTTCCGTCGCTGGAGCCTCTCCGCTCATCGAGGTCATAATGTGCGCGTCCTTCAGCGCCTCTTGCTCCTCCCTGACCTTCTGCGCGGCGCGTTTGTTGGCCTCAAATATCACCTTCCGCCGCGCCTCGGCCTTCTCCGCACTATCCCTCTTCTCATGGCCACCGAGCTGCATGAACTGGCCAAACTCGCCCACCGTCAGCCGTCCCGACCCATCATTGTCGAGCGCGAGCCACGCTGCCTTTAGGATCTTCTCGGGCAGCTCCTTGTGGCCCAGCAGCAGCTCCTCCCGCACCATCCCTTGAAACTCCAGGTACGAGATCAGCCCTGACTCGTCGTCGTCCATGTGCTTGAACCTGTGCGGAGCAAGGGAGAGGGTAAACTCGCAGAGGGATCGCGCAGCGGCACATCTAGCGGTGGCGGTGGCGGTGGCGGCGGCGCACAGGCGGTACCACGAGACCTTGGTCGCTACACCGTTATGGACAACCGAATACATCTCGTTCATCTTCAGTTGCAGCTGAGATGCCAGTGAACGCAAGCCCTCCTCACTGGCAGGCGGTTCTCCAACCATGCCTGCCGTGATATCACGGGATAGGAGACGGTCCATTTCGGCCCGTGCAGCAAGAACATTCGCTTGCTTGACTACCCCGACCTGGTGCATTGCATGGGCAGTGCGGGCCGTCAGCAGCTGCCGCTGCAGTCGCACAACCCGCCTCTTTGCGGAGAGCTCCGAATCTTGCAGCGCCGCTATGTCCGCGCTGACCATCACGCCCGTCAGCTCCGGCTCGTCGCCACCCACCCACCAACAGACTTTTTGATCGAGCGCAACTTCATGATTCTGCACGGTGATATCTCTCGTAACGGCCCTATGCTGTCCTTGTTTAAAATGCCCTTGGTCTGCCCTCACTAGCATATGCCCCCCGCGCTCTTCCAGGGTGCGGTGGGTGGGGGGCTTGGATGGGTAGTGGATGGCCTATGACATGTCACTGCACACGTTTGAACGACTCTCGTGCCGTCCGCGACCGCGACAGCACACGCACGCACAGAAGAAAGCCCTCCCAGAGAGCACAGGCTGCAGAGTCACCAACCTCGCCATACACATGAGCGAGCACAGCATCATCAAGTTCCATGTATTCTCCAAGCACAGGTGTAAACACGCGATAAGGCGACTCGTCACCTGAGAAGATGAAGATCGAGGAAGAGCAGGCCAGCCCTTTGACACCATCCTCCATCGAGCATCGTTTGAGGGTGTTCGGCATGGGTGTACGCTTTATTGTCGTTTTGGCTTGCCGCCTTGTATGTCATATTTTTGGCTCTGATTGCCCTACCTAGCGATCGCCTATACCCTTGCCGCGCGCCTTCCGCTAACGCCTTCCATCGAAAATAATATATATAAGCCTGATATAGTATATATAAGCCTGATATATAAGCCTGATATAGATTAATGAATAGATGACAAAGAAGACTAGAAATGGCTGTCGAGCCGCCCGCGGCCCGGCGGCACGGCGCGCGCGTGTCAATAATACTGTACAGCGCGTCTCTCGGAGCGAGTACGAATACTGGTAGATATACAGGTGGATAGTGAGCGTTGGAAGTGACGCCGCCAGCCAGACCAGCGGTGCGCCTTCCGCAGGATCGTCCCGTCCCGCTTCAGACCCAAGGCTTGCCACGCATCATCGCCTCCGTGTCGAGGCGTCCGTTCTCGGCCTCGATGTCGAGCAGGATGTCCGCGCTGCTCATGTTGCTGATGTCAAGCCTGCGTGGCACAGGGTTGGCGGGTCCTTCTGTGGCTACGGCTGCGAGGGGTTCAAGCCGCCTTTGCCGCACGATTGAGTCGCGCCATCGACATAGGTCAGCTTGAGCGTCGCTGGGCCCACCGTCGACTTAGGGAGGAGCTGCCGCTCCAGCTGCAGCTTGGGTGACGCGGCGCGCACGTTCTTGGTCGAGGCGAAGGTGAAGAAGGCCGCGGGGGCCCGACTTACGTCAAACGGATTGAACTCAACCCTGAGGACGCGGAGATGCTTTGCCCTGCCGCCGCCACCACAAACGCCAGCATGGGAGGAAGGAAGGATGGGCAGGAGAGAGCAAGATGTGCGAGCGCGGGCTATTATGTCACCATGACATGATCTTGAAGGGTTCGTGCGATGGCAGGCAGGGCGGCGAGCAGCAAGACGAGCTCGCGGGGTCGTGCGCGCTCGTCTAGCTGTAAGAAAAAGTAGGCGTGCGGCTGGCCTGACGCTTTCCGGCTTGGGCGCTCATACTTAGAGAGCGGAGGACGACTTGGTGAGGTGGGCAACTGCTTTCTTCTCTGGGGGACCGCAGTTGCCAAATTAGAACATAGTTTGCTCTTCTCTTCCGCTGCAGCGGTGGTGCTCACACGGAGGCTTCCACGCAGGGCGTGTTTGCTCCCACATATGCTCGCGCTGCTCTCGCCTGTGGGCGCGTTCAAGAAAGGCAACGTGACTATAAACGGTGACCTCCGCGTGATCGGTGGCCTTTCGGTGAACCGGATTGCCTCCAGCTCTCTCTCGGTCAATGGCTCCATCACGGTGAGCGGCGCCCTGAAGACAGGGTTCGTCAAGGCGCAGGCCGCAAAGTTCTCCGTGCTGGAGACCACGTCACTCTCGTCGCCCAGCGGGTCCCTGCAGGTCACAGGCGATCTGAACATGCAGACGTCTGGCGCGGCCTCATTCCTCGAAGTGGGCAGCCTTCACACCGAGCGCCTCATCCAGCACCGGCGGCGACAGGTGTCACCCTGCGCCGCTGTCTCAACTCCCCCACCCCCCCCACCCCCCCCCACCCCCCCACACACACACCCCACACACCCCACCCTCCTTCCTCATCCGCATCCTCCTCTTCCTCGCCCAAACTCTGCCCCGCCCACCCACGCCCACGCTATTACCCACGCCCACACCAACGCCACACCCTTCTGTGCGGTGGCAGTGGGCGCTCGTGGCCGTGGACGACTTTGACGCGGGGGAGCAGCAGGACTGGCTGCATCCGGAGGTCGATGGGCTGCCCGCTAGCTTCGTGCAGCTCAGCGAGGGTGTCGGGGGCTCATATCTGGGGGGGCACTGCGAGACGGCGGGAACGACCGTGAGAAGGAGATTCGACAACCTGCCGGACCACTCGCACCTGCGCTTGCAGGCGCGCTACCATTTCATCGATTCGTGGGAGGGCGAGACGGCCTTCTTGCAGATTGACGGGAAGATGGCGTGGATGGACACGGCCGACAGCCGCGATGCCCCGCCTGGCATCAATGTGGCTGGCGGGCCGCACCCAGAACGCCGATGGGGAGTACCCGTGGACGTTGTCATGGCGCACTCGGGGGCGACCGCCCTGATCGAGTTCGGGAGCAACCTAGATGAGCACGCCTGCGACGAGTCCTTTGGAGTTGACGACGTCCAGCTGCATGTCCGTTGAGGGTATTGTGTGAAAATCTCTTATCTTATCTCTGTGAAAATCGGGATTTTGTCTCCGTCTCCCTCCCCAGTCGAAGCGCGCCAAGCAAGCGTCGGCGCTCTTCCCACCAGTGCTGCCCCCACGCGCAACCCCGCAATCATAATGGCCGAGGGCAGCTCAACCGCGATGGAGATCGACGATGCGCCAGAGATGTCGCACAAGCAGAAGACCAGGGAGGCCCAGATCGCATCGCTTCCTTGGGTGGAAAAGTGCGCTTCCGCGATGTGTAGCTCTCTCCGCCCTCTGTGTACTCACCTGGGCGCCGCCTCAATCCGGGCAGGTACCGTCCCAAGGACATGGCCGACCTCGTGTCGCACGAGGACATCATCTCGACTATCACTCGTCTGATCGACGCAGGAAAGCTGCCTCACTTGCTCCTCTACGGGCCGCCAGGAACTGGCAAAACCTCCACGATTCTCGCCTGCGCACACAAGCTGTACGGCAAGCATTTCCAGTCCATGGTCCTCGAGCTGAACGCCTCGGACGACCGTGGAATCGACGGTAACTGACTCCGTCGCAACCCACCCTCCCGATGCCACCTGTGTGCTGTAGCCCGCCCCCGCCCGTGTGAGAGCTCTCCTGTGAGCTCGTCACGCCTGCCCTCTGCCCGCGCAGTCGTGCGCGACCAGATCAAGGAGTTCGCGAGCACCCGCATCATGTTCTCCTCGGCTCCGAAGATGATCATCTTAGACGAGGCCGACAACATGACCTCAGCAGCGCAGTCGGCGCTGCGTCGCGTCATCGAGAAGTACACACGCAACGCGCGCTTCTGCCTCATCTGCAACTACGCCTCCAAGATCATACCCGCCCTCCAGTCGCGCTGCACCCGCTTCCGCTTCGCACCGCTCGGACGGGAGCAGTGCCTCGAGCGCGTGCGTGTCGTCGCCGACACGGAGCAGGTCAAGTACGTCGAGAGTGGCCTGGAGGCGTGCGTGCGATTGGCCGACGGCGACATGCGCCGCGTCATCAACGTCCTGCAGTCGACGCACATGTCCTCCGACCTCGTGGATGAGGCGAGCGTCTACAAATGCACGGGCTCGCCGCTACCGCAGGACATCGAGTTTATTCTGCGTAGCCTCCTCGAGGAGGACTTCAGCACGGGGGTGCGCTCGATTTGGGAGCTCATGACGGAGAAGGGCCTCGCTTTGCAGGACATTCTGAAGGACCTCCGTGACCACATCATCTACCTGGACGTGAAGGATCGTATGGCACACGCGACGCTCGTCGCGAACCTCTGCGATCTGGAGCACCGCTTGTCGCTGGGCACCAACGACAAGATGCAGCTCGCGGGCCTGGTCGGCGTCTTCCAGCTGGCGCGCAGCGCGCTCAAGAGTGCGTGAATGGCGCGCCACCACGGTTCTGTTGTGGTGGATGGCCACATATTTTGGCCGGGTCATTGCGCGAGTGCGGTGGCAGCGTGGCAACCCGGAGTCCGGGATTGCATTTTCTGCACACTGCAGTGTTAGTTGCAGGGGTATAGATAAGAGTTGGGTTTCACGACGCTACACGACACGCGATGCTACGCAATTCCGCTTATCTTATCAATTTTATCTTATCTTCTTCCCTCGCCTTTCAGCACAGTGGCCGCTGCTCGCCCCCCGACCAATAAAGAATGCAATCTGGAGCACGCAATAAACTCAATAAATCGTCAACGCAATAAGAGAACGATGTGAGGACGCATGCCTCGGCACCCCCCCACTGCCTCGCTCTGTTAGCCCCGGGCTGCCTCTGCTGCCTGCTCATCCAGACGGTGCTGTTATCCTGGTGCCTGGCAAGCCTCAGCACGTCAGCTGGCAACCCATGCGTTTGCGGCGGCGCCAGAGATTTTTAGCTCACCAAGGCCAGTGGATCCACAACTACATGCAGGTCACTCGCTAACATGTTGCCGGCTGCGGTGGGTGCGACGCTTGTTGGCGCTGTCGCCTACTGTGAGTTGCTGCCGCAATGCTTTTGCCGCCTCTCTCTGTGCTGACGCCGCTTCTGCATGTGTGCAGTTGCCCTCGCGCCTTCGCAGCCCGCGGCGAATCTCGCTCGTGCCGACTCGAGCGCTGCATCGCAGAAAAAGAAGATGCTCGTGCGCCGACACTCCTCTGGTGACCACGCTTTCCTTCCCAACCGTCAGGAGACTGCCGCAAAGAACCTTGCTGCGAGGGGAGGCGTGCAGCCAGGCCACACGCAGGATTCGGAGGTGAACCGCGCAGCCAGTTCTCGCCTTGCGTGCAGGGCTTGGCCGGTGAGCTGGCTCCTCACCGTTGCGCGTGCCTTGCCGTCTCGGCAGGGCCTCAGCCTCCCGAACACGCACGAGCGACACAGCGATGGGCGAGCCCGTGCCTGACTCAGTTGCCAACAGCTAGACAGTGGAACGATCTTGCCTTTTTTTACCTGGAGTTCAACGGGCTTGCTTTGTGCTGCCAACTCTCGGGTTGCGGTCGTAAGAACACCTGTTGCATCGGAAGTGGCGAGTGGATGGTTAGTGTACACGCGTTGTAGTTTGCGAGGGTTTTTCTTTTGTTTGGGGGCGATTAAAATTCGTCTCCCACATCTTGTATATATGTACGCGCCCCCTGTACATGATCGGGACAAGAAGAGGATTCTCACATAAATAACTAGTTATTTATGTGAGAATCCTCTTCTATACTTTAGTTATTTTAAAAATAACACCCAGAAACGCTCCGCGACTCTACCGCGATCCAAACCAACAATCATACAACTAGTGAACCACATACGCACGTAATGTCTAACGAAAATAAATTCCCATTGAAAAACAAAACAAAAGGCGGTGCGTGTGCGTGTGCCCGCGGCCGCGCGGGGCGCGGCGATCATAGCTCGGTGTCTTATCGCATATCGATCGGTGTGCAGTCTCTCTCTCGACTCGTCTTCTCTATCTCTCTCTAGAGACGTCTCGAACTCTCGATTATTAATATTATGATACCTCATAGTTGTCGAATTCGTCCATTGCGTTCGCACAACTTGCCGGTGGACGATGCCGGCTGGTCGAGCGCGGAGCCAGCATTGAGCCGCTTCCACAGGCAGCGCGCAGACGCGGTGAGCTGTGCGGAGACGCGGAGCGAGGCTTGCGTCGCGTGTTGGTGCTGCGCGCTCCGCTGAATGGTCGCGTTGAGCAGCCACGGCGGTGGCTCGTCGAGGCCGCGCATGCCCGCCGCTTGCAGGAAGTGGCGGAGCACGTGCAGCTGCGCTCTGGCCGCCTCGTCGCTGCGCATCCAGCCGTGGTACGGGAGCAGCAGCGTGGGGCAGCCCAGCGCGCGTGCGCTAGACAGGGCGGCCACGAGGTAACTCTCCCACAGGGCCACGGAGCGCAGGATGGAGGAGGAGGCGACCTCGGCCGGGTGGCGGTACGGGATGATGCACACCGGTTGCGACAGCTTCGGCCACCAGAGCGGCAGGGTGCGCGCGAAGCGCGCGTCCTTGAGGACCCACGCGCGAGCAGCTCCGGGCGCATGGCTCGACATGTCGTCCAGGACACGGGAGGCCTCATGCTCGAAGCGGCGGCGGGCCGCACTCTCGTTCTTCGCACCCCAGGCGAGTAGCGTTGGCCGCGATGCGAAGCCCGCGGGGAATTTGGTCCAAGGGTGACCCAGCTCCTTGAGCACCCAATAGTTGAGTGAGACGACATCCTGCGCAGGCGCGGCGCAGGAGACGTCCAGCTCAGGCGCGGCTCGAGGAGTGCCGGGCAGTGGGCAGCGGGCTGTGTGGCTACGAACACCGAGTGCACACCTGCCTCTCAAAGTAGCCGGCGGCAGTCGTGCGCTGGTTCTTTGGGTAGGGAAGAGCGCTTCCGCACCATGTGGCGTCTGGCCTCAATACACCACCAAGCAGCCCCGCCACAATGGAGGTGGTAAGCGAGGTGCCTGAGCGGGTCATACCCAGCACTATCACCTGTCTACGGCGCGGCTGAAGACCGGGGGGCAGCCAGCTCCGGCGGCGACTCCTGGCTCCGGCGGGGAGCTCTGCAGCTGCGGCATCCGCCGACGGCGGCTTCCGCCGCCAAAGAGACTCGAGAGGCATCGCCGTCGCGCGCGCGCTCGGCAAAACATTCACAGGAAAACTTCACGGAACATATGGCCTACAGGCTGTACGGTCTTTAGTGTACAAGCGCGGGGTAGGAATCAGAGAGACGGTTTGGGTTGGGGTTTGGTTCGGAAAACGGTTGCGGGGTAGATAGATCTTCCTTTTCGCTTCACGCCGAGCCGCGTCATCGCAGCGAGCTGCTGCATGGAGTTCTGGATGGCGGCGTTGGTGGCCGCCATTTGTCGCTTGGTAGACAGAAAGCCTATTAAAAACACAACACGGGGTGGACGAATGGCGCGCCATCCAAGCCACACTACCCTTACACTACCCCACCGAGCCACCGTCCCCCCGGACCGCGGCCTCCACTACCCCTTACCGCGGCGGCTGCCGATTTGTAGGGGGGCGCCCGCAGGCGTCCGTCCGCGCGTTGCGCGGGTGGCTATAAATCCCCCCCGGGTGCCTGCTCTGGTCTGGTCCCACAATGGGAGCAGACGGCTGTCCCTGCTACCCGCCCCCGTGAAGGTGACGTGCGCGAGGATATCTTCGAGCCACCCACTGCAACGACGCTACACGACTTGCGACGCTACACAATTCCGCGATGCTGGGCCCCTCACACCCAGACACAAATGCACGGTGTGCGGCGATGATGATACGCCCCTATAAACCTACCTAGGGACTCGGTCCGGTCGGCGCTGCTGACTGCAGTACGTAGCCGACGCTCGGGCCTTGCCGTGCACCCCCGAAGGGTAGTACATGCACACGGCCCTGCGGCCCCTGACTGACTGGCGCGGCGAAATACGCGTGGGGCGCACGACCACGAGGACGTTGAATCAATCAAAGAAAGATCGAGAGTGGCCTTCGACTGCGAGTAGCCCATGTCCGTCGCGTCGCCGACCGGCAGGGTAGAGGGTGTCGCTTATTATCTTATCTTCTCTTTTTTTTTCTTGCTTGGGTTCGTACGGCGCGCTGAAAGGGGGCGAAGTAGGGAACCTCAGCCTATGTTTGGCTGGCTCGGCGCGCGCGCGGACTCTGGAGCCGCCTCCACCTGGCGGCGCCGGCACCTCCATGGACCCACCGCCGCCACCGGGAAAGCGAGTCCTCGTGGAGCCACCGCCGTTTCCAATGGAGATGCGTGCGCCGCTTGATGCTGGCTCGTTCAAGGATAGCGCGTCCGACGCTGGTTCGACTGCGACCATGGACACCTCCATGTCCGCTGGCACACACCACACCGACGTGTCAGCAGCGACCACAAACTTCAACCCGCTCGGTCCACCGCATGTGCACTTTTTCAACCTCGACGACTTTGCTGGACACGAGATCCACGCCATTCTCGAGGACGGAGAGCGGGAGGAGACGGAGGATCGGCCGCACGGCTCGCAGAGGGAGTCGGTTCGTCCCGGCTCGGTCGTCTCGAACATTGAGCAGCGGCTTGGTGACGTGACGGACGAGTATGACGACCAGTCTCATGGCGAGTTCGACCCCGGACCCTCCTCCTCGACGCACATGGGAGCTGGCTCGTCCGCCTCCCACTTAGCATCCTCCTCCTCCACGCCCATGCAGCATGGCACCCCGGAGCAGAAACGGATGGCGCTGCTGGAGCAGATGCAGTACCGCGAGCTCTCGGCGTCAGACATTCAGCTGCTGCTCCAGCTTGAGGCGGAGCTGGCTGCGATGCGTCCCGACGGCAGATGACGCATCTATAACGCATCGGATGCGCCAGCCAATGCGAGCTTCTCACTTCCGAGCGCGGATCTTCCCTTTCCTGCATTTCCCGTCGCCAAGAGCGTCCCATGTCGCATGATTCGGTCCAACCTATCATCCATGCATCCTATCTAGCACGGTGATTTCGGTCTCACCGCCGCACAGAGAGACACTCCCGTGTTTTACCCGTGTTTTGCATTAAGGTGGGTGGGCGGAGCCCACACCAAAGGAATTGTGTTTACACAAGTGTGGTCGGAATCGAATGGGGGCGGGGGGG
>Ga0209302_10001788_pt1 | contig 12562 bp, 11 predicted proteins | sample ArcOceMetagenome_2_FD_187445 | JGI IMG/M metagenome (GOLD analysis project Ga0209302, IMG submission 187445) | Marine eukaryotic phytoplankton communities from Arctic Ocean - Arctic Ocean ARC135M Metagenome (SPAdes) (version 2) | ecosystem: Environmental > Aquatic > Marine > Oceanic | place... | reverse complement strand
CTCGGGCCCACTGTGGAGTTAGAAGGTCATCTTTGGTGCTATGGAGCTTCCATAACTATGAATAAAAATCACCTGTAGCCGTTTGAAGCTGATTACGACTTTTAATTTTACCATACCACCCCTTACGCGGGGGGTCTTGAAGTTGCCTCTCTTTTTTGAACCTGAAAAGTACCTACCCTAAGCCTAACTAATACGATTCATGGTGCCATTATGGCCGATTATGGCGCCACCCCATTTGTGTGTAATCAGACTATCAGAGCTCGTCGTCACTATTGAACTCTGGCGGGGGCGCGTCGTCCTGCTGCATGTTCCGTGCGGCCTCCTTGGCCGCGAGCCGTCGCGACTCAGCCTGGTACTTGCGCTCGAGGATCTCGTCGGCCGTCATGGCCACGTACCGCACCGCGCCCTTTGCGCGCAGCTGGGCGCGCTCCTCCGCATCGAGGCCCTCCGCGAAGCGCAGCGCGTGCGCGGCGACAGAGGCGAACATGACGCCAAAGTCCTCGATCGGCTGCTTGAGCTCGTCGAGCGAGCTGCCGCGGCTCACGATGCTCATCTGCACGTGGCGCTGCTCGCCCTGCTCGAGCGCCGCGGCTACCTCCGACGCACGTGCGTACGTCCACTCCCTCGAGTTCTCCGTGTGCAGCAGCAGCAGCTTACACTGCGCCGCGGCGGCGCGCAGCTGCGTCCACGCCACGCCGGCGTTGAAGTCTGCGAGGAAGAAGCGCGGGTCGATACGGAAGCGGACGCCCGCGTAGTTGTCCTTCTCGTCGACGAGGTAGGCGCGGTTGGTGAACTCGAGCGCGAGGTGCTTCGTGTTGCCCTCGAGCTTCATCGTGCCTGGTTAGGGTTAGGGTTAGGGGTAAGGGTTAGAGCTAGGGTTAGGCTTAGGGTTGGGGTTAGGCTTAGGCTTAGGGTGCGGGTTAAGGTTAGGACTAGGGCTAGGGCTAGGGCTAGGGCTAGGGCTAGGGCTAGGGCTAGGGTGCGGGTTAGGTCTAGGGCTCGAGCTTCATCGTGCCGTTGAGCATGGCGGCACACGCCTCCTGGCACGGGAACTCCGCCGCCTGGTACGGGTACATGTTGAGCCGGTCCTTGGGCCACTCGGGGTCGTAGTCCCACAGTACGAGGCCGCCCACGCGGCCCTTGTGCAGCGCAGCATACGCCACGCCCACCGCCGCGCCCATGCCGCGCCCCGCGAGCACCCACGGGCGCGTGAACTCGCCGCCCCACGCGCGGCCGTTGAGCGAGAGGCGCACCACAAGCTCGTGCACGTCGCCTACCAGGTGCTCGAGGCCGTACTCGCTGCGGCTCGAGTGCGTGCTCTCGCCTGCGTCGTAGGTAGCAAGTAGTAAGGAGCAAGTGGAAGCAGCGGGTAGTACGCAAGTAGCGAGTAGTGCGGCTCGAGTGCCAAGCTCTCGCCGTGGCCCCGCAGGTCGAGGGCGAGCACGCGGAAGCGCTCGGCGAGCGGCCGCGCCACCTCGTCCCACTCGTGCGCGCACGAGGCGACGTCGTGCAGCAGCACGACCGGCGGCGCCGTCTCGCTACCTGAGTGTTGCGCGGTCAGCGGCGCGGAATCGGCGACTTTGGCCGGGCCTCACGGCCGCACCACAGCCTCCCATTCGGCCCCGAGCGGCTGAGCGGCTCGTCCCGAGCGCACCGCGCGGCCAGGAGCCTGGACAGTTCCTCAGGAGGCCAGGGCTGTGAGCTGTGGCACCACCAAGGCGGCACTTTCCACAGGGCTGCGCCGCCCCACTCAAGGTACTGCATGACGATACCGCTCGGCAGCAGCATTGCCCTCTGCCTGCCGCCCTTGCCCTCGCCTTCGTGGTGGCCGAAGATCTTGCGGTTGAACATGACCGCGCGCGCGTCGTTGCAAAAGTTCAGCGTCACCTCGGGGTCGAGCTTGATCAAGCCCTTGTTGTAGGCGCTGCAGTGCGCGCGGCAGTGGTCGATGCTGTACTCGTGCGCCTCCTCCGACGTCTCCAGCACTGCGACGCGTGGGTCCGCTGCGTCGCCCTCGTCGTCATCGCCGAGGTCGTACGTCTCCGCTGGCAAGAACGCCTCGTCGGGCAGCGCCTCTGCCACTTTCTTCTTCTGCGTCGTCGACCTGCGTGCTGTCACCTCGTCCTCGGAGCTGAGAAAGCCCTTGCGCCACTCCATAGCTGTGCGTGCGGCGACTATCCGTCGGTGGGTGCCGTGGCGTCGTGCAGGCGGTGCAGCGGCGTCGAGGCTGGCGCCTTTCACACGCTCTCTAGGTGGCGGCGACAGGGGGCCCACAAGCGAGGAGAGCCCGCCACACAGAGGGAAAGAGGAGCGGACTCTCGCTGTCTGGCTCTAGTTCACCGACGCTACGGGAGATAGAACGGCGGATTCTATCTGTCTGGTTGAGCCTTGGGGATTCCGAGAGCTAGACGGCGGATTCTATCTGTCTGGTGAGCCGGATTCTATCGTCTGCTACGGCCGTCGGCTCACCAGACGGATAGAAACCGCCCGCCTAGGAATCCTAGCTCTGGAATCCGCGCGATGTGGTCCGCAAGCCGACCAGGCCCATGCGGTGTCCTCGCGTTAGACGCGTCGCCGTGTGCCTCCTGCTCCTCACGCCTACCGCCGCGGCCCCCAAGTCCGCTCACGTCGCGGAGGCTCACGGTGCACCACGAGCTGACGAGAGCCGAGGTCACAATCGCTCTAGCCGCCGCCGGGTGCCGCCGCAGCAGCATTCGCAGGGTACAGCGGCGGCAGCATTCACAGAGGCGTCTCGAGAGGAAATTATCTCTGCTCTCGCGACGGACGCGTCTCACTCGACCGCCGACTTCTGCTTCGTGTCGGTCGCCTTCCTCGTCGCCAGCTTCGTGCACGGCATCGCAGGCTTTGGTGCCGGCATCGTCGCGATGTCCATCGTGCCGCTGCAGCTGCCGGTCATGGAGGCGGTGCCCATCGTGGCCGTCTTCTCGCTTTGCATCTGCGCCGGGCTCGCCTTGCAGCTGAGGGGTGCGCTGAGCAACCCGAGCGTGCGCCCAGTCCTGCTGTCTCTGGTTTTGGGTTGCATCGTCGGTGTCCCGCTCGGTGGCGTTCTCCTCACACGCGCCGACCCGCGGTGGCTGCGCATCGCGCTCGGCATGTGCATGCTGCTCTTCGTGGGTGAGCGCGTGATGCACGAGGACGACGGCGTGGCAGCCGAGCGAAGGGCGTACGCTGCGGTGGCTGAGGGCGATGCGCAGGCCCTACGCCCTGTGGCAATGCGCCTGGGCAGGTCCATCGAGACGGAGGAGCCATCGCCGCTGACCTCGCCGTCGGTCTCGCCCAGGCTGCTGTCTCGCCTCGGGAGGCCGATCGAGGCGGAGGAGCCTCCTGCTTCGCCCAAGGCAAAGGGGCACCGTGCGAGGCGCACCATCGACCATCCACTGGTGGGTTTCGGCGTGGGCCTGGCGTCGGGAGTGCTGGGTGGCGCCCTCAACGAGGCGGGGCCTCCCGTGGTCATCTACCTCACGCTCAAGCAGTGGCCCAAGGACGACGTCAAGGCGACCCTGCAGGTGGACTCCGCGCTCCCCCGACCCTTGCGTACTTGCTACTTTACTCACGTGCTTGCGTGCTTGCGAGCCCCTTGCTTCCTCGCTTCCTTACTTCCTTACTTCCGTACTTCCTCACTTCCCTACTTCCCTACTTCCCTACTTCCTTACTTCCTTACTTACAGGTGTACTTCACGCTGGTCTCCCTCGCCGTCGTCACGATGATGGCGTGCCGCGGCATCCTGCAGCCGCGCCACCTGTACTACGACGCCACCGGCCTGCCCGCCGCAGTGCTCGGCGCGTCGGCAGGGGTCTGCCTCTACAAGCGGATCGACCAGGAGCTCTTCGGCCGCATCCTCGTCGCGGCGATGCTCGTCGGCGGCATCACCTACATTGGCCATGCGGCGGCCGAGCTGCTCGGGGAGGCCAAGGCCCTGCCCAACCCGTTGCATCATATTGGCTGGATGCTCGGCTTCTACGTGGACGCGGTCCTCGACCCTCATGTCGGCAGCTGATCACTGGGAGCTGCACGCACCGAGCGCGCCCGCACTGCGTTGCGTTGTCTGCTTATAACCTCAGGAAGTTCGCAACTACACATACGCACCTAGAATGTCTAACAAAAATAAATTCCCATCGCTGGGAGAGAAAAAACAATTCATAACAACTAAAGAGTAAATTAGTGTGAGTAAAGTAGTAACTAGTGCACACGTTATAAAGTGAGCAATATTGTTTTTTTTTTTCAATGGGAATTTATTTTCGTAAAAGACATTTTTAAGTTCACCTTTTTGAAAAGTTGTTGTAATAATATGTAATATGTAGAAACAGTATTCGTGTATAACGTAATCGTATTTGGACAGGATACATAAAGCTCCCGCAGGCGTATTTCTTAGCATGCGAAGCCAGAGGCCGCGTTGCCATGCGCGTTGCGCGCTGCCGCGCTGGTCGCAAAACGACACGACCGCCCCGCCTCGCGCCTCGGGCTCGCGTGAGGCGTGGGTGCCTCCCACCCTAGCCTCAGCCTAAGAGCCAGCTAACGTCGTCCGCCGGACGAGCCGGCTGCGCATCCGGAGTATAGTTGGCAAAGTACCAGTCCGCGGCGGCCGCGACGCTGCCCCCACCCGTCTCGTGCAGCGCCCGCAGCGCGCCCGTCCTATCGAGTCCCAACTCTTGCAGCTGCGCAAGGTGCGCCTCTGAGGGGGGGTCGGCGGAGGCGGCGGGGGTGGTGGAGGAGGAGGAGGAGACAGCGACCGCCTCGGCCGTGGCCGCAGCGGCGGCGGCCTTGATGGAAGCATTGCGCTCGCGCTCGCGCTCCTCGAAGTGCTGGACGGGGTCGCCGACACGCACCCACTCGGACGGCGCGGACACGGGGCTCGCTGCGCCGTCTTCGGTGAAGGCGCGCACGCGGAACTCAAAGCGCTGGCCGGTGGGCAGGTTGCGCTTGTTGACGGTGGTGCCGCGTATGCGCTGGCTCGCCTCCGACGTCTCCCACGGCCTGGGCGCGGCGGGCGGCGGCGCGTGCTGCCGCCACTGGAGCTCGTAGCGAGCGGCACACTGCACGGGCAGAAAGTTGACCGAGACCACGCCGTCGTCGAGAGGGAAGGCCTCGGGCGGCTCGGCCGCCGTGAGCGCGGGCAGCAGCGAGCGGCTGAAGGGCGAGGCGCGCCCGTCGTGCCCCATCGCACGCACGCGCACCCAGTAGGCCGAGGCGGGGAGGAGGCCCGAGGTGGCGGCGCGCCGCGCAGTCAGCGCGCGCGAGGCGGGCGTCGAGCGCCACGCCTCGTCGCCCTCCCGCTGCCACTCGAGCTCGAAGCAGCGCACCGCCTCGGCATGTGCCCACGCCGGCATCTGCCACGCCACGTCGAGACTCGCCTCGCCGCTCCCCTCGGCAAACGGCATCGACGGCGCGCTGGGCGCACCTACCTCGTCCACCTCGTCCTCCGCGCCCGCCGCAAAGCCGCCCGACTCGCCGCCACCGCCGTCGGACAGTGGCGGCGGCGCGCCCTCCGCCGCCGCTCCTGCTGCGCTATAACCGCTCCGGCCCCAAACCGACTTGACGCCGGAGATATTGAGGCCGGAGCAGCGCAGCGACTCGCTGTCGCCGCCGCCGCCGCCGCCAAGCCTGTCGCCGCCCGCGGCGGCCGCGCCGCTCGGTCGCTCCGCCGCGCCGCCGCCGTCGGTGCGCGCGCCGGCCGCAGCTCGGCAGGCGGCCTGCACACCCGACGGCAGCCTCTCGACGGCGGGTGGGCGCACGCGCACGAGGACGGGCCCTGCGGCGCGCGCGAGCGCGAGCGAGAGGCGCGCCCCTGCGTCCTCCGAGGTCTGCACTGCCACTCCCTCGACCGAGAGCAGCCTCTGCCCGACGAGCAGCCCCGCGGCGGCAGCGGCGGAGCCCTCGGCGACCGCGAGCACCCCCACGACGCCCTCTGCCGAGCGGAGCGTCAGCCCGAGCTTCGCACCCGCCGCGTGCTTGTGTATCCGGAGCTCGAGCCCGCCCTGCTCCACGCCCGCTGCCTCGGCGGGTCGGCACGGCGGCGACGAGGCGGGTGGCACCGTCGGCACCTCCTCGCCGTTCGCCGTGCCGACAAGCGAGCGCAGGAAGTCATCGTCGAGAGAGGAGGCGGCGGTGCGCGGCGCGGCGGGGGCATCGAACACGTCAGGCGCCAGCACCGCGCCCGCCGATGGCCCGCGCCGATGGCCGGCGGCAGCGGGCGAGTCCATCAAGTCGAGCAAGCTGGCCTCGGCGCCTGGCCAGATGCTTGGCGCGGCGTGGCAGGGCGCAGCGGTGCACTGCTCGGCGTGGCCGTCGCTGCTCGAGGCGCGCACGGAGCGCGTAGCGGCTGAGCTGCGTGGTGGGGTGTCCATGTCGAGCATATCGTGCAGCCCGCTGCCGCCCAGCCCGCCGCCGCCCAGCCCGCCACCGAGCATGTCGGCCTCCGTGCCGCCCACCGGGACCTGCACACATGCCGGCCTGGGCGACGTGGTGGCCGAGGTCGTCGAGTGCGTGGCATCGAGCCTTGCGGTGGGCTGCGCGGTGCCGAGGAGCTCTTCGAGGTCCCTCTGCAGCCCCGCGTCGACGGCGCTCTCCCCGCTCTCCGCCGCTGCCGCCAGGTCGCCCAACAGGTCGCCCTCGTCCACGCTCCAAGGCCTCCTGACGGCCGCCGCCGCCGCCGCCGCTTCCGCTGCGGCCACTGCTGCCGCCGCCGCCGCCGCGTCAGCGTGCTTTGCGGTGCCTGGCCGGAGGCGAGAGACGCCTGCGGCGAGGACCGCGGAGGCTGTACGGCTGTACGGTGGCGGCGGCGGCGGCGGCGGCGGCGGCGGCTGGACGGGGCTGAAGGGGTCGGCGGCGGCGGCGGCGGCGGCGGCGGCCGTCTCCGAAGTCGGCGAGGTGGAGCCTGCGCCGGCCTCGGGCGCAGAGGGGTCGAGGAAGAGGCCCTTGGAGAGGATGCCGTCGGTGATGGCCTGCGCCCACTGCCCGGCGACGAAGGCGCTGTCGGCCATCGCGACCATCTTGAACTTGGCAACGGTGAGCTCGAGCTCGAGCTCGCCCTGCGTGTGGCTCACCTGCAGCGAACCTGACTCGAGCGTGAGTAGCGAGCGCAGCGCGCGGCACCTGAGTGTTGAAAGCCGCAGAATCGGCCTTCGACTTCGGCCGCCCCCCCCAGGCCCGCACTGCAGCCTTCCACTGCAGCCTTCCACTGCAGCCTTCCACTGCAGCCTTCCACTGCAGCCTTCCACTGCAGCCTTCCACTGGGTGCTGAGCGGCTCAGTGGCTCGTCCGGAGCGGGCATCGCAGCCAAAAGCTTAGAGGGTCTGCCCCATGCGCCAGAGAGAGAGAGAGCTGTGGCACCACCAGGACGGCGCTTTCAACACGCCGCGGCACGTGCGGTCCGAGAAGAGGAGGAGCTTCGAGCGGCCGAGCAGCGCAAAGGCGCGGAAGGGGCGGCTGAGCGCGTGGCCCTGCCCCGCCAGCTTGATGGTGAGCCAGCCCTGCTGCACGGGCGGCGGCGGCAGCGCGCGGTCGTCGCGGCGCAGTCTCGCCTCGTCGCGCGTCAGTAGCGCGCCGCGCAGGGCGTGCAGCAGTGCGCAGATGGACGCTGCGTCGGCGGCCGAGCGCGCCGAGAGCGCGAGCGAGGGCAGCGGCTTGCCCGCCTCGTCCTGAAGCTGTAGCTTGATGTCCCTCGACGCCGCGCCCTCGAGCTCGGCCGAGCGCAGCGCGCTCAGAGGCCGCTGGTCGATCGCGTCGCCGCCGCGCCACCGCTCGATCCGGCCGGCGGCGAGCCCGTCCTGTAGGTTGACGATGAGCACGCTCTCCTCGCGCATGCCCAGGCCCTTGCGGTGAGTCACTGCGAACATGTAGATCAGGTCGAGCGGTTGCTCACGCAGCCGCGCGTCGGTCAGCGATCCCTGCTCCAGCACGCAGCGCATCCGGAAGAGGCCGTCGTACTCCGCCCTCAACTCGGACACGGAGAGCGTGTTGAAGGCCTCGTTCACCGCCTGGAACATCTGCTTGTTGTGCTCGGCATTCTCGCCGCGGTTGCGGTCCTGGCCATGGCATGCGGCAGGCGGTCAGGCAGGCGGCAACCACAGCAGCAGCGCGGCGCATACGCACCGGATGGTACTTCAGCGACATCTTGCGGTAGGCTTTTTTAACGTCGTCCGGGTTGAGCTCCGCCGCAAAGGTCAGCCCGAGCGCGGCGTAGAGACCGTGGTGAGCACCGGCATCCATGGTGCGCACGGCTGGCGTGAAGCGGCTGGCTGGCGCGGCCAAAAGTCGACAAGTTTGACCGCGCGTCCCGGGCTTCCGCGTCCATGGTACCCATTTGAGCGACCCCGACCGACCGCAAACGAACTCAGGCATGCTCAGGCATTCTGTCCGCTAATTAACATCCGCGACACCCCCGCAAAATGGCCCGACTCATATTTACTTAGTGCCTCTTCCTTATACCCAAGTTTGCGAACCGTTTTCTATAGCCCCTTGGCGAACCCTTGCTTGTGCGCGGGGGCTACGTGTAATATGTATGCCCCTCACGCGAAGCCTCTAACAAAGACGACACGGGGTGGTTACCCTACGGTAGACTGGCAATCATAAATCCCAGAAACCATTATCTGCAGCCATTCTAGTGCCGTGCGGTGGCCCAGTGCCGCTCGTTCCGTCCAGCCGCCTTTCTTTGGCGCGCGTGCTGACGCACTGGCACCACAGAGCCGACGGTCGCTCCATCGTTGCCGCCGTTCGCGGGTCAGCCACCTGCGCACCTGCGGGCGACGGCGGTGAGCGGCAGCCAGGCAGACGCACAGGCCGTGTGTCAGTTTAGTGTCAGTGTGCCAATAGGTAGGTGGGTGCTTGGCGCCGCGCGCCGCGGCAGCCGGCGGATCGCCGTGGCGGCTGCGCGGCTCGCCCGCGAGCGCCCAGCTCGCCGTGCATGGCCATCGGCCAGCACGCCTGCGGACGACCACGCCGCGGCTCTGTGGCAGCAGTGCTGCACCAACCTCCAACCATTGGTCGCACGGCGACCGTCGCCTACCAGATCTGGGCGGCTCACACGATCGCTGCCACCACCTGTGAAGCCACGGGCGCGATGCGTGGTGTGAATACCGGAACGGCACAGCGGGCGGCCGATGGGAGCCGCGTTTACCCGCCCGGCCAACCGGCATCGCGTTTGGATCCGCACGCACGCGCTCGTGCGGACAGCGTTGGCCAATTCAGAGGCCGATCGGTACACGCTTCGGGCACGACCCGGAGGCGGCCACCATCAACAGGGCTCGTGCGGGATGCCGAGGCGGTCGTAGGTGCCGTCAGTCCGTCAGGGCGCGCGCCGGATCGGCCGAGACGAACCGCGACACCAACCAGCCACGCCCGGACTGGAAAGCGAGAAAAAAACTCCTCCCTTTTGATCCTAGACCCCCCCTGACCCCCCCCACCCCCACCCCCCGGGGAAGTGGGGGTGGGGGTGGGGCGTAAGGTGCTGGCGTGCTGCAAGGAAACTGTACCTACGCGGCGCGTAGCTGTCGTTACGCGCAATTTCGTCGCGGCGAGAGTTTGTTTTATTGCGGCTTGCACCATTTTAGCACATGGAGCGGCGCAAGTCGTCCTTGGAAGGCTTGAAATTGACGTGCTTATCACGATGGACGAAAACTAAGTCCTTCTGGTCGCGCTCAAAGAAGGCGGACGGCGCCCAGCCCGGAAGTGGCTTCAGCAGCATCGCTGTGACGGCAGATGTGGCAAAGCCTGCGGCAAAGGCTGCAGCGGCGGTGCCTGTGGTGGTTCCCGCGGCAGACAGCAAAGAGGATGAGGAGGCAGCAAGGGTCATGCAGAGATTATACCGCGGCAAGCTCGCGCGTACGCATGTCGCGGCGACCAGGGAGAGGGAGGTGATGATGTCCGGTAAGGTGAACGTGAAAAAGAACAAGGACGAAGAAGTCACGCAGCTTAACGACTACAAGATTGGCAAAATCCTTGGGCAGGGCGCGTATGGGATCGTATACAAGGCACACGGGCCGGAGCACGGCGATGTGGCAGTCAAAGTGCTCAACCGTTCGGTACTCTCCAAGAAAAAGCAGGGCACGGGCACGGCGCTCGACGGCGTGCTCAAGGAGATTGGCGTCATGAAGAAGCTGCGCCACCCCAACTGCGTGCAGCTATGGGAGGTGACCGCCCCTACGCGCAGCCTCACGGCACTGCTTACACTGGTGTCACCGAGTCACCGCCGCCGCCACCACCTCCACCTCCACCTCCACCTCCACCTTTGCAGGTCATCAACGATCCTGATCACAACAACATGTACCTCATCATGGAGTTTGTCGCAGGCGGCGACCTGTCCGCGCCGATCACGCGCAAGGAGGAAATCAGCGAGCCACGGATGCGGGTCTGGATGCGTGACTCGGTGGTGGGACTCGAGTACCTGCACTCCTTCTCCATTCTGCACCGTGACATCAAACCAGAGAACATACTGTGGGACGAGAAGTTGCAGGTACCCTCCTCCTCTAGCCCCCAGCCAGCACTGCCGCGCTGGCCCCCGGTAGACACCCTTCCACCGCCGCGTCCCTCTGCTGGCAGGTGGCCAAGCTCGCCGACTTCGGAGTATCCGACATCCAGACGGGTGGAGGGCACAAGGACTACGTCAAGACCACCGCGGGCACGCCCGCCTTCTTCGCGCCCGAGATGTGCGGCGACGACAAGACGGGCTCCAAATTGTACTCGGGCCGGGCGGCAGACTTGTGGGCCCTTGGCGTCTGCCTGCACATGTGGATCTTCCTACGGCTGCCTTTCGAGGCGCCCACCGTCTACATGCTCATGCAGGCGAGCCGCCGACGCGCTGGCCCTCCACACCTCCACCACCTAACCGCCCTCGGACCCCCTAACCCACCCCCTAGCCCACCCCCTAGCCCACCCATCCTACAGCCCACACAGCCCACACGTCACCGTAAAGGAGCCTCTGTCCGATGTATCTCGTGCAGGAGATCGGCCACTCGCCGCTCGAGATCCCGGAGGACGACGCGCACTCGGCGGAGCTGATAGAGCTGTGCCGCGGCCTGCTCAACAAGAAGCCGCAGCTTCGGATGCGCATCAAGGACCTGCGGCGCGACGCCTGGATGACCGAGGGGGGCACGGTGCCGCTGCCCGTACCAGAGGGGGTGGGGCACAGCACGAAGGGCGAGCTGCAAGACATCTTGCAACGCGGCATGGTGCAGCTGCGCAGTACGAAGATATTGGACAGCACCGCGAAGGAGGGCGGCGAGGGCAATCGCTTCGTGGACAATAACAAGCAGGTGGATGTCGCGCCGAAAGCGAAGCCTGCAGGACGACCGGCCCCGCGCGGGCCTGGCATGCTCAAGCGCTAGAGAGAGAGCGTGCGCGCGTGAAATCTAAAAGAAAACTGGCCTGAGTTTGTGGTGAGAGAACTATTCTGGGCTGCTGACTAAGTTGAGCTCTTGCAAGTGTTCCCGGATTTCGATTTCTGTTTTTACCGCGTATACGACCTACGGCTTTAATGTTTAAAGGTAGCCTGAGGGGCTAAGCGGTATGTTTTGGTCGAGAATCGCATGTCGAGAATCCACACTTCCACAGTGTTGGTGAAAGGCAATAGTTGACGCATGGCGCGGTGAGCTGCACTGAGTTAGCACTAAGTCGCCCTACTGCCTGGTCTTTCGTGCCCGAGCGAGGCCAGCACAGATGGATGATGGTCCAGGCCGACGATGGCGCCGGCGCCTGGAGAAACCGAACGAACCAAAAGTCGCGACTGCTCTTCTGCAAGCCACCGAATTGGACGGCGTGAGAGAGCTGTCCGCCGGCCATGGCCCATGCCGCCGGCATGGCGCATGCCGAGTGGTGGGTCTCATCTGTTGCCACGGCGTGCACGACTGATGCAAGGTCGATGGTGCTGAGCAGCTGCTTCGCTCGTGCACTCTGTGATATTTATATCATGAAGTAAAAGCCCAGTAGCACGCGGGTGCACGGCTTTTGGGACACGTGACACGGTTGGTTAGTGCACACGCGCCAACACGCGCCACGCGGCGCGCGGCACGTTTCCATCCTGTCATGGCTCGCAGCGCGCCGGGCGTCTCGCTCACTACCCGACCCGTAGCTGTAGCACCTTGAGCTCGGCGTGCACCCGCTGCAGCTCGTCGCTCGAGGTACGCGAGGCGGCCTCCGTCGCCACGCGTCCCTCGACCGCATCGCTCAGCTGGCCTTGTGCCTGCGTGAGCTCGCTGCGCAGCCGGACGATCTCCGTCTCGCGTGCCTCGAGCTGCTGCTGCTGCGCGCCGCGCGCCTCGCGCGCCACGCGCACCTTCTCGAGCAGCGCGTCGTAGCGGCCTTCCTTGGAGGCCAGCCGCGCCTCCACCTCGTCCGCCTCCTGCCGCGCCTGCCGACCCTCCTCCACCGCGCGAAGCCGACCCTCTTCCGCCTGCGCGAGCTGCTCGTTGAGTTGCGCGTCCTGCAAAGCGTGGCCAACACGCTCACACATTGGCAAGGGCGGCGCGGGGCGAGGGTGGGGTGAAGTGTGGGGTGGCGGGTGGATGGGGGTTGGAGGGGTGGTGGATGGGGGGGGGGGGGGGGGGGG
>Ga0209302_10001785_pt1 | contig 12584 bp, 7 predicted proteins | sample ArcOceMetagenome_2_FD_187445 | JGI IMG/M metagenome (GOLD analysis project Ga0209302, IMG submission 187445) | Marine eukaryotic phytoplankton communities from Arctic Ocean - Arctic Ocean ARC135M Metagenome (SPAdes) (version 2) | ecosystem: Environmental > Aquatic > Marine > Oceanic | place... | reverse complement strand
CTAACCCCGACAGATAGATAAGATACAGATAGATAAGATAGATAGATACGATAAGATAAGATAGCGTCGCGAGTCGTGTAGCGTCGTGAAACCCAACAATCTTATCTATCAAAGCCCCACAATCAGTGAGCCCGTCCCTGGCCCCCTGTCCGCAGCCGCACCGGCCCCGACCACGCAGCTCCCGCGACTGAGACGGTACACAGTACAATGTACAGAGCGTGCTTTTAACAGTAGCGAATAAACCAATGAATCATCGAAGCCCAAAAACAATACGGCAACCCTGCTCACAGGGCACCACTAAAGCAAAACTCACGTGCACCACGCCCATTTCCCGACAAGCAATTACTCCTGACGGGGTCCTCACGGCTGAAGCGCCGTGGTTTTGGGTAGGTGGTGGCCGTGCCCGTCGTCAATCCGGTGGACAACTGGCGTTGTTGTCTGCGCTGCTGACGGTTTTGTTGTATTCGTTGCTGCCGGTTTCGCTGCAGCAGCGGTGGCGGGGGGCGCTGTGTGTTTTGTTGTGCTCGTCGGCGGCGCCGGTTTAGCCGCAGCAGCAGTGGAAGGTAGAGCTGGGCGAGCCGCGCGGGTGGCCGTTTGCGCCACCGGTGGGGCGGCGGGCACGGCCTCGCTGTCGCACTTGCACATGTTGGCAGGGCAGTTGTTGAGCGCACAGGAGGATGCGCACCACGCGTTGAACGACACCGCTTTGATGCTGTAGCAGTTGCGAGGAGCCAGCGGTGCCGCGGAAGCAGTGGCAGGGCGAGCGTCGGTCCCGTTGGCAGCGCCTCCTCTGCGCGATGTCCCTGTCGAATTCGACATGTGCCGCCGCCCGTCGGCCTTCTGGCGCGACAGTTCCGCCGCCTCCCGTGCCGCCGCCATCCGGTCCACTGCTGCGCGCATGGCGTCACCCTTGCCGGCAGCCTTGTTGCCAGCCTTGTTGACCGAGGTACCCAACGGTGGCTGGTTAGGATCGACGACCGTGTGGTTGCGAAGCGGGCCCAGCCTTGGAAACGGCTCGTCTCCTAGGCCCTCCAGGTCGGCGCTCGCTCCCTTTGCAAGGGACATCCTCGGAGAACTCTTCAAGGAGGCCTTTTCCGCATGGGAGACTGGGGTCGAGCGACTCTCGTCCTCTCGGAACCAGGTGTCGAATGGCGCACCCGCCCGAGCGAGCTCGTCCCGGACCGCGTGAGCGTTCTCAATCGTTGCCGAATGCGGCTTGTGTGGCGGCTGGGGACGGCCCGCTTTCCGGAGGCCCCTCGCGATCGCCCCGGGGGGGAGCTTGACCCCCCAGGCGGTCATCAGAATGTGCCATGCATCCAAGCTGCGCCGCCAGCCTCGCTCAGAGTCGTCGAACTCGTACTCAGTCAACGCCTCCGTGGTCAGCTCCACCGTGCCGAATCCCAGCTGCTTCATCTGCCTGGAGGCTTTCGCGCGATAGTCCATCTCCTCCCTCAGCCGGCGCATCACACCGGTCGGCTTGAGGGTGTAGGACTGCCTCTCTCCACCGCCGGTAGACCAGCCACCCTTGGTACGGCAGACCAACTCATCCAGCTGGTTCTCGCGGAAGATGTGGACCATGTACGTGCCGTTCTTGTGCAGCCTCTTGGCCATGCCGGCGACGTTGTCCATGTCGTCGGGCACGACGTTCAAGACGGCCGTCTGGTGGCTGTCGAGCGTCCCTTCCAGCAACTCTGGCAAGAGCGTTCTTATGTTGCTATTGGCCGTGGCGTACCGAAAGCGGGAGTTGATGAAGTCAAACGGGCACAGCCCGGCTTCCTCCAAGATCGTCCTCGTCGCATTCCCGATGAACGTGGAGGCCGAGCAGCCGTACATCAGGTAGGTGCGCGGCCTCTCCCACCCTTGGATGGCGGCGCACGCTAGCTCCTTCTCGCTCGGGGTCGAGCTGCACTCGCATACTTCGGCTGTCCCGCCCATGTTGTCCTGGCACCACTCGTCCAGGCCATAGCCGGAGGGGTTCTGCGTCCTGAGCTTCTCCCTTTGCGGTTTCGCGTGGCAGCGCATCCTGGCTGTGAACTCCGTCAGACCCGTAGGGTTGCTCCATTCGCGGGTGGGGTCGAAGTCGGCGCGCGAGTCGTGGAGCCCCGGGGCTACAAGCGTGGTGGAGCGGTTGATAGCCCGATAAGCAGACCCATTGCGCCCGTAGTGGTCTGTCGTCTGGTTCATGAGCCCCGATAGGTTCATGGAGCCGTGAGACATGTGCGCCATCACGCGCAGCTGTGCAGCGGCGGCTGCCGACATGCCAGCGGGGCCAAGAGAGAAAGCCCGACCGACACCGAGGGTCTGCCTCTTCAGCCCAGCTTCTTGCCAAATGCGGGCGACAAGTTGCCCCGCTTCAACTTCCCAAGCCACTCTTCTGTCTTCTCTCTATAGGAATGCTAGGAAGCACGTTAAATGGTTTAGGTCAACAACAACAAACACAAAAACATATTCTTCTTTCAACACCAAAGACCAACCAATAAATGTACCTCCAACCCATAAACCCCCCCTGTCCTGCCATATCGTTCGCCCATTAACTCAGCACGCCAGCATCCAATCGCGAGGTGGATTCGCCTTGTGGCCACAACTGTACGCGCTTTGTGTGAGCTCTCCGTGTAGCGACGCGCCCCGCTTCATGCGCAGCGCGAGCAAGCGGCACCACGTTGTCTTGCTTGCACTGTGCTGGAGTCCGTGCGCTGCTAAGCGAGCCGGCCACCGCCACCGCCGGGCATCCGTCGCAATGCACGCGGGCGTCGGCAACCACACGGCCTGGAAGCGAGCTGGCCGCGCGCTCCTGGGAGCGTTCGACCACATCTGGGTGCTCACGCTGCCGCCATCCGCGTCGCACTCTGGGGACAACCCTCGCACCGAGCACATGCGCTCGCTTCTAGAGGACGATCTGGGCATACCGAGGGAGCGGGTGACCATGTTTAACGGCGCCTCGTCTCGCGAGTGGGGCACCTGGCCAGACGTCACCTTTCTGCAACAGCAGCGACGGGCCGCAGCGAATTGGTGGATGGCGCCAAGGCTCTGCGCAGTAGGCGAAACTACCGGCCTGGGCAGTCCTGGCCCGCCGCCTTGCCTGCAGGCCAGGTATGCGCGCTGCCTGCAAGGGCCCGTCAATGGCACGCTCGTGCGCATGTGCAACGAGCTGTGCTACACGCTGTCGGTGGTCTCGGCCCTCGACGACTTCCTCCGCCACCCGGAGCGTAAGCGCGCGCTGATCCTCGAGGATGACATTTGTGCCACTCCGGCCCTGCTTAGCGCGGACGGCCGGAGACGGATGTGGTGGCTCCACTCCCACGCGAGCGAGTGGGACTTGGTGAAGCTGGGCGACTGCTACCGCGGCCTGCCATTCGTGCCCAAAAGGCACCAGCCGTCACCAGGGGAGCTACTCACCAGCGGCACGTGTGCGCCGCCGGGCTCTGCTGTCAGTGGCCGAATATCTGAACTGCCGAATGCCCTGCTCGCGGGCATACCGTGGGGCTACTGCACGCACGCGCTTGGAGTTTCGCGGCGCATGGCGAGGCACATCGTGAAGAACGCGTTCCCAGCCACCGACGTCTTCGACAGCTTGCTCATATCGCACCTCGCGCGGCAGCACGGGCCGCACCGGATGCTCACGCTCAATTACAGCGTGTTCGCCCAGGTAGCCAAGACTGGCGTCGATGCCAAGTCTGTGCCGAAGGGGCTCCGGTCGCAAAACCATGGCGCGCCGGTGCGCATTGGTCGCACGCTAAAGAAGCAGCGTCTCCGGAAGGCCAAGGTGTTTACGTGAACGGCCTGCCTGCCCTATGCTACACGTGGAGTGTCGCAAATTTACCGGATATATTTTATTCTTGTCACTTGTGGGCACGCGAATGTGCGTCCCATATCTACGGACTACACGCCTCCTCTCTGGATCCCGGACCTGGGTCTGTCTCTGTCTGTCTGTCTGTCTGTCGGGGAAGGAGTGTTTCTTTGTTGTTTAAAAATTCTATACTCCTATGAATCGCTCAGTATATGTCTGAGGGGGAGTGGGAACCATCGTAGTAACGCGAGAAAGACCAAATCCAAAAAAATGGGTGGACAGAGGCAGAGGGGTAGCGGGTACGGGTAGGAGGGGGGGGGAAGTAAACAAAACTCAAAAGGGTAATAAGGGAAAAGATGTGACGCTTACATCGTGTTCTAAGGTGGGTACGAGCGATTCGCCAACAACCGTTTCGTATAGCACAAGCGAAGGTACACGGCTCCAGCACGAACTGCTGGGCACACGAGAACAGCCCGGGGGCGATGCACGCGTGCGGTGGGGCGGCATCAGCACAACAGGAACAGTATATTCGTACTGTCGCTCACCTGTTGCAAAGCGCTTCCACGTTTACGTTTGTAAGTAAGCGATCGCGATGCTGAACTGCATACCCGTTTTGTGTATTCCGTGTGGTGTTTGGCAACAGCGGGCGGACGCCGGCGAGGCGCCGGCGGAGGAGCCTGCACCACCCCCCCCGCCGCCCGAGCCCTGGGAGGTGGAGGACGGCCCGACGGGGGGCGAGCTCCATATCATCGGTTCGCGGGCTCCGAGGAGCGGCTGCGCGCGCGAATGGCGGGCAAGGCGCGGCGGCGGTCGCGCAGGGGCGACGCGCACCGCGAGCCCACCGAGGCTGCAGGAGGGCCAACCTTCAACGGGAGGAGCAGGCAGAGACGCGAGGACAGTGATGTGGCGGTCAGCGATGGGGCAGAGGAGAGGCAGGGTGGCGTTGGCGGCGGCGGCGATGGCGGCGGCGGTGACGGCGGCGGCGATGGCGGCGCCGGCGGCGGCGACGGCAGTCGGAAACGACCGCTGCAGAGGGCGGCGCCGAACGGCCAGGCAGCATCGGCGCCGCCGGCGAGCGCGACGGAGAACGGCCAGCGGGAGGCGCCGTTGGCGCGGGCGGCGGTGCTGCCGACGGCGGCGACTAGGCGGCGACGGCGCGGCACGGGCGCGGGCCGCGGCGGAACGCGAGGGACAGAAAGAAGAACAAGGGCGCCTAAAGGGCGCCCGGCCGATCGCCGCGCCCGCGCGACTTAGCACACCACCCGCACCCTCTCACCTGGAACTCTGTGAGATGCCAAGACGCCCTCACACGCGACACCCTATGCCCGCAAGCGCTGCCCACTTGCGCGGCGTGGCGATCGACCCAGCACGCTGGGGGCATGGATGGACGAATGGAGGTGCTGGCCCGTACACACGCCGCCCCCCGCCCCCCGCCCCGAATACGCCCCGAGACTACGGCAAACCGAGATCGAGTCTGGAACGCCCCGACCCCGAGAACTCTAGGCCACACACATGCGACCGAGATCGAGTATGGAATGCCCCTACCCCAGGAACTCTAGCCCACATGCACATGACATGTTCTGCTGAAGAAGAGACATTAAATACCCAGAGTCCGAGTGTGTTGACGTCCAGACGCCCGGACTCCGCCTGCCCCGCGCACACCCCGCCCCGCACACATTTACTGGCGCTCGGAAGGGGGTGCTTGAGACGGTCGCGGCCATGAGAACCCGACGGAGACATGTCTCGTACCTCGTAACGGGTCCGGGGAGCCGGCACGGGCTTGGAGCCCAGCCTGGGATACGATCGCTGGCGGATCCCTGCAACGGCTTCCAGCCAGGGTGATGTCCGTTCTTCCCCGATGGCATACCCAGCGGTGCGGCCGCTGCCAAAACTCCCGCTACCTCCACGGCCAGACAGACACGGGCCCTACCTCTTAGTTAGTTCGAGTACGTACGTGTTCGGCCAGAACGTCACCGAGCACAATCCTGCGCCATCGCCCTCCGGTCACCCCCTCCTGAGCGGTCCTCCGACCTTAAACGATATTCACCAGATCATTCACCTTCGGGTAAGATTTAGAGGAATAGGGTTTTTTTAATAAGAGGTTTCTGTCTGTCTGTAGTGTAACCACTTTCTTCCGTGCAGCGTCTGATGCCGGCGCTGCCACCGTCGCCGCGTGCTCGAGGCGCCGCCACGGTATCGGCCGCCGCTGGGAAGAACCCTGCGGCCAGCAAGCCCGCCGCCCTCGAGGACATGATCCGGGCGGCCAAAAAGCCCGCGGCCACGACCGGCAAGCCCGCTACCGCCAGCAGCAGCAAGGCCGCACTCCGCGCGATCGTGCTGCCAGGCAATAACCACCAGATGCTGCTCGACGCACTGGCGCGGCGGCCGTGGTGGCACGCGACGTGCGAAAAGGGCTTGGACGCCTCCTCCTCTGACTTTTGGTGGGGCGGCAACGGACAGCCGTTCGAGTGGAAGGGCGCTGCTCCGCGCACGCTGGTCAACAAGATGAGCGTGCACGGCGGGCTCGTTGTGAAGAGCCGCCTCGCGCTCAATCTGCGCCGCTACGCACGAGCCGCGAAGATTGATCCCGCGAGCCTTGTGCCGCTGAGTTTCGTGCTGACCGCCGGGCCAGCAGCGGCAGCAGAGCAGAGCGAGCTCGGCGCCTTCCGAGAGGCGGCTGCGGCTGCGGCCGCGCACGGCGAGAAGATCTGGATCGTCAAGCCCGGGCACGGCAATCGTGGGCACGGCATCAAGGTGCTACCGTCCGCCAAGATGGTCGAGGCGCACTTGCGCACCCAGAAGCCGGGCTGCGCCTTTGTCGTGCAAAAGTACATCGAGCGACCGCTGCTGCTGGGCGAGACAGGGCGCAAGTTCGACATCCGGCAGTTCGTGCTCGTCACGCACGACTATCAGGTCTGGATGTATCGCGACTCGTACGTGCGCACGTGCACGGATGCGTACGAGCCCGGCAATACGTCCGACCTGGGCATGCATCTTACGAATGACTATGTGCAGAAGACGCTGCCGAGCTTTGGGCAGTTCGAGGACAGCAACAAGCTGAGCTTTGAGCAGCTGCAGGCGCTGCTCGACGCGCGCCCCCTGCCCGACGGCACCACCCTCAGCGTCCAGCTCGACCTCTGGCCGCGCATGCGGACGATCGTCGCGCATACGTTCGCCTGTGTCATCCCTCTCTTTGCGTCGGCGCCGTCGCGCGGGCACTCGCTCGAGGCCCTAACCCTAACCCTAACCCCAACCCTAACCCTAACCCTAACCCTAACCCTAACCCTAACCCTAACCCTGTCCCTAACCCTAACCCAAAACCTAACCCTGACCCTGACCCTAACCCTGAGCCTGAGCCTGAGCCTGAGCCTGAGCCTGACCCTGAGCCTGACCCTAACCCTGACCCTAACCCTAACCAGGCACTCGTTCGAGCTGTACGGCCTCGACTTTATGGTCACGGATGACGGCGCCGTCCAGCTCATCGAGGCCAACACCTCGCCCGCCCTTTTCCAGCGGGGCGCGTACCTCACGGAAATGCTGCCTCGCTTGATCGAGGAAACGTTCCAAAAGGCCATTGACCCGGTGCACCCGCCGCCGCCGAGCTGCCCGGCCGAGGCGCTCCCACAGCCGCTCGATCGATTTGAGCTGGTCGAGGTGCCGTCGCCATTGCAGCCGGCCGTTCAGCCGAGCCGAGCCGGCGCGGCGGCTAGAATCTCAAGTAGTACTAGCTAGCTCTACTACTAGCTCTTCAGCTCTTAGTAGTTAGGACACGCCTTATGTGTGTCCGTAGTTCGTGTGGCATGTGTCCCGACTACCTTTCTTCTTCTTCTTCTTCTCTCGTCTCTTCTTCCTCGCGGTCTTATTCTTTTCATCTGCCACACTGCACCCGCGGCGCCACGGCGGTAGCGCCGACTGCGGTGCGGTAGGCCAGCCGGGACCGGCTCGCTGTAGCCGCGGGTGGGAAGGAAGGAATAGACCGGGTATAAATCGAAATTTGGTGACCGCTAGCCGCGCGCAAAAGTTCGCATGTTATATGTGGGAAGGCTACAGACGGCACACGGGACCAGAGTTAGACACAGGAGGGATGCGCGGCTCGAAGCCTGCAGGGTTGCAAAAGTTCCCCCCTATCGAGACCGCTCGCTCCGATGTTGCGTCGGAGCTTGTTCGCGTGCCTCGCTGCGACGGCGGCGGCGCTGACGGCGCCGAGACCGACGTTGGGACCAACGGCACTTGGCCGTGCCCAGCGCTCGAGACCGCTCTTCGCTCACCTGCTTCATGGCTGGGCCATAAAAGTTGACGACGCGTCCGGAGACATCTACTACTACAACGAAAACACTGGCGAAACTCAGTGGGAGCCGCCTCAGGCCGTGACTGCTCAGCAGATCTGGGGTACGCAGGTTCTTTGGGTCGTGGCACCTGCCGTCGGAATGTTGCACGAGTATACCGTGTGCAATGGCCACGAGCAGGTACTAGGTCGCTATGATATGATCACGCAGAATCCTTATATCTCGCGGGCACAGTGCCTCATGCGAGTTGAAGATGGCACAGCCTCTCTTGTCTCACTTGGCAAGGCCCCAACAGCATTGCGCGCGCCTGGTGGTAAGTGGACCAATCTAAGAAAGGGCCAGGCGCATATCCTGGCCGACGGCGAAGAGATCGCCTTGGACAGCAAGAATCCAGATGCTGGCTACTTTCCGGCCATCTTCACAGTCTACTCGCTGCAGGACAACCTTGCACAGCTAGGCGGCTATGAGCAGCAGGACGGTTACGGACCGCAGGACGGTTACGGACTGCAGGATGTTTACCGACCGCCTGATGGCTACGGACCGCAAGACGCCTATGGGCAGCCGGGCGGCTACTACTAACCGTGCCCGATCGTGCGGGCGCTGCACGCAGCATTGACAATTGAAGCCGCGTGTGACGTGAGGGTTCGAATATACGCGTATATCGCACCGAGGCTTGTCCCTTGTCGGCGAGACGAGCTTTTCTCACTGCTCTTGTGTGTGGAACTTACGTCCCACATATAACATGCGAACTTACGTCGTGCCTCGTGCGGAACCACTATCCTTAGTTCGGACGTTAGACGCCGCGCCCGCAAGCCCACCCCCCACCACCACCACCACCATACATCTATCTATCTATCTATCTATCTATCTATCTCTATCTATCACCACCCACTTGGACAGTGCGGGCGGGATACCCCCCCCATCGGCGAATAAAGCCGTAACGGCGTGGTAACGGCCCAAACATTTTATCGAGCGCTGGACGCGAACAGGAAATCGTCCTACGGAGCGCGCATGGACCTCAACTCCTCCGACTCCTCCGACTCAGAGCACGAGGACGCACACACATCGCAACGACAACGCACGACTTCCAAGGTGCTCAGCGCCCCAGAGGGAGTCCAGTCCAAACCTATGATCCCCGCGTGCTCCTCGCGCCTGCGCACGGCTTCCCAGGAGTTCAGCTTGAAGGACCCACCATTGTGCGGTCGTGCGCAGACGGGGATCTGTGTGCCTGCTCTGGAAGCTGCGAACGCACACGCTGCCCCAGTTCAGACACTCAGCCCTTTGACGGCACCCAGCCCATCGGCAGCACGCCCCATGCCGACACACTCCGAGCAGGCCGTACCGCAGCCCGCCGAAGTGCCGGCACGAGCTCAGCTATCCAGCGTACCAAGGGGTGTCGATACCAACTCTGTGATCTCCTCGCGGTGGGATGAGCCGCTGCGTACGAAGCCTTCCGGCCGGCCGCCCAACGGCACAAACGGCCTGAGCATGCAGTGGAGCGGCCCCAAGGAGGCGGGCCGCTGGGTCGAGTCGGAGGGCGTGCAGGCCGCATCGAAGAAGGGTGATCCCAAGGGTATTCATGGACGTGATACTGGTGCCTACATTGGCCTTGCCGTGTCTAAGACGTTCGAGGGTACGCCCGCACGCACGCAACTTTTGGAAGCGCTGCCCACAACGCAAGCTAGCCCAGATAGCGCTTCTTATCTCTCGACCCCCTGCGATGCACAGGGCACGGCACTTTCAAGGGCAAGATCGTCGATTACAACCGCTCGACGGGCTTCCGCATCCAGTACGAGGACGGCGACTGCGAGGACGTGACGCACAAGACACTGGTGCGGCGCCCTCACATGATCCACAAGGAGCAGGGCCATCCAAGGACCCCTGGATCCACCCACATGATCCTCGAATCCACCCCTCGCCTCGGCTCTCGATCTTTCGCATTTAGCCTGCGTGGAATTGCCGGTGTGAACGTGCGCCCTGCCGTATGTGCAGATGCAGGAGAAGATGCTTCCCTCGGCGTGGCTTACGGCCGGCGGCGTGCCCCCCGGCGTGGCGGCGTCTCGTGCGGTGTGGCGGCAGGGACCAGACTCCGACTGCTCCGACGAGTCCGACTGGAATGAAGACGAGGAGGAGGTGGCAAGCGAGGCTGAGGAGCGCGCTGCCGAGTTCCAACCAGGTTCGCGCCTGTTCTTCTCTTCAAAGACCGGCACCGGCTTCAAGGCCGTCTACTACGATAGGGGCGGCGCACCGGAAAGCCATAAGAGCTCACTGGCAGAGCCATACTTGGTGACGCGGCGGGGCGAGGAGCTGCTCTACTTCAAGACTGCGCTCGGTGCCGCAGTGTTCTACGCTGACTACGTGTTTGCTAAACATGGGCGGACGGCCAAGGGGGGAGGGCAGAAGGGGCCACCGTCACGTGGCACCGCCTTCACTTCCTCCACCACCATCTCCAAGGAGACAGAGGAGGCAGAGGAGGCAGAGGAGGCAGAGGAGGCAGAGCAGGAAGAGCAGGAGGCAGAGCCACCATCGGTGTGCGTGGATGAGGCAGTAGACACGTTCAGGGTGGTGAAGCTGCGAATGATGGACCGGCATCCTGGGCTGCCTGAGGGGTGGGCGTGCTCGAAGCACTGGTCAACGAGTGAGCCGCTGTACAAGCAGTACGCGGGGCCCAACGGTGAGGTGCTGACCGACCAGTCACTCAGGAAGAAGTGGTACGACACGAAGTCAACGGGGTCGGAGCCCGAGGCCGCCTCTGCCCCGGCAGAGGCGTCGGATGACAAGCATGTAACAAACAAGGCGGCGGCGATGGAGGAGGAGGCGTTCGAGGAGGAGGTGGTGGAAAACGAGGCGGCGGAAGACGAGGCGTTCGAGGAGGAGGCGGCGGAAGAGGAGACGGTGGTGATGCCGGCGCCGCCGGCGCTGCCACCAGTGGCGGGGACGAAGATGGATGATGAGCGCGCGAGTGTTGCGGCGGAGGACGAGGCGAGTGAGACGGACTACATGGAGGAGCAGCAGCCTCAGATGCCGTCGCCGCCACCTCCCTCGCCAGTGCCGCCGCCGCCACCTCCTTCACCAGTGGCAAATGACAAACGTCGCGCTGCATCAGGCGATTTGGCCACGTCGCTGGACGGAGCAGCCTGGCAGCTTGGTGCGAGCCAGCAGCAGGGCGCTGGAGATGAGAAGCGTCAGCGCACGTCGCCCAAGTTCTTCCCGGCCGGCGCCGCGCCTCCACCAAGCGCCCTACACGCTGCGCGCTGCGCCCAAGCTTGCGCCGAGCAACCGCGACAAGAGATGGCCGCCCTCAGCCTCAGCAAGAGTGCTGTGGCAGAGGACGATGCAGTTGAGATGAATGAGATAGAAGAGCTTCTGGAGGAGCTGGAGGAGCTGCCGGAGGAGGCAAGGGCGACGGGGGCGATGCAAACGGGGCTGGAGCCGGCGTGTTGGGATGAGGAGGAAGAGCTCGAGCCAGAGACGGGCCATGGCAACCCACTGCCGTCCATGGGGTGCAACGAGCTGACGACACGGTGCCACACACACACACACAGTAGCAACACAGCACTCGCCTGCCCACACAGAGGCTGCGCGCCCTTGTTTGCTTACAGTGGTCGTTTGTGGCGGCACAGGTGCATTCATAGGTGCATCCAAGAATACTGTGAGCACGAAGGCATGTACAAGCTGATGACAAAGTCGGCACGCCGCCGCGCTGACCTTGTGGGCGCCATCCGCGCCGTGCAGGTATAGTCTCCCACCATGTACACTGCCCTTGCACGCGCGTCACGCGCCGCGCCCCGCCCGCTCTGCTCGGCTTGTCGAGCTGACCTCTCCTCGCCCCCGCGGCTGCCTTTTGGCAGCGGCTGCTCGAGACGGCGCCGCTGGAGTGCAACCTGGCCGTGCTTGATGGGTGTGCCGCTGCCATAATCAAGATGGTGAAGGCCGCGACGCCGCTGCCGCCGCCGCCGCCGCCGCCGCCTCGTGTCGGCGTGCCGGCGCCTGCACTGGCTGCGCCGACGGCTGAGGAGAGCGCCGTCAAGGCACTCGAGGCTGCCGTGCACTTCGCTTGCCTCCGGTTCATGCAGCGCCCCCACTCCGACGGCGGGCCTCAATGGCTCCGTCTGAGCGGGTTGCTCGAGCTCATCGCGCCGCCCGCGTCGGAGTCCCGTCCCGGCGGAGCGTGCGTTCACCCCGTCCCGTCGGCGGTGCTGGAAACGAGGCTCGGGAAGCTGCGCGCAGAGATGACGGGCTTCCTGCGAAAGCCGCGCGGCGAGCCGGCGACGAAAGCGGCGGTGGTGCCGCACCTCGACGACTACGAAGCGCGGCGCAAGTGGCTCATCGCAGCGCTTGGCGCGGCTGCTGAGCGTTGGACGCCGCCGACGCGGTGTCGAGGGAGTGCTGGCGACTCGGCACTGCCGCCACCGCTGCCCGTGCTGCGTCGGGTGATGCTTGCCAGCAGTGGCCCAGCCCCGGACGACGAGCAAGTGACATTCGAGGCGGCGGCGATGGAGGAGGAGGCG